>ERZ808262.673-NODE-673-length-13636-cov-3.106472_pt1 | contig 13636 bp, 30 predicted proteins | sample MGYA00520895_ERZ808262 | MGnify/ENA primary metagenome ERZ808262 (study PRJEB31516, sample SAMN03275588) | gut metagenome | biome: mammalia-associated habitat; material: feces | host: Papio cynocephalus | place: Kenya | collected 2012-08-02 ... | reverse complement strand
CTCTTAATCAGTGGGTCCGGGGTTCGAGCCCCCGATCGTCCACCAAACCGCCTCGTAACTTCGGTTACGGGGCTTTTTTTGTACCATAAATAGCCCATAATTGCCCAAAAACGGCTAAATTTCGGGTTTTTACAACGGCATCGTCGCGTGCGGCGGTGCTTCGGGCTTAATTTTTGGCGAAAAACTAGGGTACAAACTAGGGTACTTTTTGAGTCGCTAACTAGGGTACTAATGGCGCGAATTCGTCGCGCAAATAAGTCATTATCGGACTGTCGCCTTTGCCCATAGAACAGTGCGTGTATACGTCCGTTGTCATTGCGAGCGTTGCGTGTCCGAGCGCCGCCTGTATCTGCTTAGGTTGCACTTTCGCGTGATAGCACGTTGTGGCGAACGTATGCCGCGTTGAGTGTATCGTTACGTTACTTAGTCCGTTTTCCTTGATAGCGGTCGTAAACGCCTTTTTAATGCCGTTATACGTCAGTTTCCCGAATATCTCTGCGCCGTCCGCAAGTTCGAGCGTTTTGTCGATAAGCGCTTGCGCGTACGGTACGAAGCGTTCGCGGTCCGTTTTCGTGCGATTTATAACGACGTTGCCGTTTTTGATATCGACTTCCTTACACACGCGTATACGGTCGTCCTCGAAGTCCTCGGGGTAGCGTAGCGCTAAGAACTCGGCTACGCGTAAGCCCGTACAGCAGAGGAAGAAGAACGCGGCTTTATACTTCGGCGCCAACGACGAAAGCATAGCGTTTTGCGCTGCTATATTAAAACCGTCGCGTTTGTTTGCACGGTGCTTCGGTCGTATAAGCGGAGCGCAAGGGTTGTATTCCAGGAGCCGATTGTCTACCGCTCGCCGCATGCTTCCGTTGATTACGTCGTACACCTTTTGCCTCGTGTTTGTCGAATTAACGTCGTCTAAGATTTTTTCCACGTCGTCGGTGGTTATGTCCGATAGTGGGATAGCTCCTATCTTAGGTAGTATGTATCGGTTCAAAAAGTCCTCGATATACTCGACGTGACGGTTTTGCGATTTATACCGCTTCAGCCATATCGGCACCCAGTCCGCGTACGTGCGGATAGCCTGCTTCTTTTTCTGCTTCTGCTGTTGTCGCTTTTTATAAGCACCCGATTTAATGTCGTCTATTAGATCCTTTAGTTTTTGTAAAATCTCCTTTTGTGTTTTCGCCGTTACGGAAACTTGTTTCGTTCCGTCGTACGCGCGCCCCTCATAGTACTTATATACGCGTCCGCTAGGGAGTACGCGCGTTCGCAATCTCACTGATCCTTTACCGTATTTCAAATCGATCGGCAATTCCTTAGTGTCACCTCCGTTTTCTTGCCGCGATTTTGCCCTTTCAACATTATTGATTTTGCCGCCTTGTAACACTTTGAATACGCCGTCGAACGGTATAAGTTCGCCCGTGTGTTCCTCTTGCGCTAAAAGCGACATAAGACTAGAAGCAGCCGATTCGATGACTGCCCGCTCCCGACTGTTCATTTCTTCCTCCCGATATAAAGTTGTAGGGTTACGACATTTCGCAACATACACTTATATTACCTTATATATCGGGAAAAAGCAAATTCAAACAGAGCGTTTTTCGGAAGAATCTATATTTATATTCTCGCTTTTGGCGTACATATTCACAGTATAGCGCACTACGCGCTTACTGTCGTCCGATAATTCGAGATAGGTATTCAGCATAGCCTCATCCTCTTCAGAGAGGGCGGGGCTTTTTTTCGTTTTAAACGGCTCATTAAACGGCTCTGTTTGAGCCTTATCGTCGCGCCCGATAAGATAGTCGACGGTCACGCCGAAATAGTCCGCAAGTTTCCCGAGCATATCGATAGACGGCTCACGCTGTCCGAGTTCGTAATTTGAATAAACCTGTTTACTTAAATGTAAATCTTGCGCAATTTGTTTTTGTTGTAGTCCGCAATCGACCCGCAATTCCCGTATTCGAAGCATTTTTGTGCCCTCCAAAAAAAATATATCAAATCAAATAAAAAAAATCAACAAAATGCGGATAATCGCTTGACAATCAACAAAATGCGGACTATAATATAGGTGTAGTCAACGTAAAGTTGACCGCAAATTAAATCAACAATTTGCGGACATTTCCGCGTACAATATACGCGGAAACTGCTTGACAAGTCAAGCAGTAAAAAAACCTTATAAGACATTTTAAAGGAGATAAAAAAGTGGAATTTAAAGACTTACTGAAAGATAAGGACATTCACGGGGCGCAGGTCGCGCGTAGGCTTAACCTCGACCGTTCGACTGTCAGCGCGTGGTGTACCGGCAGAAGCAAGCCGCGTAAGGTTATGCTTCCGAGAATAGCGGCGGTGCTCGGGGGAGGGGTGGCAACGATCGAAGAGTGCTTCGACGATATGCGTAGCGGCGCAAGCGGCAGGGCTATACGTCCTTATCCGCTTCGGTTGGTGAAAAACAAAAAATCAAAGGAGATAGACAATGTACATAGTAACGGTATTCAGCGATAGCGGGCTTAGGAGGTACGGGTACTCGAACAGCGAACAGGCGATAGCGAAAGCGCACGAGTTTGCGGCAAGCAAGCCGTTTAAGATTATTGTATCGACGTTGGACGATCTTGTACGAACGTTCGACGCAATCAATCATACGGTAGTGGAGGTAGCGAAATGAAGCCATACACGCCGAGATCGGGGAGAAAAAGCCCCATAAAGAAGTATTACGTATTTTTCCGCATGAACGGTAAATACGAGGGCAAATACGCCGTAATACACGCGGGAAGCGTAGCGAAAGCGGCAGACGCGGCGTTAAAGCGGTTCGGACACCTGGACGTAGCGGACATAGACCCGCGGGAAGATTACGCGAAGAAGAAAATCAAGGCTTATAAGTTAAGCGAAGTAACGGAGGTGGTTTGATATGAGTGAAGTACGTGTGGATAAGTTCGAGGACGTAAAGACGGGCGATCCGGCAGTGGTCAAATTCGAAACAGGGCTTGCTATGGAGGAGTTGATAAACCTAGCCGAGAGTATGTCTGAGTTCCTCGAATATCTAGACAAGGTCGGACAACCTATGACCGACCTTGACGGAGACAAAGTGCTGTCTATAATCATAGACCCGTGTACGAGAAAAATATTTACCTCGTCGATATAATCGGCGAGGGGAACAAGGAGAGCGAAATGAAAACTTACTATATTTACGATTTTCAGACGTATGAAGAACTGTGCGAAATTCGCGCGTGGTCGATTGTCGATGCGGAAATTCGCGCATGCGTATTACTAAATCGCGGTAGCGACGAAGTAGTTGCATTTACGGAAAGAATATAACAATCAAAGGGGCGATGACGGGAACCCCACAGCAAAAACACTACCCGCTACCATACACTTTTGCGCAAAAGTGACAAAAAACACAATAAGGAGATTTTGACAAATGGAAAACAAGAATCAAAACGGACGGTACAGAGTGGTTATTACGGACACCGAAACCGGGAAAGTTGAGCACGACGAGTGCTACAACGTAATTATTGCAGGGCTTAACGGTAACGAGAAGAAGGCGCAGTTATCGATAACAACTGCACCCGGCGCGGATATATGTTTAGGCTTGATACAAGCAAAGGCTGCTATCAATCATACTAAGGCGTTTCTCGTATCGAAAGGCGTATCGGAGAAAACGCTTGACTTTGCGATAAATGCGGCGGAATTCATTTTTCAAGCAAAACGCGACGGAGGTGAAGAATGAAACTTTACGAAATCGACGAGAGCATACGCGATATGTACGATATGCTGTCCGAGGGCGTTATGGCGTTCGAGAACGCGGACGGCGAATACGAGTACATAGAGGACACGCTGAACAAACTTCACATTGACCGAAAGAAAAAACTTGAGAATATAGCGCTGCTTATCGAAGAGATCGAAGCGGGCGCGGAAACGTTGTCGGAGCGTTCGAAAGCGTTATCCGAGCGCGCTAAAGCGGAAACGGCACGCGCGGACAGACTGCGTAAATACGTTATCGGATCTATGATGTCATTCGGCGACAAACGCATAGACGGCGAACTGTGCCGCATGACGGTAGGCTCGCGTAAGAGCGTATCGGCAGATCCGTCGAAACTTCCCGCGGAATATTGGCGCACTAAGCCCGCCGTGCAAGAGGTAGACAAGGTTAAGATCGCGGAAGCGTTGAAAGCCGGGCTAGAAGTAAGCGGCGCGTGGTTCGAAGAAAAATCGTACTTAACGATAAAGTGAGGTGCGCTATGAACTTCAGACTATTAAACGCTGACGAAATCGAAGTCAAGGTCAAGCAAGTTACCGAAAAAGGTGCCGTAGCGCTTCTGTATAAGACGGCGCGTACGGATATGATTTTGCTCGACGAAACGGTCGGCGCGGAGAATTGGCAAACCGATTATCGCGAAATCAAAGGCAATATGTATTGCGGCATCGGGATATATCAAAGCTCCGAGCGCGGCTACGTGTGGAAGTGGAACTGCGGTACGGAAAGCCGCGAGGACGGAGAGGGTAACGAGAAGAAAGGCGAAGCGAGCGACGCGTTCAAGCGTGCCGGCACCACCTGGGGTATCGGTCGCGAACTCTACACCGCACCGTTTATCTTCCTCAACGTTGAAACGAAAGAGGACCCTAAAGACAGGGCGGGTAAAAGCAGATACATTCTCGCAGACAAATTCCAAACGTTCGAGGTCGCGGAAATCACGTACAACGATAATAGGACGATTAAATCGGTCACGATCGTCGACAATCACGGAACCGTCGTATACGGACGCGGAGCGGCGGCTAAAAAGCGGACAAACACTACGCCACCCGCGCCGCCCGCAGAAACGAACGCACAACAGCCCGCTACGCCGCCGAAAACGGGGCAAAATCAAGCGACACCCGCGGCTAAGGCAAACCCCACCACAGTGGCGGAAAGCGGGCGCAGAACGACGGTAAATGCACTCCGAGCGGCGAGCAAGTGTCCGAGCGACGCCATTATTCTTTTTATGAAAAACTGCGCGGCAAAGTCTTATGACGATTTGACCGAGCAGCAGTACACGGACTTAGTGAACTTCATAAAATCGTACGCTAAAAAGGAGGGGTAAGATATGGTACTCAACGAAAAGAACTGTGCGCAGTTAAACTCACTTGTGCGGGTCATGAAAATAAAGAAAGTGACCAAGCAAGAGGTTATGGCGATGTTCGACGTCGGCGAACGAGTGGCTCGTGATATGCTGTCTGAGGTGGCAAAGAAATGCCCGGTGATAGCGTTATCTGACGGTAAGGGTTATCGCATAGCCCACCTTTCAAGCCCCGAAGATATGCGCGAAGCAAAGCACGCGTATAACGAGAATCGTAAACGCGCCGAAGAGATCTTAAAGCGGAATATCCCGCTTGCTCAGGCGCTCGGAATAAGCCCCGGGGAGGTGATATTAGGAGGCAATTATGGCAGAACGAAGAATGTTTGCGAAAAAAGTAATTACTAGTGATATGTTTTTGGATATGCCGCTATCGACACAGGCTTTATACTTTCACCTATCAATGGTTGCGGACGATGAGGGGTTTATAAACAATCCTAAGCGTATACAGCGCCTTATAGGCAGTTCGGACGACGATATGAAGTTGCTAATCACGAAGGCGTATATCATTCCTTTTGACAGCGGGATAGTGGTTATACGGCACTGGCGGGTAAACAACTACTTGCGCAGTGATCGCTTTTCCGGAACCGAATATGAATGGGAAAAATCTCTGTTGACAATGAATAAAAACGGGGTTTACGAACTCGGTATACCAAGTGGTATACCCACTGGTATACCAAGCGGTATACCACTTGACAACCAAGCGACAGACAAGCGGTATCCACAGTATAGTGTAGGAGAGGATAGTATAGGTAAGGATAGTATAGGAGGAGTAGGAGAATCTGTACTTACTGCAGAGGAATATAGCGAACTCGTTTCGCGTTTAGGGGCGAGCGACACCGACTACTACATACAACGTGTTCTCGCTTTCAAGAAAAAGAAACCCGACGCTATATTCGACACGAAGTCTACCATTCTTAAATGGGCGCGAGAGGATAAAACGAGCGGGAAAGTACGAACCGAGAACGGCGCGGGCGCGGTCGAAAAGACGTATACCGCGGAAGCGCTTAACTCGATGTTCGATAACCTTTCCACCGACGAATTATAAGGAGCAGACTAATGGCTTATAAACCTAATCGATTTATGCCACCGCACATAGCGACGGCGCCGTTGCAAGCGGGCAGTCGGCAAAGTACACCGCGAGAGTATCGTAATGCCGACGTGTGCTTGACGTGTCCGTACCCTCGTTGTAAGACGGGCGAGTGCGACAGAATCAGAAGCAAGCGGAGGAAGAAGCAATGAGTATAGGCACGGCAAACGAGGTCTTACAAGACCTTGTAAAAAAGGTAACCGCGGTGTGGAACGGCAAAGGCGAGAGATATACCGCCGCCGACGTGTACGCCGCTTGTCAAAAATTTATTATCGAATACGAAAAAGGAGAACAAAACAATGAATAAATGCGGGTTATCAAAAATTTCAGAACACTCATTAAGGGTGGAATACTTAGAATCGCATAAGACAATTAAGCAAATTTCAGAAGAGTGGGGTGTTTCTGTGGGAGTTGTTTTTAACCGTTTAAAGACATATGGAATTCAAACACGGGAAAGGATAACGGAGGAAACCAAAAGGAAAATAAGCCTTGCGAATAAAGGTAAGCATTCAGACCGGCGAGGAGCAAAAGCCAGCGCGGAAACAAAAAGAAAGATGAGTAAGGCAAAAAAGGGGCTTTATCGCAATAAGAGTGAATTTGGCGGACACGAAAAAATACACCCTAACGGGTATGTATATGTTTACTGTCCAACCCACCCTTTTGCGACAAAAGATGGATATGTTTTTAAGCATATTCTTGTTTATGAAAATCAAAACCATTGTTATGTGGATAGAAGCAAATTTGTGATTCATCACATAAACGGAATAAAAACAGATAACAGAATAGAAAATTTGCTTTTAATGACAAAGCACGATCATATGTCGTATCATTGCAAAAAGAGAAACCAGGAAAGGAGATTATTACAAAATGCTCAATAAATGTATTTTTATCGGAAATTTAACGCGCGACCCCGAATTCCAGACGACCGACAACGGTATTTCGCTGTGCCGTTTCTCGATTGCGGTCAATCGTAATTACACTACCGCAGACGGCGAGCGTGAAGCGGACTTTATCAATATCGTCGCATGGCGCGGGCTTGCGGAGAACTGTAACAAGTATCTGACTAAGGGTAAAAAGGTTTGCGTCGTCGGACAATATCAGTCGCGCAAGTGGACGGACGACGAGGGAAAAAGCCGAATGATAACCGAGATCGTCGCCGCGGACATAGAGTTTTTATCGCCGCAAAGAAGCGCTTATGACAACGATCTGCCGCCGGTTAAAAATGCCGTATCGGACTCTGACTCGGACAATGACGATCTTCCGTTCTGACGAGGTAAAAATGGATAAAGCGGTCGGAGCGAACGAATACGGACGTTGGAATGAAATACGCAGGCTTCTGAACGAATATTGCGGATATTCGCTTTCCGAAAACGAAATCGTACTTATCGGGAGCGGCGACGAATGGTATTATCTGTCCGATATATGCCTCAGAATGTTATCGCCGCGAGAGTTGTACGACGCTATGGGGTTTCCGCACGATTACGTTATCGATTGTGACGAAAGCGGTAATCGGATAAGCCGGGCAGATCAGGTCGCTCGTTGCGGCAATGCGGTGTGTCCGCCGATATCCGAGGCTATGGCAAGGGCAAATCTTCCGACAGAGCGATTGAAGCAACGAGTCCAAACAATGAAGGATTTACACGCCGTTATGTCGGCGTAAGGGAGTAAACAATGACAAAGGCAGAGCGAATGGACAAAAGTATTGAGATTGTCAAAACGTCAATAGTCAAATATGCTTTACGCGGCTACGACGAAGAAAACGAACAGTTTATATTCCAAATAGATGATGAGGATATAGACTGTATTGCAGAAGAGGTTGCCGAAGAAATCTGTCGTCAAATTGCTTTTCGTGATACGCAAACGGCTTATAACGAGGGCTACGAAAAAGGTTGTCGCTCAAAAATGGCTTACGACTATGTAGCGTGCGCGAAAAAGTACGCCGTAAATGATTTTGCGGAAATGCTAATTGAAGAGTTTATAAAGTCGGCAGAGAATCAAGAACTTTCTACGGTTAAGGGCGTTTTGAAAAACGTATGCCCGGCAAAAGTAAATAAAATCAAAAAACGTTTTTTAAAGGAGTAAGAGAAATGAAACGAGTAGAAATAAACGAAATTCAGTTTAAGCGGCTGATAGACGGAGTAAAGCATTGCGTTGAGAAGAGCGATTATCGACCGATGTTGCAATACATACAAATCAACGTTAAGCAGGATTCGATAACGGCGTATGCGCTTGACGGTTATAGGGCGGCGCGAGTTGAGATTAAAAACACTTGCCCGATTGACGAGGGATTTACTTGTTACATCAAGCCCATAGCGGTCAAGGTAAGTAAAAGTGGAATCAACCCTGTTTTTATTGAACAAACGGACGAAAAGACTTTTGTTGAGGTTGTCACCGAGTACGGTGTGTTAAGATATGGTTTCGATATTCCGCAAGGTGATTTTGTGGATATAGAGAAAATATATATCAATGCACGACAGCATGACAGAAACGTCGGCATACGACCGAGATACGTCATCGACGCATTAAAGGCTTTGAACGGAATAGAGCAAAGCGGCGCGGGGTATCAGGCTGTTATCGAGAGCAAAGACGACAACAAATCGCCGTTTATAATTCGGGCTAAATGTGACGGAGTTACAAACGAGCAACTTATTCTGCCCATAAGATTAGCGGAGGATTTATGAAAGTAGACATTTTTAATACGAAGAAGAAGTACGACATTATCTACGCCGATCCGCCGTGGGAGTATAGAAATATGGGGAATATTCAGGCAACGGCGGCAAGCCATTATTCGACAATGAAACAAGCGGATATAGAGAAGTTGCCTGTGGGGGGGCTTGCAACGGATAATGCGATACTGTTTATGTGGGCGACGTTCCCGAAATTGAAAGAGGCGTTAGACACTATTAAAGCGTGGGGATTTGAATATAAAACTTGTGGCTTCACTTGGGTGAAAAAGAACAAGAACGGTTCAAACTTTTTCGGTGTAGGTTGGTACACGAAATCAAATGCCGAGATATGCTTAATCGGAACAAAAGGACGTGCGCCCAAAGCCTCAAATAAAGTATCGCAAATTATCGAATCGGTAAGAGAAGAACATTCAAAAAAGCCGTCTATAACACGCGATAAAATCGTAGAGTTTTGCGGCGATTTACCCCGCATTGAGTTGTTCGCCCGGCAAGCGGTGACGGGGTGGGATTGTTGGGGAAACGAAGTATAACGGAGGTAAAGTGGTTATGACGATTGAAGAAGCAAAAGAGTATATCCCCGACTTTGATAGTTTTCGCAAAGAAGCGTGCGCAACTTGCAAACACGAGTATTATTGCCCACAATGTTGCGAGGACTTACGCAAGGCGGAGCAAATGGACTTTAACCGCATATTGAAGTGCTACGCGCGACACGACGGCGAAATGTACAAGGTATTGCGGTGGCTGAAACAAGCAAGAATTTAGGAGGTTAAAATGACTAACTTTGAAAAGATAAAGAATATGAGCGTGGAAGAGTTGGCGAACACAATGGCTAACGCGACAGAAGATTGTGTTTTTTGCCCGATTTTCAAATTCTGTTACGAATACAGACACGGTTCTGCCCCTAATTGTTCGGAATCGTGGGAGCAATGGCTTGAAAGCGAGGTGGAAAAATGAAAAGCGTTTTAATATCAATTCGCCCGAACTGGTGCGAGAAAATCGCAAGCAGAAGAAAGACGATAGAGGTAAGAAAGTCCGCGCCGAAAGAAGTGCCGTTTAAGGCGTATATCTACGCGACGAAGCCGAAGAGGTTTTATAAGTGCGGTGCAGTTAGCACAAGCGACGAATTGCTATGGCTTGCAAACGGCAAAGTTGAAATGTGTGACGGTTTCAAGTTTTGGGCAGACGGTGACGAGCATCAAGGCTTAAATGGCAAAGTAATCGGTGAATTCGTCTGCGATAAGGTGGATATGTCGTTCGTTGGATATATGAAGAATGAGCCTTGTTATTGGGATATACTTGACGGCTCTTGCCTTACAAAAGACGAGATAATGACTTACGGAAAATGGAAAACCCTTTACGGCTTACATATTTCCGACTTAAAGATTTACGACAAGCCGAAAGAGTTAAGCGAGTTTTTCGCAAAATGTCATATTCCCGAAAGCAAATGCAAGTGTTGCGATAACTGTTTTTGGAAAGAGAATGGCTATGGCGAAGATTATGCAGTTAAGAAACTAACTCGTCCGCCGCAAAGTTGGTACTACGTGGAGGACTGAAAAATGAATAATTACAAACGTTTAACGACGCGTAATATCACTGCGAATAACGGCGATAATTCTAAATTAGTAGAGTATACGCTTCGGTTGCGACAACTCGAAAAAGCGATTGAAAATGGTACGCTTATATTTCTGCCGTGCAGGGTTGGAGATACTGTATATGAAGTTATCAAAAATTGCAGTCCGCAACCGTTTGTTCAGCAAACAAAGATTGAGAAAATAATAATTACAGAAAAAGGCTTACGCTTGAAATTATCTCGCAATTCAGTATACGAAACATCGATTTCAAGTTTGGGAAAAACCTTATTTTTCACAAAAGTCGAAGCAGAAAAAGAGTGGGAGAGGTTAATGGGGCGAACACGCGAGTTTGCCGAGTGCCAAGATTGCCCTGTATGGTCGAGTGGCGACTGTACAAGACACCCGTATAATGAGGGTTGCTTGAAAGACAAAAATAAGGAGATTGACGGTGAAAATTGAACTTAATATAACACGGACGGAAGTCAATGTCTTAAAAAGGGCGTTGGCGGCATACCCGAAGCAAAAAAATATTACGAACGATTTATTGAGCCTAATCGAATATCAATATGAGCAACAGATACAAGGAGAAAAACGATAATGACTTATGAGGAAGTCGGGGCGTTGCTTAATACGCTGAAAGCGACGAGAAGCCGTGCGGACAGAGCGCGGGAACTCGTAGAAAAGATCGAACGTGATGCCGGGGCTATCGGGAGCGGTATCGCGCCCAAACTGCCGAGCGGTAACCTCGTCGATAGTAAGGTTGAAAAACTCGCGCTAAAACTCTACGAAGCGGCAGAAGCGTACCGGCGTGCGCTCGATGCATATTTCGCGATAGAGGACAGACTGAACGAGATTATAGAAAACGATCTGACGGAAGAGGAACGCGACGTAATCGTATCGCATTACGTCCTCGGGTATTCGTTCAGAAAACTATCGATTGATATGAATTATGGAATCGCAACAGTTTTTAGACGTCTTGAAAGCGCAAAGAATAAAATAGCAAAAGCATTTGTCGAAGAGGTGAGGGAATGATTATATTCACCATTTGTATAATTCTCTTAATGATAATGGCATTCGCGGGGATCATAGCAACGATCTACATAATGTTCAGTTCAACGATCTACATAATGTTCAGTCATAACAGAAAATACGAGAAATTGGTGGCTATTGTGCATATTATCAGTGCGATAATATGTCAGGGTGTAACCATTGCGTTTTCGGTGTTAGTGCTGTTTGTTTGGTAAAAAAATCAAAGTTGATAGTTTTGATAGTATTGACAGTGATATAATGGTATCGTCAAGATTCACGTTCCTTAGTGTTTCATTTATTCTATCCTTTGTGCCAGAACCCGACGCTACCTTCCCCGGCGTTGGGTTTTTGGTATAAAGAACTTGACAATACCAAAAAAGGAGTGTACACTGAAAATGCCGAACAAGCCGGGCGCAGGCGGTAAGCCGCAGGAATACGATAAAAGTACCGGGCGTTATGGTGACGGTGCAGGGCAAAGCGATAGACCGCTTACCGACAAAGAGCGCATGCTCGAGAACCTTGCGCGGAAGTGGGAGGGTCGCGTGCCGCTACCCGAGCCGAATGAAATAACGGAAGTACGGAAGCCAGAAAAGTTTCGCGATGCTATGATTGCAGCAAAAGAAAGCGTAGCACCGGAAGCGCGGTGGCGTGTAGACGTGCATAAAGCCGACGAGTACGACAAAGACAGAATGTATGTGTCTACTGGCGGTTCGTGCGTTGCGATAGAGCCTAACGGCAATATCGTTTCGGTATGTAAAAATAAAGGCGATGTTATCCACGGTAGCGATTTGTTGCAGCACGCAATTGAGAACGGTGGCGATAGGTTAGATGCGTTCGGTGGGTTGTATGGCTTTTATGTGAAGCAAGGTTTTGAACCCGTGAGTTGGACACCGTTTAATGAAGAGTATGCGCCCGACGGTTGGGATAAAGCAAGGGACGACGCCGAACCGGTGATATTCTACAAATATACAGGAAAATCAACTACTGAAAGTAAAAAAGAGTTTTTCAAAAGGGTGAAGCCGTCGAAAGATTACGATACGGCAATGTCTATAAGGGACAAGGAGATAAAAAATGAAAACGGAAATGACGTTTGAGGAATATAGAACAGCGGTTATAGAAGAATACAAAAAATCTTACCCCGAAGATTATGCACGGTGGGGAAAAAAAGAATTGTTAGAAGAAATCAAAGATTGGGATAAAAGAGGCACGTTTAGAGATGCGTATAATTGCGGTGACAGCATTTCAAGTGCGGCGTACTGTCTTATGATGTGTGTTTAATAAAACAATGCAACAGATTGTAATCATAGACAAAGATAGAGAGAAACTACGCGAGTATATGCCGAACATTGACGAGTTGGTCGAAAAGGGTGATCTTTTGGAACTACAAATCGCAATGATGTGCGCAATAGACAAAACGCTTGACGAAGAAACTTCGGAAGCGACGTCTGAAACTTTGGCACTCGAAAAGATTTACGATAAAGTATCTCGCGACACAAAAATGCGAGCGTTGGAAATCAAATACAATAACTAAACCGCCGGGAGCGGAAACAAAAAGACAAAGCACTATGCGAAAGCACGGTGCTTTTTTAATGCAAAAAAACGCTATAACAATGTTATAACAACGCTAAACATAACGCCGAAAATCATATTCGATTCGGCGTTTTTTGATACCGTTTTTGGACTTAATATACCACACTTCAGATACATTCTGCGAAAAACGGACTAAAAACAGACAAAGGAGGTGTGCTTCCGTGTGGCTAAAAACAAATATTACAGTAACGTACAGCCGAAACTTGATTTAGTCAAAATGTGGGCTAGAAGTGGGCTTACGGATGCGGAAATAGCAAAAAACTTAGATATTTCACTCGACCGTTTTTACTACTACAAAAAGCACATTTCGGAGTTTTCGGAGTCCCTAAAAGAGAATAAGGACATTGCCGACCTCAACGTCGAGGGTGCATTATACAAAGCGGCAATGGAAGGTAACGTCACAGCAATGATATTCTGGCTAAAAAATCGCAAGGGTACGAAGTGGCGCGAAAAGCCGGAAGAAACCACCGACGATAACACGGTCAAAGTCGTTATCGAACGCAAGGTGCAAGATCTGACGGACGAGGGAGCGGACGATGAATAACGAGATACACTACGATCCTA
>ERZ808262.670-NODE-670-length-13677-cov-2.554618_pt1 | contig 13677 bp, 14 predicted proteins | sample MGYA00520895_ERZ808262 | MGnify/ENA primary metagenome ERZ808262 (study PRJEB31516, sample SAMN03275588) | gut metagenome | biome: mammalia-associated habitat; material: feces | host: Papio cynocephalus | place: Kenya | collected 2012-08-02 ... | reverse complement strand
TTTTTATCCGAAATTAGGGGGAGCTGAAAAGACCGGAGACTTCCCGTGCAGAAGATACAACGCCAGAAGCGGGAACTGAGAGAAGCTTTCTGCCGGATAATCTCGCTGGAAACAGCGATACTGCTCTAGCAGGAATGGTATCTCCTGCACCATGTTCTGTATTCCAAATGTCAAACAGGCGTGCGCCTGCGCATATGGTGCGCGGATCTGCGGATAGAGCTCCCGCAATGTCTGTGTATAGCGTACATCACTACGCGCAAAAACAAGGTTCGCCAGCTCGATAAATTCGTCCTGCAAGCAGGTGCAATATTTTCTGAGCAGAAGCAGCATCGCTTGTTCCACATTTGCTGCAATTTTTTCGGAAAGCTGTCTGTGGTTCATGAGATCACATCCGCTCTGCGCATTATGTCGATCAGTACGGCAGGATCATGGGTCTGCTCGATCTGCTGCCGTTCCCGCGCAATACGCACAGCACGGTCTTTGGCTATATGCTCCGAAACAAACCGATCTACTTCATGACGGAGTGCATCGCTCTGCTCAAAGAAAATCTTTGCGTATGCAAGCATCGCAGCGGACTGTTCGTTCAGAGGATTGTCGCGAAAGAAGCTGTTTGGTAAACGCTGTGTATTTGCTTTGCTCATTTGTATCGTTCCTTCACCAAGGTGACATCACCGAAATCCATCGTGTCTGCCAATTCCACCACGGGCGCGTATAGAAGTGACAGGGAAACCTGCCGCTATTTTGCTGTTTCAGAGAGATTCCGCTATACTAATTTTTGAAATAGTTCTCCGGCGGCTGCACTTGCGGCAACGCGCGGCAAACACACTTGGAAAAGGACGGCGCACAGACGATCAGCCAATCCCCATCATAGCAGATGATCTCCAACTGCGTCAGCGGCGTCTAAAAATGATAATTAGGAGTAAACAGCTCTGCATGTTCCCAATATGGCGTATACCGATTGATTTTCTCTTCTTTTGTTCCTTTCGGCACAGCAGACAGAACGCCGCCTCCGATAAAGTAAATATAACCCGCCCTCAGGTGTTCTGTCAATTCCGCGCCATCCATCAGAAGCCCCGTCCATTGCCAACGCTTCCGAATCGTTTCCGGACATCCTTCTGTGTACCAAACCTCATGGTCTGTGATGACCCAGTCGTACTGATATTGCAGATCGCCTAACGCGGAAAATATATCGAGCAGGTCATGTTTCAGATTCTGTCTGGAAAGCATCCAAAAATCCATCGCATTTATTTCACCAAGGTGACATCACCTAAATCCATCGTGTCTGCCAATTCCACCACGGGCGCAGATATGAGCGGCAGGGATACCTGTCGCTATTTTGATGTCCTCTGATTTTTACACGGCGGGGAAACCGAGGCGGAGCATAGCGCTTGATCCGCAGTTATAAAAACAGGCAAGCCTGCTTTTACCGAAGAATATCCGCGGCGAGGATGGCGCAAAAACCTTTCACCAAGGTGACATCACCGAAATCCATCGTGTCTGCCAATTCCACCACGGGCACATATTGTTTTTGTGTGCGATCATCCGGCGCTGCCTGCGTTCTGCGCGGTCTGGAATGCTTCCGGCGGTTTCGCTTCCGGCAGAAGCCGGCGCACGGTCGGCGAAAAGGCCGGTTTACAGACGATTTCCCACGCATAGCCATCGCAGCAGATGATCTCCAGCCTTGTAAAGGGCGTCTGGAACGCATAATCGGGACTCGCGCAGTCCACCTGCCATGTTGGCATAAACCCGCAGACGTCCTCCCGCTTCGTTCCACGCGGGACCGCCGACAAAACGCCGCCTGTTGTAAACCGGACATATCCGGCCGCAAGGTGCTCTGTCAGCTCCCGGCCGTCTATCAGAAGTCCCGCCCGGTCCAGCACCCACACGTTCATCCGCGCGTCCCCCGCCGTCTATCGCATTTTTCTGATTTTATCACATCGCGCTTCTTACTGTCAACGTCCCGCGCGGTTTTTCTTTACGGCGGCGTGATTGCTTTTCGCGGCGCAACGTGCTATGATAAGCTATCAGATGTTTGAAACTTATCGAAAATCAGGAGTCTTGCTATGAAAATTGTGATTGTCGGCGACGGAAAGATCGGCAGCACTCTGGCCGAACAGCTCTCGCGCGAGGGCCACGAAATTACGATCATCGACCGCAGCGGCGAGCCTTTGCAGCAGACAAGCGAGGATCTGGACATTCTGTGCGTCGAGGGAAACGGCGCGACGTTTGCCACGCAGATGGAGGCCGGCGTCAATGAGGCGGATCTTCTCATCGCGGTGACGATGTCGGACGAGCTGAACCTTTTGTGCTGTCTGGTCGCGAAAAAGGCCGGCGCCCGGCACACCATCGCCCGCGTGCGAAACCCCGAGTACAGCGGTGAGCTCTCGCTCATCTCGGAAGATCTCGGTCTGAGTCTGGCCGTGAACCCCGAGCTTCTTTGCGCGACCGAGATCGCCCGGACGCTTCGCATTCCGTCTGCCATCAAGACGGACACGTTCGCAAACGGCCATGTGGAGCTTTTGAAGGTCCAGATCCCGCCCGATTCCGTTCTCGCAGGAAAAACGCTGATGGAGCTGCCCGGCCTTGTGAAGGCGAAAATTCTCGTCTGCGCCGTCGAGCGCGGGGAGCAGAGCGTCTATATCCCCTCCGGTCCGTTCCGGCTCGAAGCGGGAGATCGCATCTCTTTCGTCGCCTCCATCCGCGACGCGCAGTCGTTCTTCCACCAGATCAGGCTCGCCTCAAACCGCGTGCGGACAGTTCTGATCGTCGGCGGCGGGCACATCGCGTATTATCTGGCAAAGCAGCTGACCGATCTCGGCCTCGGCGTCAAGATCATCGAGACAAATTACGAGCGCTGCGTGCAGCTCTCGACGCTGCTTCCGAAGGCCGAAATTCTCCACGGCGACGGCACGAACGAGGGCTTCCTGCGAGAATGCGGTTTGGCGCAGACCGATGCGTTTGCCGCCCTCACGGGCATCGACGAAGAGAACGTGCTCATGGGCCTTTACGTGCGCAAGACCTTCCCGAAGGTCAAGGTCGTCACGAAGATCAACCGGTACTCGTTCCAGTCCATCATCGAGACGATGGACCTGGGCAGCGTCTTCAACCCCCGCTTCAGTACCTCCAACGTCATCTGCCGGTACGCACGGTCGATGCAGAACTCGCTGGGCTCGAATGTTGAAACGCTCTATAAGCTCGTTGGCGGCAAAGCAGAAGCGCTCGAGTTCCGCGTGGCCGAGGGCTCTGCCGTCTGCGGCATCCCGCTGCAGACGCTGCGGCTGAAAAAAAATCTTCTCATCGGCTGCATCAACCGCGCCGGAAAAATTCTCATCCCCAGCGGCCAGGACACCATCGAGCCCGGCGACACCGTGGTCGTGGTGACAAGCGTGACAGGGCTCAACGAGCTCGACGACATTCTTGAAAAGCGCAGAGGGTAGGCCATGAACAAACGGATGATCGTATACATTGAAGGCGCGATTTTGCTCATCGAATCGGCCATCATGCTCCTGCCCATCGCCGCGGCGCTCATCTACCGGGAGCCCTCCGGCATCTGGTTTTTCTACACCGCGCTGGCTGCGGCGATCGTTGGCTTTGCCGCGATGAAGCTCTCCCGGCCCCGGACCAAGACGATCTACGCCAAAGAGGGGCTTATCACCGTCGCGGCGGGCTGGATCGTACTGTCGCTCGTCGGCGCGCTTCCCTTCACGCTCTCGGGCGAAATTCCCTTCTATCTGGACGCCGTGTTTGAGATGATCTCCGGCTTTACGACCACCGGCTCGAGCATTCTGCCGAACGTGGAGGCGCTCAGCCATTGTATGCTCCTGTGGCGCAGCTTTTCACACTGGCTGGGCGGCATGGGCATTCTGGTGTTCATGCTGGCAATCGTCAAAATGGAGGGCGGACAGGGCATTCACCTTTTAAGAGCCGAGAGCCCCGGCCCCACGGTCGGAAAAATGGTTCCGCGGATGGTCGACTCGTCGAAGATCCTCTACAGCATCTATTTTGCCCTCACGCTCATACAACTGCTTTTCTACCTTGCGGGCGGGATGCCGCTGTTTGATGCTCTGTGCAACGCCTTCGCCACCGCAGGCACCGGCGGCTTTGCCATCCGGGCAGACTCCTTTGCCGGCTACAGCGCCTACGCGCAGACGGTCACGACGGTTTTCATGGCGCTGTTCGGCGTCAACTTCTCCATCTACTTTTTCCTGCTGCAAAAAAAGTTTGACCTCGCCTTCAAAAACACCGAGCTTCGCTGGTATGTGGGCATCATTTTTGTCTCCATCGCGCTCATCACGGCGAACATTCTGCCGCTCTACCCCAGCTTCCACGCGGCGGTGCACCATGCGGCGTTCTCCGTTTCGTCGGTCATCACGACGACCGGCTTCTGCACGGAAAACTTTGACCTCTGGCCGGAGTTTTCGCGCGTGATTCTGGCGTTTTTGATGATCGTGGGCGCGTCGGCGGGCTCGACGGGCGGCGGCCTGAAGGTCTCGCGTCTGGTGATCCTGATCCGCGCCGCGCAGGTCGAGGTGCGCCGGCTCATCCATCCGCGCACGGTCAAGGTCATGCGCATTGACGGCAAGCCCATCGGGCAGGACACGGTCCGCGCCGTGAGCGGGTACTTCATTTTGTACGTGCTCATTTGTATGCTCTCGATCCTGCTCGTCTCGCTCGACGGCTTTGACGCCTCCACCACCGTCACCGCCGTCCTCGCGACGTTCAACAACGTCGGCCCCGGCCTCGGCCTTGTCGGCCCGGTCGGAAACTTCGCAATGTTCTCGCCGCTGGCCAAGATCGTCCTGTGCCTGGATATGCTTTTCGGACGGCTCGAAATATTCCCCATGCTCGTCCTGCTGCTTCCCAGCACGTGGTCGAAGAGAACCTGAAAGCGCTGCCAAAAAGCGGGGCTTTTTGGCAAAAGGCTGCGCCTCGACTGCGCGCATAATTTTGCCCCGATGGGGCAAAATTCCACACTTGCGAGGCGATAGGAATTTTTACCCGCAAGGGGTACGCGACATCCGTAAGCGGTAAAACCGCTAACGGCTGTCCTGTCCGGTCGGCAAAGCCGCCGGATAAAATAAATTAACAATTTATTTCGCGTCTGCGGACGTGAAACTCTGCGAGGCATGATTACCACAAAAAGCCCTCTGTTCTTCTGAACAGAGGGCTTTTGATCTGGATTTACGAAAGTAAAACTGCGTCGGTCTCTTCCTGCTGGCCGGCCAGTGCGGCGAAGCGGTCGAGAAGGTCTTTTTTCGTGAGCTTCTTCTTTTCCTCGCCGGAGATGTCGAGGATGATGTGGCCTTCGTTCATCATGATCAGCCGGTTTCCGTGCGTGATGGCGTCTTTCATGTTGTGCGTGATCATGAGCGCCGTCAGGCCGTTTTCTTCGACGATCTTGTCGGACAGCTCGAGAACTTTTGCCGCCGTCGCCGGGTCAAGCGCGGCCGTGTGCTCGTCTAAAAGCAGCAGCTTCGGCTTTTGCAGCGACGCCATCAGAAGCGTCAGCGCCTGCCGCTGGCCGCCGGAGAGAAGGCCCACCTTGTCGGTCATGCGCTTTTCAAGGCCGAGCCCGAGCGCGTGCAGCCGCTCGTAGTAGTCCTCACGCTCGGCCTTTGTGATGCCCCAGCGAAGCGTGCGCTTTTTGCCGCGGCGAAACGCCAGCGCGAGATTTTCTTCGATCTGCATATTGGGCGCGGTGCCGAGCATCGGGTCCTGGAAAACGCGTCCAATGAACGCGGCTCTTTTGTATTCCGGAAGACCTGTCACATCGACGCCGTCGATCAGGATATTGCCCTCGTCCACGGGCCAGACGCCCGCGATGGCGTTGAGAAGCGTCGATTTGCCCGCGCCGTTGCCGCCGATGACGGTGACGAAATCGCCGTCGTTGAGGCTCAAGGACAGGTTTTGCAGCGCCTTCTTGGCATGGATGGTGCCGGGATGGAAGGTTTTCGAGATCGACTGTAACTCAAGCATGACGGCTGCCTCCTTTCGTGTGTCTGGCAAACGAGCTTCTTCTCTGCTCGCGCAGATACGGCACGGCAAGGAAGACTGCGACGATGAGCGCGGTGAAGAGCTTGAGGTCGTTCGGGTCGAGCTTGAGCCAGAGGATCAGCACCATGACCGCGTAGTACACCACGCCGCCGAAGACGACGAAGAGCAGCCGCACGGCAAAGTTGCAGCCCTTGCGGAAAAACGCGTCGCACAGGACCTCGCCGATGATGATCGCGGCCAGACCGATGACGATCGCGCCGCGGCCCATCGAAACGTCCGCCGTGCCCTGGAACTGGGTCATCAGACCGCCGGCTAAGGCTACCATGCCGTTCGAGAGCGCGAGGCCGAGGAGCTTCATGTTGCTCACATTGATGCCCTGCGCCCGGCTCATGGCGGGGTTGGCGCCCGTGGCGCGCATGGCGCTTCCCTGCTCGGTGCCGAAGTACCAGTACAAAAGCGCGACCAGCGCGGCCGACAGTACGATCCCTGCGATCAGGGCCTGCGGCACGTAGAGCGACGACATCAGAAAGCCCTTGCCGTTCGTCTCCCAGAACATTCCGAAGTTTTTGATGCTGGCCGTCTGGTTGGCCTTGCCCATGATGCGCAGGTTAATGGAGTACAGCGCAAACTGCGTGAGAATGCCGGCGAGGATCGCGGGAATGCCGAACTTCGTGTGCAGCAGTCCCGTGCAAAGTCCGGTCAGAATGCCGACCAGCACCGCGATCAGCAGCGCCGCCCACGCGGGAAGCCCCTGCAGAAGCAGCATGACTGTGACCGCCCCGCCGGTGGCAAACGAGCCGTCGACCGTCAGATCAGAGACATTGAGAAGCCGGAACGTGATGTACACGCCCAGGGCCATAATGCCCCAGACGATGCCCTGTGCCGCAGCGGCGGGCATTCGGGATAAAAGGTTCGGGATGCTCAGCGAGGACAGGTAAGTCAGAAGCTCCATGGGGGCTTATCTCCTTTCAGCGTGGTTCCGATTCAGCCGATCGCAACGTAGTCGGACGGAACGGTGATGCCGAGCGCTTCGCAGCGGGCAGCGTCGTACTTCTTGACGGGGTTCTGGTAGTATTCGATGGGCATTTCAGAAATATCGCTCTCGCCGGTCAGGATCTTCGCGGCCATCTTGCCGGTGGTCTTGCCGAGCTCGTAGTAGTCGATGGAGAGCGTTGCAATGCCGCAGCCCTTGCAGATGCCTTCCTCACCGGCAACGATGGGAACGCCCGCAGGCTCGGCGACGTTGTTGATGGCCTCGGTGCAGGAGGCGGCGGTGTTGTCGGTCGGGATGTAGAGCGCGTCATTTTCGGCGCAGGCGGTCTGTGTGACGGTGGCCACATCGTTGGAGTCGGCGAAGGTGTAGACGGTGACCGTCACGCCCTTGGCTTCCAGCGCGGCCTTGACGACGTCCGCCTGATAGACGGAGTTGGCCTCGGCAGAGCAGTAGAGGATGCCGACGTTCTGTGCCTCGGGCAGAAGCTCGAGCAGCATATCGGCCTGCTGGTCCAGAGGAGCCAGGTCGGACGTGCCGGAGATGTTGCCGCCGACGGTGCCGTTAAAGTCCTTGATGTCCAGCGCGACGCCGTATTCGGTGACGGCCGTGCCGAGGATCGGAATGGTCTGCGTCGCGGTGGCGGCAGCCTGAAGCGCCGGCGTGGCGTTGGCGAGGATCAGATCGACATTGCTCGCGACAAAGCCGGTGACGATCGTGCCGCAGGTGGGGATATCGTTGGAGGCGTTTTTGAGGTCAAACGTGACCTGGCCGGGCAGCGCCTCGTTCAGCGCGTCCATAAAGCCGTTGGTGGCGGCGTCGAGCGCGTCGTGCTGGACAAGCTGGCAGATGCCGACGACATACTGCTTGGCGTCAGATGCGCTCTCGGCGGCAGCTTCGGAGGAAGCGGCCTCTTCGGTGGTTTCCGCAGCTGTCTCGGTGGAGGCAGTCTCGGTCGTGGTTGTGGTTGCAGTGCTGGAGGCGCAGGCGGCCAGGCTCAGGCAGAGCACGGCGCACAGCAGAAGGGCAAGCAGCTTTTTCATGATTGATTTCTCCTTTGCATTTTGCATTTGACAGGAAGCTCTTGCGGGTTTCCCTTAAGGCAACGCCGCACAATTGCGTCTTCGCGCTTCGCCGGATCTTTTCCGCCAATCCTGCGGTTTGAAAAGCTTGAAATACATACAGTATTCCTGCACTTTTCAAACCTTGTCTTGGCGAAAAATCTCTCGCCGAATCAGCTCGCCGAATCGCACGGTGCTGCCTAAAATAAAATTGCCCCATCCGTCAGGACGAGGCAATTCGTTTACAATATGGGGTTCCCCAAAACGAAATCATGCTTCGTGTGACGGAAAAACAGACACGGCGAACACGCGGCCCGCATAAAATCGCGCCGCAGCAATGGAAGAATAGCTGAAGGTCATCACGCCGTGCTCCTTTCCGTCCGCTGTGGGGACGTCCTTGATTACTTTTGCAGTATACTGCTTTAAATGCGTAAAGTCAAGAGACAGTCCACGTAAACTTTCGCAAAAAACAGTGTGAAATCTTGTATACTATGACGAAAAAACGGCAACCGGATAAAAATCCGGCTGCCGGTGGTTCCCACATTTGCAGGCTTCAGAACAGAAGCTCAGGCTTGTCCTGCACGACCTCGAAAAACGGCTTGTCAAAATGGATCAGAAACGCCATATAGAACACGATCTCGCTCGGCGCGTGCAGATCGGCGATGGGCTTTCCGATGTATTCCTCGACCACGCCCTCGGCGCGCATCGTGTCCCAGCAGAGGTTGCAGAGCCGGACGATCTGGCGGCTGGCCGCGGAGACGGACTTTTTGACCTCACGTGCGACCGGCACGTAAATATCGTTCGTCACGCGGATATCGTCCATCGCCCGATGCTGCACAAAAAGCAGGTCCATTGCCAGGTCGATCGCCGTGCTGAACGGGAGCGTATTGTACCGTGTCGGGCCGACGAGTGCGTAAATTGTGCGTTCTGTTTTTGTCATATCATGCGCCCCTTTCAAACAAGACGCTATCATGATATGATATCCGCAGGCAGTTTTGACAATGCATGACATAATATGACGTATAACCCTTTATATGGTTTATATGTAGACCTTATTCTCGTACATTTGTCCAAGAATCCGCCTGCGCTTTCCGGCAAAAGACCCGGAAAAGACGCTTGTCTCTTCCGGGTCTTCTCTTGTTGTTCTTCAATCGACGATTTCGACCGACACCTTCTGTCCCTTGCGCTGGGCGACGGACTTGATAATGGTGCGGATCTCCTTGGCGATACGGCCCTGACGGCCGATGAGCTTGCCCATATCCTCCGGCGCGACGCGCAGCTCGAGGACGGTGGTCTCGCCTTCGATCTCGGTGACGCTCACGCTGTCGGGATCATCGACGAGGTTCTTTGCCATATACAGCAAAAGGTCCTTCATAACAGCCGCTCCTGGCCCTTACAGCACGTTTGCCTTTTTCAGAAGTCCGCGAACCGTGTCAGTGGGCTGGGCGCCGTTCTTGATCCACTGCTTGGCCTTCTCTGCGTCGATGGTAACAGCGGAGTCCGCCTTGGGATCGTACGTGCCGATCTCTTCGATGCAGCGGCCGTCACGCGGGAAGCGGGAATCGGCGACAACGATGCGGTAATACGGAGCCTTCTTGGCGCCCATTCTTCTGAGTCTGATCTTGACCATGGTATTTCCTCCAAATTACATTACATTTTTCTCTTATTTCGTAAAGCTACACAATACTTAGCTGAAACGACGTTTTAGAAGCCCGGGAAGCCGCCGGAGAAGCCGCCCATGCCGCCCATTTTGCCCATGCGCTTCATCTTTTTCGAAGCGCCGGGCCCGGAGAACTGCTTGACCATCTGATTCATCATGTCAAACTGCTTGAGCAGCTGGTTGATCTGCTCGACCTTCACGCCCGCGCCGGCTGCGATGCGGCGTTTGCGGCTGTGGTTGAGCACCGACGGATTTTCGCGCTCATACGGCGTCATCGACTGGATGATCGCCTCGGTGCGCGAGATGGCCTTTTCGTCCAGCTGCGCGTTTTTAAGAGCGCCTGCGTTCATCCCCGGCATCATCCCGGCGATGTCCTGCAAGCTTCCCATGCCCTTGAGCTGCACGAGCTGATCGTAGAAATCGGCGAGGGTGAATTTGTTGGACTTGAGCTTCTGCTCGAGCTCGGCGGCCTTTTTCGCGTCGAACGCAGCCTCGGCCTTTTCGATGAGCGTCAGAACATCTCCCATGCCGAGGATCCGAGAGGCCATCCGGCCGGGGTGGAAGGGCTCGATCTGGTCCAGCTTTTCGCCCGTGCCGATAAATTTGATGGGCTTTCCGGTGACGGCCTTGACAGAGAGCGCCGCGCCGCCTCGTGCGTCGCCGTCGAGCTTCGAGAGCATCACGCCGTCAATATCGAGGTATTCATTGAATGTCTGCGCGGCGTTCACGGCGTCCTGACCGGTCATCGCGTCGACGACGAGCAGAATTTCGTTCGGCTTGACGGCGGCCTTGATGGCCTTGAGCTCGTCCATCAGCGCCTCGTCGACGTGCAGGCGGCCCGCGGTGTCGAGAAACACCATATCGTTTCCGTGCCGGATCGCGTGCGCCACGGCGGCCTTCGCGATATCGACGGGGTTCGTCTGGCCCATTTCAAAGACCGGAATGCCGAGCTGCGCGCCTACGACCTGTAACTGCTTGATCGCCGCCGGACGGTAAATGTCGCACGCGACGAGCAGCGGGTTCTTATTCTGCTTTTTGAACAGACCCGCGAGCTTTGCGCCGTTCGTCGTTTTGCCCGCGCCCTGAAGACCGACCAGCATCACGACCGTCGGCGGCTGGGAGGCCATGTGGATCTTCTGGTTGTCGCTGCCCATGAGGGCGGTGAGCTCTTCGTTGACGATCTTGACGATCATCTGCGCCGGGGTCAGGCTCTCTAAAACGTCCGCGCCCACGGCCCGCTCGGTGGTCTTTTTGATAAAGTCCTTGACGACCTTATAGCTGACGTCGGCCTCGAGAAGCGCCAGACGGATCTCGCGCATGGCCTCCTTGACGTCTGCCTCGGAGAGCCGGCCCTTGCCGCGCAGCTTTTTGAACGCCGCGGACAGCTTTTCGGTCAAGCCTTCAAATGCCATACTTTACTCCTTTATGGACGCGCACGCCGCCAGAATCTTTTCGGAAAGCGCCTTCGCGTCCGGAATTGTCTGAAGCTTCTCGCACGCGCTTCGAACTTCCTCCAGCGCCAGCGTCAGACGCCGGTCGCGTGCGATGCAGCCTGTGACGCGCTCAAGCTCTGTGAGCGAGGCTTCGGCTCTGCTGATCGAATCGTGGACGCTCTGCCGTGTGACGCCGAGCTCCTGCGCAATTTCGCTTAACGAAAGATCCTGATTATAGTAGAGGTCAAAGCAGGTGCGCTGCTTTGCACTCAGAAGCTCCGCGTAATAGTCAAACAGAAGGGACATTTGCAGCGCGTCGTGTCTCATAAGCCCTCCCGCGTGTCAGTGTTTTTTCTTTACAGCCAGAGTATTATACCGGTTTTCCCCCGTCTTGTCAAGTAAAAATCCTGACAGGCGGAAAGCTTTTCCGTATGTATATATACTTTACATTTTGGTGACAATGTGTTAAAATCAAGAAACAAAATTATGCGGTGGACGCTTGAAGGAGGATACTTATGAAGCGAGGAATTGCGATGGCGCTTGCGCTGGTTCTGGCGGCGAGCCTGCTTTGCGGAACGGTCTCGGCTGTATCGCGGGAGAATGTGCGCAAATGGTCCATGCAGCTGGCAGACGAGCTGGACTACACCGAAATGACCCACGCCGAGGAAACGGTCGCGGGCCCCAAAAATATCTTGCAGGAGCACGTGCTTACATACGAGCCCGGTAAAAAGGTCCAGCCCATGGTCATCTACGGCTCGACGCTCTACGGCCGGAGCACCATGAGCAAGATCGCGGCGTATCTCGAGGACGAAAACCTCGCGCTGGTCGCTGGCGTGAACGGCTCGTTTTTCGATATGTCGACGGGCATTCCCTACGGTGCGGTCGTAACAGACGGCGTTCTTCGTACGAGCGGCAGCGCCAATTCCGTCGGCTTCCGGAACGACGGCACGGCGATCATCGGAGACCCGGACGTGCACGTGTATGTATCGGGCGGCGCGTTCGACGGCTCGGAAATTTTTTATAACAAAGTTCTCACGACGGCCAACGGCATCGGCCTTTACTCGCGCGACTATGACACGGCGACAAAAAATTCCGTCGCGGCCTATCATCTCGTGCTCGAGCCCGTCTCCGGCGGCAAGGCGGAGCTCACCGTGCCGGGCGAACTGAAGCTGAAGGTCACGAAGATCGTAGAAAACACGGCCTCGTGCGCCATTCCCGCGGGCGGCTTTGTCCTCGCGATCGCCGAAAAAACGACGTACTCGAACGTTCTTTCCGGCATGAAGGCCTTCAAGGTCGGAGACAGCGTGAGCATTTCCGCCGTCTGCGCAGACGAATGGAAGGACGTTTCCTATCTCTGCGGCGGCGGCGATCTGCTTGTCGAAAACGGCGAGGCGGTCTATGACTTCTCGCTCGACACCAAAGACGAAAAGCGCGCCCGCACCGCCATCGGCGTCAAGGAAGACGGCACGGTGGTCGTGTATACGGCAGATGAGTCGGCAAGCTCGGCAGGCATCGATCTTTATGATCTGGCCGACATGATGGAATCTCTGGACTGCGAGACGGCTCTTAACTTAGATGGCGGCGGCTCGACAATGCTGGGCGTGCAGTACCCCGGCTATGACAAGTGCGCCACGGCCAACTCCCCCACCGACGGCTCGATGCGCGCGTGCGCAAACTTCCTCTTCTTCGTCCGCGAAAAAACGCAGGCGGAAGAAGCCAGCCAGCTCTACCTCTACCCCGCGCAGACCTATGCGCTTCCCGGGGCAAAGGTCAGCTTCACCGTCCGCGCGGCGGACCGCAACTATCAGGCGGCAAGCGTTCCCGGCAGCGCCAGCTGGTCTTCGACCTACGGCACCGTCGGAGAAGGCAGCCTGACACTCGACACGCAGTCGAGCACTTCCATTCCGTCGGCCCGCGTCACCGTGAAATCGGGCAAGATGTCCGCGAAGGCCGAGGTCGTGATCTTGCAGCAGGTCACCGGCATCGATGTTTTGAAGGAAGACGGCAAGACGCGCCTGAAGGAGCTCCACGTGCCCGCGCAGTCAGACGTTTCGCTGACGGCCAAAGCGACATATTACGGCCACTCGGTCGTAGCCGCGGCAAACAGCTTTACCTGGAGCGTCACCGGCGGCGTCGGCACGATCACGGACAGCGGCAAATTTACCGCCGCATCGGTCTCCAAGCTGACCAGCGGCGCGATCGAGGTCACCTACGGCGATACCACCGTGTCCATCCCCGTCACCGTCAGCCCGACGAACCCCTTCTCGGACACGAAGGGCCACTGGGCAGAGGACTATATCAACGATCTGTACTTTGAAGGCACGCTGACAGGTTCTGCCGGCAAGGACGGAAAGCTTCTCTACCGGCCGGATGATTCGATGACGCGGCAGGAATTCGTCGTCGCGCTCATGCGCTATCTCGGAACAAACCTGGACAGCTACAGCTCGGTTTCGCTTACCTTTGTCGACACAAATAAGATCGGCACATGGGCGCTGGACGCGATGAAGGCGGCGTATGCGCTGGGCTACATGGACGGCT
>ERZ808262.669-NODE-669-length-13695-cov-3.620894_pt1 | contig 13695 bp, 13 predicted proteins | sample MGYA00520895_ERZ808262 | MGnify/ENA primary metagenome ERZ808262 (study PRJEB31516, sample SAMN03275588) | gut metagenome | biome: mammalia-associated habitat; material: feces | host: Papio cynocephalus | place: Kenya | collected 2012-08-02 ... | reverse complement strand
CAGTACCACACTGTATGGACGGCGGCGGATCTTCTCCGTCAGCTGGCCTGCCTCGTCATAGCCCACATAGCCGGGAGGCGAACCGATGAGCTTGGAAACCGTGTGCTTTTCCATATACTCGGACATGTCCAGGCGGATCAGGGAATCCACGCTGTCGAACATATCGCTGGCCAGCTGCTTGACCAGCTCCGTCTTGCCCACGCCGGTGGGGCCGACAAAAATGAAGGACACCGGGCGTTTTTTGGGGCTGATACCCACCCGGTTCCGGCGGATGGCACGAGCCACGGCCTCGACAGCGGGATCCTGACCCACAATGTGGGTCTTCAGCCGGTCGGCAAGACCCTTGAGCTGCTGATACTCCTGGGCTTTGATCTTGGAGGCAGGGATTTTCGTCCACAGCTCGATGATCCGAGCCAGGTTCTCCATGGTCACGGCGGGCTTGGGCTTGGCCTCCAGCTCCTCGATCTGGGGAGCCAGCTGCATCAGCTTGCTGCGAAGGAAGGCCAGACGCTCAAAATTCTGGGTCTCCGTGTCCTCATTGAGCATCCGAAGCTCCAGCTCGTAGTCGTCCCGCTCCTTCTTCAGCTCTGCCAGCCGGGAAATGTCCTTGCACTGGAGATTCACATCGGAGCAGGCCTCATCCAGCAGGTCAATGGCCTTGTCCGGCAGGAACCGGTCGGTGATGTACCGCTCGGACAGCACCACGCACTGGCGGGCAATCTCCGGGGAAATCTCCACTCCGTGGAACTGGGCGTAGGTCTTAGCGATGCCCTGCATGATCTGGCTGGCTTCCTCGATGGTAGGCTCCGCCACGGTCACGGGCTGGAACCGACGCTCCAGTGCCGCGTCCTTCTCGATATACTTCCGGTACTCGGCAAAGGTGGTGGCACCGATGACCTGAATCTCCCCCCGGGACAGGGCGGGCTTGAGGATATTGGCGGCGTTCATGGAGCCTTCCGCGTCACCGGCACCCACCAGGTTGTGAACCTCGTCGATGACCAGGATGATGTTGCCGCATTCCTTGATCTCAGCGATCAGGCTCTTCATCCGGCTTTCAAACTGACCCCGGAACTGGGTTCCTGCCACGAGAGCCGTCAGATCCAGCATGAAAACCTCCTTATCCCGGAGCTTATAGGGCACGTTCCCGGCGGCGATCCGCTGAGCCAGACCCTCGGCGATGGCGGTCTTGCCCACGCCAGGCTCGCCGATGAGACAGGGGTTATTCTTCTGGCGGCGGTTGAGAATCTGGATCACCCGCTCGGTTTCCACATCCCGGCCTACAACCTTATCCAGCTTCCCGGCACGGGCACGGCCGGTCAAGTCCATACAATAGCTGTCCAGGAATTTGTGCTTTTTGTTCTTCTTTTTGGTTTTTTCCTCCTGAGGTGCTTCCTCCGTTCTGGAGGGCCGCTGGGGCTGGGCGGGGGGATTGGGATTTCCGCCGAAGAGCTGGTTCAGCAGCGGGAAGGTGGCGGTCTGGCTGTCGATCTCATCGTCGTCCGTATCCGCGCTGTCGTCCCGCTGACCGAACATGCTGCTCATCTCGTCGGTGAGCATATCCAGGTCTTCCTCGGAGATGCCCATCTGCTTCACCGCCTGGTCGATCTGGGGAATGCCCAGGCTCCGGGCGCATTTCAGACAATAGCCCTCATTCATGGTCACGCCGTTTTCTACCTTCGTAATGAACACAACGGCGACATTTTTCTTACACTTGCTGCACATTTTCGGCTGCATAATTCTTCACTCCTTATCCAAGGAACATTTCCTTTTCATGCAGTATAGCACAGTCCTGTCAAAAAAGGAAAAACAAATTATGAACGTCACTTTGTCCAGTCGCTGGCGGCCTCGAACCGGGCGATGCCGTCGTCGTACCACAGGTGGGTCATGTACAGACCCCCCGGAGGCACGGTGGGGCCGGCGGCGGTGCGGTTGCCGGAGGCCAGAATGGCTCCAATTTCCTCCGGGCGGATCTTCCCCTCCGCCGCGTAGACCACGGTGCCGGCCATGGCACGGGCCATGTTGTAGAGGAAGCCGTTGGCGCAGACCTTCAGGGTAACGATATTCCCCTGCCGCTCCACATTGTAATAATACACCGTGCGCACGGTTGACTTGACATCCGTGCCCACGCTGCGCACGGCGGCAAAATCGTGGGTGCCCACAAACTGCTCCGCCGCCGCCCGCATGACGCTCTCGTCCAAGTGCCGGGGATAAAACCAGGCTCGGTTGACATAAAACGGATCCTTCAACCGGGAATTATAAATCTGATAAGTATACTCCTTCTTCACGCAGGAGCCGATGGCGTTGAAGTTCTCGTGGACATCGAAGGCGCGCGTCACCACGATGTCACAGGGCAGGTGGGTATTGAGCGCGTAGGGCAGCCGGTCGGCGGGGATGGTGGAATCCGTGCGGAAGTTCGCCACATACACCCGGGCATGGACACCAGCGTCCGTGCGGCCGCAGCCCGTCATATGCACCGGATGGCCTACGATCATGGCCGCCGCCTTTTCCAGGGTCTCGGCGACAGTTGGCAGGTTCTTCTGAACCTGCCAACCGTGATATGCCGTACCCAGATAGGTTAAAATCAGTCCGATATTTCGCATAAACTCTCACATTCCGAATGTTTTCAGCACAATCACGCCAACCAGCAGCACCAGGCCGATGCCATAGGACAGGAAGTCCTCCCGGTGGTAGCGCAGCTGCTTCATCTTGGTTCTGCCCTCGCCGCCCTGGTAGCACCGGCACTCCATGGCCGTGGCCAGCTCGTCCGCCCGGCGGAAGGCACTGATGAACAGCGGCACCAGAATGGGGATCAGAGCCTTGGCCCGATCCGTCAGGGAGCCGGACTCAAAATCCGCGCCTCTGGCCTTCTGGGCACTCATGATCTTGTCCGTTTCCTCAATGAGGGTGGGGATGAACCGGAGGGCGATGCACATCATCATGGAAAGCTCATGCACCGGCACGCCCACCCTTTTCAGGGGGTTCATCAGTGCCTCCAGGCCGTCGGTCAGAGCAATGGGCGAGGTGGTGTAGGTCAGAAGGAAGGTGCCGGTAATCAGCATGAGAATCCGCGCCATCATCATCAGCGCACGGGAAAGTCCCCCGGAGGTGACGGTGAGCACCCAGAAACGGAAGATCACATTCCCGTCCTGGGTAAAGAACAGGTTCAGCACGCCGGTGAAAACCAGGATCATCACCAGAGGCTTCATGCCCCGGAGGATGGATTTCAGCGGAATGGCAGACAGCCAGATGGCCGCCGCCAGAAACGCGAACACCAGGCCGTAGGAGACCCAGCCCTCCGCCAGAAACAGGGCAACGATATAAATCACCAGCATGGTCAGCTTGGTGCGGGGATCCAGCCGGTGGATCACGGACTGGCCGGGGAAATACTGACCCAGGGTAATGTCCTTAAGCATGGGCTGCACCTCCCCGCAGGCGGACAATTTCCGCCACCGCCTGCTCCATGGTATAGACGTTCTTTACGTCCAGACCCCGCTTTTTCAGCCACAGGAACACCTGAGTCACCTGGGGAATGTTCAGACCCATGGCGATCAGCTCCTCCGCCCGGGAGAACACCTCCGCCGGAGTGCCGTCCATGGCAAGCCGGGAACCGTTCATCACCAGCAGCCGGTCGGTCAGCCGGGCTACGTCCTCCATGGAATGGGACACCATCAGAATCGTTGCGTTCTTCGCTTTACGGTAGGCCTCGATATTGCCCAAAATCTCCGCCCGGCCAACGGGATCCAGACCGGCGGTAGGCTCGTCCAGGATCAAAACTTCCGGCTCCATGGCGATGACACCGGCGATGGCCACCCGCCGCTTCTGACCGCCGGACAGGTCAAAGGGGGAAACCGCCAGCTGCTGCTCCGTCAGACCCACAAAGCCCGCGGCCTCCCGGACACGGCGGTCAACCTCTTTTTCGTCCAGACTCATGTTTTTCGGGCCAAAAGCAATGTCCCGGTAGACCGTCTCCTCAAAGAGCTGGTACTCCGGGTACTGAAACACCAGCCCCACCCGGAACCGAGCCTGCCGGGTCAGCTTCTTGTCCGACCAGATATCCACCCCGTCCAGAAGCACCTGTCCGGAGGTGGGCTTCAAAAGGCCGTTCATCTGCTGCATCAGGGTGGATTTTCCGGAGCCGGTATGTCCGATGATGCCGACAAACTCCCCCGGCTCCAGAGCAAAGGAAACCTGATCCAGCGCCTTATGCTCGAAGGGGGTACCTGCGCTGTAAATGTAGTTGAGATTCTTTACTTCCAGAATTGGTTTCAAACCTGTTTCCTCCCAGCGGTCAGACCTTTCAAGGCATCGTAAAGTGTCTGCGCGCATTCTTCCGGTTCCAATTTGTCAAGGGGCAGAGAAAAGCCCCGCTTGTTCAGCTCCCAGCACAGCTCCACCGTCTCCGGGGAGGCCAGACCTAAGCTATGGAGCAGCTCCACCTGAGCAAAGACCTGCTGAGGGGTGCCGTCGGCGGCTACCGTCCCTTTGTCCAGCACCACCACCCGTTGGGCTTTCGCCGCCTCATCCATGTGGTGGGTAATGAGCACCACGGTAATGCCCTTCTCCCGGTTCAGCCGTCCGATGGTGTCTATGACCTCCCGGCAGCCTCTGGGATCCAGCATGGCGGTGGGCTCGTCCAAAACGATACACTTAGGCTCCATGGCAATAATGCCCGCGATGGCGACGCGCTGCTTCTGCCCGCCGGACAGAAGATGGGGGGCGTGCTCCCGGTACTCGTACATGTCCACCTGCTTCAGGGCGCTGTCCACTCTGCGGCGGATTTCCGGGCTGGCAATGCCCAGATTCTCCGGGCCGAAGGCCACATCCTCTTCCACCACGTTGGCAACGATCTGGTTGTCCGGATTCTGGAAAACCATGCCCACGTTCCGGCGGACGGAGAGAATCCGATTCTCGTCGGAGGTGTCGATGCCGCAGACGTAGACCTTGCCGCCGGTGGGAAGCAATATGGCATTGAAATGCTTGGCCAGGGTGGATTTCCCGCAGCCGTTGGTTCCGAGGATCGCCACAAAGCTTCCCTCCTGAACGGTCAGATTCAGATCCTCAAAAACCGGGATGCCGGGGGCGCCCTCCACGCCGGGATAGGTGTAGGCCAGGTGTTCAACAGAAATGATGTCGCTCAAATTGCTTCCTCCCTCAGGGCATCCAGCGTCCGGTGGCACCGCAAGGCAGCACCAGTCCGGAGGCACTTACCGGCAGACCCAGCTCACCGGCCTGGGTTCTTCCGCCGTAAAGGCTGCTGAAAACCACGTCCGAGGCGTAGGCCACCGCCGAAGGAGCCAGGCCGGTGGTATAGGAGTTGATGATGACAAACAGGGGGTTATCCGACAGCACCTTCGCCGTCTCCTGGAGGAAGGGGTAGAAGCTGGTCTCCATCTTCCAGATTTCCCCGCCGGGCCCCCGGCCATAGCTGGGAGGATCCATGATGATGCCGTCATATTTTCTGCCCCGGCGGATCTCCCGCTGGACGAATTTGGCGCAGTCGTCCACCATCCAGTGGATGGGGCGGTCGGCAAGACCCGACGCCGCGGCGTTTTCCTTGGCCCAGGCCACCATGCCCTTTGAGGCATCCACATGGAACACCTCCGCCCCACCGGCGGCCGCCGCCAGTGTCGCGCCGCCGGAATAGGCGAACAGGTTCAGCACCCGGACAGGCCGTCCGGCGCAGGCAGCCTTCTCCCGGATAAAATCCCAGTTGGCCGCCTGCTCCGGGAACACGCCGGTGTGCTTGAAATTCATAGGCTTGACGTTAAAGGTCAGGTAGTCCTTATAGCGAATCTGCCACCGTTCGGGCAGGGTGTTCTCCGTCCAATGGCCGCCGCCGGTATTGGAGCGGACATAGCGGGCGTCGTAGTGCTTCCACTGGGGCTGTCTGCGGGGGGTGTCCCAGATCACCTGAGGGTCTGGGCGCACCAGGATGTGGCTGCCCCAGCGTTCCAGCCGTTCGCCGCCGGAGGCATCGAGCACCTCATAGTCCTTCCATTCATCGGAAATCCACAGCATATTCTGATCCTCTTCTCTCTTAGTTTTCTCATCAGCCGTCGTAATTATCCGGGTCATAGAAGCCGGAATCGCCGAAGTCGTCGGGTGTCTGGGAGGTGTCGGTGTCCACATTGCCGGGAGGCGACTGGTGCACCATGCACTCCAGATAGGGCGTGCCGTTGGGGTTGCTGCGGTCGTTGTTGAAGCCCAGCCAGATTCCGCCCTCCAGATAGATTCCGCCGGAATCCAGATACTGGGACGCCAGACCTACCCGGGAGGCACTGCGGATCTCCTGAACCTCCTCCTCCGTCATCTTCACAAGGGAGGCCCGATAAATGCCGTTTTCCGGATACTGGCTGCAATACTCAGTGGCAACGCCTCCGCCGATGGCGCAGAAGTCCACCATCACATGCTTGTCGCAGGTCTCCGTGGGCACATCCTCAGGATAGACGTTGACGTAGACCACCCGGTCAAATTCCCGGACATCAGACTTGCAGGCATTTGTGGCCAGCTTGCCGGAATCCAGGCAGATGGCAACGGTGGTAAAGGCATTGCCGTCATACAGAGCCTCCTTGGGAAGACCCTCGTGGATGGGCTGCATGACCTTGCGCCAGAGCACCGCCGCCGGGTTCGTGCCGATGTTGATCTGCTCAGGCTGGTCATAGCCCACCCAGACCGCCGCGGTATAGTGGGTGGTGTAGCCGCAGAACCACCGATCCCGATTGGAGGAGGTGGTGCCGGTCTTGCCGGCGATGGTCTGACCGCCGAAGAGAGCCGCGCCGCCGGTACCGTGGTTGGCGGCGTTGTACAGGCAGTAGTTCATATAGTTGACGGACTTTTCACTGAGGATTTTTCGGGTGTCCTGGGTGTTGTCCAGCACCAGCTCGCCGTCACTGTTATAGACCTTGGTGTACAGCCTGGACTGGCGGAAAACGCCGTCGTTGGCGAAGGTGGCATAGGCCGTGGCCATTTCCTGCACCGTAGAGCCAAGGGTCAGCGCGCCCAGAGCCAGCGGGGCAAGGCCAACGTCGGACTTGACCTCGTACTCCGTAGGATAGCTTTCCACCAGGCTCTTCTGGCCGAAGTTATACTTGGCGAAGCTGTAGCCATACTCGATACCGATAGAATCCAGGGTTCGGGCGGAAATGGTATTCACCGAGGACACGATGCCCTGGTACACCGTCCGGGCGTACTGGTACTGCCGGTTGTCGTTTTTCGGCCAGTTACCGTCGGTGTAGGTGATGGGCAGGTCTTTGAAGACCGTAGCCGGAGTCACCTTGCCGGACTCGAAGGCCGGGGCATAGACGGAAATGGGCTTCTGAGAGGAGCCGGTCTGAAGCTTGGCCTGAGTGGCCCGGTTATAGCCCATGAAGGTGGTCTTCTCCCCTACGCCGCCGGCCAGGGCCACCACGTCGCCGGTGGTATTGTCAATGACCACGATGGCGGACTGAAGCTGCTGGTTGCTCCGGGTGGAGGGGATATTGTCCAGGTTATTGTAGATCTCGTCCACCTGCTTCTGGACATCCATGTCCATGGTGGTATAGATGTGGTAGCCGCCCTTCTGGATCCGATCCAGGTAGATGTTCCGGGCGTTCTCGTCCATGTCCTCCCAGACTTTTCCGTCCTGCTCGGCAAGATAGGAGGCAAAATCCACAATCACCGCGTCCACAAACCAGGAATACACATGCTGGGAAGCATCGGTTTTCACGGAGGTGGCGCTGCCGCAGATGGGGCAGTAGCACACGTCCCCCTCCCCGGTAAAGTGACTGCGGGTATTCTGGTAGCCGCACTCTGCGTTGCTGCACACCGTCCACCGATCCTCCGGGGCAATGCCCTCCTTGAAGACCATCTTCTGACTGATCGCTTCCGTATACTCGTCGTCGGTCAGGTAGCCCTGCTCGTGCATCTGGCTGAGTACGTTCAGCTGACGGTAGCGGTTCCGTTCCGCGCCGTTGCGCTCCAGACCCTTATACTTGTAAACGCTCTTGGAGTAGGGATTAAACAGGGACGGGTTATTGGTGATGCTGATGAGGCTGGCGCATTCAGCAGGAGTCAGGCTTTGCAGCTCCTTGCCGAAATACTCCGCCGCCGCGCTCTTGACGCCGTAGCAGCCCCGCCCCAGATAGATCTCATTGAGATAATACTCCATAATGAGATCCTTATCGTACTGCTTTTCGAAAAGCTGAGCCCGGAAAATCTCCATCACCTTCCGCTGGACGGTGATACTCTTCTCCTGGGTCAGATTCTTCACCAGCTGCTGGGTGATAGTGGAGCCGCCGAACTGATCATCGCCGCCGAAGAACATATTGAGACAGGCTTTGACGGTGGTGATCCAGTCCACGCCCTGATGCTCGTAAAAACGCTTGTCTTCGATTGCCACCGCCGCGTGCACCATGGCCTCCGGAATTTCGTCCAGGCTGGCCCACTGGCGGTCGGTGGTGGTATAGATCTGCTGGAGCTGCTGAATATCGCCGCTGCTGTCCACATAATAGATAAAGGAGGTGCGGGCCAGGTCATAGTCGTCCATGGACCAGTTGCTGGCCTCCTCCAGAATATCATCCTGAAGATAGTCGCCAAGAGTACCCACAAACACCGCGCCGCAGATAAGCAGAATCAGCAGCACCGTGGCCGCCGCGCCGATGGCAACCTTGATCAGTGACAGCGCGCCGGAGCCTGCGGTGTAGACAAGCTTGATCAGCCAGTGAGGATCCCACTCCTGTCTGGGCTTTTTCCCTCGCCTGTTAAAAAAATGGTTTTTTGCCATAGGAATACCTCCGTAAACAGGGTCATGCCCTGCAAAAAGGTGAAAAGGATACCACCACATTGCCATACGCATAGCAATACGGATTCGATTATAGCATACCAAAATGCAAAACGAAAGTCCTATTTTTTGAATTCCTTATGAACTTTCGCTTTCGGGCAGCACCACATAATTCGGACCGACCGGGAAATACTGTCTTTGGAAGGAGTGAGCGTCTGTGCGCATGTCGAGATTTCCTGCCCTGGTGCTGGCGTTTGTGGTAATTGTAGGCTCCTGGAAAGGGTATCTTGCCCTGTTTGACCCGGGAAAAAGTGAGCCGAAGCAGATTTTTCCCCGGCTGGTCTCCTCCCTGCCGGAGGCTGACCGGCAGGCACTGGAGGCGGGGATTCCCGTTCGGAACCAACGGGATCTGGAGAGCTTGCTGGAGGATTACCTGTCCTGAGCGGATCCGGTCTTTTTCGGGTCGAAAATTTCGCCACCGGTTTTCGTACAATTTTCCCTCTTGATTTTATGCAGACAGGGCGGTAGAATAGAGCCATCCGAAAAAGAGGAGTGCAGGCATGGATCAGTACGGTTCCGATTTTATTACCATCACCGACGAGGACGGAAAGGAATACGAGCTGGAGGTACTCAGTACACTGGAGTATAACGGCTGCACCTACCTGGCGGTGATTCCCGCCCAGGACAGTCAGGATACCTTGCAGCTGGAAGTCAGCATTCTCAAGTCCATTGAGGAGGACGGGGAGCCGATCCTTTGCGCCATCGACGATGAGCAGGAGCTGGAAGCGGTCTACGGTCTCATTATGGACTCCCTTTACGAGGAAGATTCCGAAGAAGAGGAATAAATTTGTTATCTTCCTGCTTGGTACGTCGGCATGTCCTTTTGGACCCACATTTTTTTACTAGGGAAGTCAGACTTCCTGTTCTGTTTGCAGACCTCCCGCCCCCGCTGCGACGTGGGGTGGACGCTGGGAGCAGTAAGGTTCAGGAGCGGCAGCCCACCTGCCTTTTCGTGCAGGTCATAATTGGATGTGCTACGGCTAAAGCGGGGTGCCTGGGGAGCTTCGGCTCCTCAGGTTTTTATTTTACGGAAGCTCCGATAAAGTTGTGAGCACTGGAGGATACGTTGTCATTGCGAGGCAGTGCGCACACTGCCGTGGCAATCCCCCGGTCATTCCGGGTGCCAATTAAAAGCCCTCATCCGTCTCGCGCTTGCGGGGGAAGCGCGAGACACCTTCCCCCAGGGGAAGGCTTGGGGGGACGGATTGCCACGTCGGCCGTTGGCCTCCTCACAATGACATGCGTAATACGAGAGCACCCGGAAGAACAGGGGGATTGCCACGGCAGTGTGAGCACTGGTTCGCAATGACACGGGTTTTCGGCGGGCTGGCCGGTAATACGGTGCTGGTTCGCAATGACATCTAAGTGGTAGGGCGGGGCGGTTTTTTCTCTGACAGTTACCGGGAATTGTAAATTTTTTCTCTATTTTTGCTTTTTCCGGCTTTTCCCCTTGAAAGTGGCCGGATTTTCGGTTATAATACCGGGGTCTATGCTATTTCCAGCGAAAACACACGAAGACAATTGAGAGGATTTGATCACATGAGCGCATCCAGCAAGAAACAGCTCCGCAAGGAGCAGGGCGCGGAGAAGCTGACCCAGAAGCAGATCGCTGCCCAGAAGGAATCTTCCACCACCCGCCTGTACACCGTTGCCTTTGTTGTCGTCCTGGTGGTTCTGCTTGCCATCGCCATTTTCGTGGGCGTGAACCAGACCATCAAGAACAGCGGCTACAAGGAGCGGCACACTGTGGCCGTCCAGATCGGCGATCACAAACTGAGCAACGCGGAACTGAACTACTTCTTCATTGACGCGGTGAACACCTTCTACTCCAACTACGGCAGCTATGCCAGCATGTTCGGCCTGGACACCAGCAAGCCCCTGGATCAGCAGGTCACGGATGAAGACAGCGGCACCACCTGGGCCGACGACTTCCTGGAGTCCGCCAAGGAGACCGCCCGGAACGTCTACGCCATGTCCGATGCCGCCGAGGCCGCGGGCTTCACCCTGCCTGAGGACAAGGCCGCGGAGCTGGAGCAGAACCTCAATTCCATCGACACCTACGCCACGCTCTATGGCTACCAGTCCGGCAACGCCTATCTGAAGGCCATGTACGGAGCCGGTGCCACCAAGGAGGGCTTCCGGGAGTATTCCACCCGCAGCTCCCTGGCGGACGCTTACTACGCCAGCTACTCCGATTCTCTGACCTATACCGACGAGCAGATCGCCGAGAAAGATGCCGAGGATCCCAAGGTCTACAATTCCTACTCCTATCACTCCTACTATATGGACATCTCCAAGTTCCGCGTCGGCGGCACTACGGACGCCGACGGCAACACCACCTACACCGATGAGGAGACCGCCGCCGCTGAGGCCGCCCTGCGGGCTGCCGCCAAGAGCCTGGTAAGCGACGACATTACCACCACCGAGGAGCTGGATGCCGCCATCGCCGCGCTGAGCATCAACGAGGGCGAGGAATCCGCCGCCAGCACCGCCAGCACCAACATCCGCTACAGCTCCCTGAACAGTCTCTACCAGGACTGGGTCAGCGACAGCAGCCGAAAGGCCGGCGACAAGCAGGTCTTTGAGAGCACCACCACGGGTGACGACGGCACCGAGAGTCTCAGCGGCTGCTATGTAGTCTACTTTGACGGCTCCAGCGACAACGAGTACAAGATGGTCAATGTGCGCCCCATCCTCGTCAAGCCTGAGCACCCCACCGACGAGGCTGAGGATGCCCACTCCGATGATGAGACCTACTCCGCCGAGGAATGGGACGCCGCCAAGGCTACCGCCGAGGAAATCTATGACGAGTGGAAGTCCGGCGAGGCAACCGAAGACAGCTTCGCGGAGCTTGCCAACGAAAAGTCTGACGACGGCGACGGCACCACCGGCGGTCTGTATGAAAATGTGATCCCCGGTCAGATGGTTCAGGCCTTCAACGACTGGTGCTTCGATTCCAGCCGGAAGAGCGGCGACACCGGCATTGTGAAGACGGAGTATGGCTACCACATCCTGTACTTTGTGGGTCTGTCCGACATCACCTACCGCACCTCCCTGATCCAGAACGATCTGCGCACCGCGGACGTGGCCGCCTGGCAGGAGGAGCTGGTCAACGCCCTGACCATCACCGACGGCGACACCAGCTATATCAAAACCGATCTCGTCATCGGCTCCAACAGCTGAGCCGAAAGCGCGAATAGAAATTCCTCCCACGGAAACACTTCTGTGGGAGGGATTTTTTTGAGAAAATATTGGGGTCTTGTGACTGCCGGAGCCTGCGCGGGGCTGGTGGCGGGGGTCTTCGGGGCAGGCGGCGGGCTGGTGCTGGTGCCGCTGCTGGGGGTGCTGACCGATTTTGAAGGTCAGCAGGTGTTCGCCGTGTCTCTGTCGATTATTCTGCCGGTGTGTCTTGTGAGCATCGCCGTGACGGCGATGACTGCGGGAATTGACTTTACCTCCGCCCTGCCCTATCTGCCCGGAAGCGCCCTGGGCGGGCTGGCCGCCGGAATCTGGGGGAGGAAAATCCCGGATGTCTGGCTGCACCGGGTGCTAGGGGTACTGATCCTCTGGGGAGGGATCCGGTATTTATGCTGAACTCCCTGGCCGTTTGTCTGATTGTAGGTGCCGCTCTGGGCTTTCTCACCGGGCTGGGCATCGGCGGCGGGAGCCTGCTGATGCTGTGGCTGACGCTGGTGCTGGGGGTGTCCCAGGCGGAGGCACGGGGCATGAATCTGCTGTTCTTTCTCCCCGCCGCCGCCATCAGCTGCTGGATGCGCAAAAAGCAGGGCACGCTGAGCCTGCGCAAAAGCCTGCCCGGAATGCTGGCCGGCTGCGCCGCCGCTTCCTTAGGCAGCTGGATGGCCGCAAGCCTGGACACCGGGATGCTCAAAAAGCCCTTCGGCATTCTGCTGCTGGCCGCGGGCGCAAGGGAGCTGTTTTACCGGCGAAGATAGGCCAGATACCCCTCCAGGATCAGAGCGGCCGCCACCGCGTCCACAGTGTTTTTCCGCTTTTTGCCGTGGTAATTGTGCTCGGAGAGGATGTTGTGGGCCTCCACCGTGGTGCGCCGTTCGTCCCACATGGCAATTTCCAGGCCGGTAGCCTGCCGGAGGTCTTCGGCAAATTCCCGGCACAGAGCCGCCCGGGGGCCTTCGGTGCCGTCCATATTTTTCGGTAATCCCACTACAATGGTACCCACGTCGTTGTCCCGCGCCAGCCGGACGATGTCCGCTACGGCCTTCTCCCGGATCCGGCTGGGCACCACATAGGTCGTCCCCACGATGGAGCACAAAAGGTCGGAAATGGCCACGCCGGTGCGGGCATCGCCGTAATCGATTCCCATGATTCGTTTCATAATTTTCTCCTGTTCCCATGGATTTCCTCTATACAATAGCGGATTTCCGGTAAAACCGCAAGTCTTTTTTCCCACTGGGAAAAGCGCAGGACATTCCCCAGAAATGCCGAAAAAAGTGGTTGACTTTGGCATCCCCCTGTGTTAGAATGATTTTACCTGTGAAAAAGGGCTTTTTTTGTGCGCCTTTTTCAGCCCCGGAGCGGGAAAATGTAGTGCCCGCTGTCTAAATTTTTACTAGCCGGAGTGATACAGGGAGGCAATGTTAAGGAGGTGCCGTTATGCGCGTGAAAGTCACTTTGAGATGCTCTGAGTGCAAGCAGAGAAACTACAACACCATGAAGAACAAGAAGAACGACCCTGACCGTCTCGAAATGAAGAAGTATTGCAGATTCTGCAAGAAGCAGACCGTTCACAGCGAGACGAAGTAAGGCAATGACTTAGCATTGCAGAAAGGGTAACATCATGGCAGAAGCAAAAAAGGAAAACTTCTTTGTGCGTGCCGGTAAACGCATCAGCCGTTGGG
>ERZ808262.668-NODE-668-length-13737-cov-13.109779_pt1 | contig 13737 bp, 8 predicted proteins | sample MGYA00520895_ERZ808262 | MGnify/ENA primary metagenome ERZ808262 (study PRJEB31516, sample SAMN03275588) | gut metagenome | biome: mammalia-associated habitat; material: feces | host: Papio cynocephalus | place: Kenya | collected 2012-08-02 ... | reverse complement strand
ATCTGGACGGCGAGCCGACGCCGACCAAGCGTATGACGAACTTCTACGAGAAGGGTGACAAGCCGCTCGAGATCGTCACCTCCCGCCAGTGGTACCTGAAGAACGGCGGCACCGACGAGAAGCTGAACGCCGAGCTCATCGAGCGCGGCAAGGAACTGAACTTCCACCCCGACTTCATGCGCGTGCGTTATGAGAACTGGGTGCACGGCCTGAACGGCGACTGGCTGATTTCCCGCCAGCGCTTCTTCGGCGTTCCGTTCCCGCTGTGGTACCCGGTGAAGGAGGACGGCACTCCGGATTACGATCATCCGATCACGCCGAGCGAGGACCGTCTGCCGATCGACCCGACCGACGATGTGCCGGAAGGCTACACCGAGGACCAGCGCGACGTGCCGGGCGGCTTCACCGCCGAGCCGGACATCATGGACACTTGGGCGACCTCCTCGCTCACCCCGCAGATCGTGACCCGCTGGGACGAGCCGGGCGAGGAGAACCAGGCCATTTTCAACGCGACGTTCCCGATGGACCTGCGCCCGCAGGGCCAGGACATCATCCGCACCTGGCTGTTCTCCACCGTGGACCGCGCGCACTTGGAGAACAAGTGCCTGCCGTGGTCCAACGCCACCCTGTCCGGTTGGATCCTCGATCCGGACCACAAGAAGATGTCGAAGTCCAAGGGCAATGTGGTCGTGCCGGACAAGCCGATCAAGCAGTTCGGCGCCGACGCGGTGCGCTACTGGGCCGCCGCGGCGCGTCTGGGCCTGGACGCCACGTACGACGAGGGCCAGATGAAGATCGGCCGTCGTCTCGCCATCAAGTTGCTCAACGCCACCAAGTTCGCGCTGGCCATCGGCCGTGAGGACGAGAACCATCATGTGGCTGCTCCGGCCACCGCCAACTGGAATCCGGCCGACGTGACCGAACCGCTGGACCGCGCCGCGATGGCGCGTCTTGCCGACGTGGTTCGCGAGGCGACCGACAGCCTCAACAACTACGAGCATTCCAAGGCCTTGGAGGTCATCGAGAACTACTTCTGGCAGTTCTGCGACGACTACATCGAGCTGGTCAAGAACCGTGCCTACGGCACCGCCGACGCCACTGGCAACGTGCCGGGCGAGGCCGCCGTGAAGTCCGCGCGCACCGCGCTGGGCCTGGGCTTGGATGCGTTCGCGCGTCTGCTGGCACCGTACCTGCCGTACGCCACCGAAGAGGTGTGGAGCTGGATGCATGACGGCGAGGGCTCCGTGCACCGCGCCGCTTGGCCGAAGGCCGACGTGTATGCGGCCGCCGCCGGCGATGCCTCCGCGGATCTGCTCACCTATGCGGGCGCCGCTCTGGCCGCGCTGCGTGGCATCAAGTCGAAGGCCAAGGTCTCGATGAAGACCCCGATCCTCTCCGTGACGCTCGCGGCTTCCGACGAGGTTCGTTCCTCCGTCGAGAACGCGCTGGGCGACATCGCGGAGGCCGGCCGTGTGACCGGTCCGATCTCCTTCGCCGCCGCGGCGTCCGAAGAGGGCGAGGACGCGGTGACCGTGGCCGAAAGCGAGCTCGGCGAGCCGCCGGCCAAGAAGCCGAAGAAGAAGTGACCCGTCCGGAACGGTAAGCGTGGGGCGGTAGGTGCCTTCCAGCATCTACCGCCCCACGCTTTTTATGAAAGAGCCCGGCCGACTCCCAATGCCCTTTCAACGGCTCTTAACCGTATCGCCAGTGCGTCGAAGTGTCGATGTGATGCATCGACACTTCGACGCATCACAGCACCGGAACGGACAACACGTATTGGGTGCTTCGGGCATGCCGCCGGGCGGAATCAGCGATTCGATTCCGTAACACGGAATCCACATCCTGCTGCAATACGGCATCCAACGTTTCCGCGGCGTCGGCCAAGTCGACCGTTTCATCGATCATGTCGCTGTTGTCCGGCACGATCAACGAGCGATCGCCCGATCCGGCAAGTCCATATGCGCCGATCGGCAATGATGTTTCCGCCGAATCGACGGATTTCCCGGATTTCCCGGAATCACCGGATCGCTTCGCCGAATCAGACGTCACTCCCCCGACCTTCGCCATGTTCTTCGACGTGGTGTCGGCGGCCGCGCCGAACGATGAGCGCAATCCGCCAGCGTAGCTCATCACATCGCCCATGCTGATGGCATTGCTGTCATCGACGAGACTGGAGGAATCCGCCGTCGCATCCCGCTCACGTGCGGCCTTGGCCTGCCGCAGCTCCGCTTTCCGCTGGCGTTTCAACCGCGCCTTTTCCGTTCCGGAGGCAAGCGACGATTCCGATTGGCGCGCAATGATGGCGGACGACACATCACTGTGGCGCGTGCGGCTTCCATTGCGTCGTGCGGTGCGCTTCGCCGAGCCTCCATCGGCAGAGGCTCCCTTGGCTGAACCGTCATCGTCCAAGCCACCGTCAGCCGAAGACCCACCTGCGGAATCGGCGTCACCCGAACCATCATCTGCGGAATCGGCGTTCATGGAGCCATCCGCATCGGCATCGGCGCCGAACTGGTCCGCGAACCGGATGGCGATCTGATGGAACGCGCTCGCCTGGCCGGTATGTTCGCTGGCGGCGGCCAAATCGTCCATCGCCGCATCCACCTTGTTCCGCGCCGCCTTGAGCTTCTCGTTCGTTCCGATGCCGGAGCGTACATCGGCAATCGCCCGCGCTTCAACATCGCGTGCGGTGCTCGAGGAAGCACCCAGCTGACGCAATCGCGCGGTATACGCATCGGTGAAATCCATCGAATACGGAATCATCGCCGCGGAAAGCCGCGACTGGCCGGCACTGTAGTCCTTGGAACCACGTTGCCGCTCCTCGCCGGAGCGCCTGTTCAGCTCGGCGAGCAGATCGGATGTGCCGCGCTGCTCAATCGTGCGTATCACCTCATCCACCGCATCGGCGGCGCCTTCATGCCGGTACGCCGCGCTCACGTCGTTCACCGCATTGGCAAGCGTCACCACGGCATGGGCCACATCGGTGTCGCCGTTCAATTCCGACGCGGTGCCGAGGATGGCGGAAAGCTGCGTGGTATCGCCCAGCGAACCGGAAAGATGCGTGGTGTAGGAATCGACATATGCATCGATGTAGGCGTCGAACGCCTGTCGATGCGTCTCGGAACGTGCCGCGATGGTCTGCTTGGCCAGTTCCTTCTCATGGTCGCGAAGCGTTTCGAGCTGCCGTATCAGCGTCTGGTTGCGTTGCGAGCCGACGTTCGTCAATCCATCGACCAGTGTGGATGCGCGATGGGTCAGACCGGCAAGATTCCGTTTGAAACCGTTGATTGCGGCATTATTTCCGGCGACATCGTCCACGGTGCCATCCGCGACACCGCCGGCGCTTCCGGCGTCACCATCGGCAGATGCCGACACCGCGGCGATCGCCAACGCGCTCATCGTGAATTTCCGCGCCGTCACGTATGTGGTGAAGTCGATGTCATCCCCTGTTCCGCCTATCGCGGCCACCAACGTCCGCGTATTGTCGGAAGACACGATCGCGCCGTCGGACGAGGACACGTCGTCGCCCACACGCACCGGAATGGTGAAGGCGACCACCGGCACCAGTTCCGAGGTCGCGTCATGATTTGTGGAGGTGAGTCTCACATGGATGCCGACCACTCCGGAAGCGCCGGAAATCCGGGAAGCTGCCACATCGGGACCGTCCAGGGTGAAGTCCACATGGATCTTCCATGGCAGAGCCACCGCACCTGCGGGCACATGGCTCGACCGGGTGGCGTCTTGGGAACCGCCTGTGACGGCGTCTTGAGAAGAACCGTCGCCGTTGGAACCATCATCAGCGGTGCCATCGGCGGCACCCGAAGTCAAGTACAGCCGTCCAGGCTCATCCGTGCCGCGATAGGCGCTCATCACATCGGATTCGGACGCCTCCTGGGCATAGGCATCCGCTTGGCGGATGGCATCATGAACGTCTCGCACGCCGACCGCGCCGACCGGCACGCCGCAAAGCACGGCCATGGCGACCGCCGCCGCGAGTTCGCGGCGTCCCATGGCGCGGTTCCACCGACGTTTCCGGAACACGCGCAACTTCCGCGCACCTCGCATACCGAACCTCGCAATCGCCCTCAAAAAACCTTCGCCATACGGCACTCCAAGGTGTTCAATGTAATGCGCGGTATGCCCCAAATCGGCGCACGAATGCCGGAAAACGTTGAAAATCAGCTAAAAACAGACATATCAGGCGAAGACGTCGAGCACGCCGGGATCGCCACCGGCATCGGCGATGCGCTTATGACGGCGCTTGGCTTCGGTCACCACGAATTCGCGATACATCTCGGCGATGTCCGGATCCAATCCGGCACCGACCGCGATGCGGTGCAACCGCTCGATCTGGTAATGCTCGCGCTGGTGGTCGGCCGGAGCGAAGCCCGCACGCGCCTTCAACACCCCCACCTGCGACGTGTATTTGAATCGTTCCGCGAGCAGGGAGACGATGGCCGCATCGACGTTGTCGATGGACTGGCGCAGTGAAGCGATCTTCGCCACTTCCGATGCGACTTCGGGATTGCTCCGCGCGGTCTGGGCATCGATGACGGTTTCGGTTTCGTTGTTTTCTTCTGGCCGAGGCCAACCATGTTCGCTATCGTTCATGGATACAAGATTACCGCGTGCCAGTCACCGAAGCGGGTGACCGGTATCGAAAACGATATCCTTGTTTGACGAAATGGTGGCGCGCCTACTTGGCGAAGTAACGGTGCAGCACGATGGTGGTCTGCGTGCTCACCGGAACCGTCTGATGGATGGTGTTCAGCAACGATTCGAGTTCGCTGGTGGAGGCGGCGCGCGCGACCAGCATGAAACTCGGTGCGCCCGCCACGGAATCACAGGACATGACGCCTTCGATGTTCCGCAGTTTCTCAGGAATCTCACCCTCCAGCGAATAATCAAGCGGAGTCACCGCGATATACGCCTTCACGCCAAGACCGCGTTTCGCATCATCGATGACCGCCTTGTACCCCAAAATCACATTGCGGCGTTCCAGCTTCTGCACACGCGACTGCACCGCGGAGACGGAAAGACCGGTGGCATCGGAAAGCTGAGACAGCGTGGTTCGTCCATTCTTTTCCAACATGCCGAGAATGGTCTCGTCGATCTCATCAAGCTGCTCAACGGTCGAACGCGCCGCCGAGTCATTGCCTGCCATACATTAGCCCCTTTCCCAACAAGCGTGCCGCCTACGGCGCCATACGGCACCGTCCCCTCAGACGGCTCAAGTTGACAACCATTAGAATACCCACCCCACCACATAGAACGACGCCATTTTTCCACATCTTTTTCCGTGATTTTTCAACAAATTTTACCGATTTCTGAAAAATTTTTATATATTATTGAGTGTTCGGAATATTTATTATCTTTTGACTTATTTGCAGTATTTTTTATGATTGAAAAATGGTCACATATCGTACGGGACATACAACCGTCATGGACATCATCGTCCACCGGACCATACGCGTCTCGTTTTCCACCCACATCGCACTCCCCCTGCGAAGGGTCTCAGCGATCACCAGGCAAATACGACGGAGGGCCATGCGGCACACGCATGGCCCTCCGGCTGAATCATCCCGGTGCGACGATTCAGTTGTTGGCGTTGCTGCTCTGCTGAATCAGCGACGCCATGAAATCGCGGTTGGTCGCGGTCTTCTTCAGACGCGGCACCAGAGTCTGGTAGGCCTGCTCCGGCTCGAGACCGCCCAGCAGACGACGCAGACGATAGATGATCGGCAGCTCCTGCGGGTTGGTGATGAGCTCTTCGCGACGCGTGCCGGAGGCGTTCACGTCGATGGCCGGGAACAGACGCTTGTCGGCAAGCTCGCGGCTCAGACGCAGTTCCATGTTGCCGGTGCCCTTGAATTCCTCGAAGATCACCTCGTCCATCTTGGAACCGGTCTCGACCAGCGCGGAGGAGATGATCGTCAGGGAGCCGCCGTTCTCGATGTTGCGGGCGGCACCGAAGAACTTCTTCGGCGGGTACAGCGCCTGCGCGTCCACGCCGCCGGACAGAATGCGTCCGGACGCCGGGGCCGCGATGTTGTAGGCGCGCGCCAGACGGGTCATGGAATCGAGCAGCACGACCACATCCTGGCCAAGCTCAACCAAACGCTTGGCACGTTCGATGGCGAGCTCCGCGACGGTGGTGTGGTCGGAGGCGGGACGGTCGAAGGTGGAGGAAATGACCTCGCCCTGCACCGTGCGCTCCATATCGGTGACCTCTTCCGGACGCTCGTCCACCAGCACGACCATCAGATGGACTTCCGGGTTGTTGGTGGCGATCGCGTTGGCGATGTTCTGCAACGTGATGGTCTTGCCGGCCTTCGGCGGAGAGACGATCAGACCACGCTGGCCCTTGCCGATAGGCGCGACGATGTCGATCAGACGGCCGGTGAGCTTGTTCGGCGCGGTTTCCTGCTTGAGACGCTCCTGCGGGTACAGCGGCGTGAGCTTGCTGAACTGCGGGCGGTTCTGCGCGGCCTCGACGGTCATGCCATTGATGGAATCGATGGACTGCAGCGGCACGAACTTCTGACGCTGGTTGCGGCGTTCGCCCTCGCGCGGCGCGCGAATGGAACCGTGCACGGCATCGCCCTTGCGCAGGCCGTACTTCTTGACCTGTCCCATGGACACGTACACGTCGTTCGGTCCAGGCAGATAGCCGGACGTGCGTACGAACGCGTAGGAGTCCAGCACGTCCACGATGCCGGCCACCGGCACGAGATCCTCTTTCGGCTCTTCGCGACGCTGGTCACGGTCGTTGCGATCGTTGCGGTCATTGCGATTGTCTCGATCCGCATTGCGGCCACGGCGATCCTCGCGCTCCTCGTAATCACGGTCGCGGCCACGCATGTGACGGCCGCGGCGATCGCCACGATCGTTGTTCCTGTCGTTGCCGCGATCCCCACGGCCACGGCGACGACCGTATTCCGGCTCATCGTTTTCCTCGTGGCGTTCATCGGCATCGTCATGCTGCGCCGGAAGCGTCGCGAGAATATCGTCGAGATCGCGGACCACATCCTCATTGCCCGGCTCGTCCGTCACACGGCGATGGCGACGGGGCATGTCTTCGAAATCGTCCCTGCGACGGCGGCGACGATCCTCATGCTTCGTGGTGGTGTCATCGAAGCCGAGTTCCGCCAGCAGGTCGGAGCCTGCGTCGGAATCACGGCGACGACGGCGCTTCGGCGTCGCATCAAGGTTCCCGATCGAGTCCACGGCGATTTTGGCATCCGATTCCTTGGATTCCGGCGCCTTGTCATCGACCGTCTTGTCCGCTCCGGCCTTGGCGTCACGGGTCTTGGACTCCGCGGATTCAACGCTGCCATTCGCCGGTGCCTCGGATTCGTCCGCGGACTGCTTGGCACGGACGACGCGCTTCCTCGCGGTCTTCGCCGGCTGTTCGGACTTCTTGGTCTCCTGCGCGTTCTCCGACGAGGCCTCAGCATCTGCGGAAACCTTGGCAGGAGCGGCCTTCGGCGTGCGGACGGTGACTCCTTCGGGGGCTTGACCGCCAGAGCGAGCGGCCTGCAACGTTGCGATGAGCTCGGGCTTGCGCATCGTGGAGGTCCCACGAAGTCCCATCTGCTTGGCGAGCTCTTTGAGCTCGGGCAGTTTCATATCTTCAAGATTCGGGCTGGTTGCCACTGGTTATTGCCTTTCCTTGGCTCTCGCAGGCACGCGCCTGCAAAGCTTGAAAAAAGAGATGCGGAAAATATCCGCTCAATGAATGTCCCGTGCGGAAATCACACCTCAGGAACGTTGTTCACCTTACAACGCCGCCGAGACCAGCGCAAGCCGCCGCGGAACAACGCGATGGGCCCGCCGGCGATCGCCGGCGGGCCCATCGGTCTTCGACATGGCGCATGCGGAATGCGCCTGCCATGGGACGCATGCGTCACGCCCCGAATCCGTCCTTACTTCTGCTCGTGGTAGGACTTGTCGGTGTTCACCGACCACACGTTCTTCTTGGACGTCTTGCCGTTCTTGATGTTGCCGACGGCCTCGATGGCGGTCGCCATCGAATGGTCCATGTTGTTGTAACGGTGCTGCCCATTGCGGCCGACGCAGTAGAGATTGCCGAAGGAATCAAGGTATTCGATAAGCTCCGGCATGCGGTCGTACGTGTCGAAGTACGCCGGATACGCCTTCTTGACGCGTTCGCGATGGGAGTCAAGCACATCCTGCGGGCCATTGATCACCTGCATGCGGGTGAGCTCCTGGATGGCGAACTTCGTCGCCTCCTCGTCGGACATGTTCCAGAAGGAATCGCCTTCCTCGCAGAAGTATTCGAGGCCGATCCACACGGTGTCGTCGACGTTCTTGACCAGATACGGGCTCCAGTTGTTGAAGATCTGCAGACGGCCGACCTTGTAGCCCGGATCCTGCACGTAGATCCAGCAGTCCGGCACGATCGGCGGGTTGCCGAGGGTCGGGATGTCGGTGGTGTTCTTCAGACGCAGGTGCTTGACCAGCAGACCCACAGTGACGAAATCGCGGTACGGCAGGCCGTTGGCGATTTCCGTCATGTCCTTCGGCGCGGGCTTGTCGGACGCGTCGACGGCGTTGACGAGATCCTTGACCGGCATGGAGGAGATGAAGTCGTCGGCATGCATTTCGGTGCGGTTGCCCTCGGAATCCTCATACACCACGGAAGCGATCTTGCCGTCGGCCTGACGGATCTCAACCACGTTGGCGTCGGTGATAACCTTCACGCCGGCTGCCTCGCAGTTGGATTCGACGGTCTCCCACAACTGGCCCGGGCCATACTTCGGATACCAGAATTCCTCGATGAGCGAGGTCTCCACCTCGTCGTTGCTGCGCTTCTTCGGCAGCAGCTTCTGGACGGCGTTCTTCAGCACGCCCATGATGCTCAGGCCCTTGACGCGCTGGGATCCCCAATCGGCGGAGATCTGCGACGGATGGCGTCCCCACAGCTTCTCGGTGTAGCCCTCGAAGAACATGGAGTACAGCTTGCGACCGAAACGGTTGATGTAGAAGTTCTCCAGATTGTCTTCCGGCAGCTTGTGCACCATGGATTTCAGATAGCTGAAACCAGCGACGAGCGTCAGCTTCGGGCCCATGGCCTTCAGCGTGTTGGCGCTCAGGGAGATCGGGTAATCGAAGAAATGGTGGTTCCAGTAGATGCGGGAAACGCGGTGGCGCTTGAGCATCACCTTGTCTTCGACCTCCGGATCGGGGCCGCCCGGCTCCATATCGTGTTCGCGATGCAGCTTCTTGTCGTCATAGCTGGGGGCGCCCTGCAGCGGCAGGACCTCCTTCCACCAGTCCATGATGCGTTCGTCCTTCGAGAAGAAGCGGTGGCCACCGATGTCCATGCGGTTGCCGTCATGCTTGACGGTGCGGGAGATGCCGCCGAATTCGCGGGTCGCCTCCAGCACGGTCACGTCGTAGTTCTCGGAGCCACCGTCCTTGACGAGCTCCCAAGCGGCGGTCAAGCCAGCAGGGCCACCACCGATAATCACCACGGATTGCTTTTGCGTCACTTTGAGGTCTCCTTATAAAAACAAAATCTCAGATAGTCTACACGATGGTGAGAAAACGAACACGGCGATCTGTGTGAATGCACACAAAATCGCCCCTTGGAATATCGCAAAACCATAGCACGAACATGCGAACGCGCCTTCCCGGCCGTTGTCGCGCGCCATGGAATCAATATTCCACGAAACCGTGCGACAAGCCGGGAAGGCGCGTTGCGGGCGGGGTGTTCAGCGGCACATGCGCCACAGCCCCAAGGAAACACCGATCAACGTCAGACCGATGGCGAACACCACGATCAGCGATACCGAAACGCCGGTACGCCCCAGCGCCGCATGGTCTCCGGCGGAAGACGCAGAGGTCCGGTCATTCGTCGAACCCGACGCTTCCGAAGCCGACGCTCCGGCGCCAGCTCCGCCGGCATTGCCATTGGACGCATCACCCGTGCCCACGTTGCCATTGCCGCCGTTGGACGGCTGACCCGGCTGGGGCTTCTGCCCGTTGGCGGTGTCGATGCGCGCCGCCGCGCCAAGCGTCTGATGCCCGGAGGCGAGACAGCTCTTCAGCTCGGTGAGCTTGTACCATTTCGACCCGTCCGCCACCGGAGTGCATTCCGAACGGAACGCGATCTCATTCTCGTTGTACAGCATGCGCACAATCGGCGAATCGGCGCCCTGCTTGGCGTACACGTCCCACTGCACGTTCGCGGCCATCGGGGTCACCGTCTCGCCACGCCACGCATTGTTGTCATAGGTGTACACGTCGGTCGTGGAGTTCGCTGCCTGCTGCGTGGACCCCGGCAATCCCAGCAATGCGGCGAACGGCATCATCGTCTCGGCATGGGCGAAACGGAAAGTGGCGACCGTCTTGCCACCGTTCACACGCGCATCGATCGCGTTGAAGAAATCGTCGAGCAGCGGCTGCGCGATGGAATACGTCTGGTCCTGCCCGGCGTAGCTCGGTCCCTTTTCATAGAAATCCTCGGCGTCGAGCGCCCAGGCGAACAGCTTGGCGTCCTGCGCGTAGTCGCCTTGGAAGTACTGGTCGAAATCGAAGGCATGGCCGTCGCCGCTTTCACCGCGCATGTCCGCGGCGATGATGTACAGGTTGTACAGGTCCATGGCCGCATCGTATTCGCTGGCGATCTTCTTCTTGCCGTCACCGCAGGCGTTCGCGTCCTTGGATGGATCGGCGTTCGGAGCGCAGTTCTCGCCGCCGTTCTTCGTGCCGTCCGCGGTGTTGTACCACTTGTATTCACCCGTGGCGAGCTTGTTCAGGAAATCGTCGGTGAAGATCTGCGACAGCACGTCGTGCGAGGCCCGCTTGACCTGCTCATTGTCCGCGATGGTGGCTTCCGCGCCTTTGATGGTCGCGTCGTTCGCCACGAAATCCTGATACGCTTCCGCGATGTCGTATGCCTTGGTCCCCGGCTGTTTCCTACTGCCGTCGGGATTGTCGGTCTTGTGGAAATACAGTGTGTCCGGGCTCTTCTGGAAGTCCTTGCCGGCGCCGTCGTCGGCCGGATCGGTCGGCATGACGACGTTGTTCGCCAGCTTGTCGCCGGACGCCTCATTGAATCCCTTCTCGAAATTCTCGCCGGATTCCGTGGCGCGCGCCTCGCCGGAGGACTGGTACGCGATCGTGCCGCCGTCGGCGGCCGCCTGGTCGAACAGCGCGCGGTTACGCTGGTATGCGCGTTCTCCGATGCCCTGATGCTGCTCGGCGCCCTGTTCCGTGAGCATGCCGTACCCATTGTCGACGTTGGCCGCGGTGATGGCGGTCAGGTTTTTGACGAATTCGTTTTTGATGGCGTCGGATTTGAATCCGCCATCCTGTTCGGCGGCTTTGGTCATGTTCATCAGCAACGCGTCGTATTTGTAGCTGGACAGTCCGCGCGAACCATGGCGGGCCATGCTCTCGGTGTATATCGGCGTGTAGCCTTCCGGCGCCGCGCTGTAGGATGCCGTCGTCTGCGCGCTCGGCGCCACGTATGGCTGTTTGCTGCTGTAATAATGACCGTCGGATTCCAGTGCCAGCGCCGCGCCGGCCGTTCCCGTGGACAGCACCGCAGCGACAGTGGCGCCTGCGATGAAGCCCACGAATCCCCTCATCATTGGTTTCGTCATGAACCGCTCTCTCGATAATCGCCCGACTCCATGCAATCATCCGGCCCGAATCGCCTGATCTGAATCATCTGGAAACCAGGGACGGCAACGCATGATGCACGGGCATCCAATGCCCAATGCCTCCGTTCTATACGAACGAAAGAAACGGAACATGCATGGAAGGTAACGGACAGACGAATTCCATCGACACCGTAGGATACATCGAAATCCACGGCCGGACGCGACGCCATGCGACGCATCGTCATGCGGTCATGCATCGAGAACACCGCAAAGCGCCTGGCTGCGGCCTATTATGCAGGCATACGGCCGACCGCTAGATGCTGTCGGGGATGTCGATATCCGTTTTCTGCACCTCTTCGACGTTCACGTCCTTGAAGGTGACGATACGGACGTTCTTGACGAATCGGCTGGAACGGTACACGTCCCACACCCATGCGTCGGTCAGACGCACGTCGAAATACACGTCCTGTCCGGCCGAGCGCACATTGAAATCGACCTTGTTCGCCAGATAAAAACGACGCTCCGTCTCCACCACATAGGTAAAGAGCTTGATAACGTCGCGATATTCCTTGTATAGGGCCAGTTCAGCGTCGGTTTCGTAATTGTCGAGATCTTCGGCGCTCATCACTTACCTTCCGTATCACGCTTGCGGCCACGTCCCAGCGTGCGCCACCAAGCTTCCTTTGACGTCTTTCGTTCGTTCGACCCGTACGGCCAGTTGTTCTCCACGTCGGCATCGCCGTTGACCGATTTGCGTTCGACGGACGGCTGCTTTCCTCCCTCGGATCCGCCCCGCGACGGCTGCGTCCGCACGGTCTTTTCGGCCGACGGGGACGACCACGCGGACCGTGGCGAACTGGCCGTGCGATTTTCTTCCACCGCGGAATGTTCGGCCTGTGCCTTGTCGCCATCCTTGGCATCGCTCTTGTCGGCGTTGATGCGGATGGCCAGCGAATGCTCACGCGCGCTCAGCGCCTCTTTGACGCCCGGATTGTCTTCGATCACATGCATGCCGAAGGCGTCCAGCGAGCGGATCGGATCGAATTCGTCGGCAAGCGTGTCCATGATGATCAGATCCTGATAACGGTTGTCCGCCGCGTTCCACAACGCGTCGCGGGAACGGCCCGACGGAACGAAGCCAAGCGACTGGTAGACGGACACGGAGCGCGTGTTCTGCTCGGGCACGGCCACCCAGATGCGATGCATGCCGAGGCCGGCCGGTTCCGGTGCGAAACCATAGGTCATCACACGCGGCATCACGTCACGCGAATAGCCACGTCCGCGGTAATCCTTGCCAAGCACCACCTGGATGCGCGCGGAACGGGCCCATCCGTCGATGTCGATCAGGAAAATCATGCCGATCACGTTGTTGGAGGATGCGGCATCGACCGCGCCATCGCCGTCATGGTCGGATTCGGTGACGATGGACCATGCGATGGTACGGCGGGATTCCGGATCGCCCACGCCGGATTCCGACGATGACTCGCCTTTGCTCCACGCCACGGAACGACGGACCCACGCATGCACGGCGCTCCGTTCCGCGCCGCTGTCCTTGCCGGTGATGTTGGATGCGCCCAGATACGCCTCGATGACGTCCATACGATCGAGATCCTCGATCATCGCCGGACGCAGATGCACCATCTCGCCCTTGATCGGCGGAATGGCGATGCGTCCGGGCAATTCGCGCGATTGCTGATCCGTCGTCGCAGATTCAACATTCTCAGGCATGTTCCTCGTCCCCTACGTCTTCGCCGGCACGGCTCATGCCGCACACCTATTACCGAAGGTATTCTACTCGGCTGTATGTCAGCTGTGAACTTCCTCGACGTCCTCTTTCGTAAATTTTCCGCTTTTGGCGGAACCTTCATGATAAGGCAAAGCAAAGGCGCGTCGAAATCCTCGTTGATGGATTTCGACGCGCCTTTCATACATTGACCGGTCGTTTTTGCGCACCATGCGCACCGTGCGCACCGTGCAGCGTCACCACGCCGGGCGATCCGTCATGCCGGTGCATGGCGACTCGTCCGACGACCTTCGGCAACGCCCTGCGGCTCGGTACCGGCGGCGGGATCGGTACCGAGCTGTATCTCAGTACCGGACGGCA
>ERZ808262.661-NODE-661-length-13919-cov-2.997980_pt1 | contig 13919 bp, 17 predicted proteins | sample MGYA00520895_ERZ808262 | MGnify/ENA primary metagenome ERZ808262 (study PRJEB31516, sample SAMN03275588) | gut metagenome | biome: mammalia-associated habitat; material: feces | host: Papio cynocephalus | place: Kenya | collected 2012-08-02 ... | reverse complement strand
AGTATATAAAAACATCCCACCTTTCAAAACAAGATTCTCCGCATATCGTGACCTTTCAAGCTTACGCAGAAACTCTTCCTGTGCAAAAAGCTGTAGACAAGTCTGATAATTGATTCCCGTTTCTTTCGCCTGTTTCTTTAATCTGGTGAGCACGGATGCTCCCATATCTTTTATCTCTTTTACAGCCATACCCCGATTACCCTTCTTACTTTCTTTTCTACACCAAGCTTTGAGGAATACATCATTAGTTTCGCAGCATCCTTTTCCTTATCCCTAATATACCTTTGGATTAACGTATTAAACACCTCGCCATCCATCGTATTAACATGACGCAGACAATCACAGACAACCCGCTCTCTGTCGTAAATCTTTACAGTAATTCCGTCTATATTTCCTTCACTCACACCAATATTCAATCTGGTCGCATCAATAAAATGCGGTTTTATGATAGGAAAATCCAGCTTGAATTTATTTCTTGCCGACTTATTATCCACAGCTATATGCCAGACTCCCGGCACACGGTCTGTATAGCCATAATACATTGCAGCCGACATATCACAGATAATAGCCTCAGGAAAGAGCGATGTTATTACCGACACTTCTGTAAAAGCCTTTTCATCCTGCCACTGATAATAACCATACTTGATTTTCTCTACGCTTCCCTCTTCTATTAATTTTTGAAGCATCTGATAAGATATACCTTCCCTTGTAAGCTCACAAGTACGCATTATTCCGCCATACCGTCCAAATATTGATTCATAATTCATCCACATCACCTCATATAACTTCCTACAATTTATTGAAAGTTTTTGTATTAAGTTCTATTATACACGAATTACGAAATAAAGCAACTTGATACAAAAAGTATTCTGTTTTTGTATCAAGTTCTAAATAACCTCACTAAATGTTCCAAATTTTTTGAAAGTCAATTCTGCTCCCGTTTCCACGTATAAAACAGCTTTTCTTCTATATAATATAGAAAAGATAAAATAAAACCCGGAACAAAAGGAGCCGCAAACCATGAATATAAAGGAAATCAACTGGAAACCGTTACTCATAAGCATCGCCATCCCTCTTGCGGTGGGCGGCCTGTCCGCTCTTATCACCAAAAGCGGCATGGAAGCGTTTGCGCAGGTGGCAAAGCCGCCTCTGACACCCCCGGACTGGCTCTTTCCCGTTGCGTGGGGCATTCTGTATGTGTTAATGGGGATTGCCTCCTACCTGATTTACAAGTCGGGACAGGACGGACTTCCGGCGCTTTCGCTGTACGGCATACAGCTTGTGTTCAATTTTCTGTGGTCCGTTTTCTTTTTCAACATGCAGTGGTATCTGTTTTCCTTTGCCTGGCTGATTGCCCTCTGGGTGCTCATTCTTCTGACCATGAAGGAATTTTTCAAGCTGTCAAAAACAGCCGGCTATCTGCTCCTGCCCTATCTTTTATGGGTGAGCTTCGCCGGCTATCTGAATTTCGGTGTGTATTTGTTAAATAGATAGAAATTACTTTCGTTTTTCCAGTACCTGCAGTGCGTCAAAAAGCTTATCGGCATTCAGCAGCTTATCCGTCCACCAGATGGTTCTGCGTACTTTTCTCGTATAATACCGGAAGAAATGTTCTACACAACTGTCGCTGTATTCATCCACATACGGGTGTATCATCATATACTCGAGGCATTTAACCGAAGCAACAATACTGCCGTTTTTCCTGTCCGCCCAATATACCTTGGATATCCGATATATCTTAGAAAACGGAAGCTCCACCATATTTTCTTCATTTCCGCCCCAAAAACGGGAACTTATCTGTGCTCCTTTGCCTCCGTACAGGTACACAACCGCTATATCCCCATTTTTAAGAAGAAGTGTTCTGCGTTTTCGGTCGTCCTGTATCTTCTTATCCGCTTTTGCATAATGGGACTCCATCCATGCCCCTGCTGCCGCCAGGAGAATGCCAAAACCAAAGGCGCCTATTCCGAAAAGCAGTCCTGCTTTGGACAATCTTCCCAGAACATCATATGCTCCTGTTTTATTTCGGATGACAAGCATGCTCACCGAGATTAAAAACAGAATTCCCGCCAACAATAACAGAGCTTTTACCGCACCGTCAATAAACCTGTATGCCCCGCGTTTTTTTAGTGTTTCTTCGTTATCATCCTTCTCCCAGATGTACTCTTCGTTACTTTCTATCGTGTAATACGCCTGCTGCAATATCCTTTGGTAATCGTCCATAGGCGTGTGGTCGGAAATAAAATGTTTCATGTAACCGTCTTCTTTCCTGTCTTCTTTTGAAGTAACCATAAGCCGGGAAGATAAAATCAGTCAGTGTCCCATGTAAAATTCCGGTAAAATATTATCTGTCATATAGCTTTCCGTAAAAATACTGCTCCTGAAAGGCGATGTCACCCAGTATTTTTTCATCGGGAATGTCTTCACCCGTCAGGGAAACAATCCACTTGTCTTCAATGTCATTGAAGCGGTGGTACACTTTTATGACTTTTCCCTCAAAGGTTGTAAGCGGTTCCTCCGTTCCGAAAATATAGGCGTCCTGTTCCTCTCCGTCCGCCGCTTTCACGCCGTCTATGTAGCCATAATTTACGGCATAAACCATATCTGTCTTTTGAGCAGGTACTGCGGCATCCTCCATATCCGCCCGGTGCATGCCCAAAGGCCTGTCCACTTTGCCGCTGACCCATTTGCCGATGATGTCGCGGTAATGAGGAATGGGACCGGAAAAGGCACTGAAAAAATAATCCAGTGTGGGCACCAGCTTCTGCTCCTGAAACAAATCATAAATCTGGTCGCTGCGCAGCCATTTGCACTCTGCCACTTCTTTGGTGGTTGCCGCAGTCAAGGCGGTCCGCCGCACGTCTGGATAGCAGGTATTCTCCCCTGCTGTTCCGTATCCAGACATGCACCACCAGATGATACAGTCCCTCGGGGATTTCCTCCCCGCGGATATGCTCTTCCCCGGTTTTCTCCCGGTATTTGGTATATAAATCCCATTTTTTCATACTAATTTGTCTTCTCCTCACTCATGGCAAGTATTTCTTCATTTAAGGAAAGCATCCGGGCATCCAGGTCGGATACCATGTGCGCACACTCCACCAGCTCGTCTTTAATATGCTGCGGTGCATCCCCTTCAAATTTATAATGCATCTTGTGCTCTAAGCTTGCCCAGAAATCCATGGCAACGGTGCGTATCTGCATTTCCACCTTGGTCTCCTCGATACGGTCGGAAAGGTAGACCGGCACGGATAAAATCATGTGGTAGCTCTTGTAGCCGCTTGCCTTGGGATATGTAATGTAGTCCTTAATGGAAAGAACCTTGATGTCCTTCTGGTTTGCCACCATGTCCGCAATCCGGTAAATATCCGAAGTAAACGAGCAGATAATGCGGATACCGGCAATGTCATTCACATAGGTAATCATATTTTCAATGGTGGACTCGTAGCCGTACCGCTTTAACTTTTTCACAATACTTTCCGAGCTCTTGATACGCGCCTTGATATGCTCAATGGGATTGTAACGGTGTACTCTCTGGAACTCGTCATTTAAAATCTCCATTTTTGTCTGCACCTGCTTGAGCGCCGCATTGTAAATCAGATTGACTTCTTCCCAACTGTCTATTCCGTCATCCCGGTATTCCCTTACATCCATATTTTACATACTCCTTTTACAAAATAAAAACTATTTTTATTATATCACATCGTTTCTCACTTTTGTATATTTTGTATAAAGTTTTATGAAAATTTTAATATTTTCTGTGTATTTTTCTTCCGCGTAATCTGTTAAGATGATGTCGAGGGCTTTTGCTCCTGGCATCTTAAGATATTACTGTACAGAAAGGAATTCTTATGTTTCGATTATGGGCCAAAACTTTTAAGAACAGCAAAATGTTAAATGATATGGTTGTGGAGGATGCCGGAACCGATACCCGCACCCATAAAATTTTTCATGCCATTGATGAAATCTGCACGAAATTTGACCTTGGGCATCCCATCTGGCTGGACTCCACGGTGCGGGATTTCCAGCTTCACAGCAAAACCCGCTTTACCCAGGACAATTTCACCGAAACCATTCCCTTCGATTATCTGGAAATACAGGTCATCGAAGAAGATTGATGTTTCCGACACAAAAAGAGGATGCTGCATCCTCTTTTTTTATGCATAAATTTTTCTTCTTGACATATCCTTACTCATGTAGTAGTATTTCTTCAACGACATGTGGTATTGAATACTACATGTCGCAACCACCAACATGTAAAAGATTTATGATGCAAATATGTGCCTGCATTTTCAGGCTATGGAAAGGAATGAAGTTTTATGCAGATTACTATTCGTGAACCCGGCAGCGCCATTACTCATTTTATCGGCTGTATGATGGCCCTTTTTGCTTCCGTCCCCCTGCTTATCAAAGCCGGCGTTTCCGCAGGAGGCCAGACATTTACCGCAATGCTTATTTTCATGCTCAGCATGGTTTTATTATATGGCGCAAGTGCCACCTATCATTCCGTAAATTTAAGCGGAAGACCTCTCCGGATTTTCCGGAAGATTGACCATATGATGATTTTCGTGCTGATTGCCGGTTCCTACACACCGGTATGTCTCATTGTTTTAGGCGGCAAAGAGGGAGTCACCATGCTAACCATTGTATGGAGCATCGCCATTGCCGGCATGCTGATTAAGGCTTTCTGGATTACCTGTCCGAAATGGTTTTCTTCCGTAATTTATATCGCCATGGGCTGGGTCTGCGTCTTTGTATTCCGTGAACTCATCCATACGCTTTCCGTTCCGGCTTTCTGCTGGCTTTTGGCAGGCGGTATTATTTACACCGTTGGCGGCATCATTTATGCCTTAAAGCTTCCTATTTTCAATGCGAAGCATGCAAACTTCGGCTCCCATGAAATTTTCCACCTGTTTGTCATGGCGGGCAGCATCTGCCACTTCATCTTCATGTACTGCTACGTGGCTTAAGAATAAAAATTATCATGTAAAGGGCATCCGATGTAAAGTCGGGTGCCTTTTTTATGCATTTTACTACTTTACACCGATTTTACACCGGTCTGCTTTTTGACTTTACAAACCGATGCTACTCTTTTCTTGTAAACAAAAAAAGGCATTGCGCCGTAAAAAGAAAAGAGGAATTACATTATGAAAAAGAAAACAGTAGTCAGTTTAGCAGTTGCAACCATCCTTGCTTTAACCTCCTTAACCGGATGCGGAAACAGCAAGCTTTCCGGAACCGTAGCAACCGACGGCTCCACCTCCATGGAAAAAGTAATCGGTGCTCTGGGCGAGTCCTTCATGAATGAAAACGACGGTATCCAGTTTACTTACAATCCCACCGGTTCCGGTTCCGGTATCACAGCCGTAGCCGAAGGCAGATGCGACATCGGTCTTTCCAGCCGTTCCTTAAAGGATGAAGAAAAGGCACAGGGACTTACCGAAACCGTACTTGCACTGGACGGTATTGCCGTAGTCGTAAATCCCGAAAACCAGGTAAATGACTTAAGCATTGAGCAGATTGCTTCCATTTACACCGGTGAAATTACCAACTGGAGCGAAGTCGGCGGTGCTGATGCAGAAATCGTAGTAATCGGCCGTGAAGCAGGAAGCGGTACCAGAGACGGTTTCGAGTCCATTACCAAGACCTCTGAAAAATGCCAGTACCGTCAGGAACTTACTTCTACCGGTGATGTCATCACAACCGTAAGCCAGAACCCAGATGCCATCGGTTACACCTCCCTTTCCGCAGTAAAGGACAGCGTAAAAGCTCTCAGTGTCGGCGGTGTGGCTCCTTCCGAAGAAACCGTAAAAGACGGCAGCTATGCAATCCAGCGTCCCTTCGTTTTAGTAACCAAGGACGGTGTAAAGCTCTCTGATGCAGCACAGGCATTCTTTGACTATGTAACCAGTGACAAGGTTGCCGACATCATTACCGACGCCGGTGTTGTACCTGTAAAATAACCGTTTCTGAAATTCTCTGAAACAAAAAAAGAAAGGTATGAGGATTTGTATGAAAAAACAACGAGCTTTTGAACGAATTGTAGCAGGTATCTTCCTGATTCTGGGAATGATTACCGTAGTATCCGTACTTCTGATTACCATATACTTAGTGATAGCCGGGGTTCCGGCTATCCGCAAAATCGGACTGATTTCCTTTTTATTCGGGAAAGAATGGCATTCTACGGCTGCAACCCCTGAGTTCGGCATCCTCCCTTTTATTTTAACCAGTATTTACGGTACGCTCTGTGCCGTAATACTGGGAGCCCCTATTGGATTTTTAACAGCCGTGTTTCTTTCCAAGATGGCTCCCTGCAATCTGCGCCGCGCCGTAGAAACCGCCGTCAGTCTGTTAGCCGGAATTCCTTCCGTTGTATATGGTCTGGTGGGTATGCTGATTTTGGTGCCTGCCATCCGTAATCTGTTTCATATTCCCGACGGTGCCAGCCTCCTTGCCGCCATCGTTGTACTGGCAATCATGGTACTGCCGTCCATCATCAAGGTTTCCTTAAATGCTCTGGACGCCGTACCGAAAGAATACGAAGAGGCTTCCCTTGCATTGGGAGCCACGCCGGTGGAAACCTACTTCAAGGTATCCGTTCCGGCAGCAAAAAGCGGTATTGCCGCAGCCATCGTTTTAGGTGTTGGCCGTGCCATCGGCGAAGCCATGGCGGTCATGATGGTATCCGGCAACGTGCCCAATATGCCTTCCCTTTTCCAGAGCGTCCGTTTCTTAACGACAGCGGTAGCCAGTGAAATGTCCTACTCCTCCGGTCTGCAGAGACAGGCTCTGTTCTCCATTGCTCTGGTATTGTTCTTCTTTATTATGCTGATTAACGCAACCTTAAACTTTTTCCTGAAACGGAAAAAAGACTAACCAAATGCCTGTCTTTCGCGACAGGCAGAAAACAGAAAGGTCCGAAGATTTCTATGAAGAAAACCTCTCTTTCCACAAGCAGAAAAATCTATATCGGCATCATGAAAGCCCTCATGTGGGTTTCCGTACTGTTCACCTGTGCGCTGGTTCTGTTCCTGATTATCTATGTACTCTTTAAGGGATTTCCCCACATTACCTGGAAATTCCTCACCACAAAGCCCAGCTACCTTACAGATGAAATCGGCATCCTGCCCGATATTTTGAATACGATTTACATCATACTGGCAACGCTTCTTCTGGTTCTCCCCTTAGGAGTCGGTGCTGCCGTGTACCTGACGGAATATGCTAAGAACAAAAAGATTGTAACCCTGATTGAATATGCCGCCGAAACCCTTTCCGGCATCCCTTCCATTATATACGGTCTGGTGGGCATGCTTTTCTTCTGCCAGTTTTTATCCATGAAAACATCCCTGTTGGCGGGCGCCATGACACTGGTTATCATGAACCTTCCCACCGTCATGCGGACCACGCAGGAAAGCTTAAAGACTGTTCCCCAGAGCTACCGGGAAGGTGCTTTCGGACTGGGCGCCGGTAAATGGCGTGTCATCCGCACGGTGGTACTCCCCGGTTGTATCGACGGTGTGGTAACCGGTCTTATCCTCTCCGTAGGACGTATCATCGGTGAATCGGCTGCCCTGCTTTTCACGGCAGGTTTTGCCCATGCCTTAAACGATATTTTCCACGGACTTACCAGTTCCGGCGCCACGCTTACCGTTGCTCTTTACGTGTACGCCAAAGAGCAGGGTGATTTCGATACCGCCTTTGCCATTGCCGCCATTCTGATGATTATGACACTGATTATCAATCTGCTGGCTGATTTTGCAGGCAGATATTTCAAGAAAAAGAACGCCGGCTGATTTTCCGGTATAAAAGGAGATTTCCTATGAAAGACATTATTACCGTTAAAGACCTCTGCCTCTGGTACGGAAATACCCAGGCACTGAAAAACATTGAAATCGGCATTAAGGAAAATGCCATTACCGCTTTAATCGGACCCTCCGGCTGCGGCAAGTCCACTTTCTTAAAGACCTTAAACCGCATGAACGACCTGGTTCCCGATGTCAAAATCACCGGAAAAGTGGAATATGACGGCAAGGACATTTTTGCTCCCGGCGTGGACGTCAACGAGCTGCGCCGCGATATCGGCATGGTGTTCCAGAAGCCCAATCCTTTTCCCATGAGTGTCTATGACAATATCGCCTACGGTCCCCGTATCCACGGCATCAAAAATAAGGCAAAGTTAGATGAAATCGTGGAGGAGTCCTTAAAGGACGCCGCTATCTGGGATGAATTAAAGGACCGCTTAAAGAAATCCGCTCTCGGTCTTTCCGGCGGTCAGCAGCAGAGACTCTGTATCGCAAGAGCGCTGGCTGTCAGCCCCAAAGTGCTTCTTATGGATGAGCCCACCAGTGCGCTGGACCCCATTTCCACTTCCAAAATCGAAGACCTTGCCATGGAATTAAAGAAGAAATACACGATTGTCATTGTTACGCATAACATGCAGCAGGCTGCCCGTATTTCCGACCAGACCGCTTTCTTCCTTCTGGGAAATCTGATTGAGTACAATGACACCGAAAAGCTTTTTGCAAATCCGAACGACAAACGGACGGAAGACTATATTACAGGGAGGTTTGGCTGATGCGCAACAAATTCGACGAACAGTTAAAGCTGTTAAACAAAAATCTTATCGAAATGGGCTCTCTGTGCCAGGAATCCATTTCTTTATCCGCACTGGCACTGATGGAGGGAAAGCCCGAAAAATGCAAAAAGGTCATTCCCATTACCGAAGAAATCGACCATATGGAGCGGAGCATCGAATCCATCTGCTTAAAAATGCTTTTACAGCAGCAACCTGTGGCAAGGGACTTGCGCCAAATCTCCGCAGCGCTTAAAATGATTACAGACATGGACAGAATCGGCGTGCAGGCAGCCGACATTGCCGATATCATTACGTTCTTAAACGGCAGAACCGGCGAAGAATGCTCCTACATTCAGCATATGGCAAAATCCACCATCCAGATGGTTACGGACAGTATCGATGCCTATGTAAAGCAGGACCCGCTGCTCGCCCAGAAGGTCATCGTGGATGACGATATTGTGGACGACGATTTTTCCAAGGCCAAGAATTTCTTAATTGATATGATTAGCCAGAATACGGCTGACGGGGAATATGCCATGGATTTACTGATGATTGCCAAGTATTTTGAACGTATCGGCGACCACGCGGTAAACATTGCCGAATGGGTGCAGTTCTCTGTCACCGGCGTGCATAAAGGAGAAGCAGAACTATGATTTGGTGTGTGGACGACGACAGTGCCATCAGGGATATTGAAGTGTATACCTTAAATGCCACAGGATTTGAAGCAAAGGGCTTTGCAGACGGGGTTTCCATGCTACATGCCCTTTCCGAGGAAAAACCGCAGCTTATTATCCTGGATATCATGATGCCGGAATTGGACGGCGTGGAAGTGTTGAAAAGGCTTCGCACCATGCCGGAGACCCAGAAAATTCCCGTTATTATGGCAACTGCCAAGGGCATGGAATATGATAAAATCCAGAGTCTGGACTTAGGTGCCGACGATTATCTGGTAAAGCCCTTCGGCGTTATGGAACTGGTTTCCCGTGTGAAAGCTGTTCTTCGCCGCTGTGAGGATACCGTGCCCACCCAAACCCTTTCCCTACTGGGCATTACCATGCAGGTTGACAACCGCGTGGTAACCGTGGACGGTGAAACAGTTGCCCTCACCTACAAGGAATTTGAACTGCTACACCTGTTTTTATCCCACGTCGGTGTGGTTTTTTCCCGTGAAAAACTGCTGAATGCCGTATGGGGCGTGGATTACTACGGGGAGACCCGCACCGTGGATATGCACATCAAAACCTTACGAAAAAAACTTGGAAAATACGGCTCAATGATTAAAACCGTAATCAGTGTCGGATACAGAATGGAGGCATCTTTATGACAAAGAAAATATTTCATTCCATCCTTTTAGTAGCCTGCACGGTGCTTCTTGCCTGCTACCTTGTCATACTGACTTCCTTAAACGATTATTTTACCTCTTTAAGGAAATCCCAGTTGAAAACCCAGTTAAGCTTTGCCTCGACCGCCGTGGAGGACGAGGGTATCGAATATTTGAAAAATGCCGCCTTACTCTCATTGATACGGACGGCACCGTCCTTTATGATACCGATGCAGATACCGCTGTCATGGAAAACCATAGCGACAGAAGGGAATTTCAGGAGGCTTTCCTCTCCGGCTACGGAGAGTCCCACCGCTATTCCCGCACCCTTACGGAACAGACCTATTATTTTGCTAAGAAGCTCTCCGATGGCAGGGTGCTCCGTATTTCCACCAGTCAGGTAACCATTGTTTCTCTCCTGCTTGGTATGCTGCAGCCGCTTTTGGTCATTGCATTCCTTGCCATCCTGCTTTCCGTTTTCCTGGCAAAGCGCGCTTCCCGAAATCTGGTAAAGCCTTTAAACAATCTGGATTTGAACGACCCGCTTTCCAATGATGTGTACGAGGAATTGAGCCCACTGCTCCGCCATATGGCACAGCAGAACAAACAGATTGCCCTGCAGATGAATGAACTTTCCCGGAGCCAGAACGAATTTAACGCCATTACTTCCAACATGAGTGAAGGCTTAATCGTCTTAAATAAGGACGGTGTGGTAGTCAGTCTGAATACCGCCGCCCGGAAGATTTTTGAAGCGGAAGAAGACAGCATTGGCAAGGATTTTCTTACCATAGACCGTACACCCGAAATCAGCCGCGCCATCAAGGAAACCCTGTCCGGCAAGAAACAGGAGCTTGAATACAAAAAGAACGGCAGAAATTACGAATTGTGCATCAACAAGATTGTGGAAAAGGACGAGGTTATCGGTGTGCTTTTACTCGCCATCGACAATACCGAAAAAATACAGGCGGAGCAGAACCGCAGAGAGTTTACCGCCAATGTTTCCCATGAGCTGAAAACCCCGCTCCAGTCCATTATCGGCAGCGCCGACCTAATCGAAAGCGGCCTTGTAAAGCCGGAGGATATGCCACGCTTTATCGGTCATATCAAGACGGATGCGGCACGGCTGGTGTCCTTGGTCAGCGACATCATCCGCCTGTCCCAGCTTGATGAAAATACGGAAATGAGCTGGGAAAATGTGGATGCCCTCTCCGTTGCGAAAGAGGCGCTGGAAATGGTGGGACCCATTGCGGAAAGCCGCAACATTTCCCTGACAATAGAAGGGGAGCCTGCCCCGCTTACAAGCGTTCACAAGCTCCTCTATGATATCATTTATAATCTATGCGACAATGCCGTAAAGTACAACAAAGAAGGCGGCTTTGTCAAAGTAAATGTAAAAACTGCCGGTGGCAAAGTACAGGTTGCCGTCAGCGACAACGGTGTAGGAATTGCTCCCGTCGACCAGTCCCGCGTATTTGAGCGCTTCTACCGGGTGGACAAAAGCCACTCCCGTGAAAGTGGCGGCACCGGTCTCGGTCTTTCCATTGTTAAGCATGCCGTAGCCTACTTAAAAGGAAGCATCTCCTTAGAGAGTACCTTAGGAAAGGGAACCACCATTACGGTTTCATTCCCTGCAGAAAAGTAATTTCCATTAATAACCGTTGGGGTTGCTACTCTGCCATCTCCAGGAGTCCTCGCACATTTCCTTAATTCCGTACTGTGCTTTCCAGCCCAGTTCCTTCCATGCCTTGTCTGCATTGGAATAGTTTACCGGAATATCGCCCGCACGTCTGGGCTTGAATTCAAAGGGAATGGTAATGCCCGTGGCTGCTTCAAAATTATGGATCACATCCAGAACACTGTATCCAATGCCGGTTCCCAGATTGTAAATATCGAGGCCGGCATTTTTTTTCAGTCTTTCCAGCGCCTTTACATGACCGGTTGCCAGGTCGAGTACGTGAATGTAGTCGCGGATGCAGGTGCCGTCCGGCGTGGGATAATCGTTGCCGAACACGCCTAACTTCGGCAGCTTTCCAACCGCTACCTGGGTAATATAGGGCATCAGATTGTTGGGAATGCCGTTGGGATTTTCGCCAATCTTTCCGCTCTTGTGCGCACCGATGGGATTAAAGTAACGGAGCAGGATGACATTCCATACAGGGTCTGCCTTCTGGATATCGGTTAAAATCTGCTCCAGCATGGACTTCGTCCAGCCGTAAGGGTTGGTGCAGCTTCCTTTCGGAGTTTCTTCCGTAACAGGTACTTTTTCCGGTTCACCGTAAACGGTTGCGGAGGAGGAGAAAATGATATTCTTTACATTGTGTTTTCTCATCACATCCAGCAAAATCAGGGTACCCGTGATATTGTTGTTGTAGTATTCCCAGGGCTTCTGTACGGACTCTCCGACTGCCTTTAAGCCTGCGAAGTGAATGACCGCTTCAATCTTTTCTTTGGCGAAAATTTCTTCCGTCGCCTCTCTGTCCAGAATGTCTGCCTTATAAAAAGTAAGGGTTTTTCCGGTAATCTCCTGTACTCTTTCCAGTGCCACTTCGCTGGAATTGCTCAGGTTATCCATAACCACTACGTCATAGCCTGCATTCTGTAATTCTATTACGGTATGGCTGCCGATATAACCGGCGCCGCCTGTTACCAAAATTGCCATAGTAAATTCCTGCCTTTCCTCACCTGCAACCCCCCGGTACTCACAAGGGCGCGTGTGAAATCATATTTGTTTTGTATACATTAAGTGTAGCTGATTTTAAACACCTTAACAACTTTAAATTTTATAGAATTATACCGTTCTTTTTTAAGAGTTCCCGTGCACTTTCCACAGAATCCACGCCGGTTTTGTTCTTAATGGGGGCAAATTCCTTTTCCCGGACCACTTCAAAGGGCAGACAGCTTTCCATTTCATGAATCATATCCAGTACAAGCTGTTCAAATTTATATCCGTTGGGTGCTTCGGGATTTACCAGTTCTCCCGCCTCGTTTAAGTAAGGAATTTTCTTCTCCACAATATGCAGGGGAAGCTTGCGGTTCATGATTTTGTGCAGCTCGCTTTCCTTAAACAGGTAGTTTAAGATAACGCCGAAGTTGTACACCGGGTCGCCCTTTTCATCCTTTGCGTTCCGCATCTCTTCCGACAGCTCATAATATTCCACGATGGAGGGTCTGCCATCCTCCAGGCACATAACGCCCACCTTTTCGTCCGGTGCGTTCTTGCGCACTACTTTGGAGCCTACAGCACAGTCCTTTTCGATAACGGCGCCTACAAAAACAGGGTCGGCAATCTGCTGCAGCACATTGTCCACGGCAAACACGTTCAACCACTCAATGCCCTTTTCGAGGATTACATCCCGGAGTCCCGCATGGCAGAGGGAAACATACCAGCCGCCGTTTCCGTTGGGAGAAGTGGACATTCTGGATTTGCTTTCCATGTAAATCTTTCCCTCGTAGTCCGCTGCCGGAGCCATATCCTGCTTAAAGAAAAATACATTTGTCTTATCGTAGCCGAAGAAATCGTGTTCCTTGAAAAATCCCACGGTTGCCTCATGATTTTTTTCACTGGTCATGACAAACAGAGGCACGTAGCTGCCTGCCTCCTCCACTACCTTCATCAGGTTGCAGATTAACCTTTCAAAAATATAAACATCCTTGGTAATGCCGATGTTATACATGCCCTTGGGTGCATCGGAACCCAGTCTGGTGCCCATGCCGCCCGCCAAAAGAACCGCACCTACTTTTCCCGCCTTAATGGCTTCCAGTCCGGTCTTCCGGTAAGACTCCTTCTCTGCCTCGATTTCCGGCAGCTCCATTGCCTTCAAGGGCGTAATCACGCCTCTTTCGGTTGCCTTTTCTTTATGTGTGCACATTTCGGTAACGGAAAAATCCGTTTCGGCTATCTGGTTTAAGAGCTCTTCCTTTTCCGCATCATTTAACTCGTCAAAGTACTTAAGAACCTGTTCCTGTCCGTAGCTTTTTAACTTTTCCTGCGCCTGTGTAAAATTCATATTCACTGCCCCTTTTTAT
>ERZ808262.660-NODE-660-length-13929-cov-42.781750_pt1 | contig 13929 bp, 19 predicted proteins | sample MGYA00520895_ERZ808262 | MGnify/ENA primary metagenome ERZ808262 (study PRJEB31516, sample SAMN03275588) | gut metagenome | biome: mammalia-associated habitat; material: feces | host: Papio cynocephalus | place: Kenya | collected 2012-08-02 ... | reverse complement strand
TTAATGATTAATATTAATATATAAAATACTAAAAATGTTTACCAGAATTAATCTGTGTTAATTCTTGACAAAATGGAGGTCAAAAATGAAAAAATATACAATCAAGGACAATCAAGGCTATAAAAAGACAATCTATGCAGATAGTTTAAGTCATGCTATCAAATTGAATGATGAAGATGTTGTTCGTATTATTGGAATAAGATATGGTAAGTTTATTGTAATGAATGCAAGCGCTACTAAAACGTTGTCTCCAAAGTTTGATGATGTAGATGATGCAAAAGAATGGATAAAGAAAAATTATCCTCGAGCTAAAGTCATTGATAGCAAAACTAGAGATGAAGCTTCTTTAGCTACTACTCTTAATGCTCTAATCAATGATGAAAAAGCTGCTATTGATGCTTACAATGTTGTTATCAAAAATCTTGAAGGCAAAATTGATGAAATTCAAATGCAAGTTCTTATCAACATCATGAAAGATGAACGTAGACATGTTGAAAATCTCTACGCTATTCTTAATGGACAAGTCACTGAGAAGAATTTAGAAGATTCTGTTCATGATTCTACAAAGTCTGATTTATTTAAAGCTATTGATAAGCTTTATGCAAAATATGGCAACCTTGATTTACTTAGAGACACTGAATTAGACAATGCAATAAAAGAATTAGCAACATCTCTTCCAGATGTTAAGTATGATGACTTTAAAGATGTAATAGAAAACTTTATAGGAGAAAGACGTTTAAGAGAACGTATGAAACGTTCTGGATTAACATATTTCAAACGTTAGGAGTAGATTATGGCAATCATTGGCATCACTATAAATAGAAAAAATCCAGAATTTGCAATTGATGACTTCATTTTTTGGATGCCTCAATATACTAAGTTCATGGCCACAGAACAAGGTCAGAACTACTTTGAAAAGCTCTATAAAGTTGCTAACAACAAAGTATTTAAGTCTATTTTTGGTTCTGACTGGGAATTAGCTATGAGTTATTGTATTGCTCACTATCTTACTATTATTGCTAATCGTATGGGTGCACCTGCTGGAGATACTCTTGAAGGAATTGCTGGCGGTGGAGCTACTCAAGGTGTTTTGTCTAGTGCATCTGTAGGTGGATTCTCTAAGTCGTATGATATTGACAAAACAATCTCTCAAGATGATGAAGCTAAGTTCTGGAATCAAACATCTTATGGTCAAGCATATTGGGCATTACTCAAAACAAAAGCAATACCAACAATGCTGGTAGTCACAAATGGTTGTATACATAAATAAGGAGGAATTGTTATGAGCAAAATCAAACGACTAAACACATTAAAGAATGTAGATTGCTTTCCACGTCTATTTAATAAAGCTGAAAAGAAGAATGCAGAATACTTCATTGACAGTAATCGTCCTATAGGTGGATTTGAAAGACTATTCAATGAAAGCAATGTTGTTAAAACTCCAGAAGCATCAGTAGATACTGGCGGTAATATGTCTAGCACTAACTTTGAGAATGACTCATCTATTAAGATGACTTCTACTAAAGAAGATAGTTATACTTTGTATGATATATCTGGTACTTGTGCTACTATGACAGAAGAACAACAAAAAGTATGGAGTTCTGAAGCAGTTGCTGGAGAAACAGACTTTGTTATTATAGGTTATGCTACAAACTTTGTTAATGCTTACAAAAGAAAGACAGGTTGGGTTGACAACATTGAAGATGAAATTTTTAAAGTCAAAGACTTGCCTGAAGATGGCTACCAGACAACTATTCTTGGTATCAATGGACCTGGAACTGCTAATGCTAAAAAGCAATTCTATAAAGTTGATATCATTGATAACAAAGAAAATGTTATTGCAACATATATCTTTGATGTAAGTAAACTATACAAAGGAGAGTAAGATGGCTAACTATAAGAATCATCTTATAGACTCATCATACTTCTACGATGCTATAGAAGAATTTGCTTTTGACTATGACATCTATGTCAAGACTGGAGAAACTCAAGACGAATACTTCAGAACAAAGATGACTTTTGAAAAGCAAACTATCAGAGGCAGTCTTCAAACAGATGGATTAAGATTGAATCAAACTAAAGCTGGCAATACTCAGACTAATGAGTATAACTTCTATTGTAAGTCATTGTATCGCATTAATATTGGAGACTTCATCTTCTACAAAGGACAATGGCTCCATGTTGATAGCGTTCATGAGTATGATGAATGGGGAGTTAGAGAAGCTCACTTGACAATGATTCAACTTTCATCTTACAAAGATTTAGAAGAATATGTGAAGTATATTGAAGGGCAGGAGATTGTATGACACAAATCACTAACTTACATGATATTGAGAAGATTGTTGGCAATATGCTTGTCAAGCAATCTCAATTAGATAAGTCTAGAATAGCTAATGCTATCACTCCTAGAGGTGTAGACTTATCTAAGTTTGTGACTGAGAAAGTGAAGCTTTCTTATGATTTGAAAGATGTTGTCATCATATTTGAATTGCTTGCTACAGAAGTTAAAAGCATAAACTTTACTGAGGCTGAAAAAGATGATGAAGATAGTAACATTAGAGAAAATACTGCTTTTGAAGTTAAGCTCACTATCTATGGAAATGAAGCTTTAGGAATGGCAAAGATTCTTAAAGCAAGAATTGAGTCTGAGAAAGTTAGAACAGATTTACTTGACAAAGGACTTTATCTTATAGATGTTCAACAAATTGAATCTATCAATGAATATCTCAATGAGACTATGTGGCCTAGAGCTGACTTTTCATTCAGAATTGCCTGTGAAATGAGCATAGCTCAAGTAGATGATATGCCTGAGATTACAAATGTAGATGACTTAGATATTGAAACAAAGACTGAGTAGATTACACAGCTCTTTGATGATAAATTATAATTATAATATAAAGGAGAACAAAAAATGGACATCAATATAAAACGATTTGTAGATATTGACATTCAGTACCATGTTCCTAGTAGCATTAGCTCTATCAGAGATACAGCAGTGTTAATGACATCTGAAGGAACAACAGGACAAAATAAAGTCTTCAATAGTTTAGCTGTACTTACAGCCGATACAACTTATGGAAAGCTTGCTGAAACTGTCAAGTATGCTACTATATTCTTCAATAATGGAGGCATTAAGCTTGACATTCATTGTGGTATTTCTGATGCTACAGGAATTGTCAATGAAATAAAGAATCTTCCTAACTCTGAGATAGTTATAGCTTATGTTGGTAGCTTTGATGTATTAAAAGAAGTTGCTACTACTATGACATCAAATGAAGGAACAACTGGAAACATTGATGCAGTATATGGTATTAATCAAAAGATTATTCTAGCTAGAGCTACTTCTGAAGAAGTAAAAGATTGTTCTGGCATCAATAATTTTGTAGTAAAAGTTTCTGACATTGAAGGTGCAGAAATGACTATTGCTGCTTATCTTACAAAGATTAGCATCTATGGTACTGATTCTATTCATGATTATGCTTTTACAGTTGAAAGCTTTACAGAAGAACAACTTGCAAGTATTATCAATGATGATGAATTGCTTGGTAATGTATTAGATAACAACATGAATGTTGATATGGAATTAGCTGGAGCTATTCGCAATTTAGGTGGCAATCTTACTAATGGCAATGATTTAGTCAATCAATATGTCTTGATTGTCTTGCATCAAACTGTTACAGATAGATTGCTTAATCTTCTTACTCAAAAGCTTAAAGGTAATGCAGGAGTAAGTGCTATCTATACTACTATTGCTGGAGAGCTTAGTAGATATGTCACAAATGGTTATCTTACAACTGATAAAGTTTGGACAGATACTACTAAGACAATTGACTATAATAATAGAACATATACTTTGATTGAAGAAGGAACACCTCTTACTTTAGGTTATCATATTACAGTCTTGCCTCTTTCTAGTTTGACTGATGAAGATAAAGCAAAGAGGAAATGTCCTCCTATCTACATCTTCTTAGCTGACAGCTATGGAATTAGAAGTATCACCGTAAATGGTGAAGTCATTTAAGGAGGAATGAACAATGAAAAGATATTGCTTAGCAAATTACATTCTTACAGCTGACATTCCTGATGATATTGGATTTGGAACACAATCTGTATCTATTGGTGGTGAAGGCTCATATATGGACACAATTACTGTTGTCATGAACAATCCTATGTTTGCTACACAAGGTGATTATACAGGTAGTTGGGTGCATGTAAAGAATCTAGACCAAACAGGTCAAATACAAGTTGCTATCAAACAAGTTTCTGATAAGATTGCTACATTCAAAGCTTTGATGAATGTCTATCGTAATCTTGATTCTGAAGCTACAGGAATGACACTTACTTTAAGAGATACTCTTAATAACACTATCTGTATTGCTGAAGATTGTGTTATTGAGAAAGTTCCTGACCAAGCATTTAGCAATGAGCCTGGCTCTCAAACTTGGAATTTCCTTTGTGGTAAGATTACATTTGTTGGTACTGTTCAAAATTAAGATAATCATTTAACCTCATTAATATAGAAAAACACCAAAATAACCTCTGGTGTTTTCTTTTGCTTATTGTATATATTTATATTAAATCAGTAATAAGTTATTCTGGATTAAATCCTGTAAACTTCGTAATATAGGCTCATTTACATAGCCTCTTACAAAATGTGTCCATGCTAAGCAACATTTAGTGAGTTGCTCTATATCTTGATGAGTTTTGTCAAGATATTTGTAAAGTTGTTCTCTATCTTTGAATCCATAAACTTCTAAAGCGTATCTATAGCAAAACTCTAAATGAGAAGGAATAGCATAATGAATGACTCCATCTTGAGTAATGACTACTTCTAAGTAATCAATAAATGTCTTTTTATGAGTTTCAATATTGAATGGAGAATGCAAAACTTCATCTTGAATCATATTTATTCTTCTTTGAAGATAGTGTCTTTTGTGCACATCTCTTTAGCTTTGTCATCTCTAAGTCTCATATAAACTGGATGTCTCAAAGATTTATCTGTGACTTCTTGACATTTAACTTCAATAACTTTACCAATTGCAACTCCTTCATCAAACCATTGCTTCCACATTTTTCTGTCTTCGTCAGTTCCACAATTAACTTTACTAATTTTCGCAATGCTATTATCTTCAGGATTCCAATAACCAACATATAATGCTCCAACTAGTCCAATATACTTGCCTCTACCTTCTTGATAGCCACAAACAACAACATCTAAGGTTTCAAATCGTTTAATTTTAAGCATCATTCCTTTATCATAATAACCAAGTCCATAAGGCTTCATTACAACTCCTTCTTTACCTTCAGACCAATATTCTTTAGCAATTTTCATAGCTTCATCAATGTTGTTGATTTTGTATTGTTCAACAAAGTGAAATCTGTCATCTTTTAGAAGATTTAAGATTTGATGAACATATTGAAGTCTTACTTCATAAGGTTGGTCTCTTACATCAGTTCCATCAAAGAAAAGACAATCAAATACAGCAAACTTAACAACAGTTGTTTTTTGAAGTTCGTAAGCTCTTTCAGGTAAAGAATGAAGAATGCCAACAGCATCAGACCAAGTATTTCCATAAAACTCACAGTCAATAATTGTATAGCCAAGATTAAGATGAGGAAGATTCATAATCTTGTCTTGATTTTCCATGTATCTTCCTGTCTTTTTAGATGTTCTTCTTGAAGTGCAATAAGTTTCATTTTTGTTGAAATGAACAAGCATTCTTTCACCATCATATTTTCTTTGAACAACAACTTCATTGTTTTTAAATAAATCATTAATAAACGATTGTTTGTAACCAGAGATATGGTCTGCATGTGCTGGCCAGATTTGTTTTACTTTATATTCTTGTTCCATCATAATTCCTCCGTGTATTAGAATAATATTTATTATTTCTATTATTATTGTATACTATTTTTACATAAAAGTAAATACTTTCTTTAACAATTTATTAACTTTTTATTTATGAAGTCTTTCAAATCTGCTAAATCATCATTATCAACGCAATACCATGCTATATTCTTAGCTTTGCATTGGTTTCTCCATTTTTCTTGCATAGGTCTAAGATGTCCACCTGGTCGTTTAACTTCAATCTCAATATGTTGTCCATTTACTACAGCGTAAACATCTGCAATACCCATCTTGTAACCAAAACCTCCAGCTTGTCTACGTTCAACATATACTGGCTTACCGTCTTTTTCAAGTTTTTTCAAATAAGCTATAACTTTATTTTGTATTATCTTTTCTGGAGTCATTTTTCTTCTCCTTATAAATTTTTCTAAGAATTGAATTCATAGCTAAACAACATCTGCTATCATGCAATCCAGATTCTTCTAATCTCATTGTTTTCCTAGTAAGATAATTGACTAATACTTCTACTTCATTGTTGTTCAGATTTAGTAGCATTCCGAATCTCCTTTCTTACACTATCTTCATACATTACTCTAATTCGATTTTTAACTAATGAAGTATTTACTACTTCTATTCTTCGTAATGATGTTGCAGAATAATCATGTTGTGTATATGTATCTATTATTTTACATATTTTAATATATTCTTCATAAGTCATTTGAAATTCCTCCTGTTAATTCTATTAAATAGTTTTGTCTTATTTATATATTTATATATAAATAAGACAATTTTTCTTAGAGTTAATCTGTGTTCATTATTTGATTGACTCTTTCTAAGTCTGCGTCATACATATCTTGAGAATATTGCTTTTGTTCTTTAAGTGCTTTTTGCATTGATAAATCAAGCCAATTCTTTTGATAGAAAATATGATAGAAGACTTTTTCTTTTTGTCCTGGTCTATGAACACGTTTTATTGCTTGTGCATAGTCTTTATATAATGGAGTTGAAGCAATTATTACTTTACTATAGTTTTGCCAATTCATTCCAGTTGAGCCACTTGCAAAATTAGCAATAATAACATTACCTTTATTAACAAGTTTTTCACTTTCTGTCAAATTACAAAATTTTTCATAAAAGAATAATGACTTCATCTCTCCACAAAAGATATCAACATTGTAGCCTAATTCTTCACAAATGTTGAATATCTGAATAAGCTCTGGAGTGTAATTATAAAAGATAACATAATTATCAATGTTTCTTTCTAAAAATGCTTTTATTGACTTCATTCTTGTAAAGTCATACCATTCTGCATCTTCACTATTACCTTGAAAGCCAATCGATAATTCTCTGGCTCTTAGCCAAAATGTTCCATTCGTTTCAGCAATCCACTTTAATTCTGGGTAAGCTATGTTTCTAAAATACGGATTATTAACTTTCTTATCAACGTTGTATTGTTCAATGTCGAATATCTTTTGCTTATGTTGTTTGTTTTCTTCTACTACATCAATTCCTTTTACATACTCTGTTGTCAACATTTTAAATTGATGTGAGCATTCATTTGAATGATACACAAAAATTTGTTCTGGAAGATTTACAACTTCTTCTGACTTTATAGTAATTGCATAATAATGTATAAGTCTATACAACTCATCGATATTTTTATAGCCAACAATAGGTTGTTGCCATCCTAGTAAGCCTGGAAGATTGCCTCTTATGCAATATCTATTAATAAAATTCGTTTTTGTGTCAGGATAGTCAAGCATTTTTAGTTGTGAATATAAATCAATATACCCAGTTGTAAATGGTGTTCCTGTAAGAAGATATGAATAAACATGCTTAGCTTGCATTCTTAAATATGTTTTTATCTTAAAAATTGCTTCAGTCTGTAATGACTTAAGATTCTTCATCTTATGACTTTCATCAACAATTATAGCAACATCGTGGTTAGCACAAGAATAAATAAAGTCAAGAATATTTTGTTTAAGTTGCACTTTTTGACGTTTATCTTTTGCTCTACTAAATAATGACTCATAATTTATGACAAATAAATCATTTTGTTCAACTTTAAAAGCATCTTTAGAATATTTGTTATGCAAAGTATAGATTATGCTTGATTTTTTAGCCCAACCTAACCACGAATCTGGAATGTCGATACTTTCTTCTGCTTTAGCATTTATCGTAATGATAATAACTTTTGTGCAATTGTTGACTTCTGCAAAAGCTAATGATAGAATCGTTTTACTCAACCAAGTCCCATATCAAGAAATAAGCCGAGACTTTCTTTATCTTTAAACTTATCTACAATGTTTTTTTGATAATTAAACAAAGCTTGATAGAGACTCATAATTTACCTCCTTTCTTTAATGCTGTAGTCTTTTTTAATGACTCAGGATAGTCAGTTGTTTGTTTCCATTGTTTATTCATTTTTTCACCTCCATCTCTTTAAGTTCGACATTATGTTCAGCAAACCATTTTTTCAATATAGTTCGTTCTGAACAAAATGTATCTGGCTTTTCGTAAACTATCAATATTATCTCATCTATTTGATGACCTATAAGTGTTGATGCTTTGTTGCAAAACTCTTCCCAACTCTTAATGAATCTTTCAAAATCAATCTTAGAAAGTTGTTCATAATACTTCTTTAAAAAGTTACAATGTTGATAGTCTTTCTTTTTACAAGGACATTCACATTGAAGCTTAGGTACAAGCTCTTGAATCGTCAATCCTAAAATAATACCTTCATTATCTAAATGAGCCATACTTGTTTTGCTTGTTTTTGAAAAGAATTTAGGTGGCCACATTGTTGTAGATAATGGAAGTTGATTTGGCTTCATAAATTTTATGTTGTAATAATAAGTTATTGACCACTTCATAGTTTCTCCTTTATAGGAAGCTCTTATAAAAGAGCTCCCATTAATTGTTCTGCATTAAGTTTGTATTCTTTAAGTTCACAAGCTCTATCAACTAAAGGTTCAGGAAGATTGAATGTGCTTCCATTAACAGTCAAGTTCATCGTTCCAATAATTTGAAAGCCATCTTTAATATAAATAACTTGTCCTTTGTAGTTAATTTCCGACTTATTATCAAGAATCGATTGTAAGAATCTTAAACTCTCAAACGGAAGTAAATTAATCTCATCAAGAGTTATTTTTGTTCCGTTTTCCATTGCTTCCCATAAAGCAGAATGCTTAAATGCAGGTTTTCCTTCTTCAAACTTAAAATCTTCAAGTAAATCAGATGGAAGCATAGCTGAATGACATACCATAACAACGTTGGAGCTTTCTTTTAAAGCTTGAGTTGTTTTACCTGTTCCTTGACTTCCATAATAGACTTTAAAACGATTATTGATAGTTGTAGATACGGTGACTTGTTGAAGTTCTGTAATGATGTTGTTGAATTCTTGAGATTTAATCTTTTCATTAACGTCATCTTTAAATTGATTATCTGTAAGATTAAAGTAGTTGTAAACATAATTTTTTGCATCATCTATAGAAGCAGAATTCTTTTTTAACGTATTTACGAATCTAAAGTTAGGTTCAAAATCAAAATCTTTAAAGAAGTTAATTAAGTCGTTGCAAATATTTCTTACACATTGTTTTGCAACTTCTTGATTATTTTCTTTTTCTTCAGGATTCATTAAATTTTGATAAGCTTTAATGTAAGTATCAATTAAGCTTAATTTTTCTTCTTTCGAAATATGTGACCTCATCATTTTTAATGCTTGCTCACAAATACGAAGTTGTTTTTCGTCTGTTTCTTGTTTCCATACTCCAGAAAAGTTTGACCAAATTGTTCCATCCTTTTTACTAGTTAACCATAAGTTTTCTCTAATTTTCATGTTTCATTCCTCCAAGTTAAGAATAATATTTATTATTCCTATTATTATTGTATACTATTTTTACATAAAAGTAAATACTTTCTTTAACAATTTATTAACTTTTTATCTAAGTCCATATTGGAGATTACTGACAACATTCTTTATGAGTAAGTCAGCATAATCAGAACGAACGAATATTCTTTTTGCAAGTTGACAATTTTTTTCAATTGCATTATAATTGCTATAATCTGAAATAATGATACAATTTTTATGATTGAATGCTTTCATATTTTTGTAAGCTTCAAATTTTTTTGAGTTACTATAGTAATCAGAAAATGCATTACCATCAAATAAAATGACATTAATATTTGTAGCATTGTTGTTTTGAAGTTTGTTATATAGATTAATGATGTCTGAATCTAGTTTGTTTCCACCTGAACAACGAATTTTACGTTTTGTTTTTTCAAGAAGAGTTTCATTTTCTGACATTGTCACGACATCAAATTCAAAATCAGATGTTTGCTTTTCAAGTTGAATAAGATTATAGAGCATTTTATTAACAACATCTTCAGACTCACAAAAACTTCCAGATGTATCAATAAAAAGATTGAGCTTAATTTTTGAAAAACGTTTGACATTACCAACTCTGTTTTGTTGAACAAAGTATTTATAATCTTGTCGAATTACTGAACGAGTATCGAATACACCAGAATAAGCATTAATTGCACTTCCATTCATTTTAGCAGATGAAGCTTTCTTAAAAAGCATTGTTTTAAAGATTGTTTGAAGATTTTCATCATTCATAGCATCAAATTGTTGTTTGAGATTATCAAGACCTAATTGTAAGCTTTCATTTAAAGTTTTTTCAAACTCATCTAAATCATTGATGCTGTTTGAATTATTGCAAGCAATAGTAATTGATGTATCATTATCTTTATTTTCATTATCTACATCAGTATTTTCATCTACATCAGTAGTAATACTTTCATTAGTGTTATTTTTTAATTGTTCTTCATCCCACCATTTTTTAATTTCGATATACAAACTTTCAATTGCGTATTTATATTCTTCACAACTAGCTGTATTAGAATCACGATTAAGTTTAGCATATTGTTTGATAAGTTCTCTTACTTCATTAACAAATTGTGCTTCACCAACATTGTATCTTACTACATGATAAAAATAACTTTCTGCAGATGTAGCAGGTTGTCCTTTGTAGTTATTGATTTTCTTTACAAACTCTTTAAAGTTGACGTCTAAGTAGTAGTTTTTGCAAATAGTTTCAATTCGTTCATCTTCAAAAATATTTACAATGTCTGACATGTATAATTTAAGAGGTGTAAGAAAAGCATGACTTACTTCATGATAGAGTAAACATCTTACATCTTTTTCAGTAGGATTTTCAAGATGCATAAGTTGATTATATGATATAACAAGTTTATTACTAAAAATATCAATGTAAGAAGTATCAGCATAATCAAGCTTAACATCAAGTTTTCTTTTAAGATAATATGCAACAGGAAGTTGCTGAAGTAATTTTTCAGTTTCATTAAAGTTCATCATTTGTAAGTCCTCCAAGTTAGGAATAATATTTATTATTCCTATTATTATTGTATACCTATTTTACATAAAAGTAAATAAAAACTTTTAAAAATGAAAAAAAATTTATCGTCTAATACTATAGTATTAGACGATACCTCCAAAGTAATGTAATGCAACTCTTAAGCATGCAACGAATCCATCTTTCTTAGTAATATATCTTACATTATCATCTTTTGATTTACTAAACTTAAATGACTCAATATCGTTTTGAGTAAGATGACATTTACTGTCGATTAAAACTCGTTTCTTTGCAAATGCCAAATTCATTTGAGAAACAGATTTATCGAAATCTTCTATAGTATATTTTTCAATCGAAATAGAGTTGTCATTTATACCATACATACCTTCTGTTTCACTACAATCGATAAACACATTTTTATCAGGAGCAAACTCTTTAAGTTTTGCAAGACCATCTTTTACAGACCCTTTAAAACGTAATTCTTTAGTGACGTAAAGTTTTGTTTCAACTCCATACTCAACATCTATAGTCATCATCTTCCAAATATCACCTTCTTTATTAAAGAATGTAGTAGAATAATCATGTCTTAGTTGAGAAGTATCAACAATGTTGTTATCATTAAATGCTCTTCCATATACCATGTATCGTCTATCCATAAAGACGAATAAAACAACTTGTGAAAAAGCATCAACAATATCATCATGTTCTACAAATGGAAAATTGAGAAGTCGTTGAGTTAAATTCTTTATACTATCAGTTAAAACATAGTCTTGTGATAGCATATCAAATTTTGTTTTAACAAATACAACATTACCTGATTCCATGTATAAGGAAGCACTTTCAAGACGTTGGAATTTTGAATGTGTGCCAGGTTGATATGCTTGCATTCCTGCTACTTCATCTTGTAATTGTTGTAAAATAGGAGACCCATTTGCTTTGTCTTCAATTACTTGTATGATGCCTGGAAACATTGTGTCAAGTTGTTTAACATACTCTACTGATTTGACAAAAGCCATTTTCTTTTCAAGACAATCTTTAATATACAATGTGCTACCAACTTTATATGCCAAAATCGAACCTAAGAAGTCAGAAGTATCTTTGTCTTTGACAGGAAAATCATGTGAAGCATAAATAGTATCTGCATTTTCAATTAACGGACATTCTGTTTGTGCTTTGTAAATAATCATATTTTCTTTAATTGCAGTTCTGTCAGATGCGATTGGATTTTGTAAGTATTGAGTTTCAAAAACAACAGAACCAACTTCAGCTTTTAGAGCTTCATAATCTCCGAAACGTTCTGGCCATAATGTGTCTCCAGGATTAAATTCATAAATTGTTCCAGAGATAGGACAAATAAGATATGTATGTTTAGTAAAAATTGCAGGCAAAACAATAAAACAATATTGATGAGCAAGAGTAGGGTCAGCAAGAATATGACCAGTAATGTCATTAGGAGCAAGTCTTTGCTGAATATTCATAATAAGATATTTGTTTCTATTGTTGATACGAGAAGGCATAGTATTTTGATAATATGCCCAAGCACTAGCCATTTCAGCTTGGTCTCTTCTTGCAGTTTCAGCATTAGTCAAGTCATCGTTGATAATAATATCTGCACCATAACCTGTTAATGAATCACGAGGCATTGAATAAAGTTCTCCACCTCTAGTATCAACAAGTGTTCCTCTTGGTGTATCTTTAAGCCAAACTTCATCTCCAAAGAAAAACTTAAATTTTTCGCTATTAATAACTCTAAGACGTTTTCTATTCATTTGACCAGCAAGACCACCTGTATGAGATATAGATGCTGCTTTAATTGGAGCATTAATCCATAACCAAACTGGTCCAAGAACATTAAAAATCATTGATTTAGAATGTCGAGGTGGAACATTAATATTGAGATTTTGTTTATTTTCTCGAACATCAATAACAACATCGTCTTCTTTCAAGTTTGGTAATTTTACATCTGCTACTTCACAAGGAATCCATGGTCTACATTTATATTGAAAAGCTTCGCAATAAAATTGTACTAGCTTACCATCAATAAAAGGAGCAGGGTCTGCTTCAGACCAAAAAGCTTTTACGAATTCATAGCAACTTTTTCTATAGAGTTCTCGATAAAGTAATTTTGTAAGTCTGTCCATAATTGCTCCTCTTAGTGATATTAAGCAGTATACGTAATATCGACTTCTTCAATATCTTCTTTGTTGTCTTGTCTTTCTTGTATTGTTTTTGCTTCTTTATTTACAACACCAAATGCTTCTAATAACATTGCAAGCATAAAACTTGCTTCTTTAGAAAGACTAAGAATATCTTCAACTTTATTTACACATTCAAGACGATGAGCTAAAATTTTCTTTTGAGTTTCATATTGCTCATTTTGTTTTTTAAGTTGCTCAATAAAACCTGCGAATCTAGGATTGTTTTCTTTTTCAAGACATGCAATAAGTTCATTTTGACCTTTAACAACATCATTAATATTTTCAATAGACTTTGTAATGTCATCAACCATTTCTTTAATAATGTAGTCATATTTTACGAATAATATTTTTATTTTGTTCTCTTTCATAACATTTTGACCTCCAGAATATACTTTTTTGAAAGAAGTTAACCAGATTAATTCTGGTAAACATTTTTAGTATTTTATATATTAATATTAATCATTAATTTTTGTTTAATATGATTAATTCTAGATATACTATTTTC
>ERZ808262.659-NODE-659-length-13953-cov-3.860052_pt1 | contig 13953 bp, 14 predicted proteins | sample MGYA00520895_ERZ808262 | MGnify/ENA primary metagenome ERZ808262 (study PRJEB31516, sample SAMN03275588) | gut metagenome | biome: mammalia-associated habitat; material: feces | host: Papio cynocephalus | place: Kenya | collected 2012-08-02 ... | reverse complement strand
CCCGCCATGATGGCAACGAGAGTATCGGCGAAGACGATGACGCCGGAGTTCTTGACAAGGTTTTCGTCCTTGCTGAGGTAAGAGCCGTAGGTCACCATTATGCCCATCGCAAGGGACAGCGAGAAGAACATCTGCCCGCCGGCAGTGCCGAGCACCGTGATGAGGTTGGGGGCTTCCTCAATGAAGCCCGCCTTGACGGCGTAACCGGGAACGAACATGAACTTGAGCCCCTCAATAGCGTTTGGGAGCGTGACGGAGCGGATAATGACGACGACCAGCATCACGAAGAGCGCCGGCATGCCGACCTTGTTGAAGCGCTCAATGCCGCCGGACACCCCGCCCTTGACGATCAGCATGCACAGCCCGAGGAAAAGGAACGTGAACACTGCGCAGCCGAACTGGTTTGTGAGCATGGCGGAGAAGGTGTTAGAGCCGGTGATGGACGTGCCGAAGAGGTTGCTCAGCCCGAATCCCAGCTCCGCGAAGTTGAGGAACATGTACTGGAAGCAATAGCCGCCAAGCACGCAGTAGAAGCTGAGAATAAGGAACGGGGAGATAATGCCGAGCCAGCCGAGCCAACGGTATTTCCTGCTGACAGCCTTGTACGCACCGACAACGCCCGTGCCGGTCTTGCGCCCAAGCGCCAGCTCGCTCGCCATCACGGTGAGCCCGACGACGATCGCCAGGACTATGTACACGATGAGGAAGGCAAAGCCGCCGCTCTTGCCCATCTTGTACGGAAAGCCCCAGATGTTGCCCAGCCCGACGGCGGAGCCTACGGCAGCGAGGATAAAGCCCAGATTGCTGCCCCATGAACCACGATTGTTTTCCATTTACATACCTCTCTTCATATAAAATTTAAGGGTTTTTAAACAATCTTGGCACAATTATAACACCGGAGCATTGATTTACCAACCTCTACATTCTTATGCATATCATTAGAAAGCCTAATATATAAAATCTATTATAAGAAAGCGAAATATTTAACAAAGATGGACACCAAGAAGATCAGAGCACTGCTCACGGCGCTCGACAAGGGCAGCCTGACTGCGGCGGCGGCGGAAATGGGGTACACCCAGTCCGGGCTGACGCACATGATGAACTCGCTGGAGGATGAGCTTGGCATACGCATCCTCCAGCGCAGCAAGGGCGGGGTGCGCCCGTCCCCGGCGGGGCGGGAGCTGCTGCCGCAGCTGAAAGCGCTCGCGCGCTGTGCCGACGAGCTGGAGCAGAGCGTGGACAGGCTCATCCAGCGCAGCTTCACGGTTTTGCGCCTCGGCGCGTATTCCAGCGTCTCGCGCCAGTGGCTGCCCGCCATACTGGCGGATCTGCGCCGCGTGAGCCCGGACATCGACGTGTCCATAAAAACGGGCAGTATGCAGGACGGCTATGACGCCGTGAAAAACGACGAGCTGGACTGCGCCATAGTCAGCTACCAGCCGTCGCTGTGCCAGGGAATGAGCTGGGTGGAGCTGCATGACGATCCGCTGCTCGCCATACTCCCGGCAGACTTCCGCCTCGACGGCGGGGCGTTCCCGGTGGAGCTGTTCGACGGGCGGGAATTTCTTGTGCCGTCGGACGGCATGGACATGGACATCATGCCGGCGCTGTCGGCAGGCGGCGCGCGCGTGAACCCGGAGTTTCGCTATACCGGGCTGGACGATGCGTCCATCGTGTCCATGGCGGCGCATGGGCTGGGCGTGAGCGTTCTGTCGGAGCTTATCATGGACGGCATATCCGACCGCGTGCTCGCCGTACCGCTTGCGCCGCCTGCGTGCCGCCGCCTTGGCATCGTCATAAACGAGCACAAGCTGAACGACCGCAGCATCAAAAGCTTCGTCCGCTGCGCACAGGAGACCGTACAGCGCATGTATTCCTGAGGCAGCCCAGAGAGAGCCCCGATCAAATCCGCCGGAGCGCCGCCGGACATTTTGGGCAGCTTCCTCAGCTCCAGTTGCCCGAGACGCCGTCCGGCGCGTCCGATTCGCGCTCAAACTCGCGCCTGTCGCCGGAGCGGCGCTCGGCGCGCGCGTCGTGCCCGGTGATCACGGGTGCGGGCTTATCGTTCTTTTCGTTCTTTTTTCCGGATTTTCTGCTCATTTGAATTTCCTCCATGGAATATTTGATTTACGCCGCGCCGAACAGGCACAGGATGAGCCCGTATACAGCGCTCGCACTCACGCCGTAGACGATGACGGGACCTGCGATGCTGAACATTTTCACGGCGGTGCCGGTGATGAAGCCCTCGGTCTTGAATTCCAGTGCCGGGGCTGCGACGGAGTTTGCAAAGCCCGTGATTGGCACGAGCGTTCCTGCGCCCGCAAAGCGTGCGAGATCGTCATAAACGCCGACGCCGGTCAAAAGCGCGCCTGCAAACACCAGCGTGATGGAGCAGGCGCTGCCAGCGTCGCCCTCGCTGAGCCCAGCCAGACCCCACAGAGCGGTGATGAGCTGCCCGAGGGCGCATATCGCGCCGCCGACGAGAAAGGCGCGGATGATATTTCCCCTCGTCTGTGAGCGAGGGGCGCGCCGCTCGGCGTATTCTCTGTATTCGTCATTTGTCATATTCATGGGCATTCCTCCGTTCAGATATAATCTTTGCGGAAAACGAAAAAATATTCCTTGACTTTGACATGGGGATGAATTATAATATCCAAGCTGACAAGTTCATAGCTATGTTTCTTGAGCAAACACGGAGAAGTCGCGTAGTTGGTCGAGCGCGCACGATTGGAAATCGTGTATACCCCATAAGGGTATCAAGGGTTCGAATCCCTTCTTCTCCGCCATGCCGGAGTTAAATACACTCCGCTCAAAAACCGACAGCTCTAATGAGTTGTCGGTTTTTTCTATGCTCTCAGAATTGGCTGACCAATAGAAAAACCGGGTGCAGATCGCTCTGCACCCGGCAATACTTTTATTGTGCTGATGCCCTGCGGCTGATCAGAAGATCGCGACGACTGCGCCGGCGTAGTGGTCAGCGATGAACTGCTTGACGGCGTCGGTCTGGAGCGCCTTGACGAGCGCCTGGGTCTTTGCGCTGTTCTCGTCGCCCTTGCGCACGGCAATGATGTTGGCATAGGTCTGGGCGGCGTCGCCGTCGGCAGCCTCGGTTGCAAGTGCGTCTGCGACCTTCAGACCGGCCTGAATGGCGTAGTTGCCGTTGATGACTGCGATGGTGCCCTTATCGCTGCTGGCAAGCTGGGAAGGAACGGTGTCGGCCTGCACGGGAACAATGTTGTAGCCCTTCGCATCGACAATGTCAAGGTGGCTTACGCCGGCCTCGGCGCTGGCGTCTGCGGGAAGCTCAATGAGACCTTCCTGCTGGAGGAGGAGAAGAGCGCGGGTCTCGTTGGAGTCGTCGGCAGGGATGAGGATGGTCGCGCCCTCGGCGAGGTCGTCAAGGGAGGTCACGCCATTGCCGTAGATGCCGAACGGCTCATAGTGGATGAGCGCTGCGGAGACAAGGTCAGTGCCGTTGGCCTCATTGTAGCTTTCGAGGTAGGGGCGGTGCTGGAAGTAGTTCGCGTCAAGCTCGCCATCGGCAAGAGCCTTGTTGGGGAGGATGTAATCGTCGTAGATGATGACCTGAAGGTCGTAGCCCTCTGCGGCGAGGACGTCCTTGACGGACTCAAGGATCTCTGCGTGAGGAGTGGCGCTTGCGCCGACCTTGATGACCTCAAGCTCTGCGGGAGCTTCGGTGGCGGCAGCGTCAGCTGCGGTGTCCGTGGCTGCGGGAGCCTCGGTGGCGGCGGGGGTGCTTGCGGCGCTGCCGCAGCCGGTCAGGGCTGCCAGAGCCAGCACGAGTGCGAGAACGATGGAAAGAGTCTTTTTCATTTTTGTTTTCTCCTTTTTTATTAAAATATTGGTGTAAGTGAATTGAAATGCGGTTTTACAGCCGCTTGTCGGTCTTGCGGGCGATAAACATGCCCGCCTCCTGAATTATCTGCACGATAATGACCGTCAGGAACACGCATATCCACGTGATGTCGGGGTTTGAACGCTGATGACCGTATATGATAGCTATCTGACCCAGCCCCGTGCCGCCGATGGTCGCCGCCATGGCGGAGTAGCCGAGGATAGTAACAACGGAGATAGCCGCGCCGGTTATGAGGGAGGGCTTTGCCTCGGGGATGAGCACCTTTGTGATTATCTCGAAGTTATTCGCGCCCATTGACTGCGCGGCTTCGATCACGCCGGCGCTGACCTCCTTGAGGGAGCTTTCGCACATGCGCGCCACATACGGCGCGGCGGCGATGACGAGCATCACGATGACCGCCTTATTGCCCAGCGACGTGCCCACCACAAGCTTTGCGACCGGCAGCATTGCGACCATAAGTATAATGAAAGGAATGCTGCGGAAGAAGTTGACGATGAGCCCGAGCACCGTGTTGACCGCCTTATTGGGGCAGATGCCCTTCGAGTCTGTGATGTTGAGGATAACTCCCAGCGGCAGACCGATGAGATAGGCGACTGCGGAGGAGATGAACGTCATATATACGGTCTCCCAAATGCCGAGCTGTATGAGACCGTTGTCCCAGAGCTTGTAAAACATATCGGAAAACATCGCTTATATCTCCTCCTTCCAGTTCACGCCGCTGCCGCGCAGCCACGTGATTATTTTTTCCGCTTCCCTCTGGTCATTGGGAAGCTCTATGACCATGTGTCCATGAAGGACGCCTTCGAAGAATCTTGTGTCGGCAAAGAGTATGTTCACCGGTGCGCCGCACTCAAGCACCATCTTGGAGATGAACGGCTCGTTCGTCTTCTCCTCGCCGTTGAATGTGATGCGTATTCTGCGTCCGCCCTCTGTGCTGATGGCGCGGCTGTCCTTGGGAACGATAAGATCGCGCGCGATTTTGGACTTGGGGTTTGTGAACACCTCGGCAACCTTGCCCATCTCGGCGATGTGGCTGGAATCTATAACGGCGACGCTGTCGCATATGCGGTCAATCACGCGCATCTCATGCGTTATCACCACTATCGTCACGCCAAGCTTCTCGTTTATCTCCTTGAGAAGGTCGAGTATCTGGCGTGTGGTGTTCGGGTCAAGCGCGCTCGTCGCTTCATCGCAGAGAAGGTATTTGGGTTTTGTGGCAAGCGCGCGGGCGATCGCAACGCGCTGCTTCTGCCCGCCGGAGAGCTGCGACGGATAGCTCTCTCCCCTGTCCTCCAGCCCGACGAGCTTGAGAAGCTCTTTCGCTCTCTCTTCGGCGTCTTTCTTCTTTACTCCCGCGATCTCCAGCGGGAAGCAGATGTTGCGGATGACATTACGCTGCTCAAGAAGATTGAAGCCCTGGAATATCATGCCGATCTGCTGGCGGAGCTTCAGAAGCTCCCTGCGGGGGAGCTTTGTAAGGCTCTGCCCGTCGATAATCACCTCGCCGCCCGTAGGCTTTTCGAGGAGGTTGATACAGCGCACAAGCGTGGACTTGCCCGCGCCGCTCAAACCGATGATGCCGAAGATCTCGCCGTCATGTATCGTGAGATTTATCCCATCGAGCGCGACGATCTCTTTATTTGCCGTGCGGTAGGTCTTGCAGAGGTTTTTCAGCTCTATCATTTCCTCAACTCCAACAACTCAAAAAATAAAGGGCTGAAAGCTCGTTGCTTTCAGCCCTGATAATCACCTTAACGTGGTAAGGACGGGTTATGAAGCAAGCGAGCAATTCTGGGCGCGCATCATCATGCACATGTACATCATGCGCATCATACCCATCATCATGTTGTCGCAGCGGCGAATAGACATGAGCGGCTCGCTCCTTTCCTGAGATGGCTCGATTATATTCCTACTAACGCGGTATGTCAACAGGTAATTTTCACGTTGTTGCACAAAAACCCTCGGGCAAAATTGTGAAAGTTGAACAATCCGTGCGCCGGCTCTTGTATATTGCTGCGTTTTGTTGTAATATATTCGGCGGTGTCAGGCGATGCCGGGAGGATGATCGCCTGACACTATATTTTGTGTTCAAGGCGGCTGCGCGGCGATTTGAAATCAACATTTTGTGTTCCGGGTATTGACAAGAGCGCGAAGAGACGCTATTATTAGTCTCGGTCGCCGGCGTCAGCCAACGACCGGGGTATGCTTACGATTTGATTTAATGTGGGGAGGGGGAACGCGGAATGCTGATCTCAGGGCTGCAAAAGCTCACTCTGCTGGATTATCCGGGTCGGGTGGCGTGCACGGTGTTCACCGGCGGCTGCAACTTCCGCTGCCCGTTCTGCCATAACTCCTCGCTCGTCCTGCCGGAGCGTCTGGCGCACGACACGGATGAGGAGCAGGTGCTCGCGTTTCTGAAAAAGCGTCAGGGAACGCTCGACGGCGTCGCCGTGACGGGCGGAGAGCCGCTGCTGCACGGGGACATAGACGTGTTTTTGCAAAAGGTGCATGAGCTTGGTTATATGATAAAGCTGGACACGAACGGCACGTTCCCCGACCGGCTCATGGATATAGTGGAGCGCGGGCTTGTTGACCGCGTGGCGATGGACATAAAAAATGCGCCCGGGCTTTACGCCGCCACGGCGGGCGTGCCGGCGCCCGACCTTGATGCGATAGCGCGCAGCAAGGATTATCTTCTCGCCGGGCATGTGGACTATGAGTTCCGCACAACGGTCGTGCGGGGTCTTCACACGGCGGAGAGCATCAGGAGCGCGGCGAAGTGGATCGCCGGCGCGAAGGAGTATTACCTCCAGCAGTACAAGGACTCGGGCGACGTGCTGAAGCCTGAAGGTCTCGGCGCTTACGGTGAAAAGGAAATGCATACGCTCGCCGAAGCCGCGGCGGAATATGTTCCGGCGGTGCAGGTGAGAGGCATCTGAATAAAGAGGTATCTGAATAATAAATACAAAAAAGCAGGTTTCTGCGTGAATATTGGGAGGATAAGCTATTATGTATCAGGTGGTAAAGCGCGACGGCAAGATTGTTGATTTTGACATCGTCAAGATAGCCGACGCGATAAAAAAAGCGTTCGACGCAACAAATACGGAGTATAACGACAGCGTTATAGACTTTCTCGCGCTCAAGGTCTCGGCGGACTTCCTGCCGAAGATAAAGGACGGCAGGATCGCGGTCGAGGATATACAGGACAGCGTTGAGGCGGTTCTGAGCCGCGGCGGGTATGAGAGCGTCGCCAAGGCGTACATACTCTACCGCAAGCAGCGCGAGAAGCTGCGCAACACGAAGTCCACCTATCTTGACTATAAGGAGACCGTGGACAAGTACCTCAACATTGAGGACTGGCGCGTGAAGGAAAATTCCACCGTGACGTACTCCGTCGGCGGACTTATCCTCTCAAACTCCGGCGCTATCACCGCCAACTACTGGCTCAGTGAGGTCTATGACCAGGAGATCGCCGACGCGCACCGCAACTGCGACCTGCATCTGCACGATCTGAGCATGCTGACCGGGTACTGCGCCGGCTGGAGTCTGCGTCAGCTTATAAAGCAGGGGCTCGGCATTCCCGGCAAGATCAATTCGTCCCCGGCAAGCCATCTCTCCACGCTCTGCAACCAGATGGTCAACTTCCTCGGCATAATGCAGAACGAGTGGGCGGGCGCGCAGGCGTTTTCATCGTTTGACACCTATCTTGCGCCGTTTGTAAAGGTTGACGGGCTGACGCAGAAAGAGGTAAAGCAGTGCATCCAGTCGTTCATCTTCGGCGTGAACACGCCGTCCCGCTGGGGCACGCAGGCGCCGTTCTCCAACATCACGCTCGACTGGACCGTGCCCGCGGATCTCAAAGATCAGCCCGCGATAGTCGGCGGCAAGGAGATGGACTTCACCTACGGCGACTGCAAAAAAGAGATGGACATGGTCAACAAGGCGTTCATCGACATTATGATAGAGGGCGACGCGAACGGGCGCGGCTTCCAGTACCCGATCCCGACCTACTCCATCACACGTGACTTTGACTGGTCGCCCACGGAGAACAACAGGCTTCTCTTTGAAATGACCGCAAAATACGGCACGCCGTACTTTTCCAACTACATCAACTCCGATATGGAGCCGAGCGACGTGCGCTCGATGTGCTGCCGCCTGAGGCTCGACCTGCGCGAGCTGAGAAAGAAATCCGGCGGGTACTTCGGCTCGGGCGAATCCACGGGCTCTGTCGGCGTCGTCACCATCAATATGCCGCGCATCGCGTATCTCGCGGCCGACGAGGCGGACTTCTACAAGCGCCTTGACCGGCTCATGGACCTTGCGGCGCGCTCGCTGAAGATAAAGCGCACCGTCATCACAAAGCTCCTTGACGCGGGGCTTTATCCCTACACGAAGTATTACCTCGGCACGTTCGACAACCACTTCTCCACCATCGGTCTCGTCGGCATGAACGAAGCGGGGCTGAACGCCAGGTGGATACGCAAGGATATGACGCACCCCGAGTGCCAGAAGTTTACAAAGGAAGTGCTCGACCATATGCGCGAGCGCCTGAGCGACTATCAGGAGCAGTACGGTGACCTCTACAACCTTGAGGCGACCCCTGCCGAGTCCACGTCCTACCGCCTTGCCAAGCACGATGTGGAGCTTTATCCCGACATCATCACCGCGGCAGAACCGGGCGGCACGCCGTATTACACTAATTCCTCCCATCTGCCCGTGGGCTATACCGAGGATATATTCGAGGCGCTGGACATTCAGGACGATCTCCAGACGCGCTACACCTCCGGCACGGTGTTCCACGCCTTCCTTGGCGAGAAGCTGCCGAGCTGGGAAGCGGCGGCAAACCTCGTGCGCAAGATCGCGGAGAATTATAAGCTGCCGTACTACACGCTGTCGCCGACATACTCCGTTTGCAAAAACCACGGCTACCTCAACGGCGAGCAGTTCACCTGCCCCGAGTGCGGCGAGAACGCCGAGGTCTACAGCCGCATCACCGGCTATTACCGCCCCGTGCAGAACTGGAACGCCGGCAAGACGCAGGAGTATAAGGAGCGCCGCGAGTACAACATCGATCACTCCGTGCTGCGCCACGAAGGACCGCTCCATGACGAAACCGCAGCACCTGCGGCAGAGCCGGAGGAGACGGTTGACGAGGCGCACAGCCGAGCCATCCTTTTCGCAACACCCACCTGCCCCAATTGCCGCATCGCCTGCTCGTATCTGGACAAGGCCGGATTCAAGTATGAAAAGCTCATGGCGGAGGATAACGCCGAGCTTGCGCTGAGCTACGGCGTCAAGCAGGCTCCCACGCTCGTCATCACCGACGGCAGGGAGTTTGAGAAGTTTGCCGGCGCAGGCGCGATAAAGACGTTCCTCATCGAGCGCAGACAGTGATATGAACAGAATAAAGCCCGGTATTTTACCGGGCTTTATTTGACGTAAAATACAGGAGAGAGACAATGTACGACATTATCATCATCGGCGGGGGACCCGCGGGGCTGACCGCCGCGACATATGCCCGCCGCGCGGGCAAATCGGTGCTCGTGCTGGAAAAGCACGCCTTCGGCGGACAGATCACGTGGTCCCCGCTGGTGGAAAACTTCCCGGCGATACAGTCCATATCCGGCACGGAGCTTGGCGACAGGATGCTTGAGCAGGCGATGGAGCACGGCGCGGACGTGGAGCTGGAGGAGGTCACGGGCGTGGAAGCGCGCGATGACGGCGTGAAGCACGTGACGACGGAGTCGGGCGCGGAGTATGACGCGCGCGCGCTCATCATTGCAGTCGGTGCAAAACCCCGCATGCTGGGGCTGGAGCGCGAGGAAGAGCTTGTGGGCAGCGGTGTGTGCTACTGTGCGGTGTGCGACGGCGCATTTTATAAGGATCGCCCCGTCGCCGTCAGCGGCGGAGGCAACAGCGCCTTGCAGGACGCGCTTTTGCTCAGCGAGAAGTGCAGCCGCGTCTATCTCATCCACCGTCGCGCGGAATTCCGCGGCGAGCGGAAGCTTGTGGACGCCCTGCGTGAGCGCGGCAATGTTGAATTTATAACGGAGGCGTCGATAACGGAGCTTCTGGGCGATGGCGAGCTTGAGGCTGTCGCCGTCGAGCAGGGTGGCGTGCGCCGGGAGATACCGGTGACGGGGCTGTTCGTTGCGATCGGTCACGCGCCGGACAACGGCGTATTCAGCGCGCTTATGGATCTCGACGGCGCGGGCTACGCCGCCGCGGACGAGAGCTGCGCCACAAAAACTCCCGGCGTATTCGTCGCGGGGGACTGCCGCCATAAAAGCGTCCGCCAGCTCACCACCGCAGTTGCGGATGGGTCTGCCGCCGCGCTCGCGGCGTGCGCGTGGCTGGGTTGATAGACCTATGAGGATACTCGACTATATGACCCGCGTAAGCCGGTGGCGCGGGCACATTATGGGCTTTTGCATCCTGTGCATACTGTTTTTTCACGCCGGGGTCAGGCTTGCCGAGCCGTGGAACTACCTTCTCAATCTCCTGTGGGGTGTGGACATTTTCTTCTTCTGCACAGGCATGGGTGTGCACCGCTCCCTCATGAAAAACAGCGACACGCTGGCGTTCTATAAGCGCCGTGCGGCGCGTATCTACCCGGCGTATCTGCCGGCGGCGCTGCTGTTTTTTGTGCCGGTGCTCGTGCGCGCCGCCAAGGCGGGTGAAACGCCGCAGGCGCTCTGTGAGCTTCTGGGCAATGTGCTCATGCTCGGCTGGATAAACCGGATGGATAACCAGTTCAACTGGTATCCGCAGGTCATCGCACTTGTCTACCTCGCCGCGCCCGCGGCGTGGCTCGCGGTGCGCCGGTCGAACGGTGACGGAAAAAAGCTCGCGGCGCTGTTCGCGTTTTTCATCGTGTCGCAGCCGTGCTTTTTCAATTCGCACTTTCTCATTGCCTGGTCGCGCATGCCGTACTTTATGATGGGGCTTATCGCGGCGGAGCTTGCCGGGCGGGACGCGGACTTGCGTCTCAGCATCCCGGCGCTCATCGCGCTTTTCGTTGTGGGCAACGCTCTCATGTATTACGGTCAGCGCTTCCCGACGGAAATACTCTGGGGCTATGGGCTAAGCTGGTATCCGGGGCTGCTGATCGTGCCGGGCGCGCTTCTGCTGCTGCCCTGGGCGTTCTCGCTCATTGCACGGGTGAAATGGCTGAGCTGGCTCAACGCCGTTTTCGCGCTGCTGGGCAAGTGGTCGTTTGAAATTTTCCTCGTGCATCTGCTGCTCTTCGGGTATATGAATGAGCTTGGCGCTGCGCCGCGCGGAAACCTCGCGTGGCTTGCCGCGATCGCCGCCGCCGTGGCGCTCTCCGTGGGGTATGGGAAGATCATTGAGCGCGTGCGCGGAAAACTGAAGAAGTAAAAAATACAAAAAGTGCGCGGCTGTGTATAGCCGCGCACTTTTTGTACTCAATGTGTTTCGTTGTATTTCTTTATCGCCGCAGCGAGGATGTCCATCGCGCGTTCAATGTCCTGCTTTTTGAGAACATACGCCATGCGCACCTCGTTTTTGCCCTTGCCGGGCGTGCCGTAGAACGGCTCGCCGCTGGCGAACATAATGGTCTCGCCGTTGTCATCGAATTCGTCAAGCAGCCAGGTCTGGAACCTGTCCGCATCGTCAATGGGCAGCGCCGCCATCACGTAGAACGCGCCCGCCGGCAGCTCACACACGACGCCGGGTATGCTGCGCAGCTTTGCCATCATCGCATCACGGCGCGAGCGGTACTCCTCGCGCACGGCGGCAAAATATTCCGGCCCGACGCTGTAAAGCTGAGCTGCGGCAAGCTGATCGACCGTTGAGACGCACAGGCGGCACTGGCACCACTTCATGCACTGAGCCATAAGGGCGCGGTTTTTGCTTATCACCATGCCGATGCGCGCGCCGCATGCGGAAAAGCGCTTGGACACGGAGTCGATGACGACGACGTTGTCGTCGTACCCCTCGAATTGCAGCGCGCTGACAAGCGGACCGTCGGCGTACACGAATTCTCTGTACACCTCGTCGCAGATGATGAAAAGCCCGTGCTCGCGCGCGATGTCCAGCATGAGCTTCAGCTCGTCATGCGTGAGGACATTGCCGGTCGGGTTGCCGGGGTTGGTGATGAGTATGGCGCGGGTATGCTCATTGATGCACGCCTCCACGCGCTCGCGCACGGCGTAGCGGTAGCCTTCCTCCGGGGAGGTCGGGATGGGGCGGATGCTTGCGCCTGCAAGAATGACCGCGGTGGAGTAGTTGGGATAGAACGGCTCCGGCACGATTATCTCATCGCCGTCGTCAAGGATCGCCGCCATCAGCATCTGCAGCCCCTCGCTGCCCCCGGTGGTGACGAGCACGTCGCCCCGGTCAAGCTCCACGCCGATCTTCGCGTAGTACCCGCGCACGGCATCTATAAGCTCGTTTATTCCGGCGGAGGGGGCGTATTCCACAACGGGCTTGTCGAAGCTCCTGAGCGCGTCGAAATATGCTGCAGGAGTGGCTATATCGGGCTGACCGATGTTGAGGTGATATATCCTGACACCGCGCTCTTCGGCTGCCGCCGCCGCAGGGGCAAACTTACGTATCGGGGACAGACCGCATTTTTCAATTTTGGATGAGAATTTCATCTGGCTCACTCCTTAATGTTTTAATTGAATAAATGGGATTGTACCACACCATGGGCAATTTTTCAAGTTGTGCTTAAATTTTGTCGAAGTTGCAATGAAAAGCACTTGCAAAAAAGCGCATTTTGAGTTACCATTGCACGGCAGCAATAATAATGGAGGGTATGACATGGATATTCATGAAACGATAGAGCTTCAGGACTGCCCGTTCTGCGGCGGCGCAGGACTGCTGGAGGAGGAGCACGGCTGGTGCTGGTTTGTGATGTGCCGCGACTGCGGCGCGCAGACGGCCGCGTTTGAGTTCAAGACCCCGGAGGAGCGCATCGTCGCGGCGAATCAGGCGGCGCACCTGTGGAACATCGGCAAGGTCGTGCGCGCCGACATAGGCGAGTAAGGCGAGCGCCGGCAGCCAGGTAAAGCGCTGACACCCGGATAAAAGGCTCGGCAGGTACAGCATGCAATGAACCCCCGGCGGAGTGATGATGTCACTTTGCCGGGGGTCGGTCTATATGCGCTTATTCATAGTCAAAGGATCTGAGGAATGCCCTCGCCCTGTCGGTGTCAGGGTTGGCGAAAAAGCCCTTTGGGTCGTCAGACTGCTCCACAACGGCGCCGTTTTCAATAAACAGGATCCGGTCGGCAATGGCGCGGGCAAAGTTCATTTCGTGGGTAACGATGACCATGGTGCGCCCCGCTTTTGCCAGCGACAAAACCACGTCCAGCACCTCCCGCACCATTTCCGGGTCAAGCGCTGCGGTGATCTCATCCAGCAGAAGAATCTCCGGATGCATGCAAAGCGCGCGTACAATAGCCACCCGCTGCTTCTGCCCGCCGGAAAGCTGGCGCGGATAGTCGTTCCTGCGGTCTGCAAGCCCGACCCTCTCCAGCAGCTCCAGAGCTTCCCTTTCCGCCTCTGAGCGGCATCGCTTCTGCACCTTCATGGGCGCAAGCAGAATGTTCTCCAGAACGGTCTTGTGCGGGAACAGCTCATAGCTCTGGAAGACCATGCCGATTTTCTGCCGCATCCGGGTAATGGATTTGCTTTCCCGCAAAACCGGCTCTCCGTCAAGCAGGATCTCGCCCCCCTGAATTGGCTCAAGACCGTTCAGGCAGCGAAGCAGAGTGCTTTTTCCGCAGCCGGAGGGACCGATGATGACGACGACCTCGCCCTTGCGGACATCCAGATCGAAATCCTCAAAAATCACGTGACTGCCGAAGGTCTTCCGCAGATGCCGCACGCTTAAAAGAACATTTTCCACAGTTATGACCACCTTTTCTCCAGATACCCCGCAAGACGGCTGATGGGCCAGCAAATCAGGAAGTACAGCAGGAACACCACCCCGAAGACCCCAAAAGCAGCATTCGGTGAGACGCGCCGGTTGGCTTCAATGATCTGCTGCGCGACCTTCAGCACCTCCACAATGCCGATCATCATTACCAGGCTGGTGGTTTTCACCA
>ERZ808262.657-NODE-657-length-13990-cov-5.448726_pt1 | contig 13990 bp, 12 predicted proteins | sample MGYA00520895_ERZ808262 | MGnify/ENA primary metagenome ERZ808262 (study PRJEB31516, sample SAMN03275588) | gut metagenome | biome: mammalia-associated habitat; material: feces | host: Papio cynocephalus | place: Kenya | collected 2012-08-02 ... | reverse complement strand
CTTTTTCAGCTAAGGTAACTCCTCTTTCTCTGGGTCCAAAATTTGACTGCTAACCGAAGGTAGGCATCTTCTGCGCTCACCGCAAGATGGGGCTGTGGGGACGGACGGTTGCTCCCCAGCCCAACAACAGGTCCCAAATTTGACTACTGACTAACTGCTATTTTTGCATCATGCCACGGGCACCTTCAAATGAGCAACTTGCCGCACCTGTTTTCTGTGCCTCATTGAGTGCTTTCTCTATATTAGCCTCCGTAACGCCGCTCAAATCATTTCTGGTCTTAAATAGTTTGTCGATGAATGCTGCAGCCGTCCAGTCACCTGCACCAGCGGTATCCACCACTTTTTCATTTGCAACAGATTCTAAGTGCTTCCACTCACCACTCAAGCGGTAGCTCAAACCCTTTGCCCCTTGCGTCTGGATAAACAACTTATCCTTATTGTCTATAAACCGGTTAATGTCTTTTATCCTCTGTTCCGAGAACTTGACTATATCAGACACCTCAACACATTTGTTGAATAGGCTGACATTACCTCCTCTGCTGGATGGCTCAAAGAATATCACCGAACCCTTTTCCTTGAATGTGGTGGCTAGCTTCAAGATTGCTGGTGAAACCCTGTCAAAAAAGAATATCTTTGGCACAAAGTCTATCCTCTCAATCACCTCATTCGCCTGTTTAAGCGTCAGCGACTTGAAGTCCAGATAGAACCGCCCGATATCGTTGCGCGATTCAAACTTGTGCGTGGGGACACCGTCCTTGTTAATGAAGTTTCGCTGCACTATCACCGGTGTCTTACCGTCTTGGGTAGAGACAAAATCAGTGTGTACATGGTGCTTTTTCATATCATCCAACACTCTCATCCCGTCTTTCGTACCATCCAGACGGGCTATGGGATAGGCATCCCAACCCATGTAGGAGAGAATCATCATCACATTACCGCATGTGCCACCCACGTAATAGGATATGGGGACTCTTTGCCCGTCCCAAATCAACACATCCAGACTTATTAGGCCTGCACCAACTATGATATTATTTGTTTCAAGTTCCATGTTTCAAGTATCAAGATTCAAACTTCAGTGTGTTAAGCCTCTCCACCAACTCCAATCGCACCTTTCCCCACGCAACTTGAGGGGTATACCCCACCTGCGGACCAAGAATCATTTCCGTGTCTGCCAAGAATTCCTCATCCTGTAGCTTCCCGTCTATATTCAGCACAAATTCCTTGTACGTAGGCAGGTGCGATGCCGTGAAGCCCATATACCGCTCATAGCACCCAATCACTTTCCCTTTATCCAACTCGGAGTACATTGACAGTATCTTCCACAGGTCAAACAAATCACGTCCTTTTCTCCGCTGATACACAGCCCTTAATTTCGTCCCTGTCAGTTCTGCCAACTCATACGTCAGCACCTCGCAGGCCCCCTTGAACCACGAACTATTCACCGCAAAAGGCACTCTTACCATTGGAAAAACACTGAAATGCTCTTTGCAGTTAATCTCCACCTTCAAGTGAATCTCCCCCGCATCCATATCCGTCGGTTGCACCTTGAACACCAGCGTATTGTTGTATTTCTTCTGCTTTACCACCGATTCACCCAGCCAGGCCAACACATCTCTTAGGTGGTCTATCGTCTCTTTAATGGGTTCTGCCTTCACTTGCACCAAGTCGACGTCCTCCGAGTATCTAGGCTGCGGCTTCAGATACAACTTACCCAATGCCGTGCCGCCTCTGAACGCCAGATGCTCCGCAAGAAATGCATCGCTATAAATAGACACTAACGCACGGCAGACTATCAAATCCTGTTCGATGAATTTATTCACCACCCACGGGGCCTGCTCACTCCATTCCGTAATATATCGTTCAGGTATCATAACTCGTCAATATCGATGGTTTCGTTCACAATAATTCTCCACTTGGTGTTCCTTTCGCATCCCTCGCTGCTCTTTCCAGCCTTTAAGGGCACATACTGTAGCACGAAACGGGAACACTTTAACAGACTGTACACTGACTCTGCCGTTTCCCCTTCATCCAGCACTTCGTCCAAAATATAGCCCAGACGCTGCAGACTGGTTACCGGCACCTCTTTCACGAAGTCAGCCCCTAAGCGCCCAAAATCCAGTTTTTCAGTCAGTTCAGCCAGAACAGTAGCTGCCCGCGAAACGCTCCCCGTCTTAGCCTGATACGTCAGCAAATCCACTGCCGTCAGCTCAGGGCACGACACGTTAATGTAGCCCGTCCGCGTCTGCCGTCTCTCCACGTATGCCTCTGGAATATGACTCTTGCAGAAATAATGCGTAAGGTACTTCTCTCCTTTCTTGTCACGCATGGCGGGAGGCTCTATCATCACGCTGAACCGCAACGGGACCTGATGCGAAGCTCCGTGATAACTCGCCGCACTCAACAGGGCAACATAGTATTTGCGTCCCAGGTGAAGCATCATGTCGTCCAAGTAAAAAGACTGCGGCACAGCTCCGCGCAGCACATACTCATCCGGCACTATGACGTAGAAGCCGCGCAGTGGCGACATAATCCGTCCCTTGCTCACCTCCCTGGTCAGCGCACGTGCGATGCTGCCGGCACACATGTCAGGAAATGCCCGCGCCACCTCATCATGTGTGAAGGTGTAATTGCCTCTGAGCGGCTTATCAGATATCCAGCTTGCTATGCTCGCCATTATCCTGTTCTTATTATTTCATTTGCAAAAATAGACATTTTTTGTCTAACTGCGCAAATAAACAACAAAAACTTGTTCTTTTATCGTGTGTGAGTTGACCAAAATCAATTTTCGTTGTATGCTTCTCCGGTAATCCAAAGCAGGAAAGGTTCACTCCCATCATTGGCCTTCTTAAACATAGTGGCACCTTCAATTTCATAGTTCGCTGAGCTTACGTTATATATAGTTACACAGTTATTATACTCCAATCCCACGAGCAGTGCACCAAGTGATAGCAATTTACTTGTCAGCAACGCGATGCCAAAACAAACGTGATCACTGATAGGCTTGAACGTAGCCTGATGCCCCTGAATCATATTAGACACAATACGATACAATTCAAAAGGATTCTGCTCGTCAGCGTATGTGACATTCTGGGGCTCTGTAAATTGCTTTTCCGTGAAGAACTCATGGTATTTCAGCATCAGATAATCAGAGTGCCGTGGGTCTTTCGAGGGGAAAGGCAATACGGGGAACATATCTGATGGCTGGAAATGATTGTAGATGCTCCGCAGAATGTCAATGTTCTGGTCACCCATCAAGCTAATAAGGATATTAATTCGATCCAGATTAGACTCAAGGCCCGACAAAGAACGGAATCCAACCAGCGGCTCAATATTGTCCATTACCGGTGTTTTATTAATCCGTTCATCTATCGTAACATTTTCAGACACTGCAAAGAACAGATTCTTGGATTTATCCCTGTCAAGTTTGTTGAACAAGGCCTTGCCGATATTGAAATAGAAAGCCCTAGGTAATGAACTAACATCCATTATCACATCATTATACGCGCTCAAGTCTTTACCTATCACTTGGAGACTCATCTGAGCTATACGCTTGTCCCAAGGCAAACGGCCGTCAATTTTCAACTCCTCATAACCAAAGCCATATTGGTCTTTCAACTTTGCAAGTTGTTGCGAATTGATTTCATACAACTCCTTATTCTCTATAGGGTCATTCTCATTTGGGAAATCGAAGGCAATACAATCCAATAACTGCTTATGGTTATTTTCAAGGAACAGTTTCAAGATATTATTCATTCTAGGGTCAAAGCCCTTACCCAACAAGAAAAGGACTTTCGCCCCAGACTTGTCATTATAATACTCTTTCCAGAATTCCAATAACTTTTCATTTTGGCGATACATCACATATGACTCCCAACGTTTTTTCATAACCAAGAATTTAATTTATGAAGTGTTAATGGACGCCATCCTCCACGTTCAAGCGGCAGATGTGCGTATGCACAAAGCCAGCCATTTAGGTAGAATATAGTCCATTTCTGGTCTTTTTTACCTTGGATTACACCCTGTTTCATCAATACGTTATATGCGAGACAATCTTTCAGAATCGTTGCCAACTCTTCATTGTCAAGATCTTGGAACCAAAAACCATCTTTACCCCATTTGCCCGAATTCTCTTCCTTCACGGCAAAGCCGGTAACAGAACGATATGAATATGTAGGAGTAAAAGTCACGCTACAGCAGAAATCTATCAAATGCATCAAGAAACCATAGATTTTGTTACCTCGCGGAAATCGCTTGATGTCCTCCAAACGAGCAAGTGCGAAGTCTCTGACAATCTTGTCTTGTTCCTCTGCTGTTAATACATAGTGTGAAGGGTCTGAAATTTTCTTAGCTACCAACAGTTCATACATCTTGGCAGACAAATCCAAGAATTGCTCAACATTCTGGCTAGCCAAATCCATAAGTGTAGAGAAGCCGTAATACTGTGGCAACTTTTTTATTTCACCGGGCATTACCTCCTTCACCAATGGCATCAACGGATTTAACATCCACTCCAAATCCTGAGTGGTATATCCAAATAGGCTCATTGCACCGTTTGCACCTTGACGAGCCGCATGCATCAGTAAGGCTCTCATATTAAGCACCCTCTCATACGGGTCTTGATTCTCTATGGCGGTCACACACTCTGTGTAGTTGTCAAAGTTATGAAGCTCTGTCAATTGCGCCAGATATTTCTTATTTGCATCGTTGTATAACGCTTTGTAGTTAATTGTGGTATCACTGGCAAGTGCACTGGCAAGGATGATTCCATCCGCAGAGAAGGCACTACGCAACGTAGCAATATTCTTAACCATTGGATTGAATATGCCCTTTTTGGTATTCTCCAGATGGATAGTTTGGTCATCCCTGTCCTTAATGTTCTTATCACTCAGTATATCTGTCGTAGAAAGTGTTTCCAAGCGTTCTGCTATCCAAAGCGTTACAGGGAGGCGAGCCTCAACGGTTTCATCACGGATAATCTTCTTTTGGTTCTTAGTGAGTTTATGACCATCGTCTATCTGGAAGATGAAATCCTCACAAAGTTTCTCTCCGTTATAGGTAAACCAAGAAGCCTTCATAGCCTGCAGGGCAAATAGCTTACTACTTCCCTGAATCTCCTCTTCCGGCATCACAAAACTGTCAAGAAACTCACATATTTTACGTTCCTGCTTTGCTGCCCAATCCAACAATTCTTTTCCTGTGTATTCTGCTTTGAAATCTCCTAACTCTAGAATAATCTCCTCTGGAGTGTACGTAATCTCATTTAATTGGGTGTATCTAATACCAGCCACCGCCATCAAACTTTTCAAAGTAGCCAACACAATCCTTGCATTAAGAAGCGACAGAAATAATCTCTTCTGTTCTATTTCACTAAACAGAACATCATCTTCCAAAAATTCATAATCACGGCCCATCTGGAGATACACGCCACATTTCTTGATACGCTCACTGTCTATTACCTCAAGTTTTTTCAGCTTCTTGTAGGCTGCATTACGCTCAGTGATTCGCTGAAGGATTGTTGGTGAGAACAGACGCAATAAGGTGGTCTTTCCCGCACCTGGCGAACTGAGGATAGTTGTCACATTGTTCCATAACTTATCCTGTTCAAACTTCTCTTCAAGATGAGTCAAGGGCTCCGATGAGAAAAGTTCCAAGAACATCTCGTCAGTTTCTATTCGCTCAGAGGCGCGTATGGCAAATGGGTTCTTATAGATATTCATACGGTCAGTGGCGGCTTATACGGGGGAACAATCCATGAAATTTTTCTGCATCCTGCCAAATAATTGGCAGTGAGTTGTTTGGCGTATTGTGAGCAAGCACAACAGGCAAGGCACATTCATCAAAACCCAGCCAGGGGTTATCATTTTTGCCAACCTCGTAGCTTTTGGAGATAACACACTCTCTCACAAAGTGCTTATCTTTCTTCAATACCTCAATCAAATCTTTATCATTCTTGATGTCGTTCGATAATTTGTCTTCAAGCAACTGAACAATATGAATATTGAACTCCACTTTGTACTGCCAATTAACAGACTTCAAGTAATTATCAAGGTTATTCTTTATATTGGCTCTCGCCTTTTCTGTCGCAATACAAAACAAGATATCTATCTGTATTTTATCCTGATTAGGGTCTAATAGATAGCTCAAATGTTCGATTTTCTGTTCCCTTTCAACAGGCCCTTTAGTACACAGCTCGTCGATGATTTTTTTCAACTTACCATGATACTTCCCATCACTTTCATCATAGCGGATGAAACTTTTTCCACTGGCAGTAAAGTCATCTATCAAGAAAATCCTCCGAAAGTACGTTTTTTCTTTGACTTTAAATTTGTCATCTTTACGCAACTCTTCCAGCATATCCTTCAGTTTTTTCCCGTCAGGATAGTAGTTGGTCAAGACCTGCTCGTTATTGAAACCTGCACTACGACGCAAAATATCTGTATGGGCACCGTCACTGAGACCAATGACAAGAGCTGAACGCTTCTCAATCTCAAAACGGCTACGCACCACTTTGCTTGAACGCTTATACGATGGCATACCCATTTCTACAGTAGCCATATCCAGCAGAATAGGTCGTATCTTAGAGTCATACAACAAATCCACCAGATAGTTCATCTGCGTTGAAGATATGAAGACCAACTTATCCTTTATGAATTTATAAGCCTCATCACGGTCTTCCTCCTCAATATCATTCAGCCACTGCACCAAACTACTCATAAAGCGCATACCAGGCATATACCTGTCATAAGCATCATACTTCATGCTACCCATAAATTCTAGGGCAGCACGTTCAGATGCCAATGTGGGAGCATCCCATTTCATGATACTCGCAAGAAGCTGGTTTGCTAAATTACTGTTCATACGCTAAACTTACACGTTATTCTCCCTTCGTTTGCCTTCATACGGCTGATGTAAAAGAGGGTTGCATCCTGTCCCTTCATACCAGAAGGTGCTATGTTCCAGCAACTCGCTGCATTCTTCGACACACGGTCAACACTTAGAGAATACTTGCTAGTCAATAACTCATAGTCGTTGCCTTCCACCGTACCATAATCACCAATGCACAAGGTATGTTCTGGGTTTTCAATCACCCGCAGTTTGTTTACCTTTCGGTACACCACGATATCCATGCTGTGGCTGCTGCGCCAAACACGAATGCCTTTCATCTGCTTGTCCCAGATGATTTCACGACAGGTCTCATAAACAAGTTGTGATCCAGTTTGATTCATTTCTCCCTCAATGGAAATTTGAAGGCTGCGCTCTTCAAATTTGTAGCCCACACAACTCTTTGGGAGTCTTGATTTCAGTTCCTCCTCCAACGCTTTCAGTTCACTGTCAAATGACTGTTTCCTCCACGTTTTCAGCTTATCCTCTTCACCTAAAGCCAAAAAGCAGGCACCATTATAGTAGCCCACCTTGATTTGTGACCAATACTTCTGCTCAATGGATTCTTGGAGTGATTCGCCAACCGACTTGCCGCGCCCCGTAACCACCACTATTTGGACACCGCTCTCCAACAGAGACAACAGTGCATTCTTGATCTTATCACCCAAGCCTCTTGAGAAACGGCTGGTATTGTCCGAGGCAGATAATGTACCATCATAGTCAAAAGCCACAGTGGAGAACTTACCTTTGTTCAACTGCTTCACAAATCGTCGACAAGCTTCGCTGTAATACTCCCTAAGCGGTTCATTCTCCATACCTGCCAAACTCAACTTACGCGATACAGCCACATCCAAAATCTTTTCTGCAGGCAATATGCGATTGGTTAGTTTGAAGTAGTCCAAGTTATAGAGAAAGCGACCATACGATGGAACACCAGGCCGCCCAGGATCTATCCCTCGTGCCAGACCAAGTTCATTCACAAAATGGAACGCCTTTATCAATAGGTCAATAGACGCGGAGGGTGTTTCCAGTTCTGTTTCTATATAGATTACAGGTACATCCTTAGGCAGGCAACCAATGGTCTTGTAAGCCAATTCCCTATCAACGGGTGTAACTAACGCAATAATTCCAGAGTTTTCACCTCGCTTGTCAAACCAATGGTGACGACCGTGACCAAAATTACGATAGTCACTCAACAAGGCAGAGCCCAATGCAGCTTCCGTCAACTTGGACTCTATATCCCAAGCCACTGGCTCTCCTAATGCCCCGTACAGAACTATGAAGTTCTGAAGGTCATTTAGTTTCAGGTTGCTGTTTGCCGTTTTCAAGTCTTCGAACTTGAATCCTGAACCTTGAACCTTAGAACCAGCCGCTCTACACAAAAGTGTAAAAGTGGCTAAAAGCGAGTTGGTAGCCAGAAATCCATCTTTCCCGCTGGGAATGTCCTCACACCACCGCAGAACCTTGGGATAATGTTTCAGCAACTCCTCAGTGGGGTTATTCTTACGAAACGTGAGACTCATAATGCCTGTCTCTTTATATTTCACGCCATACTTGATTGCATTGAGAATATCCTTGTTCTTGCCGCTTGCACTCAAGAAAAGCAGTTTGCTAGAGCGAATAATCTCCTTGCCTGAATACATCAACTGCAAAGGAGTCATAGCTTGAGCTAACACACCATTGCGTTGCTTATACAGCATAGCGGCATAGTAACAGGCACTTAAAGAGCCACCCGACCCAATGCTCACCAACGGAGTCTGCTTATCTTCATCAAAGAGAAACTTGGAGAGACTTTTCACATCTTGCTTCCCTGCCCACTTGATGGTTCTAGAATTCTTCTCCAACTCACTATAAAAAGGTTTTCCCATAGTCTTTATTCTCCTCTGTAACTGTCCCCGCACGCCCATGTCAACAAAGCAGAGGCAAGGCTGCGTGGAGCACAGTCTATTTGATTAGGCATTCGCCTTATAGTTGGCAGCCCTAGTTGTAAGTCAAATCCATTACCTAAAACAAATAATATCTCCATTTTTCGAAATTAACGAAACACCTTATACGCAATCTTCTTGACCCATGCAGGACTGACGAGCATTACGAACATCATATAGGCAAAGATGGTTGCACCAAAACCATACCCAAGTGTCCTGTTGATCACCTTACGATCAGCCAACTGCTTTTTTGCAAAAGCCCATCCATTGCGTCTTTTCTTGAAAAGGGAATCAGTAAATCTGAACTTGAGAACCACATCCGGAATATTCGCGTGCAAAGTGCCAGCCCTCATACCATCAAACCACAACATCGTATCTTGATTCTGACGGTATTCCGGTCTGTATTTGCAACCCGTCTTCTCAAAAAAGCGCTTCCGAAACATGACTGCAGGATGCGCGTGAGGGTTACGCCTCGCAAAAAACTTATAACATTCTTCTGGAGTTTCCGGATACACGACAATCTTGCCACGACTGTCGCCGTTCTCATCGATTTCCTCAATTGCCCCTCCTACGACATCAATTTCAGGATGCGCCTTCAAATATGCCATTTGCTTCTCGAAACGGTCCGGCATCGAAATATCATCAGCATCCATACGGGCTACGTATTCATATCCCTGCTCAAAGCAAACGTCTAACAAATCATTTAGAACACGAGCAAGCCCTCGATTCTCGGCAAACCATTCAATGTCTACATGTTCATCCCGTTCATATTGTTGCAAGCAATCTTTCAATTCTTCACCTACAGGCCCATCCACACCAATATAAAGATGAGTATTCGTATATCCTTGACACAAAATGCTATTTATTGCCATTTTAAGATACTCCCCCCTATCATTCTTATATACAGACAAGACTATTGCCAACAGACGCATATCAAGATTCACTAAACCGTATTACAATATTCCTCAATATATAAAGACGATACTTAATTTTATGGAAAATCGTATTGGACACAGCATGAGACACACTCCCTCCCCTGACCCTGTATTTAATCAAAGGCTCATCAATAAAAGCAACTTTGCCTTTAAGCTCCACAAGAATGCCAATCCAAAAATCATACAATTCTAACTTTTCCGGAAATGGTAGAACATACGACATCACCTCTCTACGAAAAGCCATCGTACAACCAAAATACGAATGCCTTAACTTTAAAAAATCTCGAAATGGATATTTTGTCTGATATCCTGTTTTCCGAAACGAATTAAGATTCTCATCACACAATTCAAAATTATGCACCACCAAATCCGAATTTTTAAGAGCATCCAAGCAAACTTCAATCTTGTTGCATGCCCATTCATCGTCCTGGTCACATATAAAAATATAATTTCCTCCTGCATGATTAAATGCATTTTGAAAATTCATTGTAACTCTAATACTCGTACATGGAATAGGCATCGGATGAACATAATTATATATTCTAATTCTCGAATCTTGATAACTACTAACTATAGCAATTGTCTCATCAGATGAGCCATCATCAGAAATAACAATTTCGTCATTTAACGATAGTTGAGGGAGTATGCTATCTAATTGTTTTCTAATATATTTCGCCCCATTATGGGTTGCCATACATACTGAAATCATAGCTCTATTGCTTTTTTAAAGGAAGTGAACGCTTTTTCCCAAGTAAAATCCTCTATCATATTATGCCCACTATTGGCTATTGAATAGCGGAGACTGTCATCCTCGATTAGTTCAACAATTAAATCAGCCAAAGATTGAGGGTCTCCGACTTCCCCCACAAGAGCCGTTTTTCTATTTTTACAAACAACAGTGTACCCCCCTATATTTGTGCAAACAACGGCACATCCACATTGCATCGCTTCAGACACCGTCAAGCAAAACCCTTCAGTAAAACTCGGCCCCAAAAAAATTGCAGACGTATTATAGATTTGATTGAACACTTTTTTCTCCGGTCTCAAATAGAATGTACAAAAAGGAGGCATTTTTTTCGGTCTATGCACCCCATATAACAAAACTCTGACTTCCGGATATTTCTTATGAACCAATTCTAATGCCTTAAAACCAACATCACAACCCTTTAATCGTGCTTTGTTATACGGCATAACTATTTGGTACTTGTTCCTTTCACTTGGACTATTATACATTCGGAAATAATCAAAGTCAAATCCATTGTATACCAATTTTGCTTTCTCGCCCGCTTCTTCGACTTTTTCCAAAAGATAATCAGCAATTACAATTTTTTTCAGAGGCAATTTGTATGTTTTTATCAGATCCGCTTCATTGATAGACCACGTCTCATAACCTTGGATGAAGTAATACTTTTTCTTCACTTTTTCATTTAAAGAAACCGGATATGCGGTCGATGCTCCTGTCGCAATTATAATATCAGAAAACGATGGAATATATTTTTCATCCAATGACCAAACGAATATATTGTTTACATTGTGTTCGAATTTGAACCAGCCAATTTTAAATGGTTTAAAGACAAAATAAACATAATAAATAATGGCCTTTAATTTATTTCTAATGGATGAGCGGTGAAAACCAACCGTTGCCGGATACAATATATTAACAGAATTCCCCTCCAGAGCAAGTCTGTTTGCGTATTCATATACCACTTTATATCCCCCCGACGGAAGGAGCTGAACAGAGGGCATGCAGAATGTAATTTTTGTCATTATTTCAAGTTTTCTTTCTTATTAATATATCGCAAGAAGCGAAAGCCTACGTTAGTTGAAGCTAATATAAATTTCACAATATCAGAAAGGCGTTTATGTTTAATTTTTGCTATATTATCAACACAATATTTCCGGTCATTGTAGCGTATCCCATTTGTTGACAAGCTTAAGTAAAAGGTATCTTTTATCCGTTCTAGCGTGTAACCATCATCAAAACCAAATTTAGAATAATAATATAATCTTACATTAAAAACACCCATTTCAAATTTTTCTTTCCGAAAAAGTGTTGAACAATTCGATATAGATCCTCTAGATATGGAATATGTCGCATAATTGCCACCCATACAATGGACTCTGCCCCTTCTTGATAAAAGAAGGCTAAGCGGATAATCCTCCATAGGGAAATGAGCGATTGCAATATCTTTTTGTAACTCTCGCAATAAACCATCATAATTTCTAAAACAGATTGTCAGCGCAGCAATAGGGTACTTTTGAATCAAGTCTTTAGTTGAATAATCTCTTATAGGCATTGGACAATCGTGCAATTTATCGGATATTTCATTGTATACCTTATATCCTCCGAAAACCAATGCACAATCGGGATTACTGTCCAAATAATGTACTTGATCACCCATTTTTCTAGTGTTCCCCCACCAATCGTCCCCCGCACATCCCATAATATACTTACCGGAAACTTTCCCTAAACATTCTATATAATTCTGCACTACACCCTTGTTTGTTTTTTGCAGCAACAGATGAATATGATCGTACTTTTCAGCATAAAACCTACATATATCTCTTGTACCATCCGTAGAAGCATCATCTCCAATTATTATTTCATAGTAAAAGTCAACGTTTTGATTAATAATGCTATCTATCGTTCTATTTATAGTTTTTTCTTGATTATACGTCAAGACGATTACCGATACTTTAACATCCATAATATCAATCCAATAGAATCAATGACCAACACTTCTCATGCTTCTTGACGCTCCACAAAGCAAAAAAACATAGAAATAATCTGACAATGATGGTCTTTGATATATGAGACATAAATAGACAACCGAGCATATACAAAAATTCACAAAACCACTGCTCACTTTATAACAATACAGCATAAAAAATATGCAATATCCTATAAAGAAAAGCCATCCATAAACAACAATTAAATCCTTGTAAGACGCTCCTCCTTTGTTATGTTCCATAGCAGCATCGCCGCCTTTACCGATTAACGATTCAGAAGACATGGCATATTGCTTAAACCAGACATCATAATCTCCTTGTGAACGATTATCTCCGGCAAGTTTTCCATTTTCAAATTCAAATCGCGTCAAAAAAGCGACCTTTATATATGGAATGTTCGCTGCAATCGGCACAGCTACAAAGAGTATTAACACAACTAGCAGCAAATACTTCTTACCAGCAAACAAAAGGAAATAAATACCGCTCATTACAAAGAAAAACAATGAGAGCGACAATATCCCAGAAATCAAAATAGGCCAATTTTCAAGTTTACGCAGATTAAATTTATCCGTGATAAGCAGTATAGCAGAAATCGTCCCTAATAATCCTGGTTCATCATAGTAACCATTAAACCTAGGCATCAGAAAGCCCTCTATACCTTCATACATAACCAAAAAAGGGTATACTCTATATGAGCCTTGCTTTAATGGATTTAATGGGGAAATCGAATGAAATGGGAAATCACAACCGCATACAATAAGAACAAATACCAACAATGAAGGCACTATAGTCAATGAGAATATTGATTTGTACTTTTTAAATGAAGAATCTAACGTACGCTTATCCAATATGAAAACAAGCCAATTAAAAAATACAAATACTCCACCAATAAAAGAGAACGGCCCCCGGCAAGACATCCAAAAGTAAAGGAATGCAAATATAGGTATTAGTGGAACTATTTTTTTGTCTATTCTAGTCCTTACAAATGTTATTAAAAACAAGACCATCAAGCCCAATGTCGGAATCTGCGACCCCCAAGTGAAGTACGGATACGAAATAAGCCATATAATAAGAGCATATACGCTTGAAATCACATCTATTCCTGTATTACTAAGTTTGGAGAGTATACTAACGCTGTTATTGGGCAAAGTTCTATTGATAATCATTACGATACTTACTCATTTGTATAACAAAGACATTTGAATCAATCTCTTCTAACGTATTGGTTAAGTAATCCGACAACTATTGCAGCATCTTTTATGGTAATCACCGGTCCCATCGGCAGACTCAGTTCCTCCTCCGCAATCCGCTCCGTAATCGGAAGACTCAACTGCGGAGTATTCCACGACTCCTTCGCGTAGCATTCCTGATGATGAGGAGGAATCGGGTAATGGATTACAGTCCCTATTCCTTTCTCCGCAAGATAGTCATGGAGCGCATCCCTTTTGCCGCCCCCGACAAGGATCGGAAACAGATGGTAGGCATTCTGCTCATCCGGAAGCCTGTCCGGCAGAGTTA
>ERZ808262.656-NODE-656-length-14006-cov-3.764963_pt1 | contig 14006 bp, 8 predicted proteins | sample MGYA00520895_ERZ808262 | MGnify/ENA primary metagenome ERZ808262 (study PRJEB31516, sample SAMN03275588) | gut metagenome | biome: mammalia-associated habitat; material: feces | host: Papio cynocephalus | place: Kenya | collected 2012-08-02 ... | reverse complement strand
GCAAACACTGCTGCTGACCAATCTGCAACAATTTATGCTCATTGGACAGCAAACACAAACACAGCCTATAAGGTAGAACACTATCAAGAAGGTCTTGATGGCAAGTATGTTCTTAAAGATACTGAAAATCTTACAGGCACAACAGGTGCAACAGCAACAGCAACAGCAAAAACATACACAGGTTTCACATACGATTCAAAAGTTAGTGGAACAGTTGCAAGTGGAACAATTGCAGGAAATGGCTCTCTTGTTTTGAAGTTATACTATACAAGAAATTCTTATACAGTAACTCTTGCAAGTGGAACAGGTATTTCTGCTGTTTCAGGAGCAAACACATATAAATATGGTGCAAGTGTTACAATTGATGCAACAGTTACAACAGGCTACACATGGAGCAAATGGCAACAAACAAGTGGTGGCGCTTCAGTTTCAACAACAAAGAACTACGGCTTTACAATGCCAGCTTCAAATTTAAGCTATACAGCAGTTGCAACAATCAATACTTACACGGTTACAATTAAAGTAAACAACGCAAGTTACGGTTCAGTTGACAAAACAAGCGTTGCAAATGTTCCTTACGGAACAAAATTGACTGTAAATTCAAACAAAGTTACAATCAATGGAACAGTTGTTACAGCAACAGTTACAGAAGCAACTGGTTACACAACAACATTCACTGGTTGGACAAACGGAACAGCAACAGTTACTGATGCATTGACAGTTACAGCAAACTTCACACGCACAGCAAAGCCATACAAACTTAATGTTTATGCCTACAACAACACAGTTGCAGATGAAAGCGCATTTGCAAATGCAACAGTTGGTGGAACAGTTAAGATTGCTTCTGGAACAGCAGGTGCAAGTGCAAGTGCAGATGTAAATTTTGCTTCAACAGCAAGCATAACAGCAACTGCATCAAGTGGTTACACATTTGCAGGCTGGTTCACATCACTAGATGATTTGAAATCAGGCAAGAATGCAGTTTCAACAAATGCAACAATGACAACAACAACCATGACAACATCTGGTTTGACATATTATGCAAAATTTGTTGTTCAAACAAAGCAAGTAACAGTCACGTATAATCCCAGTCAAAGTAGTGTTGATTACTCTGGCAATACTACTAGTGATTACAGGGTTAGTGATAGTGGTAGTGGTAGTAGTTCGCAAAAAACGCAGACAATCAAGGTTAAAGCAGGCACGAACTTTGCAATCAAAATTCAAATTACCACCGGATATGAAATAGTTTCATTGACAGACAATACGACAGATGTAACAAAATCAATCTCAAATGGAACATATACAATAAGTGCAATTAGTGCAGACCACACAATTGTGTTGACAACACAAGCAAACACCTATGCAATAAGCTTTGAGGGCGAAAACCTAATGCTTAGAAAAGATGGCAATTCATATCATTATGGACAAGGCAATGCTTTTGCCGGTGAAGGAGTTTCATTTGACTGCAACTATGCGATTGATTCAAATGGCGACTTGGTAATGACAAGAAAATTTACTGGCACAACAGGCTCAGGTGTTGGAATACATCATTACCCAGTTTGCGGGAAATTAACAGCAGGCAAGACATATCGTTGGTCATTGCAAGTTAAGGTAACAAGTAGCACAATAAAGAGATTGAACATTGGTGCGGAGCAAAATGGTCAAACATCAATTGATGTTACTGGGAATTGGACAAACGTAGAACATACATTTACTGCAGATGATAATATTTATGGTTCATTTGTATTCTATTCTGCATCAGGCAGTTGGACAAATGGCGATATTATTGAAGTTAAATCATTAGTATTGCAAGAAGTAACAGACCAGACGCTCAGCGACACAGCAGTTGCAAGTAAGCTAGTAACATACAATTCAGCTTATGGCACACTTCCTACTCCAACAAGAGCAGGCTACACCTTTGCAGGATGGTATTTGGACAACAAGTTTACAAACAAAGTTGAAGACACAACTATATTTACAACAGCAGGCGACACAACTTTGTATGCAAAGTGGACAGCAAATGAATTTACAATTAGCTATGAAAATATCAATGCAAATTCAGTTGCACAAATAGAAAACTTGGCATCATTACCAAGCAAATACACTTATGGCCAAAGCCAAACATTAGTTTCTGCAACAAGCAAGAACTACACATTTGATGGTTGGTATTTGGACAAAGCAAAGACAACAAAAGTTGGATTGCAACTTACATCAGCACAAACCCAAGTTGTAGGTGGCATAACCCTTTATGCAAATTGGACATATACAATAGTGTTCAACACAAATGCACCAGCAGGAACAACTGTTACAGGTGTTGCAAACAAGGGTATGAATTCTGGCGACAGTTATGCTGTTGCAGAAAAGCTCACTCTCAACGGATATAGATTCCTTGGTTGGAAGTATGGTGAAACAACCATAAATGTTGGAGATACAGTTGGAGATATGAAGAACGCAACTTCAAAATATCATCAAATCAGCCCAACAAACAGCCAAGTAACTTTTACAGCAATTTGGGACAAAGATGAAAGAACAGTTACAGTTCAATACAAAGTTAATGGTTACACTCTCAATGGTAAGACTGTTGCAGATTACTATGGCACATCAAGCAACATTGATGACACACCAAATGTAAAACCAGCAACAGGCACAATTGAGTGGAATGGCAACCAATATGTTGTGAAATACAAATATGCCGAGAAAGTTCAATTTAACATTGTAACAGATGGTATGTATAACTTCACAATTAATGTTGACAATGTAGATGTAACGCAACAAGTAAGCAATGGAACATATACAATTGACAGTTTAACAGACAGCAAGAGTATTGTTGTAGAATTTACAAGAAAGACATTTACAGTAACAATCACACAAAAATCACCAACAGATGGGTTGATATACAAATTGAACAATAAATATACTCCGGGAGTTGTAAGAGACAAGAATAGTAAAGTTGTAGCAGATGGAAAATATACATTTGTATATGGCGAAAGACTAACATATTACTTTGCAGTAAATTCTGGATATATCATTGGTGCATTGAAAGATAACAATACACCAGTAGCATTGAGTGATGATACATATTCAATTGGTAAATTAACATCAGACCACAACTTGGTAATTGAATATACCGAACAAGACACATGGCTTAGCTATGCAACAGATGGCAAGCTTACAGCAGGACATGCAGGAACATCAACCGACCCTTATGTAATAGATTCAGCTGAAAAGCTTGCAGAACTTGCAAAACTTGTGTTTACAGGTAATACATTCAGTGGAAAATACTTCATTGTTAAAAATGATATCAGTTTGGCACATCCAGCAAGTGATGTAAGCAAATCACCATACTGGTTCCCAATAGGCATAAATGAAAGCATACATTTTGCCGATAACTTTAATGGTGATGGTTATACAGTTTCAGATATGAAAGTGTTAAACGGAACATCAATAGGCTTGTTTGGCTATTCAACAGGCACAATCTACAACGTTAAGGCATCAGGTTCAGTTGAAGGAAGCGAGATAGTAGGTGGCGTTGTAGGAACAAATGCCGGAACAGTTGACTATGCAGAAAACAACGCAACATTGACAGGAAAGATTGGAAGTGCAAGAACAATTTTGGGTGGTGTGGTTGGATACAACACATCAAACGGAAAGATTCATGCAGCAGCAAATGCTGGAGCAATTGGTGGTTCGTTCTATTATGCAGGTGGTATAGCAGGAAAGAACGAAGGTTCAATTTACAATGCATACAACTCAGGAGCAATCACATCAAGCACAAGAACACAAGCATTTGGCGGAATTGTAGGCTACAGCACAAATGGCAACATAGGTTATATTTACAACTATGGAAATATAGCTAACGGATATAACAAAGTAGCAGGACAATTTGTTGGACAAATAGAAGGTTCAACAGGTCTAACACTTCCAAGATTCTACTATGCAGCAACAGCATCAGCAACGAACAGTTACGATGCAAACTGTGACAAACTAGAGTCAGAAATGAAGCCAGCATCAACCTACATATTCAATACAACAAGTATATATGCAGGTTGGAACACAGCAACAAACAACAAGTATTTAGACAACATTTGGGAGATACGAGCAGGTGAAAACAATGACTACCCAGTATTTAAGATACAAAAGAACTACAAGGGAGAGATTGTAATCACAAGCGAATACTCAAAAGAGACTGAGAGCTTTGCAATGGGATTTGTAAAGGTAGCAATAGGAGAAAAGGTATATACATACATGTTAGGCAAGAACAAGACATACAAACTAGAAGGGCTAGAAGCAGGAGAATATACCGTAACAGCTTATGCATCAACAAATCACACAGCAACAGCACACAGAACAAATGCAAGTGGAGAAGCTCTTGGTTCAGTTACATTGAACGAAACAACAACATCAGTAACGATATGCATAGTCATTGCAAAGACCAGCACAGGCACATTCTATGGCGGTGCAGGAATAGTTGGAGGTTCAACAAGCACCAACACAACAGCAATGGCAAATGAAGTTACAATGCCAGAAGTTACGGAAGAGTCTAATGAAGAATTAGAAGAGCTTGAAAGTGAAGTTCAAAGTGACACAACAAGAGAAGAAGTAAAAACTGACACAGAAAATGGCACTCAAAACAATGCAGAAGTAGCAATACCACAACCACATTTTATTGCGACAGCACGCATTGAAACAAAGCTTAACCGAGTTTCAAAAATGGAACAAATATCAGTTAAGACAAAGCCATCAATGTCACATACAAAAGCCACAATGGCAGAGAATATGGCATATATGGCAGAAGTAAAGAGCACACAATATGTGCCAGCCCACAACAAAAAAACACTTGTTTAAAACAAAAAACCACAGAAGCAATTTAGCTCTGCGGTTTTTTGATGGGGAAGATTTATTGTGATATTTAATTGGGAGATTTAGTGGGAGAAGAGATGTCTTTTGCACAATGAATTTCAACAAAAATATGCTTTTCATCAATCAAACCAATGCATCACAGTTAATTGTGTTGTTATAAATCACATAAATATTAAGTGAAGTCTTTTTGTCAGACTGCAATTATTAAAATAATTTTATGACGCTTGGCATCTTTATGCTTTTGATTTGCATAAGCGAATATTGGTGCAAAATTGGGGCTAAAATCATATATCTATATGTGAAAAGTTTTAGTGATTATATTATTGATGTCAAAGCAATTAGACACAACATTTTGCAGGTTAAAAAGGTAACAAAAGATACAAAAATATGTGCTGTCGTAAAAGCAGATGGCTATGGCGTTGGGACAAAATATTTTGTTAAATATATTGATGATTTGGTTTTTTGTTATGCCGTTGCATGCTTTAAGGAAGCTGTTGAACTGAGAAAAAACACATTCAAAGATATTTTGATATTAAACACAATTCCCAAAGAAAATTTGTGTTTTTGTGCCGAAAATAATTTTGAGGTTAGCGTTTTTAGTAAATCGCAAATTTTGCAGATGATAAAAGTTCTTTCAAAAAAATCTGGCAAAAAATTGAAGTTGCATCTTGCTGTCAACACCGGAATGAACAGAATTGGCTTTGATGGTGAACAGGAATTTTTTGACACTGTCAGACTTATAATTATGCATAATGACCTATTTGAAATTAAAGGTATTTTTACGCATATATACAACGCTTTATGCAAAAAAGATGCAGAACTACAAATTAAAATTTTTAAGAAATATGTTAACATATTAAAGCAATTTGGAATAAAGGACCCAATTATTCACAGTTCGGCAACAACTGCCGGAGTTGATTACACTGACTTTAGATTTGATATGATTAGACTTGGCATTGGTATGTATGGATTTTTTGATGGCAAAACAAATCTTAAATTAAAACAAACAATTGCGCTTGAAAGCAAAATTATTAAACTCACACAGATAAAAAAGGCGATAGTGTTGGTTATGGAAAAAACTTTGTTGCAAAGCACAATATGAGAATTGCAACAATTCCACTTGGTTATGCAGATGGCATTTTTAGATGTTATGCAAAAAATGGCTTTGTTATAATAAATAACCATCTTTGCAAAATTGTTGGCAACATTTGCATGGATATGTTTATGTGTGATGTGACAAAAGCAAATGCTAGCCTAAATGATAGAGTTATTGTCATCGGCAGTTCAAAAAACCATAAAATTAACTGCGTTTATGTTGCCAAAAAGTGTGACACCATTTGCTATGAAATTTTGACCAACATCAAAAAAAATAGGTTAAACATCAAAATTTTAAGTTAATATGTGTGCGTTTTGTGGCAATTTATGCTATCATTTATGTATGAGAATAATTGCAGGAAAGAATAAAGGTAAAAAACTTAATAGTTTTGAGCTATCATCAACAAGGCCAACAAGCGACAAAATAAGAGAAGCACTGTTTGACAAACTTGGCACAAAAGTTGAAAATTGTGATTTTTTAGACTTGTTTGCTGGCACTGGTGCTGTTGGAATTGAAGCTATAAGTCGTGGGGCAAAAAGCGTCTTTTTTGTAGATGAAAATAAGACAGCAATTGCCCTTGTTAAAAAAAATTTAAGTCTTATTTCAGCCACTGACAAAAATGTCTATTTATCAAATTTTGAAAAGGCGCTTTAAGTTTCAAAAAAAGTGGACAAACCTTTGACATCATTTTTGTTGACCCACCTTATGCTTCAAATTTTGCTGAACAAACAATTGAAAAAATAAGAGAAATGAAATTGCTAAATCTAAATGGCATTTTGGTGTGGGAACACGATGCAAACAAAAATTTGTTTATTGAAAAAAACTATTCAAATGTTGTTACAAAAAAATATGGCGATAAGTTTTTGACATATTTTAATGATGTTGATATATATACAAAATAATGCATAAAAATACAAGCGAAGGATTTTAAAATAAATATTCAACAATATGTATATTTATGCAATAGACCACTCCGTTTATAAAAATCAGTCAAGTATGGAAACACTGTCAAATGCGCTAAAAAATGTCAATGTTAGGCAATGACAATACAAACACTTCATAAAAAAACTTGACAAATGCAAATGATAGGCGATTAAAAAAGTGGCTTAAATAAATGTCCTAAAAATTTAAGATACAAATTTGGAAATAAAGGAGACGTTATGGAAGTTGTAACGCTAAACATAAAAAGTGAATTTCCACCAGTTGATGTTGCAGTTGCAAATTTGCTGATTGAAATTGAAAGGCTTGCAAAAACAGATGTAGGGGCAATAAAAGTTATTCACGGCTATGGTTCACATGGTGTTGGTGGCGCAATTAAAAAGGAAGTGCACAATACTCTTAAACTTTTGAAACATAACAAAAAAATTGTTGATTATATTCCCGGCGAAATGTTTGGTGCATTTGCAAAAGAAAACGAATATATCACCAAAAATTTTCCCCAACTTGTGTTAGATGCGGACCTTCAAAATTATAATAGTGGAATTACTATTGTTTTCCTAAAATGAAAATCATTTGCATTTATGTTTTTTTTATGGTATACTTGCAAAGTTATTATTTTTTAAGGAATTTTTTATGTTTAGTAAGAGAGCAGATGGTGTTGTTGTTAAAGGTGGCGACCCCATCGTTAAATTAACAAGTCACATTATGCCATATCGCTATGATGCAATGGTTCAATTTTTGCTTGAAGCAAGATGCGAAGAAATGGACAGATACATCCATGCTATGAGTGAAAAAGGCATCAAGTTTAGTTATATGCACATCATTATGGCAGCAATTGTCCGTATGTATGCCGAAAGGCCACAACTCAATCGTTTTGTTATGAATGGCAGGCTTTTTCAAAGAGATGCAATTTACATTTCATTCACAGTAAAAAAGCAATTGACAGAAGATGCTGGCGAAACGACTGTAAAACTTAAATTTACCGGCGAAGAAAACATTTTTGAAATTAAAAAGATGATTGATGATGCAGTTATTGAAAACAAAGGCGATGACAAATCAAATGACACTGATGGAATGGCAAAAATTCTTAACAAAATGCCAAATGGGTTGCTTAAATTTGCAGTTAATTTCTTCAAATTTTTGGATAGGCACAATTGTCTTTCAAGAAAAATTATAGATGTCAGCCCATTTCACACAAGTTGCTTTTTAACAAATATGAAGAGCATTTCAACCGACTATGTTTATCATCACTTGTATGATTTTGGAACAACTGGGCTTTTTGTTGGGCTTGGCAAGGAACACATGAAACCGGTTGTTGATGAAAAAACAAACACAATTGTTCCAGGGAAGGTTATCAAAATTGGAACAGTTATTGATGAACGAATTTGTGACGGTTTTTATTATGCCAAAAGCATAAAACTCATTAGACGTTTCATACAAAATCCAACACTTTTGGAAGAAAACTATGTTGTTCCAGAAGAGCAAAAAGTTTACACAAAAAAGCAATTAAAAGCCAAGAAAAAAGAAGAAAAAAAGCTTTTAAAGGAACAAAAAAAGCTCGCTAAATTAAGCGCATAAGAAAATAAAAATTACACAAACGGTCATTTGCGTGATTATTTGTGTTTTTTTGTGTCGTCTTTTATTGATTAACAATCAATTTGCCACATATTTTGTTGCAAATTTGATTGATTTGTGCAATAATAAAGGCATGAAAGTATATTCAATAAGCGACTTACATTTAAGCTTGACTTGCAACAAGCCAATGAATATTTTTGGACCTGTTTGGGACGGCTATTGGGAAAAGATTGTTGCAGACTGGCAAAAAAAGGTTTCTGACGATGACATTGTTTTGATTTCTGGTGACATAAGTTGGGCAATGAAACTTGAAGATGCACAAAAAGATTTGCAAGAAATTGGCAAACAAAAGGGAATAAAAATTTACATACGAGGCAATCACGATTATTGGTGGAAAAGTGTCTCTGCAATAAGAAGCATTTTGCCAAACAATAGTTATGTCATTCAAAATGACAGCCTAAAATTAGGGAAATATGTTTTTTGTGGAACTCGTGGTTGGACCATGCCAGAAGATGAAGCACATGTTTCAGATGAAGACAAAAAAATGCTAAACAGAGAGTATCAACGTTTGGAACTTTCACTTAAAAGTGCAAAGGAAAAAATGGAGCAAGGCGATGAACTATTTTGCATGGTTCACTATCCACCATTCAACAGCAAGCTTGATGAAAACAGGTTTACAAAACTGATGGAGCAATATGGAGTTAAAAAATGCATATATGGCCATCTCCATGGCAAAAACAGCCGAAGCGTGAAATATTTTAAGCGTAATGGCATTGAGTATTATCTTACAAGTTGTGACAAAGTTGAAAATCAACTGGTTTTGATTGAAGAAGGAGAAAATTATGAAGTGTGATTATCACAAAGATAGAGAAGCAGTTGATGTTTGCAACAATTGTGGAAGACATTTGTGCAAGGAGTGTCACGAATACAAAGAAAAGTATATGCTTTGCGAAAAGTGTAACAGGGAATACATTACATTTAGGTATAACAACCTTAGACGTGGTGTTTATCTGACAATTTTAAGCCTTACTTGTGCAATTACGTTTTTGGCTATGTATATATTTGAACTATGTTCAAAAAGAGCAACAAAAAACTTTATCATTCTGGGCGGAATTTTTTGTGGAATATTAGTTCCATTTTGCATTTTATTTTGCTTGTTCACAATTATAAACTTGGTTAAAACCAAAAATCAGTTGATATACATTGACGGGATCGAAGATAAGCCAATTGAAGCTGACGCTGCAAAAAGTGAAGATAAAAATGACCAAACAAAAACTGAACAAGAAACAACAAAAAAAGAACTTCAAGCTGAAGTATCACAAAAAAAGGCAAAAGCAAAGCAAAAAAATCAATTTGTGCCAAATGACTTAATTTCACAAAAAGAATATGACCATTTAAAAATGCTTATGGAACAACAAAGTCAAAATTTCACGGCAGAGCAACTTGAACAATATGACCTAAAAGAATTTGAAGAGCTTGAAAAAGAAATGGACAAAAAAAAGAAAAAGAAATGAGGATTGTATGGAGTTTAAACACATTCCAATAATGCTAAATCAGTGCCTAGATGGTCTTGACATAAAACCAAATGGAATTTATGTTGATGGCACTTTGGGCGGTGCAGGACATAGCAAAGAAATTTTGAAACGCCTTACAGATGGCGGATTGCTTATTGGCATAGACAAAGACCAAGAAGCCCTTGACGTTGCAACCAAAAGACTTGGCGAAATTGGGAAAAATTTTGTAACAGTCAAAGATGACTTTAAAGATTTTGACAATATTTTAAACAACTTGAAAATTGACAAAATTGATGGCGTGTTGCTTGACCTTGGCGTTAGCAGTTATCAACTAGACAATGCGCAAAGAGGTTTCAGTTACATTAAAGATGCACCACTTGATATGCGAATGGACAAGTCAAACCCACTCACTGCCGAAATTGTTGTAAATCAATATTCGCCAGAAAAACTAACCGAAATATTTTATGAATATGGCGAAGAACCATTTACAAAAAACATTGTAAAAAACATTGTAGAGTTTAGAAAAAATCAAAAGATAGAAACCACTGGAACTCTTGCACAAATCATCAAAAATTCAGTGCCAAAAAAAGTTCAAATTGAAAAAGGAAACCCATGCAAACGTGTTTTTCAGGCAATTAGAATTGAGGTTAATGGTGAACTTGCAGGGCTTAAAGAAGTGCTAGAAAAAATGATTGCAAGGCTCAAAAAAGGTGGACGAATTGCCGTTATCACTTTTCATAGTTTGGAAGACAGAATTGTTAAAAATGTTTTCAAATTGTGCGAAACAGATTGCATTTGCCCAAAGAACATTCCAGTTTGTGTTTGCCATCACAAGGCAAGCATCAAACTGATTAACAAAAAGCCAATTGTGGCTGATGAAGAAGAGCTTAAAAACAACTCTCGCAGTGCAAGTGCAAAACTGAGAATTGCAGAAAAAATTGTTTAATGGAATATTAAAAAAATAAAGGAGTATAGATATGATGGAACACGAGTCTGACATTTTACTTGCAGAGCCAGAAGTTGAAACAAAAGAAGAACCACAGCAAAATAGTGATTTTGTTGAAACCTATGAAAGTCCAAAACAAAACATGCAAGAGAATAAAACAGTCAAAAAAGAAACAAGCACTTTTGTGAACTATAACAACAACAGACTAAACAAGGTTTACAAAAAATATGATGTTGTGCAAACCTATGTTCCAAAAAAAGAGGACAAGTCAAAAACAAACAAAGAATTTGACAATTTTGTTACAGAGCAAAATTCGTATGTTCCAGAGCGTGAAACATTAAGTGTTGAAAAGGTTGAAAGCAAGCCACAATTCAAACTTAAAAGCAAGGCAAAAGTTTGGCTTGTTGCCTTTTCTGCCATAATTGTTATGCTTTTTGGGTTGTGTATTTACAACGGCGTGCATATAAATAATTTGAACAACCAAATCAATCAAACAACAACCAGCATAACCGATGTAAATAAAGATATTGAAAAGGTTATAAAAGACATTGGAAAACTAACCGATGAAGAAGAAATTTTGAACAATGCAAGTGACCTTGGTTATCAAGAAGTGACCGATGCCAACAATGTTCAAATTGAACTAGAAAAGAAAAATGAAATTGAAGATTACCAAAGCCAAACAAATTTTTTTGACAAGATTTGCAATTTTTTTAGAAATATGTTTGGAGGCTAATTGATTTGACACCAAAAAAATTTACAACATATTCAATGCAAAAGAGGTTAATAGCAATGATATTGCTACTGGCCTCTATTTTTGTTGCATTGTTTTGCAGATTGTTCTATTTGCAAGTTTTTGATGCAGAGTTTTTGCAGGCAAAAGCAAGTTCGCAGTGGACAAGAGATTTGCCCATAAATGCCGAGCGTGGCACAATTTATGACCGCAATGGAGTTGTGCTTGCAAAAAGTTACACAACCTATGACATTTTTGTTAGACACAGCAATGTGAAAGATGCAAAACAAGTTGCAGATTTGCTTTGCAAAAAGCTTGACCTAGACTACGACAAAGTGTATGCAAAAGTTACAAATTCAAAAGTAAGTGAAAGCCTAATTAAAATGCAAGTTGAAAGCAGTGTTGCAAAAGAGCTAAAAAACAGTGGTGTTGACGGAATTTATTACAGTGAAAACACAAAGCGCTTTTATCCTTATGGCGACCTTTTAACGCAAGTTTTGGGCTACACAACAATTGATAATATTGGTCAAAGTGGGCTTGAACTATACTACAACAAATTTTTAAAGGGAATAGATGGTTACAGCGAAGTGCAAAGCGACATAAAAGGAACGGAACTATACAACACTTTGGACTCATACATTCCAAGCATTGCGGGCAATGATTTAACTCTTACAATAGACTATCAAATTCAAGTTATGTGCGAAAACGCAATTAAAAAAATTATGGAAGTTGAAAAACCAAAAAGTGCTCAAATTTTGGTTATGGACCCAAACACCGGCGAAATTATTGCCGATGCCATAAAACCAAGTTTCAATCTAAATGAACCACCACGAGATAATGTAGAAGAACTTTTATCTAGCAGTAAAAATTTAAGTATTGTTGATGTCTATGAACCCGGAAGCACCTTTAAGGTTTTGACAACTGCTTCTGCACTTGAAGAAAAAGTTACATCACTAGAAGATAGATTTTATGACCCAGGTTATAGAATTGTTGATGGCGAACGTATCAACTGCTGGCGACTTCACGGGCACGGCAGTCAATCAATGGTTGATGGACTTAATAACAGCTGCAACAGCGTGTTTGTTGACCTTGCTCTCAGGCTTGGAAAAGACAAAATGTATAGTTATTTTGAAAAATATGGTTTTGGCAATTTGACAAATGTAGATTTTTCAGGCGAAAGTACAGGCATCATTATGGACAAAGACACCGCCAAAAAAGTTGACCTTGCTCGTATGGGCTTTGGGCAAGCAATTGCAGTTACGCCACTTCAACAAATTAGGGCAATTTCAAGTGTTGTGAATGGTGGCACGCTTTATAGACCGTATTTTGTAAGCAAAATTTCAAGCTCAACCGGCAGTTTTGAAAAAAATTTTTCACCAGTTGCTGTAAGAAATGTCATCAGTTCCGAAACAAGTGCAAACATTAGATATATGCTTGAACAAGTCATTGTAAAGGCAAATGCAATTGAAAGTTTCATTCCGGGCTATCGAGTTGGTGGCAAAACAGGAACAAGTCAAAAATATTCTGGCAACAGCATTGCAAGGGGCAAGTTTGTTAGTTCCTTTGTTGGAACATTTCCAGCAGATGACCCGAAATATGTCATTTTGGTTGTTGTTGATGAACCATCTAGTGGCAACTACTATGGCAGTATTGTTGCAACGCCTTATGCAAAAATGGTGCTTCAAGGCATAATAAAATACAAAGATATTGCACCAAGTGAGTCATTGCAAGATGATTTGAAAAAAATGGAAAAGAACATTGAAATGCCAAACCTTGTTGGAATGAGCCTTTCAAAAGCAGTTGGCACTGTTGTAAATTTGGGACTTCAATATGAATTAGATGGCAGTGGTGGGGTGGTTGACAAACAATACCCAGCACCGGGCACAAAATTATACAAAAATGGCATTGTTGTCATATCTACTAATGATGAAACTTAAAGATTTGATAAAAAATTTACAATGTAAGGTTGAAAATTTTAATGAAGATTTAAACATTGAAAACTTGTTTTTTGACAGCAGAGAAAAGTCTTGCAAAGGGCTTTTCTTTTGCCTTTATGGTGTGAACACAAATGGAGAAAAATTTGTCACAGAAGCCATCAAAAATGGTGCAATTGCAGTTGTAACTCATTCAAAACTTGATGTTCAAATTCCACAAATAATGGTTGAAAACACCAGAAAAGCACTTTCAATTATGGCATCAAATTTCTTCCATAACCCCGAAAAGCCACTCAAAATTATTGGCATAACTGGCACAAATGGAAAGACCAGCACAAGTTACATTTTGGCAAAACTCTTGCAAGGTTTTGGCAAAAAAGTTGGTGTTATTGGCACAAGTGGTGTGTTTGTA
>ERZ808262.654-NODE-654-length-14040-cov-31.228745_pt1 | contig 14040 bp, 11 predicted proteins | sample MGYA00520895_ERZ808262 | MGnify/ENA primary metagenome ERZ808262 (study PRJEB31516, sample SAMN03275588) | gut metagenome | biome: mammalia-associated habitat; material: feces | host: Papio cynocephalus | place: Kenya | collected 2012-08-02 ... | reverse complement strand
CGAAATTTATCCTTTCATTGATTTTTTCTCACACAGGTTTTTGCTGGTGTCCCGAAATAGTTTTAACTTTGGCGTCAGAAACCAAGACCAATATCCAACACAATATGTGCAGATGATTGACCATACGCAATCACTCTGTTACAACAATAAACTTTTCACTTTTTATAAACAACACCTATGAGACAATCCAAGTTTTTAACAACTCTCGCGGTAGCGCTGGCAACCCTTGCCTCTTGCAGCAATGAGCCGGCTATGGAGCTACGCGATGACGGCAGTCCGGACAAGGCCGCACTGCCCGAGACAAAAGACCAAGCACTTGTCGCCAAGGCGGTGAAGGCTCGTGGTTTCTTCTACTCGAAAGGCTCGCGGGCATCGGCAGCAGGTGCCACCGTAGGCCATTATGTCACCAATAGCAGCCGCTCGGCAACGGACACCGTGCTGTCGGTGGTGAACTTCGCCGATGGACAAGGCTTCGTAATCCTGACAGACAAAGCCGACAGTCCCGAAATCCTCGCCGTGACCGATGAAGGCACGCTCAACCTCACCAACATCGACAATCCCTCGCTCAAACTCTTCGTAGACAACGCAGTCGAAAACCTGCAAGGACGAGCTAAAGCCATTGGTAGCGGCTTAGACCCAACACGCCCCTACCTTACTGAGTCCGTAGACACATATGATACAATATTCAGCGTGGAACCAATGGTCAAAGTACATTGGGGACAGGATGCACCATACAACAACTATTGCCCTATTATATTGGGATCGGTTCGAGCTCCTGCTGGATGTGTTCCTATCGCTGCCGCCCAAATTATGACACACTACCAATATCCAAGCTATTTCGCTTGGGATGTCGAAGGAACCTCAACGATTATTTCGCTTGATTGGGACAAGATTAACCGCCATGTTACAAGTGGGACTGACAAGGTTTCGGCTAATTGCCAAGACGATATCGACACTCATAACGTTATAGGGATGTTGGTTCGCAAATTGGGTAAAGAGATCGGAGCCACATACACGCCTTTTGGCACAGGTGCAACCTTGCCCGGATTTAAGGACGGAATGTCATATTTCGGATATACTACTTCAGAAATAAAACAATTCGGGACAACGCCAACGGCTGTTTTTGACGGAACCCGGATATGGGCTGTCGGAGGTACATCAAGAACCTCGGATGGTCGCGATGCGAAACATGTATTTTTGGTGGATGGCCGTAAATACATAAAGCATGACCACAAAAGTTATATATTAGACCCGGCAATAACACCTCCCGCCATCGTAGCGGTCGATGAAGAATATACAGTATACTATAACTATCACCATATCAATTGGGGGTGGGATGGTACGGCCAATGGCTACTATTACGGCGGATCCTTTAACTCGAAAATTCCCTACAAGCTTGATTATCCCTCCGGCGGCGCAGGCAGCTACGATTTTATGTCTGATGCCCTCTATGTTGAAGTATCTAAATAAATTCTAAAATCACACGAAATATGAAAACCTATAAGCTAACACTATTGGGCATCTTGGCACTTTTTGCCACGGGATGCTCGTCCGAGGCGAATGAGGTGCAAGACGGGCCGAAGTCGCGCATGGAGTTGAATGCTGAGGAAGAAGGCATCAGCGAAGCTGAAATAAAGTCGGCATTCACACTGTTCGAGGGGCTGTACTCAGATGAATTGTCTGTGTCCGATCGCGAAAACGTGATGCTGTCACCACTGAGCCTTGACCTATGCCTTGGCATAACGTCCAACGCCCTCGCCGAGACAGATCGTAACGACATCGTAGGCAAACTCGGTGCCTCGTCCGCAACCTCGCTCAACAAGTTCAACAATACACGTATAAACTATTTCTCGTACAATGGCAAGAAAGCCAAAGTATCCTTTGCCAATTCCGTATGGGCAAACTCGCTGACAATGGAGTCAGAGCAAGACTTTGCATCAGCAATGGGCGACATAAAGAAGTACTATGACGCCGAAAGCAGTGTCATAGACTTTGGTGCTAACGATATGAAGTCAATAATAAACAATTGGTGTTCGAACAAAACCAACGGACTTATTCCGGAATTTTTGAAAGATGAGCCAAGCATCCTGACGCAGGCGATGTTTATCAATGCAATGTACTTTGACTGCCAATGGGAAGAACCGTTTGAGAAATCAGCGACAAAGACAAATCCATTTTACTTCCCCAACGGAGTTCAGCGTCAAGGCGAAGTTGAGATGATGTTTGGCGAGCGCTTTGTCCCCATTGTCGAGACAGACTATTATTCTATGTTCGCCCTGCCGTATGCAGACTGCAATTACTCTGCAGTCTTTGTGCTGCCGAGCAAAGACAAGTGCATAGCCGACATCCTACCGAATGTACGTGACGCCCTACTGGCACGCAAACTCGACAATACTGCGCCCAAGAAATACATTATTGGCATGCCTAAACTGAAGACCGAATACTCGAAATTAATTACCGACTATGTGTCGAATGTAGGCATAGCCTTGGATGGACGCGAACTGCTCGGCTATGGAAAGATGACCGAAACCGAAATATTGCAAGCCACAAGCCTTGAAATAAACGAGGAGGGCACAAAAATTGCCGCCGTAACAGCGAACACAAGTTATACAACCACCTCACCCGGAACAATTACTCTTGACCGTCCGTTCCTGATGATAGTCAAAGACAATAACCACGGCAGCATCCTGCTGATGGCCGCAATTCAGATGCCCAAGGAATAAGACATCGGGAAGGCGTAGGCCTATACACACACTTAAACGCACAAGACGCCACTTCCCTCCACGGGGTGGCGTCTTGTGTGTCTATATTCAATATGGCCGCTACAATGTCAGCGCCCCAAGCTTTCGGTCGCCGTCCGATCCCTATTGTTGCGCCGTGCTGTCCGTCTGTGCAGCCGTGCGTGCACGCAGCGAATCGGTGGCCGCATTGATACCGTCAAAGACGTCTGCGGCAGTCTTGCTGCCCAGCACAGCCGGCGCCATATTGATGACGGTCGAAGGCAGGGTGTCATTGTATGACGACTTAAGCTCGCCCGAAGGGAATATCGCCATCCAAATATTTAGCAAAACACTGAATATCAGGGTATATTTGAGTATGGCAAATACGGCTCCGGCGATATTGTCTACGCGTCCCAAGCTGAGACTGTCAAAAAGCGTGCGTATCGTACCGGCCAAAAAGCGAGCCGCCACCATCACCACAATAAATATGATGGCGTACGACATAACCGTGTGCAGCAGCACGGTGTCCGCACTGTCCTCAGGCGATGAAAACTTGGCTGCTACTATCCCGCTGAACACGCGGCACAGGATAATGGCGACCACGATGCCGACAACGCTGCCGGCCTGGGACATCACACCGCGACGCCATCCATACAGGGCGCCGCCAAGGACTATGAGTATGCAGATTATATCAAAAAGTGTCATTGCGCAAATCAAAATAATTATATGGTGATACATGTGCTATTATGCCGTGCAAAGTTACAACTTAAAATCGAAATATACGCCCCTACGTACACCATCGAAGCGGCGGCAAAGTCTATGCTGCGGACCGATTTTTTCGTCTAAAAGCAGAATTGTTGGCAAATATCGGAAATAAACGATACAACGTTTTGATTTTTACCTTATTTTTGCAGGCGAAAAATCACCGCTTCGGCCGCGTGACACCAAACCGAAGTCCCTCGGTGTCGGTTATACAATATATGTCGTACGCCAAAGCCGTGAATGACAGCAAGAAGTGCATTACGATTTCCAATAGAAACAGAGAATAATACATCCCGAAACAACCAAACACTATGAGGTCACAAACACGCATCCTCGCAATACTTGCGCTCATGGCCGCAGCCTCGGTTTGTGCGCACGCCCAAGGCATCAGCGTCTCCGAAGGTGCCGCAGCCGGCGGCGCGGTCTACACCTTGGAGCAGTGCCGCAGTCTGGCTTTGGCCAACAATAAACAGCTGATGATAGCACGCCAATCGGTGGACAAGGCTCACTATCAAAACAAAGAGGCCTTTGCAGCCTATCTGCCGGCCTTGGACTTTGCCGGCGGTTATATGTACAACCAAAAAGAGTTGTCCATATTCTCCAAAGACCAGCTGCTGCCCATCAAGACCTTCAACCCCACGACCAATAGCTACGACTTCAACCTGGTGACCAATCCCGCCACGGGACAGCCGGTGACAACTCCCGACGGACAATACATACCCTCGCAAGTGGCACTGATACCCAAGGAATCAATGACCTACGACATACACAACGTGTTCTTCGGCGCCGTCACCCTGACCCAGCCCGTATATATGGGCGGCAAGATAGTGGCCATGAACCGCTTGACTAAGTACGCAGAAGAACTGGCGCAACAAATGCACCTATCCGAAGCCGAGAATGTAATATATGCCGTAGATGCCGCATATTGGCAAGTTGTATCGCTCAAAAACAAACGCGACCTCGCCGCAGCATACGTCAATCTGCTTGACTCGCTGGACCGTAACGTCCGCCTTATGGAACAGCAAGGCGTGGCCACCAAGAGCGACCGCCTGAGCGTGGACGTCAAGCTAAACTCGGCACAAGTAGACCTCACCAAAGTTGAGAACGGTCTGACACTTTCGCGCATGGCCCTGGCTCAAGTGTGCGGCTTGCCTATCAATGCCGGAATGTGCGTCACCGACGAAGAAGTCCGCTCGGGCATCATCGAAGCCCCCAACCTGTCGGCCACAGCCATAGACAGCGCATACGTACGCCGCCACGACCTGCGCGCACTCTCGCTGGGCATAGACATCGCCGGACAGCAAAAAAAGGTGGCCCTGTCATCAATGCTCCCCAATATCGCACTTATGGGGACATACAGCTTCTCCAACCCCAATATGTTCAACGGCTTCGAAAAACGCTTTAGCGGCGCATTTTCCGTAGGCGTGATGGTCAAGATACCGCTGTGGCACTGGGGCGGCGACTACGCCAAGTACCGCGCCGCCGCCGTGGACGAGACCGTGATGCGCCTGCGCCTGGACGATGCCCGCGAGATGGTCAACCTCCAAGTCAGCCAAGCATCCTATAAGGCTCAGGAAGCCTATAAGACCTACCATACCACACTGGCCAACCTCGAAAGTGCCGACGAAAACCTCCGCACCGCCACCGTAGGCTTCCGCGAAGGCGTGGTCACCAGCGATGACGTCATGGCCGCCCAAACCGCATGGCTCAAGGCCAACAGCGAAAACATCGATGCAATGATAGATGTCAAGCTGTGCAACACCTATCTCGACAAAGTCCTGGGCAAACTCGACACCACGCCGAGACAATGACGCCCGAGACCCGCGACCCGGCATACGTCACGACAATCCGCCCAATCACACCCATATCACCTAATCACAACGTCTAATTACACATCAAAATATTATGTCAGAAGACACCCCCATCTACCCCACTCCGTCACCCAAGGAGGAAGCGCGCGCCAATCGCTCGCTTATGATCACACTGGTGGCACTGACTGCCGCCGTTGCCGTCATCGTCATCATCGGATTTCTGTGCCTCAACCGCCCGGATAATATCATCGAAGGCCAAGTGGACGGCACCACCGTTCGCATCTCCGGCAAGTTGCCCGGACGACTTGCCGAAGTGTACGTACACGAGGGCGACACCATCGCCGCCGGCGACACCCTGGCACGCATCCACTCGTCCGTAGTCGAGGCCCAACTGGCTCAGGCCGAGGCCATGCGCAACGTCGCACGCGCCCAAAACCAAAAAGCCGAAGCCGGCACACGTAGCCAAATCATCGAAGCCGCACGCGATATGCTGGCTCAAGCCGAAGCCGCGCAAACCATAGCCAAGAAGACATACGACCGTATGCAAAACCTCTATAACGACGGCGTAGTCACCGCACAGAAACGCGATGAAGCCAAAGCCGCCTACGATGCCGCCACAGCACAAGCCGGAGCCGCACGAAGCCAACTCAACCTGGCATTGGCCGGCGCCCAAAACGAAGACAAACGCAGCGCCGCAGCCATGGTCAGCGCTGCCGACGGATCAGTCGAACAAGTACAAGCCGTACTCGAGGACACCTATCTGATAGCGCCGTGCGACGGCACCATCGACCAAATATATCCCGAAGCGGGCGAATTGGTAGCCACCGGAACACCTATTATGAGCGTACTCAAGCACGAGCGTCAGGTCATCTTCAACGTCCGCGAAGAAATGCTCAACACCCTCAAAATGGGTCAGGAAATCACCGTAATGATTCCAGCTCTGGGACAAAAAGAAATCAAGGCTCGCATATTCTACATCCGCGACATGGGTTCGTACGCCGTATGGCGCGCCACCAAGGCCACCGGCCAATGGGATTCGCGCACCTTCGAGATCAAGGCTCGCCCCACGGATGACATCGAAGGACTTCGTCCCGGAATGACAGCTATACTTCGCGACTGAACCTCGTACCTCTAACATCTCGGCCGAAATTATGAATCCGCTTATAGCAACCATACGCCGCGAACTGCGACGGCTGGTATCGCGCAAGGCATACATCTTCGCCTTTTTCGTGGTGCCCCTGGGCTGCACACTCTTCTTCCTCAGTCTGATGGATCAAGGGCTGCCGCTACACGTGCCCACGGCAATAGTCGACCAAGATCACTCGGCCATGTCGCGCGAAATTACGCGCACACTCAACGCCAATTCGCTGGTGACAATCACACGCGCCGAAGAAACATATTCGGACGCCGTGGCCGCCGTGCGCCGCGGTCAGGTCTACGGCTTCTTTATCATACCCAAGGACTTCGAAGCCGACGCGGTGGCAGGCCGTACCCCGGTCATAGACTATTACAGCAATATGACCTACTACGTACCGGGCACTTTCTTGTTTAAGGGCTTCAAGACCACCTCGGTGACCTCGGCTGCCGGAATGATGCGTGCATCGCTCACCGCCTCGGGTATGGAAGCCGACCAAGCCATGAACCTCGTACAGCCCATGACCATCGAGACTCACGCCCCGGGCAACCCGTGGACCAATTACTCGATGTACCTCACCCCCTCGTTTATGATGACGATGTTGGCACTGATGGTGCTGCTGGTGACCGCATTCTCCATCACCCAGGAAATCAAGTGGCGCTCATCGCCCGAATGGCTGGAAACAGCGGGCGGCAGCATTACCGTAGCCGTCTTCGGCAAACTGCTGCCCCATACGGTATTGTTCACCCTGACGGGCTGGGCCATGGGCGTCATTATCTTCGTCTTCGGCGGTTTCCCGCTGCAAGGCCCCGTATGGGCGCTGATGTTGGGAATGCTGCTGATGGTAGTGGCCAATCAAGCCCTGGCAGTTTTCATCTGTTCACTGCTTCCCAATCCGCGTTTGGCCCTGAGTGTCTGCGCTCTGCTGGGCATCCTCAGCTTCTCCATAGCCGGACTATCCTTCCCCGTCGAGAATATGTATGGCGGCATTGCCATATTCTCGTACATTGTTCCGATACGTTATATGTTCCTACTATACGTCAATACCGGCTTCAACGGCCTGCCGCTGTACTACTCGCGCTGGATGTTTGTCATCCTTGCCATATTCCCGGCTCTGGCCGCCACGGCACTGTGGCGTCTCAAAAAGGCTTGCCTCAAGCCCGTGTACGTTCCCTGATGATTAACCACGTCCAATGAAGATTTTTCACGCAATATATAAATGGCTGGCCGATGTGGCCGATGTCTTCCGCAGCGAGTTCGGCGTGCTGCGCCGCGATGCCGGCGTGCTGCTCTTCTTTTTCGGGCTGCCGCTGTTCTACCCCATAGTATACACGCTGATATACAATCCCGAAGTGGTCCGCGACATCCCCATAGCCGTTGTCGACCTAAGCCATACGGCCGAATCACGCAACCTCTCGCATCGTCTCGATGCCACCTCGGCCATTGCAGTGAACTACCAATGCCCGGATATGGCCGAGGCTCGCGACCTTATGGCCCGCGGCGAAATCTATGGCATCCTCCGTATTCCGCACGACTATGCACGCGACATCGGCCGCGGCATCACCGCCCATGTAGATTTCTACAGCGATATGTCGCTGCTGCTGCGCTACCGCACCTTCGTGAGTGCACTCACGGACGTGCAATTGGAGACCTGCACCGAAATCACGGCCGGCAAGCTCAGCGCCGCCGGCATCTCCTCCTCGGGACTGCCCATAAGCAACCGCAGCCATTTCATGGGCGACCCGGAGGAAGGCTACGCATCCTTTGTCATCCCCGGCATCGTCATCCTTATATTACAGCAAAGTATGCTGCTCGGCATCACTATGATAGGCGCTACCTCGCGCGAGCGTCGGCGCTTCTACGGCGGCCGCGATCCGCTACGTCCCGACCGCCACGGTCTGAGCGCCACCGTCTGGGGGCGTGCCCTGGTATACTTCCTGTGCTATGTACCCATGACAATATACATCCTGCACTGGATTCCGGAGATTTTCGGCCTGCCGCATTACGGCTCGGCCACGGACTACCTGCTGTTGATGGTGCCTATGCTGCTGGCCACCGCCTTTATGGGACAAGCCCTGACATACCTGGTGCGCGAACGCGAGATGGCCTTCATCATCTTCGTATTCTCGTCCGTAATCTTCCTGTTTCTCAGCGGAATGGTATGGCCGCGCTACGCGATGTCCACCCCCTGGCTGCTCTGCGGCGACCTCGTCCCCGGTGTTTGGGGCATCGAAGGCTTTATACGCATCAACAACAACGGTGCCACACTGGCCGAAGTCTCCACGCCCTACTACTGGCTTTGGGGTCTTACGGCACTGTATTTCGTGGCAGCCATGGCCGTCACCGCCTACTTGCGACGTCCGCGGATACGCACGACAAAATAACGCCGTTAAGCACTGTCTGAGAACATTTTGCGCCGCACGGGCCGAGTTTTGGCGCAAAACATGTTGGCGCGGTGCAAAAAATGTGCTATCTTCGCAGAATGAAACTGTCCGTACGAGACATACACAAGAGCTACGGCTCGATGGAAGTGCTGCGCGGCATCAGTGTGGATGTCGCCGATAGCGCCGTGACCGCCATCGTCGGCCCCAGCGGCGCCGGCAAGAGCACCCTGTTGCACATTATGGGTACACTGGACCGCCCCGACAGCGGCAGCGTCCTCATCAATGGCGTAGACGTCACCTCGCTGCGCGACAAGGCCCTGAGCCGATTGCGCAACACCACTCTGGGCTTCGTATTCCAAAGTCACCGCCTGCTGCCCGAATTCTCCATCGTCGAAAACGTGGCTATGCCGTGCCTCGTAGGTGGTATGAGGCGCCGCGAAGCCATGGAGCGCGCACGCCGTTGGCTGGACCGTCTCGGCCTTGCCGAAAGGCTGAACCATCGCCCGTCCGAATTGTCCGGCGGCGAGTGTCAGCGTGCCGCCGTGGCTCGCGCATTGGTCAACGATGCGCCCCTGCTGCTGGCCGATGAGCCCTCGGGAAGCCTCGATAGCGAAAATCGCCGACGCATGCACCGCCTATTCTTCGACCTGCGCGACACCTATGGCACCACCATAGTCATAGTCACCCATGATGGTGAATTGGCCGCCGATGCCGACCACGTGTTGCACATTGCCGACGGACGACTGGTCAACGAACAATCACCGGCGACAGACACTGACAACCAAAAAAGGCCGGACACAGATGCAAGATTGGACACACCGGCGGATTTATAGATATAGCTAAACAATAAAAAACAACATAACAATAAAAAACAAGTACAACTATGATCACCAAGATGATATGCCGGATGCTTCCGGTTGTGGCAATGGCGCTGTTTGCTTGCTCATGCAACAACGATAATGACGACCCCTCAACGGAAGGCACCCAAATAGACTTCGTTACAGTCAAGTCAATCACCGATGCCGGCACATCCTTCGAAGTACAGAAGGAAGGCGACTCGCCCGTGGCCACACTCATCACGTCCAAGAAACTCGCCGAGGACGTCAAGGTAGGCCAGCGCATACTGCTGCGTTACTTCCCCGCCAACGGACAGCCCTACACCAGCGGCAACATCACCCCCACGGGATATATGACAATATACGGCAACGGCGACCCCGTGGCCGTCAAGAAGAGCGAAGACGTCGGCGGATTTGCCTCCGAAGACGTCATCATCAAGATATGCCAGCGCACCGGCAAGTACGTCAACGTAGCCGCTCGCTGCTTTATGCTCAACGCTCCCCAAAGTTTCGATCTGGTATGCGACCAGAGCACCCTGTCCGATGCCGAACCGGTACTCTACCTGCTCTACAAGAGCGACAGCAACAGCGTCGACGGCGCTTATAAAGTGGTCTACGGCTCATGGGACATCTCGCAGATTTGGAACCTGTCCACCTGCAAGAGCATACACGTCAAATACGCCACCTCTGAAGGCACAAAGAACGTAACCTTGATTAAGGACGCCTCGCAAATTACCCCCGCCGAGTAATTCGGTTGCTGAATACATACCATACTGCCGATGTCAACGGACCATATCCGCCGACATCGGCAAATTCCCTGAAAATACATATAAACCATACAAGATACATGCCTTATGGACAACAACAAGAACAATAACAACGAAATCAAAATAGAACTTCCCGCCGAAGTCGCCGCAGGACACTACAGCAACCTCGCCGTAATAGCCCACAGCGCCAACGAATTCTACCTCGACTTCATCGCCGTGGCACCCAATATGCCGCAGGCCAAGGTACAGACACGCGTCATTATGACTCCCGAAAACGCCAAGAACCTGCTGTTTGCCCTGCGCGACAATATCGCCAAGTACGAAAGCACCTTCGGCGACATCGAACGCATCGTACCCAAGAACAACACCCCGGATAAACACGGATTTACAGCCTGAGACGATGAGTGCCGACCTTTCGGGTATACGCCCCAACGACCTGTGCATCTACAACTCGATGAGCCGCGGCAAGGAGGCGTTCAAGCCTCTGCACGCTCCGCTCGTGGGTATGTACGTCTGCGGCCCTACGGTGTACGGCGATGCACACCTGGGTCACGCCCGCCCCGCCATAACTTTTGACATCGTACTGCGCTATCTGCGCCACCTGGGATACAAGGTGCGCTATGTGCGCAACATCACCGACGTCGGACACCTGGAACACGATGCAGACGACGGCGAAGACAAAATTGCAAAGAAGGCTCGCCTCGAACAGCTCGAGCCTATGGAAGTGGTACAATACTACCTCAATCGCTACCACCACGATATGGAAGCACTCAACGTGCTGCCGCCCAGCATCGAGCCGCTCGCCTCGGGACACATCATCGAGCAAATCGAGTATATCAAGAAAATTCTGGAAGCCGGATACGCATACGTCAGCGACGGCAATGTCTACTTCGACGTGCCCAAATTCAATCGCGACTACGGATACGGACGCCTCAGCGGCCGCAATATCGATGAGCTGCTGGCCACCACACGCGCCCTCGACGGACAGGAGTCCAAGCACAATCCCGCCGATTTCGCACTCTGGAAAAAAGCCGCGCCGGAGCATATCATGCACTGGCCCTCGCCGTGGAGCGAAGGCTTTCCCGGATGGCACCTCGAGTGCAGCACTATGAGCGAGAAATATCTCGGCGAAGAATTCGACATACACGGCGGCGGAATGGACCTCAAATTCCCGCACCACGAGTGCGAGATAGCACAAAGCGTAGCCCATAACGGACACCCCAGCGTCAAGGTGTGGATGCACAACAATATGATTACCATCAACGGCAAGAAGATGGGCAAATCGTTGGGCAATTTCATCACCCTCGAGCAATTTTTCACCGGCAGCCACGAGCTTTTGCAGCAGGCATATACGCCGATGACCATCCGCTTCTTCATCTTGCAGGCACACTACCGCGGCACCGTAGACTTCTCCAACGAAGCACTGCAAGGCGCCGAACGCGCACTGCGCCGCCTCACCGAGGCCTACGGACGCCTCGGCGAGCTGCGTGCCACAGCAGACGCACCCTCATTGGCCGAGACCGTGAGCGAGTTGCGCCGCCGCTGCTACGAAGCCATGGACGACGATTTCAATACGCCTATGGTACTGGCAACGCTATTCGAAGCCGCCGGACTTGTCAACAAAATCAATGACGGGACCGTCAAAGCCACAGCCGAGGACATCGCCGACATCCGAGCACTTATGGACACCTTCATGGTCGAAATTCTGGGTCTGCGTGCCGACGTACAAGGCGCCGACTCAGCCGAAGGCAAGGACACCCTTGCACCATTCCGCGGCGCCGTAGACCTGCTGCTGGACATCCGTCTCAACGCCAAACGCAACCGCGACTTCGCCACCAGCGACGCCATACGCGACCGCCTGGCCGCCCTGGGCTTTACCGTCAAGGACACCAAAGACGGCTTTGAGTGGACACTGGACTAAATTCCGGACAACACCACACCCAAAATCCCGTCTGTGACAATGGATACGGACACACGCACGATGACAGAGCCTGAAGCCTTCGAGCCTCAGGCTCTGTCGGCACGTGTCACTTCCGCTCTCGGATACGAGCCCAACAGCCAGCAACGCGCCGTCATCGACGCGCTGACGCGTTTTGTGTCGCCGCTGACGCAGCGGCAGGCTCAGACCGCGCCCGATGTGGACGCCGTATTCGTGCTCAACGGATATGCCGGCACGGGCAAGACCTCGCTCACCGCCGCGCTGACACGCGCCTTAGCCGACATCAACGTCCCCTCGGTGCTGATGGCGCCCACAGGCCGCGCCGCCAAGGTCTTTGCCGGGTACGCTCACCGCACGGCATACACCATACACCGCAAGATATACCGCCACAGCCTCGGCGGCGAAGTACCGGGATTACAGGAAAATAAAGCCGTAGGTACGCTATTCATTGTCGACGAAGCCTCCATGATTTCGGGCGGCAATCCAGGACACGAAGACCTGCTCGGCGACCTCATACAATACGTCTATGCCGGACAAGGCTGCCGTATGCTCCTGATAGGCGACACAGCCCAGCTACCGCCGGTGGGAATGGACCGCTCGCCGGCTATGGACCCGGAGGTGCTGCACGCCTACGGACTGCGCGTAAGCCGCGCCACACTCACCGCCATAGCACGCCAACGCGCCGACAGCGGCATCCTGGCCAATGCCACAATGCTGCGACGCACCATGCGCGATGCCGCCGCCGGACGCGACGAGCTGCGCATGCCCACGCTCATTACAGACGGATTCAGCGACATCGACATCACCTCGCCGGAGGAACTGCCCGAAGCCATCGAAAGCGCCTACCGCGACCACGGCATCGACCGCACGCTCGTAATCACGCGTTCGAACATGCGTGCCGCCGCATTCAACCGCGCCATACGCTCCGATGTCCTATATATAGACACCGCCATCGCCAAAGGCGAGCCGCTCATCGTGGTCAAGAACAACTACCGCTGTGCACGCTCCGTCAAAGGCCTCGATTTCATCGCCAACGGCGACATGGCCATCGTCTCGCACATATACAGCACCGAGACACGCTATGGGATGCACTGGGCCGATGTGCGGCTGGCCTTGTCCGACCGCGACATTGAATTCGACGCAAAAATCACCCTCGACACACTCGTAGACGATACCCCGGCACTGTCGCGCGAAAAGCTCGGCCACCTCGCCGCCGCCATACTCGCGGCATACGACGGCGCCGCATCCATGAGCCCGCGCCAACAGATGGCCATACTCAATGCCGACCCGTATTTTGATGCCCTGCAGGTCAAATTCGGATACACCGTCACCTGCCACAAAGCCCAAGGCGGACAATGGGACCGCGTCTTCGTCGACATGTGCGGCATAGCCCCCGACGCCCCCATGGAAGACTTCTATCGCTGGCTATACACCGCCGTCACCCGTGCCCGCCGTCACCTCACCATCATCGCCCCACAACAATTCTGACCGCGCCCCACCCGCAAAAGTAGCCCGATAGTAGCCAATAAGTGACCAATAAACGGGCACATACCAAGAGAGCAGTAACAACAGTGGCGAACAATGCCGGAGGTCTTAATCGATGTGGTGGCGTATCTTATTATTGGCGTATAGGTCAAATTGCAGGGTGGATTATTGAGGGGAATTGATCCGAATTATATAACTTCG
>ERZ808262.652-NODE-652-length-14116-cov-12.014650_pt1 | contig 14116 bp, 9 predicted proteins | sample MGYA00520895_ERZ808262 | MGnify/ENA primary metagenome ERZ808262 (study PRJEB31516, sample SAMN03275588) | gut metagenome | biome: mammalia-associated habitat; material: feces | host: Papio cynocephalus | place: Kenya | collected 2012-08-02 ... | reverse complement strand
AAGAAAGAAGGCCAGCAATGACGATCGCCTCCTGCGGTTCCGTTTCCGCTTCCACCCTTGGACTGCCGAATTCCACGGCCATTCCCGCCGCGAAGGCGACGTTGCCGAAGGGTCTGTTCGCCGCGAAGATACCGATTTCAGCGAAAACGAAACAGCACCTCGTCTCCGGCATCGAGTCGATCACCATGCTGTCGCTGATGCGGGCGTCGAACACCGCGCTTGCCGAGGGCCGCAGGATTCCCGAAGTACTGGTGATCGGGTTGCGTCTGCATGACCGGAACGCCGAGATTCCCAAAGACATCGTCGAATTGATTGCGATGCAGCGCAGATCCGGCATCGTGTTCGCATGCGTGCGCGACGCCGATTTCGAGGGCACGACACGGCAGGAGTGCGCGTTCGCGGTGCGTCGTGCGCTTCCGGGGCGTGCGGGCCATACGCCGACGTTCCGCGTCTTTTCCTCCGATTGGGTTCCGGCGGGCGAGGCGACGCTCGATGCCGCCGCGGAAGGCGTGGATTCCGTGGACGCGTTGTGGGAGTCGCTGTGCTCCCAGGTGCTGCTGGGAGACCCCTCCCCCGTCGACCTCGACGAACGCGTCAGGCGGCATATGCTCGCCGCGCAGCTCAGAGCCGATATCGACAAGCTCACGCGGGACCACCAGCGTGCGAAGAATCCTGCGCAGCGCAATGAGATCTACGCCAAGCTGCACAAGGCCAAGAGGCAGCTGGACGAATTGCTGGGGTAACCGTGTTTGCGGCGACCGGGTGGCATGGAAACCGCACGGCCACCGCAATCCACAGGTACCGCAATCGCGCAGGCGCACGCGACTTAATCAGCGTGCGCATGTTCCACACATAAAAACCGGTTTCCTGCTTTCATATGCGCGATCGCATGCGAAAGCAGGAAACCGGAAACCGAATTTCGGCGCGTCCCCCATGCGGCGAGAGCGCCAAAGAACCGTCAGAAACCGAGGCGGGTGCGGCCGAACTGGTCGAGCCAGCGCAGGATCGCGCCTTCGCGCAACGCCCACGGGCAGATCTCGACTTCCTTGACGTCGAGCGCCTTCATGATCTCGTCGATCACCAAGCCGCCGCCGACGATCTGGTAGGTGCGTTCCGGTGTGACGCCCGGCAGCGCCACGCGCTGGTCCGGGGAGATGGCCGCGAGGCGCGGGAGCCAATCCTCCAGCTGGTCGCGGGTCATCACCGAAGTGTCCACACGACCCGGCTGTCGCATCACGGCACCGGCGAGACGCGCAAGGGAGCGAATCGTCTTCGACGTGCCGACGGCGTGCATCGGGTGCTTCGACTTCGGGAACGCATCGACCATCGGCTCGAGGATCTTGCGGATGTTTCTGCGCGCGTCCTCCAGCTCCTTTTCGCTTGCGATGCCGCTTTCCGGCAGGAACTCGCGCGTGACGCGGCCCGCGCCGGCCGGCACCGACAACGCCACGGTCGGATCCTCGTCGGATCCCATGGCGACCTCAAGCGAACCGCCGCCGATGTCGATGACGAGCAGACGGCCGGCGTCCCAACCATACCAACGGCGCGCGGCGAGGAACGTCAGGCGGGCCTCGTCAACGCCCGAGAGCACGGTGACCGGCTGGCCGATGGTGCTTTCGATGCGACGCAGGATCTTGCTGCCATTCGGAGCCTCGCGCAATGCCGACGTGGCAAGCACCAGCAGCTGGGTGATCTCGTACTCCTTGGCCAGCTCCATGGCCTTTTCCACAGCGGAGACCACGGCTTCGACGCCGGCCTTCTTGATGGTACCGTCCTCTTTGAGGTACTGCATCAGACGGACGGTGCTCTTCGTGCTCGCCTCAGGCTCCGGGCGCGCGCCCGGAGCGGCATCGACGATAAGCATATGTACGGTATTCGAACCAATATCAAGCACGCCGAGTCGCGTGGCGTGCGAATGCAAACTGACCATAGTTCACAGCATACTGATCGGAATGTTCACTTTTCGCACGACATGCCAATGAAAACATTTGCATTTTCTCTAACAGAAACACGATTGCATAACATCATATGACTGCAATATAAGGAATACAACGATTGCAGTACGTTGTTTGCCAACGCTGGCAAAATACAGAAAAAGGGCGATTCACGGTGCGTGACCCTTGAATCGCCCTTCATACGAACCATCCGCGAAGATGCGCCCTTCCCCGTAGCCTTCGCGGATTCACGTCAGCCGACGGAACGACGGGAGGTCTCCACGCCGAACACGCCGGTGACCAGCATCGCGATCACCGCGACGACCGAGATGGACACGAACACGGAATTGGCGCCCATCGTCACCAGCATCCAGCCGACGATCATCGGCATCAGCACATTCAGCAGCTTCGCGATGGCATTCGCCAAACCGACGCAGCGGAAGCGGACCTTGGTGGCGAACAGCTCCGGAGCGTACACGGCCACGACCGACGCCATCAACACGTACAGGCTCATCGTCAGCAGGAAGCCGACCACGATCGCGCCGATGGAACTCGTCTGCGCCGCATAGGCGAGACCGAACACCGCGGTCAGGCCGAACGCCGAAACGATGACCTTCTTGCGTCCGATATGGTCGAGGAGCACGGATCCGATCAGGCAGCCGACAGGCGCGCCGCACATCATCAGCGTGCTCGTCCACAACGAGCTGGAAAGATCGATGCCGCGCTTGACCAGAATCGTCGGCACCCAGGAAGTGAACGCGTACGAGCACACGTTCGTCGCGGCGACCGCGACGATGGCCACCAGCAGGCAGACACCCAAGGCGTGGTTGCGGCGTTCGCGCGCGTTCATCGAGCGGGAACCGGCGGCATCCATGTCATCATGGCGAGGCTTGAAGTTCGCATCGTCGAATTCGGAACCGTTCTCCTCAAGCTTGCGCACGATGGCCTCGGCCTCGTCGTAGCGCCCATGCACGGCGAGCCAACGCGGAGACTCCGGAATGTCGCGGCGCAGCCACCAGATCACCGCGGCGATGATGCCGATGCCGATGAACAGCGGACGCCACGACCAGCGTGGGATGATCCACGCGCACAGCAGCATGGCGACCGGCACGCCACAGTTGGCGACCAACGACACGATGGCGCACCAACGTCCTCGACGTTCCACGGGAGCGAATTCGTTGACCATCGCGAAACCGGTCACGATCTCGGCGCCCAAGCCGAGTCCGGCGCCCAGGCGACACAACGACAGCACGGCCATATTCGGCGCGAAAGCGCCCAGGAACGTGAAACCGCCGAACAGCAGCAGGTTGATCTGATACGCGACGCGGCGTCCCTTCAGGTCGCCGATGAATCCGGCCAGCAGCGAACCGATCAGCAATCCCATGAATCCGGCCGACATGAACGTCGAATTCTGCGCCACCGTCGACCAATGCGTCGACAGGGCGCTCGACGCCACCGCCGAACCGATGTACACGTCGATGGAATCCATCAGCATGCCCGCCGCGACCAATGCGACGATTTTGTGGAACATGCGCGTTTCCTTCGCGTAATCCACACGACGGGTGATTTCCTCTACCTGCTTCTTCTGCGCGGCGTCCATTTCGGCCGCGCGTGATGCAGCATTGCGCTTCACATTCTGCAAAGCCTGTGCAGTCATCTCTCAATGCCTCGTTTTTGTTGTATTCTTCGCCGTCCCATAAGACGACGAAGGCAACCCCATTGTGTAGGGTTGCCTTCGCCATCGATAAGACGGATCCAAGAATCCGCATGGACGGGAAGTCGTGCGTCCCGTCTTGCGCTGAGGCCACACCATAGTCCGGTCAGACGGAATCATCGACGGAAGGCCACATAGTGACCGACCTCGGACCGCGCGTCTCGTAGTGCGGCCGACACCGCAGCCGCGCACGCGCGATGCCGTCGGCCGCATGACGCCAAGCGCGCAGGCGCGATATGCGATATGTCAGCCACGCAGACGGGCCACGAAATCGCCCAAGCGCTTCAATCCCTCACGCAGCGCCTCGCGCGACGCCGCGTACGACAGGCGCACATGCGTGTCCGCGGTGGCGTTGCCGAAGTCACGGCCCGGCGTCAACGCGACGTGCGCCTCCTTCAGCGCGCGTTCGCAGAACGTCCATGCGTCGAGACCGGTGCCGGAGATGTTGAAGTACGCGTAGAACGCGCCATTGGGCTCGACTTCCAACGGCAGGCCGATTTCAGCCAGACCATCCACCACGATGCGGCGGCGCTCCAGCAGTTCCTGACGGCGCTCCTCGCATACGGCGAGCGTTTCGGGAGTGAAGCACGCGAGCGCCGCATGCTGGGTGGGCGTGTGCGCGCACAGGAAGAAGTTGGTGGCGAGGTCGTCCATGGCTTCGAGCGCGTATTCCGGCACGACCATCCAACCGAGCCTCCATCCGGTCATGCCGAAGAACTTGGAGAAGCTGGAGCACACGATGGCGTCCGGATCGCAGGCCAGCACGGATTTCACTTCGGAGCCGTCCGGTTCGCGGTCGGCCAGATCGAGGTACGTCTCGTCCACGATGCGCCATGCGCCGCGGCTGCGGGCCAGATCGCAGACGGCCTTCAAGGTGTCGAACGCGATGGTGGTGCCGGTCGGGTTCGACGGCGACGTGATCATCACGGCCTTGGTGCGGTCCGTCCAGTATTCGTCGCACAGCTCCGGCGTCAGATGGAACCGCGTCGAAGCGTCCGTCGGCACGTCCACGACCTTGCCGCCGAACGCCCGCACGAGTTCGCGGTTGCACGGGTACGAGGGGTCGGCGATCAGCACCTCGTCATCGTCGTTCACCGTCAGCGCGGCGGACAGCAGCAGCGCCGTGGAGCCGCCCGCGGTGATCGCGATGCGTTTGGGATCGACGTCCACATGGTGGCGCTCGCGGTAGAAATCGGAAATCGCCTGGCGCAATTCCGGCAGACCCATCGCGGCGGTGTACGGCAGGGGACGTCCGTCATATTGTTCGCGCATGGCATCGCGGACGGCCGGGGGCGCGCCGAAATCCGGTTCACCCAAGCTCAGTTTGACCACATCGGTACCGGAGGCGATCATCTCATCGGCCATCGCGCCGAATACCATGGCACGGAACGGATTGGCGATCTGCGCGCGATGCGACATCTGCGGCAGCGCGCTGTTCTCAGCATTTTCCATATTTCAATTTTCTACCACGTTCCATGCGGCGTCGCGAATCATCGATCATGCGAGGGTCACGTCTTCGCGGCCGGCACATCCACGATTTGATGGTATAGGCGTTCCAAGCGCTCGTCCCGGGTCTTTTTGGCGAGTTCGCATTCCCATACGACGATCACGCGCCATCCCATCGTTTCGAGTTCGGCGTGCTGCCGGGCGTCGCGGTCACGGTTGCGCGTGAGCTTCGCGGTCCAGAATTCGACGTTTGATTTCGGTATGCGCGCCGCCTTCGGGCAATGCTCGTGCATATGCCAGAAGCACCCGTTGATGAATACGATGGTGTGGTATTTGGGCAGCACCACGTCGGGATGGCCGGGATAGCGTTTGTCGTTTTTGCGGAACCGCAACCCTTTGGAGAACAGAAAGCTTCGTACGATCCGCTCGATTGACGTGTCCTTGCCGCGGATGTGCGACATGGTATAGCTGCGCGTGCCGCGTTGGTATTTTTCCGGTTTCCTTGCTGCCACGGCTCCCTATTATCGCAACGGCGCGGATCTTCCCTCACGGCGTCTCACGGCGCCGCACGGAGGGACGGGCAACGCCGTTCCAATCGCCATATGCCATGCGCGCGGGCGTTCGGCGGCTTGGGCACCGCATCCGAATTCCGCGCCGCATGCAATGCGCGCGGACATGCCAGGCGGACGGTCGAACGGGTAGTCTTGTATCACAACGTCGCGGATGCGATGGGCCGGTGGCGGAACCACGACGGTTCCATGCACGGAAGCGTATTCCGCAGACATACGCGCGCATATCAAGGAGGCTCTCATGGCGCAGATCAACGTCGCGATTCTCGGTGCCGGGCGAATCGCACGGCATATGGCCGATACTTTGGTGAAGATGGCGGAGGACGAACGGTATCGCGATCTCGTCGCGCCATATGCCGTCGCCGCACGTGATGGCGGCCGCGCCGCCGTGTTCGCCGCCGAATTCGGTTTTCCCGTCTCCTATGGCTCCTACGAGGAGCTTGCCGCCGATCCGAAGGTGAATCTGGTGTATATCGCGACGCCGCATAATCTGCACGCGTCGCAGGCCGCGTTGTGCATGCGCGCGGGCAAGGGCGTGCTGGTGGAGAAGGCGTTCGGCGCCAACACCGCGCAGGCGCAGGCCATGATCGACGTTTCCAATGAGACCGGCATGTTGTGCACGGAGGCGATCTGGACGCGATACATGCCGTCGCGCCCCATGATCGACGACATCATCGCGTCGGGCGCGATCGGCGACGTGCAGGCCATCGACGCGAACCTCTGCTACCCCACCACCGCGAAGGCGCGCATCGTCGATCCGGCATTGGCCGGCGGCGCGCTGCTCGACGTCGGCGTGTACCCGATCAATTTCATCGACATGATCATGCACAACGCGCCGATCGCGCGTGTCGAGTCGTCGATGCGCGCATACGAGACCGGCGTGGACGCCCACGATTCCATGACCTTCTATTACGAGAACGGCGTGATGGCCACCGCGCAAAGCTCCATCCTGTGCCATTCGGACCGCGCCGGCTCCGTGTGGGGAACCGACGGCTACCTCGTCTGCCGGAACATCAACAACGTCGAGGCAATCGACGTGTACGACGCGAACCACACGGTCGTCAAGCACTATGACGTGCCGGCGCAGCTCACCGGCTACGAGTACGAGGTGGCCGCGGCGGCGCAGGCCATGCTCGACGGCAAACGCGAATGCGCGGCGATGCCGCATGCCGACACGCTGCGCATCATGAAGCTCATGGATTCGCTGCGCGCCGACTGGGGACTCAAGTACCCGTTCGAAGCGTGATGGGAGAATCCCGGAAGCCGCCTACGCCGTCACGGTCAGGCGGCTTTCGCCGTTTTCGCTCACGCGAGCCACGGATACGCGCGCATGCACGCGCTCCTTCAATTGCCCCACATGCGAGATGATGCCGATGTCGCGCGTGCGGGCGATGCCGTCCAGCACGTCCATCACATCGTCCAGGTACTCGTCCGACAGTGAACCGAAGCCCTCGTCGATGAACAGCGTCTCCATCGAGATTCCGCCGTTTTCCGCCTGAATCACGTCAGCGAGCGCCAGAGCCAACGCCAGCGACACGAAGAACGTCTCGCCGCCGGAAAGCGTGCTCGGCTCGGTGGAGCGTTCGGTGCGGCGGTCGAACACCGCGATCGGCAGTCCGGTTTTTCCACCCGAGCGCCCCTCGTGGGTGCCGAGGCGCAGCTCGTATACGCCGCCGTGGATGTCTTTGAGCAGTTCGTTGGCGCGGTCGAGCACGTCCCGGAATCGTTCGGTCACCGCGAAGGTGACAAGCGACACCTTCTGCGCGGATGGCGAGTCCTTGCCGGCGGTGGCGAGCAGGGCCATGGTGCGGACCGGCGCGAAATCGGCCATGCCTGTCCGCCATGTCTCCGCAGCCTTGGCGAGCCGCTTCGCGATCTCCCTGCGGTTCGCGTCGAGGTCGCGTGCGGTCTGCTGCGCGCTGATGGCGTCGTCGCGCGACTGTGATGCGGCGGACTGCGCGGCGTCGAGTGCGGCGAAATCAATGGATTCAAGCAGTTGCGCCGCTTGTCGCGATATCGCATTCCAGTCCTGAGGATTTTGGGAATCGCGCGAATCCTTGCGGTCCTGCGAATTCAAGGAATCCCGGCAGCCCTGCGGAGCCAAGGCGCCCTGCGGAACCTGCGAATCCAGCGGTTCCCGCGTTTCGGATGGTTTCCGAGAATCCAGCGGTTCCCCCGATGCCGGCGCGAAAAGCCTGCGGCATGCGTCCAGTCGTTCCGTCAGCAGCTCACGGGTTCGGCTCATATCGGCGTCGGCCGCGGCACGGTTCTTGCCGAACGTGTCGACCTGCGATTCCAGACGCATGATTTCCGCATCGTCCAATGCGGCCGTTTCGGCGGCTTCGTAATCCGCGAAATCACTGTCTTCCAACAATCGTGCAACGGCCCGTTGTACGGTCTGGTGCTGTTCTGTCAACGCCTCGCGTGTGGCTTTCAGCGACACGTCCTTCTGCTCAAGTTCCTCGCGCTCCGAAATGCGTCTGGTCAACGTTTCGGCCTCCAAAGCCCGCTCATGCGCCTGTTTGAGTTGCCGCTCGGCCGCACCCCGTTCGCCCGCGATGCTTTCCGCGGTGATGCCTTTCGCCGCGGAGTCGGCGTCCGCGGCCTGCTTCGCGGCGATTTCCCGTTCCGCGATGGCCGTGGTCAGGGCCTCTCCAGCCTTCGCCGAAGCCTCAACGGCGTCGGCGATCCGCTTCTGCCGGGCCTTCAATGCGGTTTGCCGCTCCGCCAGTTCGTCCAATTCGTCCATGGCATGCCGCGCCAAGCGCATGCGTTCCTCGGCCGACGCCACGTCGGCCCCGTCCGCCTGCGCGCGTTCGGCTTCGGCCTTCACACGCAACGTCTCCAGCTTCGACTTGGCGTTCGACTCGTCCTCCATGCGTTCGGTCGCCAGTTTCCGCAGCGCCTTGACGGTTTTTTCGTCCAGCGCGCCGTCCGGCCGCGATGCGGGATGGGGATGTTCCACGGAACCGCACACCGGGCATGCCGCTCCCTCGACCAAGTCTTCGGCGTATCGGGCGGCGCCCGCCAGTCGCAACGTCTCCTCCGCATGATCGGCATCGGCTTCGGCACTTGACCTCGCCTGTTGCGCCGCTGCGTACTCGGCTTCGGCGTCCGTGACCTGACCGGCGAGCGTTTCCGCCGTGCGCGCATGAACGAGCACGCCCTTCGCGCGTTCGAGCTCGGCTTCCCGCTGTCCGCGTGCGCCCAGTCTGCCGGCGAGTTCCTCCAGTTGGGCTTCGACGGATTCCGAGGACGGCAGCGCCTCGCATGCCGCCGCGGTCTCAAGCTTGGCTTTCTCGCACCGCTCGGCCTTGTGTCGGGCCGCTTCCAAACGCTCACGAGCTTCCTTGGCCTGGGCCAGAGTCCTGGCATGCGCATCCGCTATCTGCAGCGCCTTGCGGGCCGCATCCCCGCCCGCGGCCGCCGCGACCGCCTCGGCATGCCGCTTCCGCAGTTCCTCTTTCGGCTCGAAATCCGCCAACGCATCCGCGTTGTCCGCGATTTGCGATAGGCAATCGTCCAGTTTCGCGCGTAACGCCGCGCTTTCGGCGTGCTTCGCCACAATCGGCGCAGCCTGCCGCGCCTGCGCGACCTGCTGCCGTACCGTTTCGATGTCCCGTCTGCGCGATTCGAGTTCGTCAACCCGTGTACGCGCATCCTGCATGTCTTCGTACGATTCACGCAATCCGCATGCGGCCTCATTGCGTCGCCGTGCGGCCGCCAGCCGTTCGTCGGCCTGACCGACCCGCGATTCCGTTTGCGACAGCAACCGTCGCGCGTTCGATTCCACGTCACGTAATGTGGTTTCCAGTTGCTCCACGATTTCGGTTTCGCTGCGCGCCGGCTCGTCAAGGGTGCCGGACTCGTCCAACCCCCAACGCCATGCCTCATCATGCGCGCCCGCCGCATCCGATTCCTCGGAATCGGCATCGGATATTTCCGCATGCATCGGTTCGGTCTGGACGCTTATCTCTTCGGAATCGTCCTGCTGCCGGTCCGGTTCGGCGGCGTCCGATTCCAACCGTTCCATAATCCGTTGCGCGTTCTCACGGGCCGTGCGGACATGTTCCTCCAATGTGGCGCGCTGCTCGTCGACGGCACTGCCGAACCGTTTGCGTCTCGCGTCCAATTCGTTTTGGATGGCCTCGTATTCCTCGGCTCCGAACAGTTCCTTGACCAGATCGGTGCGGTCCTCCGGGCTCATACGCAGGAATTGGGCGAACTGGCCCTGTGCGAGCATGATGGTCTTCGAGAACTGCCCGCGGTCCAATCCCAGCAGCCGTTCCACCTCAACGGCCACCTCGCCGGCGCGCGAGGTGATCGCAACCGCATGGTCCGGTTCGTCAAGAAAGTCGAAATAGCGCGCGGCACCATTCGAACCGCCGACGTTTGCCGTGCCACCGATGTCGGTCGCGTCGCCCTCGCCGGCCTGCGCGACGAGCATCGCGAATCCGGCCTCGGCACCATCCGCGACCCGCATCATCTTGCCGGTCGCGTTTTTCGATGTCATGCCCTCGCCACGAGCCTTCGGCTTCTCGTATGCCGGCGTGCGGCGTACCGCGTAATAGTGCCCGCCTTCCTCGAAAATCAGCTCCACATAGGTTTCAACGTCCTGCCCGTCCAGGAACCGCGAGCGCAACCTGTTGCGGTCGCCGACGCCGCTTTTCCCTTCGGTGTTGCCGGAAATCGATCCGTACAACGCGAATGTGACGCAGTCGAGCAACGTGGTCTTGCCCGCACCCGTCTCCCCGTCGATGAGGAACATGTGCGATCGGGTCAATGCGGCGAAGTCGATGGCGTACTCGCCTTTGTATGGTCCGACGCCTTGGAATCTGAGTGCGATGAGCTTCATTGCGCGGCCTCCCCTCGAGTGTTTGCGCGCACCGTCTCCACGGCGTCATGCAGTACGTCGTTTTCCGCCTGCGACGGCGCGCGTCCCAAAGAGAACCTTACGAAGTCGCGCAGCACGTCCATTTCGTCCGTCGCCTGTTTCAGGTCGGCCATGTTCCGGGTTTCCTGCGATTGCGGCCGCTGCGAGTATTCGAAGTTCTTTTCCAACGCATGCGCGTAGGCACGGTCGATTTTCTGGTAGGCGCCGTGCGGGAATTCCGATACCCGCACGGTGACCGACGCCCACATGCTTCCGTATTGTTCGGCGTACGGGCCGAGGATCTCGTCCATGGTGCCGCTTACCTGTACGAATGGCGGCTCGCCGGATTCGACGGGTATGACGCGCGGTTCCGAGAGTTCGCCGTCTTCGAAATCAAGCAGCACCACGCTTTTGCCGTTGCCCTCCACCGGCGGCTTCTGCGATTCGGAGAACGAGTACGCGAGCAGGGAGCCGCTGTAGCGCGCCTGCGGGGTGCGGCCGAGCTGGTACCGCGACTCGCTCACGGATTTCATGGGAATAATGACTTTCTGAGGCCTGTGCAAGTGGCCGAGCGCCAGATAGTCGAATCCGGAATTGGAGAAGAGTTCGGCGGGCACGCTGTCAACGCCGCCGACGCTGATATTGCGTTCGGAATCGGAGGATGCGGCACCGGATACGAAGGCGTGCGCCATGAGGATGGCGTTCAGTCGCGGATCTTCGGCGCGCCGCGCCGCCAGATCGGCGGTGGCCACCTGCAATGCGGCACGCATGACACCCTCGTGGGAGCGCTGGATGGTGTGTCCCGCATGCCGTTTGCCTGTTCGCATGTCGTGCGATCCGGCATTCCGTCCGCCCGTTTCCGGAGCATCGGACGATTCGGCGATTCCCGATGTGCCGACCATGTCCGCATCCCGGGAATCGGTCGCATCAGCGCGGCCGCATCCATCGGCCATGGTTCCCAGCAGGCTCTGCAATGCCGGGCGCGCGAGGTCGGGATCGAGATACGGCAGCGCGTAGACCGCCAGCCGCTCACCGTCCGCCGATTCAACCATCACGGGCGTGCCGATGCCGGCGATGTCGCAGCGCATATGCACGTTCGGTCGCATCAGCGCGGCACCGAAGCCCAATCGGGCCGCGGAATCGTGGTTGCCGGGGGTGAATACGATCTGCAGCGCATGCCCGTTAATCTCCATCAATCCGAGCCGCTGGAATATCTCGTTGAACAGGCGCACAGCCTCGGCGGAAGGACGCGGCGCATCATACACGTCGCCGGCCACGCAAAGCACATCCACCCGTTCGCGTTCAATCAACGAGACGAGCCATTCAAGCGCCTTGCGCTGGTAGTCCAGCAGATCGACGCCTTTGAACCGTCTGCCGATATGCCAGTCGGAAGTATGTAGCACGCGCATGCGCATCCCTTTCCCTTTGCGGAACTCCACACATTATAATTGCCCGTGCGTGATGGAAGGGAGCGCCATGGGACTGCTGAGGATGCTGAAGAACATGCTGGGCTCGGACGACGCGACGCGGCCGGCTACAACAGCGCGGCCAACGGCGACGGCAGAGCCAGCTTCGCAACCCACGCAACACCAGCAGCAGCCCGGGCAACATCGGCAATCGCAATCCGTACGACCTGTGCAATCCACGCAACGCGTGCAACGGCAATCACCGAAATCAACGCGAACGCCGGAGCCGTCAAAGGCGCGCACGCCGCAACGATATGCGGCGGCACAGCCTCGCAACGCACTGCGGCACACGCCATCATCGCACTCAGCGCAGTCCCCCATCGTCCGGCATCGGCAATCGCAGCGTCCGGCAAAACTCGTTCCGCAACCGCTGCTGCCGAAGGAGCAAATCGACCAGGCCCGCGCCATCATCGGCAATATCGAAAAGCACGAATTGAGCGACGAGCAAATCAGCGCGATCGCCGGAGCCGGCCATAACACCCTCGTATTGGCGGGCGCCGGAACCGGCAAGACCACGACCATCATCGGCTACATCGCCTGGCTGCTCGCCACGAAACGCGCCGTCCCCGAGGAAATCCTCGTATTGTCGTTCACCAGAAAATCCGCGGACGAGATGTCGCAGCGCATCATGGCAGGCACCGGCATGACTATCCGCGCGTGCACGTTCCACAGTCTCGGATTGGAGATCTGCCGTTCATCCACCATCGCCGACCGACCCATCATCGACGGGCACGCGTCGAACACCGTGGTGCGCGAAACCTTCGAACGGCTGCTCGAACGAAACATCCCCTACCGCCTGCTGGCGTTCAAGCTCATGCCGAAGGAGCTGTTCGGCAAATACGGCGCGGCCGCGCGACGCGAGGATTTCCACTTGCCGACGGACGATTACGCCTTCAACCAGTATCGGCAAAACCTCATCGAGAACGCGCAGACGATCATCCAGCACATGCGGCAGAACAACATCGGCATCGACGGCATGCACACGCTCAACGAACGCAACGGCGGCAGGCACATCGGCCGCAATCGCGAGATGCTGCGGCTCGTGGAACCGCTGTACGCCGCATACACCGACAATTTCCGCACGACCCACGGCATCGATTTCCCCGGCATGATCGTCGACGCCATCCAATGCGTGAAAAGCGGCGCATACCGGCACCCGTACAAATACGTGCTCATCGACGAATACCAAGACATGTCGAGGCCGCGGTACGCGCTGATCCGCGCATTGCGCGAACAACGCGATTTCACGCTGTTCTGCGTGGGTGACGACTGGCAGTCGATCTACCGGTTCGCGGGCAGCGACATCCATCTGATCCTTGATTTCGCCGACAGCTGGCAGGCCTGGGGACCGACGCGCATGTTCCAAATCACCACTACCAGGCGATTCCGGCAGAGCCTCATCGACGCGAGCGGCAAATTCATCATGCGGGACGCCAACCTTTATGCCAAGCATCTGCGCAATCCGAACGACAAGAGGGACTACTCGCTGAAGGCACTCGGCGGCGCCACGCAGGAGGAACGCTTCGAAGCGGTCGTCGCGCAGTTGCGCAAACTGCCGAAGGCCGCATCGGTGCTGCTGCTGGGACGGTACAACAGCGACCTGAACCTCATCGCACGCAACGACCGCGATGGCCTGTTCCGCATCGACCAAGGGACCGGAAGCATCGCATTTGCCGAGAAGCCGGAAATGAGCATCACGTTCATGACCGTGCACAAATCCAAAGGACTGCAATACGATTTCGTGTTCCTGCTCTGCTGTTCTGGCGGATTGAAAGGCTTCCCGAGCGCGATTCCCGAAGAGCCGCTGCTTGGACTGCTGCTGCCGGAAGTGGAGCGCATGCCGCACGCCGAGGAACGCCGCCTGTTCTACGTGGCGATGACGCGGTGCCGGAAGAAGCTGTTTTTCGTGGTCGACCAGACTCGGCCGTCACGGTTCATGTATGAGTTGCATGACCGCATCTGCCCGAATGTCTTCCGCGGGGTCAAGCTGCCACCGCAATGCCCGAACTGCGGCGAGGCCCTGCGGCTGCGGCATGCCGGTTCCGACCCGTCCCGCTCGTTCTACGGGTGCACCGGCTACCCGAATTGCCGGTATACTCGGCAATGCAGGTGAT
>ERZ808262.650-NODE-650-length-14150-cov-3.713728_pt1 | contig 14150 bp, 13 predicted proteins | sample MGYA00520895_ERZ808262 | MGnify/ENA primary metagenome ERZ808262 (study PRJEB31516, sample SAMN03275588) | gut metagenome | biome: mammalia-associated habitat; material: feces | host: Papio cynocephalus | place: Kenya | collected 2012-08-02 ... | reverse complement strand
CTAATCTCCTGTATGGTGCACAGTATTATAGTAGCGCGTGACGTGCGCACCGGCGCGCCGGCGCCGGCGCCGGCACGGGCGTTGGAGGGAAGCGGGCGAATCGTTGCCCGAAATCTTTTGGCGCCTACGCCGTGACGGGTGCGCGTGGAGGTGTGAGACTGAGCATTCGTTGCCGCTTCGATTAGTGTGTGTGGCGGCTGTGGAGGAGGGAGAGGGCGATGCCGGCGGCCACGAGGAATTCCGCCAGGGGAATCGCGGACCAAAGTGCCGGGCCGCCCCAGACGTGCGGCAGGATATAGAGGAGCGCGACGGGGAGGACGAGTCCGCGCGCCAGGGAGACGACGAACGCCGCGCGGGGACGGCAGACGGACTGGAAGCAGTAGGTGGACATGACGTTGAGCGGGAGGGCCAGGAAGGCGAGCGAATAGACGCGCAGGATGTCCGGCGCCTGAGCGAGGAGGGCGGGGGGGGGGCGGGTGAAAACGCGCATGAAGGCGTTCGGGGCCAGGGCGATGGCCGCGCACCAGAGGAAGGCGAGCAGGAGGGCGGTCGCGAGGGAATAGGCCAGGGTGCGGCGGATGCGTTCGCGGTTGCCGGCGCCGAAGTTGGCCGACAGGAGCGGCTGGGCGGCCTGGCCGACGCCGTAGCCGCAGCACTGCACGAAGGTGCCGATGGTGACGACGACGCCGTAGATGGCCAGGGCGTCCTCGCCCAGGTAGCGCATGATCTGGCGGTTGAAGACGATGGTGAGAAGCCCCATCGAGATATCCGTGAAGAAGGCCGGGAAGCCGACGATGACGACCTGGCGGGCGAAGAGGACGGGGGCGTAGGGGATTTCGATGCGCAGGGTGTTGCGGTGGAGGAGGAAGTGCGTCAGCATGACGCCCACGGCGACGGCCTCGCCCAGCACGGTCGCCAGGCCCGCGCCGAAGATCCCCCAGTCGCAGCCGAAGACGAAGTACCAGTCCCCGAAGATGTTGACGACGCCGCCGGCGAGCACGGCCAGCGTGGCCAGACGCGGATTGCCGTCGTTGCGCAGGAAGGCCATGATGGTGGTGCCCAGCAGGAAGAGCGGGACGCTGAAGCGCACCGGCGCGAGGTAGCGCGCGGCCAGCGGCAGCAGGTTCGCGTCCGCCCCGAAGAAGCGCAGGATGGGCTCTTCGCAGAGGAAAAGGGCGGCCATGACGAGCAGGCTGAGGGCGGTGCCGACGATGAGGGCCGCGGCGAAAAAGCGGTTGGCGGGAAGTGCCGCGGCGCGTGCCCCGCGCTTGACGGCGTAGAGAATCGACCCGCCGATGCCCGAGAGCAGCGCGACGGAAAGGATGATGTTCCAGACCGGGGCGATGACGGCCATGGCCGCCAGCCCGGCCGGACCGTGGTAGCGTCCGACGACGGCGACGTCCACGACGGAGTAGACGCTCGTGGCCAGGGCCGAACCGAACGCCGCCCAGAAGTAATGCCGGTAGACACGCGCCAAATTGTCCTTGAGCAAATCCATATGTGTCCCTGCCTTTGCCTTTTTGTGTTGAATCCTCTTACCCGGGACCTTCCTTTTCACTTGGGGAGATATTCTAGCACATCGGCGGTTTTTCGTCAATCGAGGCGAAAGGACAGCCTTTCGCGGGGGGTAGGGGGGGCTACTCGTCCCAGTTGTCCCAGTTGTCCCAGTTGTCCCAGTTGTCCCGTCGCCTGCCGCCCGCACGGGGCAATTAACCGTGTAGAGAATGTGGGACGCGTAGGACACCCAGTCTACATATTCTACATTTTCTGCACGGTCAACCCGCGGCCGCTGCACGGTCAAATCCGCGTCGCGGAACGGACTTGCATTTTTCAGACGAATGCGCTATAATGTGAGACATAAGGTAGCAGGCAGAAATCGAGAAGTAAGATGAAATGTCCGAAATGTGGAGCGCTGGACGACAAAGTCCTGGATTCGCGCGCGGCACGGGACGGGGCGGCCATCCGCCGCCGCCGGGAGTGTCTGGCGTGCGGATGCCGCTATACCACCTATGAAGAGGTGGCGCAGGAGGGCCTTCTCGTGATCAAGCGCGACGGACGGCGCGAGCCTTTCAGCCGCCAGAAACTCGACAGGGCCATCCGCCAGGCCTGCGGAAAGCGTCCGGTGAGCGACGAGCAGATCCGCGCGGCAATCGACCATGTCATCACGGCGCTCGAGGGGGAGGAGGTGCCGTCCGACGCGATCGCGGAACTCGTGATGAAGGAGCTTCATCTTGTGGACAAAGTCGCCTACGTGCGCTTCGCGAGCGTATACCGCCAGTTCACGGACGTCGCCCAGTTTATATCGGCCATAACGGAGATAGCGAAAAAATGACAGTCAACTACCAACGTCCGCCTCTGCGCGTGGCCATCATGGGATTGGGCCGCGTGTTTTTCGAAGAGCACTATCCCTTGTTCAAGAAGCATCCGGAACTTTTCCAGATCGTCGCGGCGTGCGATTTGATGCGCGAGCGGCGCGACATCGTCGCCAAGGACTTCCCGAACTGCCGGATGTTCCGCCAGTATCCGGACATGCTGGACGAGCGGGAGATCGACCTCGTGGATGTGACGACGCCGACGGCGGACCACGTCAAGCACGCGATGCAGGCGCTGGACCGCGGGTTCTGGACGCTGCTGGAGACGCCGCTGGCGACGAGCGAGGACGAGACGCGCATGCTGCGGGGGGCGATCCAGAAGTCGAAGGGGCGGCTTTTGCCGGTGCAGCGCGGCCTTTTCGCGCCGGACTTCCTGCTGGCGCGGCAGATGATGCTCGACCCGCGCATCGGCGAGATCTACTCCATCCGCGTGCGGCAGGAGGACTACGTGCGGCGCGACGACTGGCAGTCGATCAAGCGCCTCGGGGGCGGGGCGTGCTTCTACGCGATGACGGATTTGGTTCTGCAGACGCTGAAGCTCCTGCCGATGCCGCCATACCAGATGTGGAGCGATCTCAAGCGGGTGGTTTCGCTGGGCGATTCGGAGGACTATGTGCACGCGTGTTTCAAGACGCGGGGGCAGGTTTCCGCCGACATCGAGTACAACGGCGGGGTCCTGGCGCCGAGCCGCGAGCCGTCCTTCACGATCCGCGGCTCGACGGGCGAGTTCCGCGTCAAGGCGGGGGCGCACGAGGGGACGCTGACGTTCGTGGACCCGGACTACGCCTTCCCGCGCCGCCGCTCATCGGTCCGCACGCCGTCGCTGGCGGATCTGCACGAGGATTTCAAGGTCGTCGAGGCGCCCGTCGCCCTGCCGGCGGGGACGCTGTGCGGTCCGGAGGCGTTCTGGACGTGCGTATACAACACGGTGCGCGTGGCCGCGCCGTTCCCGGTGCAGCTCGAGGACGCGTTCACGGCGCTGCGGTACGCCCAACTCATGAAGGACGCCAGTCCGTTCGGAAGGCAAGGAGCCTGACATGACACAGAGTCTGGAAGACTACATCGAGGCGATCTACGTCCTGGCGCAGAGCAAGAGCGGGGCGTACGTGCACGACGTCGCCGGGCGGCTGAAGGTCAAGATGCCCAGCGTCGTCAAGGCCATCCGCGAACTGAAGGATCTGGGGCTCGTGACGCAGGAACCGTACGAGGCGATCGTGCTGACGCGCAAGGGGACGAAGGTGGCCAAGATGATTCTGGAGCGGCATCTTCTGCTGTGCGCGTTTCTGCGCAAGCTGGGCGTGTCGGAGGAGATCGCCGACCAGGACGCCTGCCGCATGGAACACGTGCTTTCGGCCGAGACGATCGACCAAATCCGCTTATTCACTGAAGGAAAACCAAAATGATGAAAAGTCAGATCAATACGCTCCGCCAACTGCAGGAGCTCGTTCTCACGCGGGACGAACACCACCAGACCGGCGACGGCAGCCGTCTCGACACGCTGAACGAGAGCATCGCCGAGCTGAGCGCCAAGCTGGTGCCGCAGGTGCGCGGACTCTACGATCGGCTCTACAAGAAGAGCCACATCGTGATGGCGGCCATGACCAACGGCTGTTGCGCGGTCTGCGGCATGCAGGTTCCCATCGCGCAGGCCCAGCAGGTGCGCCTGGCGCAGCATCTGGTGACGTGTTCGAACTGCGGGCGCATCCTTTTCGCGACGGGGGCGGGCGAGCCGGCGAACATCGCCGAGAAGACGGACCACGACGACGTGAAGACGGGCATTTCGCGTTTCAGCGCCGAGGAGCTCGTCGTATCCGAACTGAAGGCGACCACGCCCGAGGAGGCGATCGCCGAGCTGGCCGTGCTGATGGAGGAGAACAAGTTCATCTCGAATGCGGAAGCGCTCGTGACCGCGGCGATTGAGCGCGAGAACGTGCTTTCGACGGCGCTGGGCGAGGGGGTGGCCTTCCCGCACGTGCGGGGCGTCGAGGGCGGGGCGCTGACGCTCGCGATGGGCGTTTCCCGCAAGGGGATCGACTGGGACGGCGAGAAGGTGCATATCGTGTTCCTGTCGGCCATTCCGATGGCGGTCTCGGCGTTCTACCTGCGGTTGATGTCCGGCCTCATGCAGGCCTACGCCAAGAAAGAGAATTTCGACGCGGCGCTCACGGCGAAAGATTCCGCGGCGCTCTGGAAATCGCTCGTCAAGGCCACGCACCGCACGATCAAATGATCCGGTTCCGGCGCGTCATTTTCTGCGCGCTCGTCTGGCTCGCCGGGGGCGCATGCGCCGTCGGGGCCGCCGGACGCGCACCGCAACGCGCGACGGATCCGTATGTGGGGGCGCTGGCGATCGACGCGGACTCGGGGCGCGTCCTTTTCGCGGACCGTGCGGACGCGCCGGGGTATCCGGCGAGCGTGACGAAGGTCATGACGGCCTATCTGGTTCTGGACGCCGTCAAGGAGGGGCGGCTTGCGCTCGACACGATCGTGCGCGCCTCGCCCACCCGGACCCGTGAGGACGTGGAACTGCGCAAGCCCAGCTGCATCGGCATGCGGGCGGGGGAGACGCTCACGGTGCGCGAACTGCTGGCCTTCCTCATGGTCAAAAGCGCGAACGACGGGGCGATTTTCCTCGCGGAGGCGACGGCGGGGAGCGTCGCGGACTTCGTGCGGCGCATGAACGCGCGGGCGCAGGCGCTGGGGATGAAGGACACGGTCTACTACAATCCGAACGGCATGCCGCCCTGGCCGCGGTCGGCCCAGCGCTACAACGTCTCGACCTGCACCGATCTGGCGCGTCTGGCCCGGGCCGTCTTGAAGGACCATCCCGAGATCCTCGACTATACGTCGCTCAAAAGCGTCAAACTGAAAGTCCCCGCGACGCGACCGCGCGGCATCCGGGAATGGGTGCCGAGCCTGATCTACAACCACAACAACGTACTGGTCAAGAAGGATCTGCGGGTGGTCAATCCGGACGGCTCGGAGGCGGTGGACGGGCTCAAGACGGGGTACATCGACCTGGGGGGCAGTTCGATCGTCCTCACGGGAACGCGCAAGGGCCGCCGCGTGATTGTGGTCGTCCTCGGCTCGTCGAGCGCCAAAACGCGCGACGCGACGGCGCGGCGGCTGCTGGTCAGTGCGCTGGACGCCGTGGCGTGGTAGGCCGGGCGCCCAGGTGCAGATTTCCGTAGTCCGGAGCCTCGGAATATGGTATAATATTCGGATACGAGATTTCAAAGAGAAAGCGAAGCCATGGCTACTAAGACAGAGAAAAACGCGCCGATGAATGTCGTGCAGAAGGTTTTGACGCCCCATCTGGTGGAAGGCGACCCCGCCACGGATGCGGAACTCGGGATCCGCATCGACCAGACGTTGACGCAGGACGCGACGGGCACGATGGCCTATCTGCAGTTCGAATCGATGGGCGTGCCGCATGTGAAGAACGATCTCGCGGTCTCCTACGTGGACCACAACACCGTGCAGATCGGCTACGAGAACGCCGACGACCACGACTTCCTGGCCTCGATCGCGAAGAAATACGGCGTAATCTACTCCAAGGCGGGCAACGGCATCTGCCACCAGCTGCATCTCGAGCGCTTCGGCAAGCCGGGGACGACGCTTCTGGGGTCCGATTCGCACACCCCGACGGGCGGCGGCATCGGGCAGCTGGCCATTGGCGCGGGCGGCATCGACATCGCCGTGGCCATGGCCGGGGGCGCGTTCCACATTCCGGCGCCCAAGGTGCGCGCGATCGAGCTTGTGGGCGCGCTGCGTCCGGGCGTGAGCGCGAAGGACGTGATTTTGAAGGTCCTCGAGAAGTTCGGCACGAAAGGGAATGTGGGCTGGATTTTCGAGTACACGGGACCCGGGGTGAAGACGCTCGACATACCGTCCCGCGCGACGATCACGAACATGGGTGCGGAACTGGGCGTGACGACGAGCATTTTCCCGAGCGACGAAGTGACGAAGGCCTTTCTGGAGGCCCAGGGACGCGGCGGCGACTACCGGGAAATCGCCGCGGACGCCGGCTGCGCCTACGACGACACGTTCACGCTCGATCTCTCGGGAGTCGAACCGCTGATGGCCGCCCCGCATTCGCCGGGCAATGTCGTCACGGTCGCCTCTTTGAAGGGGACGCGCGTCAACCAGATTCTCATCGGATCGTGCACCAACACTTCCTACCGGGACATCCGCACGGTGGCGCACGTTCTCGCGGGCAAGCATGTCGCGGACGACGTGGAAGTCGGCATCGCCTGCGGTTCGCGGCAGGTCGTGCGCATGCTCGCGGAGGACGGTTCGCTGGCGATTCTCGTGGGCGCGGGCTGCCGGATCCTCGAGAACGCGTGCGGATTCTGCATCGGCGCGCACATGTCGCCCCGCACGGACGCCATCAGCCTGCGGACGAACAACCGCAACTTCGAGGGGCGCTCGGGGACGAAGTCCGCCAAAGTCTACCTCGTCTCGCCCGAGACCGCGGCGGTTTCGGCGCTCACCGGCTTCATCGAGAATCCGCTCGCGGCGGAAATCCCCGCCGTGCCCGCACCGGAGAAGTTCCCGATCGACGATACGATGTTCCTCTACCGCGCAACCGCCGGGAAGGGCGTCGCGGATACGGAAATCGTCCGCGGGCCGAACATCGCGCGCGTGCCGTCGGGGGCGCCGCTGGCGGACGATCTGGCGGGGGTCGTGGCGATCAAGGTCGGCGACAAGATCACGACGGACCACATCATGCCGGCGGGCGTGCGCCTCAAACTGCGCTCGAACATCCCCGAATACGCGAAATACGTGTTCGAACCGTGCGACCCCGCCTTCCACGACATCTGCCTGAAGAACAAGGAAGCGGGCAAGACCAACATCATCGTGGCTGGCGAAAGCTACGGGCAGGGGTCCAGCCGCGAGCACGCGGCGCTGTGCCCGATGTATCTCGGGGTCAAGGCCGTCATCGCCAAGTCCATCGAACGCATCCACCGCGCCAACCTCATCAATTTCGGCATCATTCCGTTCGTGTTCGCGAATCCGGCGGACTACGACAAGATCGCGCCGGGCATGGCGCTCGAGCTGAAGGGGCTCCGCGCGGCGCTGGCGGGCGACGGACGCGTGCGCGTTCTGGCCGGGGGACAGCCCATCGAGCTGAAAGCCACGCTTTCCGCCCGCGAAAAGAGCTTGATTCTCGCCGGCGGGCTTTTGGCTTCGCTGTCCGCCAAAGCCTGAGGAAAAAGGCGTGTTCCAGGGGCGGTCTCCTCTCGAGGCCGCCTTTTCCCGGCCTGCCGGCGTGCGGAGGGGGACTTCACTTTGCTAGGGACGGCGCGTCTTATTTATGGTATAATAGAGGACGCAAGCGGAAAAGGAGATTGTGCGCATGACGCTGACGGATATCAGTTGGGAGGCTTTCAAAAGTCTCAAACCAGAGGAGAAAAAGCCCTATTTGGCGTGTCCAGACGGCGGCGGGATGCCGTACCACACGCTTTTCGCCCAGCAGTTCGACCGGAATCTCATCGAACGGCTCTGTGCGCTCGCCAACCGCATCCGCTTCATCAACAAATCGCGCGAAGGGGCGCTCTTCCTGAAGAGCATTCTCGCCCACAAGCGGGCGATGCTCTACTTCTCGCAGCCGTCGTCGCGCACCTTCCTCTCGCATCTCGCCGCCTGCCAGATTCTGGGGCTGACAACCGGGTCCGTGCGGGACGCGGCGACGTCTTCCGAGTTCAAGGGCGAGACGAAAGAGGACTCCATCCGCACGTTTTCGTCCTATTTCGACATGATCATCATGCGCTCGCCCGAGCAGGGGCTGGCGGAGAAGATGGCCTGGGAGCTGTCGAATTCCTCGCGCCCCGTCCCGATTCTGAACGCGGGCTCCGGCAAGGACCAGCACCCGACGCAGGCGCTGCTGGATATCTATACGCTCATCCGCTCGTTCGAGGACAAAGGCGGGCTGGAAGGGCGCACGGTCACGTTCTGCGGCGACTTGATGCGCGGGCGCACGGTGCGTTCGCTCAGCTATCTTCTGACGAACTTCAAGAACGTGCGGCAGATCTTCGTCGCCCCGCCGGAACTGCAGGTCCCCGCGGACGTCGTGATGACGCTCGCCAAGAAGGGCGTGGACTTCGAGGTGTCGGACGATCTGCGGCGCGCGGTCAAGGAGTCCGACGCGGTCTACATGACGCGCATCCAGGACGAGTGGGATTCTTCGAAGGGGGCTTCGGCGAAGATCGACAATTCCAAGTACAAATTCGGGGCCGAAGAGCTCAAATTGCTCAAGCCGGACGGGATCATCATGCACCCCTTGCCGCGGCGCGACGAAATCGCCACGTGCTGCGACCGCGATCCGCGCGCCATGTACTGGCGGCAGATGCGCAACGGCATGTGGATTCGCGCGGCGCTCATCGCGGCGACGTTCGGCTACGAGAACGAAATCAACACGTGTGGCTACTGAGAGCAATCCATGAATGTAGTAAGTTTGGTAGGACGGCCCAATACGGGGAAGAGTGCGCTTTTCAACCGCCTGGCGCGCAAGCGCGTGGCGATCGTCTTCGACCAGCCGGGCGTGACGCGCGACCGGGTGACGCGTGAAATCGCGCTGCGCGACCGGCGCGTGATGCTGGTGGATACGGGCGGCATCGCCTTCGACAAGCACGTCACGCACGATCCGCTCGACAGCGAGACCCGGGCGCAGGCGGAACTGGCCGTCGAAGATTCGGCCGTATGCGTCATCGTCGTCGACGCGCGCGCGGGCATCACGCCGCTGGATACGGAAGTCATCCGCCGCGTGCGCGAATCGGGCGTCCCCTGCGTAATCGCCGCCAACAAGTGCGACCGGGGCGAGGATGACCATCTGGCGGTCGAGTTCGAGCGTTTCGGCCTGCCGGTCTACGCCATCAGCGCCGAGCACGGGCGCGGCATGGACGAGCTCATCGGCGCGATTGTCGCGAAACTGCCGCTGGCGACGCCCGAAGAGGCGGCCTCGCGTCCCTTGCGCGTCGCGATCGTGGGACGGCCCAACGCCGGCAAGAGTTCGTATATCAACCGTCTTCTGAATGCGCCGCGCGTGATCGTCTCGTCCATCCCCGGCACGACGCGCGACGCGGTCGAAGTGCCTTTCGCGATCGGCACGGGGCCCGAGGCGCGGCGCTACATGCTCGTGGATACCGCCGGCATGAAGCCCCACACGAAGATGAGCAAGACGAGCGTGGACAATTTCTCGCTCTTCCGCAGCGAACAGGCGATCGAGGAGGCGGATGTCGTGCTGCTCGTCATGGATCCCACGCTCGGCCCGACCCTCCAGGACAAGCGCATCGCCGGCAAGATCCTCGACGCGCACCGCGCCTGCGTCATTTTGATGAACAAGTGGGATATTGCGACGGAACAGGGGATCACCGAGACGAAAGCGACGGAAGCGATCCGGGCCATGATGCCGTTTTTGAACTTCGCGCCGCTCGTCTACTGTTCCAACAAGTCGGGCTACAACATCCGCCGGACGGTGGATGCGATAGACCGGGCCGCGGCGAGCGCCAGCGAGCGGATTCCGACCGGGATGCTGAACCGTGTGTTGACGACCGCGGCGAAGAAGACGCAGTCCCCCATGGTGCGCGGCAAACGCCTGAAGATCTACTACGGACTGCAGGTTTCGACGAATCCGCAGACCATCCGGCTCTTCGTGAACGACCCGAAGCTGGTGACGCCGGCCTATTTGAGCTACATCGAAAAGAACATCCGGGCCCGGTTCGGGCTCGAGGGAGCCCCGTTGCGCATCTTTCTCAAGGCGCGCTCCCGCAAGGGCGAGACTCCGGCAACCGAGAAGAAACAGTAAAGAAAATGGAAAAAAACTTGAAAAATCCGCCCAACAACACGGAAGCGGAACGCGCGGTATTGGGCAGCATTCTCCTGGACACGGCGGGCGGCGACGAAGACCGCGTGATGGACCTCTGTCTGACGAGCGGCGTGAGCGAAAATTCCTTCTACGACACGCGCAACCGGACGATTTTCGGCGCCATGCGCGCGCTCAACGCGTCCGGCAAGCCGCTGGACGCCGTTTCCCTGCTGGAGGCCCTGCGCACGGCCGGCACGCTGGAAGCGGTCGGGGGCGTGGCGTATGTGCAGGCGCTCGTGGACCAGACGCCCACCGCGGCGCACGCCGAACACTACATCGGCATCGTCCGCGACAAGGAAATGCGCCGCACGATGATCGACCGCGCCACGAAAGTCATGGGGCGGTGCTACGACGAAGGCCAGTGGCCCGATCCGCAGGCGGTGCTGGGGTATGCGGAGAAGTCGTTTCTGGAAATCGGCGAGAATTCCTCGACGACGAAGGCGTGGGACCAGGCGATCGACGCGAGTTTCGCCGCCATCAACCGGATGTTCACCGCCGACGGGAACCGGCTGGAGGGGCTTTCCACGGGGCTGCGCTATCTGGACGAGAAGCTGCAGGGGCTCAAGAAGGCCGAAATGATCGTCATCGCGGCGCGTCCGTCGGTTGGCAAGACGTCGCTCGCGATGAACATCGCCGAATGCGTGGCGCTCGGGCGCGACCTCAACAACGAGCCGATCAAGTCCGACAACGGCAAGCGCCATCCGGTCCTGATTTTCTCGCTGGAAATGCCGGTCGATGCGCTCACCAAGCGCATGATCGCCGGGCGCGCCCAGCTGAACATGTGGAAGCTGAACCGCAATCTGGTGCCGAAGAGCGAGCGGGACATGATGAGCCAGAACCTCTTCCAGGCGACGGGCGACCTGCGCGACGCGCCGATTTACGTGGACGACGCGGCGGGGCTGGACATCATGGACCTGCGCGCCCGCGCCCGGCGCCAGAAGAAGGCGCACGGCATCGAGCTTATCGTCATCGACTATCTGCAGCTGTGCACCTGCCACGAAGCGGCGCGCCAGGCCAACCGCCAGATCGAGGTGAGCATGATCTCGCAGCAGATCAAGGCCATGGCCAAGGAGCTGAACATACCGGTTATCGTCCTTTCCCAGCTTTCCCGCGCGAACGAACAGCGCGGAGACAAGTCCGAGAAGCCCAAACTCTCGGACCTGCGCGATTCGGGTGCGATCGAACAGGATGCGGACGTCGTCTTCCTGCTTCGCCGCCCCTCGCGCATCTCCTCCGACAAGGAATCGGACGACAAGACGCTCGCCATCATCGATGTCGCGAAGAACCGCAACGGCGAGACGGGCGAGGTGCGCGTCAACTTCTTTGCGGAATTCACGCGTTTCGGCGACCGGATGCCCGAATCCAAGAATACGGCGAATTTCTCCTCTTCCGAAGAGGAGCCGCCGGGGCCCGCGAGCGGACAGTACCGTCCGGTTTTTGCGCAGGACCCGCTATCTTGAGTCAGAATCGGCGCAAAACAGCCTTTTTAATCCAAATTTAACACCTTTATCATGGAATCTTCATCCCTTTTTGCGATACTATTGCGCGAAAGAGATGAAGAACCATGAAGCTTTTCAATCCGGAAATTGAAGAAGGAATCCTTATGGGCTACGGGCTCGTGGTTCTTCTCGCGTTCATTGTATATTTGGCAAGATTCTAAGGATATGGTATAATCGTGAGCATGAAGATTGAGAAGATCGCTGTCATAGATGACGAGGCGGACATCCGTCGCGTCATTTCGCTCGCGCTCAAAATGGCCGGGTACCGCAATATCATCGAGGCGGACGCGGGCGACACGGGGCTTGAACTCGTCCGCCAGACGCGTCCGGACCTTGTCTTGCTCGACTTGATGCTGCCCGGGATGGATGGCATAAGCGTATGCCGCCGGCTGCACGACGACCCCGACACCCACGGCATCCCCGTCATCATGCTGACCGCCAAGACGGCCGAACGCGACATCGTCGCCGGTTTGGACGCGGGCGCGGTGGACTACGTCACCAAGCCGTTCGCCAAAGACGTCCTGCTCGCCCGCATTCGCGCCGCGCTCCGGCGGACGGAGGAAGCACGCGCCGAGACGCTGTCCTACGATGGGCTTGAGATGAACGACGCGAACCATACCGTGACCTTGAACGGCGCGACGGTCGAGTTGACTCTCAGCGAATACCGCATTCTGGATTTGCTCGTGCGCAATCGTCCGCGGGTCTATACGCGCGCACACATCATCGACCGCATTTCCGACGGACAGAAGATCGTGACGGACCGCACAATCGACGTGCAGATGGTGAACCTGCGCCGCAAATTGGACGGGTGGTCCAGCCACATCGAGACTGTGCGGGGCGTGGGCTATCGTGTCGTCTGAGACCAGTCCGTTCCCGGACGGAAAGCCGCGCTGCGCGTGGTGCAACCCCCGAAATCCCGCCTACATCGCCTACCATGACACGGAATGGGGGCGCCTGGCGCGCACGGACGACGGGTATCTCTTCGAGATGCTGCTGCTGGAATCCTTCCAAGCCGGGTTGTCGTGGGCGTGCATCCTCAACAAACGTACGGCTTTCCGCGCCGCCTACGACAATTTCGACTGGCGCAAGATAGCGGACTATTCCGCGGCGAAATGCGCCGCGCTCGCCCAGGACCCCGCGCTCGTGCGCAACCGTCTGAAAATCGCCGCGGCCGTCTCGAATGCACGCATTTTCGGCGAAATCTGCCGCGAATACGGCGGTTTCTACGCCTATATCCGCACTTTTACGCAGGGGCGCACGTTCGTCGAAACGAATCGCACCACGAGTCCGCTTTCGGATGCGCTTTCGCACGATTTGCGCCGGCGCGGCATGAAATTCGCCGGAAGCGTAATCGTTTATTCGTTTCTGCAGGCTATCGGCGTCATCCATTCACACGAAGCGGGCTGCTGGCTCGCCGCGGCGCAAAACAAGGAGATTTGATAAATGAGCAAAGTATTTTCCGATTTTTCGCAACTTTCGAAGTCCCTCTTCAAGAAAGCACCCGACCAAACGGACGCGAAACCCGCGCCTGCACCCGTAAAATCGACGGACGCGGAGGCGCTGGCCTACTTCAAGCGTCCGACCGCGAAGGCGCCAAACGCCGCGGCATCCTCCCCGGAAAAGGCGCAGATCGACGCGCTAAAGGCGGAAATCGCCGCGCTCAAAGCCGCAAACGCCGCGGCCGCGACCGAGGCCACCCGCCTGCGGAATGCCTGCGAAACGGCGTCCGCGGCGCTTGAAGACGCCAAAAAGGAAATCGCCCGCCTCAAGGGAACGTGCGGACAGCTCCAGGGCGACTTGCGCAAGGCCCAGGCGTCCGCATCCGAACCGCGGGAAGGGGTACCCGGACAGCAGACGGACGGGTCTGTTGGCGCCCCCGCCCCCGGGAAGGGACTCCTCGCCGTCCCGGCGGGCCATGCCGAGCTTTTCCCGGGCGAAACGCGCGAGACGGTCATCGCGTCCCTCGCCGCCGCCCAACAAGCTGCCCAGCAAGGCGGACGCGAACGACGTGCGGCCATTCTGGCGGACGTGCTCCGCGCGAATCCGTCCTCCGGGGAACTGGAGCGGCGGCGCGAAAAACTCAAGCAAATCATGAAGGACAGCGGCTATTATACGGACCCCAAAGAACTGGCGTCGCTGGGCATCCAGCTGATCAGCGGACGCACCCATTGGAAGCTGCAGTACGGCGACGTGCGTGCGCCAATCGCCAAAACGCCCTCGGACTTCCGCGCCAGCCTGAATATCGCCGCGGACCTCGCCAACCGCTTCTTCTAGGCCGCCAGCCCAAGACACTACGAGGAAAAGAATAAAACACTACGGGGTTTTAGGCAAATCCCCGTAGTGTTTTGCTTTTCTCCCCGTGGGGAACCCGAAAAAAAGGAGGGAGGGAACGGGACAACCGAGACAGGTGGG
>ERZ808262.647-NODE-647-length-14215-cov-41.737853_pt1 | contig 14215 bp, 17 predicted proteins | sample MGYA00520895_ERZ808262 | MGnify/ENA primary metagenome ERZ808262 (study PRJEB31516, sample SAMN03275588) | gut metagenome | biome: mammalia-associated habitat; material: feces | host: Papio cynocephalus | place: Kenya | collected 2012-08-02 ... | reverse complement strand
GTATATTGTTGTCATTTTGATATCAAAATAAACTTTCCCCAACCGAACCAACTCACGTTCAGGGTCTGCATTATACAGAGTGTAAAATATTATTATACAATGAGTGAACCCTCAAAAACCTTGACAAAATAAATTTTATCTGTTATAATTGTAAATGAAAGGTATATAAACCTTTCAGTATATTTCTAAAGGCGGCGGAAAATCAAAACGCATTGGTAAAGGTGGGTGCCACCGGCGAGGAGTCGGCCGCCAAACTGCACCGGGTGGAACCGGGGTGCGACTTTTCCGCCGACCGATTTATGAAGTATTACAGTTTACGGAAATGTTTATCTTACAACCGTTACCTAAACATTTTAATAGGCGGGCGTGGTATAGGAAAAACATACCAACTAAAAAAATATGTGATCGAGCAATACCTAAAAAGCAAAAAACAATTTGTTTGGCTTCGACGCTACAAAACGGAAATAAAAGAGGCTACAGACGGTTTTTTCACTAAACACAAAAATAATTACCCTGACCACAAATTTGAGATCAAGGGCAAAACCGCCTACATAGATGGTGAACAGGCAGGGCGATTTATAGCATTAACAAACGCCGATATATTAAAAGGCTCCGATGATTTTTCAATAGTAACAACAATTGTTTACGATGAATTTATAATTGATAATAAGTCTTCATTTCGGCGCTATTTACCAAATGAATTAAGAGTATTCACCGATTTGCAAGAAACGATATTTCGAACACGAAATGATGGAAAAGTATTTATGCTGGCAAACGCGTTGTCAATGGTAAATCCTTACTGTTTAGCCTTCGGAATAAAATTTCATTATAACCCATTATTCAAAAACGATTTAATATACGCCGAAATGCTAACCACCACAAATGAATTAGCATTTGCAAAAGCCACAACACCGCAAAACAAATTAGCAACAAAATATTTACCTGAATATAACGAATACGCAAACAATCAATCATTTTTGAATGACGACTATTCACAAATCGAGCGAAAGCCTAAAAATTCAATTCAACTTTTCAATATTAAAACCGATAATAATATAATATATTTCTTTTTCGCTTCCAGCTCGCAAGCTTTATACGCCTGTAAATCAGGCGACCCTAAGACAAATCCATTAACTGTAAACAAAATAGCAGAAAACAACCGCCCGCACGCAGGAGCCGAAATAAAAAAGATAAAGTCCTTTGCCGTGGCGGGAAGGTTGTTTTTTGAAAGTTTACAGATTAAAAGTGAAGTGGAAAAGATGATATATAATAGATTATGAAAGGAGCAATAGTAAATGAGTTTATCTGTCGAGCAAATCAAAGAAATTGTTGATCGTGTCGCAAAAGCGGAAGATGTAACCGAGATCGGCCCCGATCTTGCAACAATCACAGACACATTTGTTGACTACGCAAGCGAAATTGAACGCTTGACTGCCGATAATGCAAAGCTTACAGACGATAACAACCGAATTCGCGAGATCAACGGTAATCTGATGATGAAGGTAGGCGAAAAACTTGAGGTAACCAACCCCGAGGACACCCCGTCTGCAAACAACGAAAAATCCCCTGATGAGGTGATTGACGAATTGAAGGAGGAAGAGTTTTTCAATGAGTTCTAATAAGAAAATGACGGAGGCGGCAAAAGCTCAAAAGACGTTGAATGCTGTTCGATCTATGATGAGCGAAACCGCGCAGGCTGATATCCCGGTGCTTGCCGAGGGTGACGCAATTAGCAAATTTGCAAACCCGATCTTAAATTATAAGGCGCATACGAACGAGTTTATTTCTGTCTTGGTTGATCGAATTATGTTTACAGCAGTGGAAGTAAAGCGCTATTCAAACCGGCTTGCCAGACTGAAAAAAGGCCGCCCCTATCCCTTGGGCACAGACGTCCAGCAGATTTACGAAAATCCTGTTAATCCTATGGGATATAACGGCGAAAATCTTTCCGGCATTTTGAAACTATACAAAGGTGATACAAAGGTAGCCTATTACAGCAGAAACCGGCAAGATGTGTTCCCGCTGTCTATCAACCGAGAGGAATTGATGGGAGCTTTTGTTTCCTACGAAAGTTTTAACCGTTTCGTATCCGCAAAAATCAATTCTGTTTTTTCCGGCAATGAAATTCGCGAATTCAATTTGTTCAAGCAAGCAATTGTTGACGCGTATACAAACAATGTTGTTCTTGGCCGGAAAATGGCAATGCCTGCCACGAAAGATGAAGCGGAAGACATGGTAGCTACCATTCGCGAAACCGCTATGAACATGACATTCCCTTCCACCGGCTATAACAACTATATCAACCAGCCCGGCGCAGTTGGTGACCCGGTGGAAACATGGTCGGAAGCTGACCGAATTGTAATTATTATTCGTTCTGATTTGATTAACAAATTGGGCGTTAAGGTTCTTGCAATGGCTTTCAATATGGCTGAAGCTGACTTCCGAAACAATCTTATTGTAGTCGATTCCTTCGATTATGACAATTACGATTTGGAAAACAGAAAGCGCACCGGGAAAACACTGTCCGATATTGGGTTTGTGATTTGCGATGAATCGCTGTTTCAAGTATACGACAATATTCAAACAGCGGCAGAAGATTTCATTGGCTCGTCCCTGACCTGGCAGTATTTCTTCCATGTTTGGCAGATTTACGGTATTTGCCCATTTGCGAACGCTATGGTGTTCGAGGTTCCGAAAGCTGACGCTTTGCAGGATTTGACAATCACCGATTTTCACGAGGCAAGTGGGGAAAACTTTGTAAAGCTTGAAGCGGCAGACGCAACGCAGACGGTTGACTATGCAACAACCCCCGCTGATTATAAGGTGAATACCATGCGGCTTGAATTTGAGCAGGTGCTTGAAAGTGCTGCAAAGGATAAGATCAATGCTGAAACGCTGGCTGAATATGTGACTATTGCTTTTGACCCCACAGCTAAAACGATCACTTTCACCGGCCATTCAACTGCCGATACCACACACACGGCAACTGTTCTTTGTAATATTGTCGCCGATGGAGTAGCAACTCCGGTTGCGGTGGTCGTAAATTTTACAGTGTAACCGTCATGTTGGAATATAAAAAATTCAACCATGACGGAAGCCTTGAATTTGATTGCCCCGCCACAGGTGATTATGACGCACATTTCATTGAAACTCCGCCCGAAACAGAAGCAAGCGACACAAGAACTGTCCCAGTTCTTTCCGGGGAAACATACGGAAAAGCAGAGAATGTAAATGGGTTGTTACAGCTTGTTGACGTTGCATACGACGACGTTGAATCAGGCGAAACTAAACCGATAGGGTACGCGGGTTTGTTAACGGTGAGTACTAACGAATGGATCAACCGTGGATTTTATGATTTGGATGTGACAATCCTCGGTGAAAACAAGGATCAATTTAAGGTTGCAGTAAAATCAACGTATCTTCACGGAATCGCTGGATTCATTGATCTACCGATTATTTGCACCTATTGTTTATTTGTATATGATAATAAGGCAAATATTATCGGTAAATATGTTTTCAGCATTCGCGTGACAAAAAATTCATAAAAGGAGCAAAGACAATGGCAGTAACTCACCCAACAACAAGGTTGGATATATTTACAGTTCCATGGGGAAAACCGGAAGAATGCCATGCCATTGTTGATTTCCCAACGGCGGCGGCGCAAGTCGCCGCCTTTGACGATTTAGCGGCAAAAGGTGTCAGCGCAACAAAATTCAATTATATCAAAAAAGATGAAGCTTTTAGAATTGAGGGGAATTTTGCAAAATTTGAAGCTTTCAATTATTGCCGATATCAAAACAGTGATTTTGTAAATCGTCAGGGAAACAAAAAATGGTACTATGCTTTCATAGATCGTGTCGAATATATCGCGCAAGATATTGCAATGATTTATATTACAACCGATTATTGGCAAACATATCAATTTAACATTACCTACTACAAATCTTTGATAGCCCGCGCTCATGTGAAAAAAAGCGAAGACACCGTTGGCCGTTGGCTTCAACCTGAGCCAGTGGGCGCGCCTGCAGATTATGAAAAAGAAATTGATCTTTTTTCAGGCGGCGAAGATTGGTTCCCGTCTTGGCAGATGCTATCTGTTTCACGACCACCGGGCACAGGTGAAACAGATTGGATATATGGCGGGTATGGGAACGAGTCTTCAATGACGGGCCAATATGCCGGGTTTGTTTCATCGGACGCTGAAATTCAAAAATTGATTGATACTTATGCAGGTGAAACGGATCGGAGGCAGGATATCATTGGTTTTCGTTGTGTTCCGTTTTGGGTCCGAAAATGGTTGCGAGATAACAGGTATTTGACTGATGTAACGGTTGACGGGTATACAATTCCATACTGCGCCGCAAATCTTGTTGCCGCGCAAGAAACAACCGCCGATATAGCTGGGAACACATTGGCATGTGGATATTCGCCGCGGAATAAAAAAATGCTTACTTCAATGTGTCGTGTGTATGTGATTTACAACTATAACGGATTTAGTCAACCTCTGCGACCTGAATTCATTAAAGGTGATTCAATTAAAATGACCGCAGAAATGCGCCCAATTGGCTCCAATGGTTTTAAGTTGAAGTTGAAAAACTACGCAAAGCCAGCAGAATCGGTTTTTGATGTTCCGTATTCGTTTGAAATGCAAATAGGGTATAATGAAAACGGGGGGGTTCAAGGTTCACTTAACCGTGTTGGGTCCGTGTTGAATGCGGCCGGGGCTGTTGCTGGAAGTGCTGCAAGTATTGGTGCAAATATAGCAACAGGTAATGTTGCCGGAGCGATCACCTCCGGAGTTGGCGCAGTTGGTTCTATATTCAATGCGTCACGAGATATTGCAAACGCTTTTAATTCAAAAGTAGCCAGCAAAGGAAACCAAAGCGACACGAATTCTATTTCAAGCGAAAATTGTAGATTTCGACTGGTTGACTGTTCACCTTTATATCATGAGTGTGGTCCAATCGATGATTTTTTGGATCTGTATGGCTATGCAATCAATGAGTGGGGAAAAATATCCAGCTGGAAAGATACCCGAAGCAAGTGGAATTATTTGCAAACAGTTGATTGCAATATCAAAGTGAATGCACCTGCACCGGAAGCCGCATCAATTCGAGGATTGTTTAACACGGGTGTAACTATTTGGCATTCTATTTCCGATTTTGGGAATTATTCCCTAAATAACGATTAAAAGGAGGGATAACCATGGAAAATCCAGCAAACACAAAATCCTTTGCATTGTATCACACGCCAGCAACAAATGGCACGTTTGCTGGTCAATTCAATTCAATTTTAACTGCGACACAACTAAACCAAATCTATCAGTGTTATTTCATGAATATCGCCGCTACAGTTTTTGAGTGGGAAAACTTGCCGGACACGGTGGACGCTGATTTTTTAGAATTTGCGTTGATCCAAGACGGCAAGGCCGCTTTCTGCAATGACCGCGACCGAGGGTTTTTAGGTCTACGCGCGGCAGATCAATCTGTGTTGAACCTGTACGGCTACCCGGTAAAAATAAACGGTTACGGAATCAACTTCAACCAAGACTACAATGCGGACGAATTTGTTTTAATCAAAAACAACCCTATGTGGACACCAACCCTATTATATATCAATTATTTTGTTGACAAAATTGCGAAAACGCAACAAATTATTGATATCAATGTAAACGCGCAAAAAACGCCCGTTATTTTGAAAGGCACTTCAAATCAAAAATTAGCGCTCGCAAATCTATTCGCAAAATATGACGGTTCGCAGGGCTATATTTTCGTTGATAAAGATAACGATTTTAATGATTGTTTTGGAAGCGTAAACACCGGGGCACCCTTGGTGGCTAAGGATTTATACAACTTACTTGAAAGCTATAAAGCCGAATTCCTTTCTTTTCTTGGGGTGAATAACGTGCAAAACGAAAAAGCGGAACGCCTTATCACAGATGAAGTCAATGCTAACAACCAGTTTGTATCAATTAACTTAGAAACAATGTTATATGAACGAAAAAACGCTTGCAAACTAATCAATGAACGGTTTGGCCTTGATGTGTCTGTAAAACCTCGCGTGCAAAGTGAAATTATAGAAGGCGACAAACCCGCTTTTGATGATGACACAGTTAATAACGATGAACCGCAGGGGGTGGAGTAATGGCAAGATATACAAGCAGTTTGGAAGTCGTTGTAAACAATCTATGCGAAAACAGAAATGATGGGCTATATAATCGGGTTGACTCTGCGCGAGAAAAGATTTTTAATTTTTATTACCCGACCCCCCAAAAAATAGAAGATTTCAAAAGATACTTTGAATTTCTTTTTATTTTTCACTATTTAACAGATGAATTTGCGTTTGAAACTTATTACCTTTGGAAAGTAAAACTTCAAGCCAAGTGCATGGAAGTTATGCCCGGATATGCCAAAGCCTTTGACGGCTTCGCGCAAATGACTGCAGATTTGGCCGTTGCCAATCAAAAGTTTAACCGCAAAACGGATTCAAATGCCACAGGCAAAAGCAAGTCCACCGGTTCTTTTTCAAATCAAAACGATTCAAATTCAACCATGCGTGGAGCGGCAAGCGATCTTCCCGGCAATATGATGAAAGCCAAAGACTTCAACTCTATTGAATACGCTGACCGGGCAAACATTGACACCGCGTCTAATAAAGCAACGGACAAGGGATCAACCACAACAGCCAATGATACTACAACCAAAACAAACCAAATCGAAACAATTACCGGTTTAACGATGCCAGCCGGGGAAGTTTTCCGGCAGTATAAAAATGAAGTAAACGGTTTGTATTCGGAATTGCTTGACGAATATAAAAACTTGTTTATGCCGCTATGGTATTAAGGAGGTAAAACATGAATTATCCAAAACCCGATGTAGACCCTATCGCCGTGCTTCGGCGCTTCTACTGCAACCGAATTCTTCCGCAAGTCTACGACGACTCACTGTCTTTTGAGGAACTGCTTTACGGTGTTTTGAAAAAGCTCAATGAAGTCATTGATAAAGTAAACAGTTACGATGAGTTGATAAACTATGTAATTGATTTACTTGAAAACCTTGATAAACATATTAAGGAAACAGTTACGGAACAGTTGCAGACATGGTATGAAGACGGCACCTTGAAAGAAATCCTTGCCGTGATCTGTGACCCTTATTTTGCAGAGTTTCGGCAAGAAATCGCACAAATCAAAAAAGATTTTGCAGATTTTAAAAGTCAACCCCACGGAAGCTACGTGAACTTCGAGCGATATTTAACCGGGTGGGTTTATCGTGGCGAAAATTTAGAAGGATGGAGCAATGTAACAGACCGCTACCCTGTTAATCAAGGTGGTTGCCGTTTCAATCGTAATAATATATCCTATTACGCGATGGCATTTCTACCTCGCGCAAAAACACTTGAAGAACACCCTACCACAGCAAAAGTTATACTTTTCAATTATTCTACTGGTGCGGAAGTTGCAAGTGTTGATATCGACAGTGCCGGTCATGCAAATTGTTTAGTTTACAACAAAAAAAGGGACAGTATTTTTCTTGCAGTTAGCGAGTTAAATGGTTCACCTGCACCGCGCGTCATCGAGCTGAACCCTTCGACGCTTGCTGTTAAACAAACGTTCATCAACCCCAGCGGATACGGTGAGTCAGCTATATCGGCTGTTGCGTATGATGCAACAAACGAACAAATGTACATTTCACAAGGATTGAACGTGTATGAATGGGACCCGGACAGCAATTCAGCTTCAAACAAAGTCACCCTTGCTTCACCTGGTTTTGATTTTACAATGCAAGTTGTAAAAGCAAACGCAACCGCGTTTATCTTGCTGACGTATTCACCGTCAAATATCATTGTCTATGACAAATCGGGCGCAAAATTAAAAGTTTTCCCAATCAATCAATGGCTTGACAATGGACGGTTCTGGAGTGGCGAGCCGGAGGATATCACTGTCACTGATTCGTTTTATATCTACATGAATTCACAAGGTATTGTTTCCGTAAATCCTATGGATTCCATGTTTGCGATTTGGCGTGGCGGGCTTGTCCAGGGGCAGAATAACAGTTCTGTCCAAGGGACCGGACCAGGTGAAGGCATGGGTTATCCGACTATAAATAATATTTTGTATGTAAACAATTCAATTGAGCCGGGAACACGTTATCACTGCATGCGGTCCCAGAACGGAACCAAAAATGCGCCATTCGGACAAATTTGGCAGGCGCTTGAATTGGCGTCCTCTCCCTCATATAAGGGACAAGCTGAAATCAGGGTGCAAGCGACTAATGATGACTATCGTTTTTTCAATATCGCAAATGGTGCAAATATATATATCACCGGTAGATACGACGGCGGCGATCCGCCGGCCACCAAACCGTCATTGTTGGGCCTTGTCATTCACAATTCAAATGCTGTTGTACTCGATAATTTAATTATCAAACAACGTAACAGCAATGAGGCTAATACACCTCACACAGTTCGTTGCGTGAATGTGAATAAGCTTATTTGCAATGATATTGAATTGGAAACAAATTCAAGCAAAACAGCTTATAATATGCTCAATTCAACACTGATCCTTTCCGGTGGCGGTTCTGACGTCTTAAAAGAATGGCCCGCAACTCCATGTATTCGTTTACAACGTGGTTCACAACTTTACGGTTATGAAAAGCATAATATAGGTGTAAACCTTGAATCAGAAAACACCTTGATCTGTCAACGGAAAATCTGCGATGCGCAGAACCGAACTACCGGCACCATTGACACCCGCTCCGATGGTGGCGTGCAAATTTGGAGTGATGATATGATTTCAAACATCGTTCAGCACTCGAGCCGGATCGGTGTTCGCTATCATTCCAGCGCCTCCGGTGTTGAGCGAATCCAATATTTCTACGGTTTCAAAAGTGGGGCAAGCTTCACCATGTTGGTTACGGAAGGTTCAAATTCCGTTAAGGTTTCGTTTGACGGTAGCAGAGTTTTCACTGTGTTGGACGCCAATGGACTGGTTGTTGACGGTATTGTTTTTGAGGGGTGATTAGAATTACAGTTGAACAGTTAACTATAATTCTGTCATCCGCAGTCACGCTGGTGGGCACCTCGCTCACCGCGTGTCTTGCCAATTCAAAAACTTTGTACAGAATTAAACAACTCGAGAAAAAGCAAGAGCAGTACAACAACTTACAACAGCGCGTTGCTCTGCAAGAACTGCGTCAGCAGGTGGCGGACCACCGCCTACAAGATTTGGAGGATAAAGCAAAATGAAAAATGTTTCAAAAGATACTATTATTCGCACAATTGTAACTTTTGTTGCGCTTGTAAATTCAGTGTTAACCATGATTGGGAAAAATCCACTTCCATTTTCCGATGATGAAATGTATTTGTTTTTTTCCACACTTTTAACAGTTTTTTCCACAGTTTGGTCCTGGTGGAAAAATAATAGTTTCACTTCTGCGGCAATTGCCGGTGACATTGTTAAGAATGAAGCAAAAGAAAAGGGGTACACGAAATGACCTATGATCAATTTTACATATCATATAAAGGTAGGTTGATTGACTATGATCGCGTGTCCGGTCCCCAATGCGTGGACTTGGCTAAGTCTTACTTGAATTCATGTTTCGGTCTTCTGCCTGGAGCATGGGGAAATGCGGTTGATTATTATAACAATTATTCCGCACATAAAGCCCTTGTTACAAATTTTGAAAAAATCGCAAACAATCCTACTTTCGTGCCGTTAAAGGGTGATATTGTTGTATGGGGGACGAAAATCGGAAAATATGGTCACATTGCCATTGCCACCGGCAATGGAAACACAAAGTGGTTTGAATCTTTCGATCAAAACTGGCCGCGCGGGTCTAAATGCAAAAAAGTAAAGCACACCTATTATGGAGTGCTTGGAGTGCTTCGACCTAAACAGCGCGGAAAAATTTTTGATTATCCTAAACCCAAAATTGGGTCAACAATCACATTGACCTGTGTGCGCGGAGTATACAAGGGCGCAGGCGCAAACACTGGGCGAAAAAAGATCAAAGAATTGACTTCGGATGGTATAAAGCATTGTTTGAACCGTGGTGAAGAAAATAACATTGCCTACCTGAAACGCGGAACAAAATGTACTATTCTTGAAATCGTTTATAAAGGCAATAAAAACATTTGGGCGCGAATTCCCTCCGGATGGATTTGCATTTACGATTATAATATCGCTTGTAAACGGTTCAAATAAAAAAGACCCGGGAGAAATCCCGGGTTCTTTTATTTAGCTGAAAAATAAAATTCGCACTTCCGATATGTTTTGAATTGTTGAAAACAATTGATCATTGCAATAGACACATTTTGTTAAAAGAAATTCATTGAATTTGATTTGAATATTTGTTCCGACGAATGTTCCGCCGGAAAATGTTTTTAATTCAAGCACCTTGTAGCCTCTAGCCGCAAGGATAGCTTGTAATGCTGTTGATATCGATGTTCTCATTTATTTTTCATACCTCGCTATTACATTTCTTGCCGCGTGCATTGATTTTGCGTTTGCATTCATTTTGAACGTCAATGCGACAACATTGCTTTCTTCGTGCACTTCAATTAAATACCTTATTAAGTCCAAACACTTTGAAAAGTAAATAAGACCTCGCACACCGGTCAAGGTGTTTGGCGCTCTTAGCATTATTTCTTTTTGGCTTTTTGCAACCTGATTGATGAATGATGCGAAGTACGTTTCAAGCGGTTTTTTGATTTCTCCATCTTTGTTGAAACACTTCTCTGCCCAATCAAATTGTTGTTTGATTAAAAACCGAATCATTTATTACACCTCAAAATCGTTATCAATAAATTCGGTGCCACAAAAGCATTCAACTTCTCGCAGAAGTGCAAATTTGTTGTAATTCAAATGCTCATAATACAGCGACCCAAAACGACTCACCTTGTTAAAACCTTCTTCGAAGTTGTCAACAGCTGTATCAATCATGTTTCTATCCTCAAAAGACAAATCCGCGTATTTTACAAATGTGTTTTCGTGACAATCAAAAATATGAATAGGCTTTTCAATATCAACCAAATAACCCTCTGCGTACCCTTGATCGTAGCGACGATCCCATCTTTTTTGCAACTTCATAATTTTACTCCTTTTAATTTAGTTGTTTTCTTTCCTCATTTCTTGTCTTAATTATAGCACGAAATGAAGAATATGTAAATAGATTTGGGCAAATTCGCTGAAATAATCGACATTGTTCATTAAAAGCGTGATCCGCGCTCCCTGATCTTAAACGTCGATTCACTCAATTCAACACCGCCTTGCACGGTTTTGCTTTTCAAAATTCCAAAATATTCTTGTTCTGTATTAAAATTATCAAATGTGATTTGATTTTTGACTACTTCGGTTTGCCCCAGGCCTGCGGCCTTCACATCAAGTCGGCCTTGATCGTCTTCTTCAATATACAGTTTTGCACCAAGAAACTTTGCTCTTGAAAAACTACTTTCGTGCGCCATGCAGTTGAATTCCGTCTCACTAATTTTGGCGCCATCCGGAGGATCATCGCCAATCAAGTGTAGACTATCCGTGTCGCAGTAACAGCACCTATCAATATTCGTTATGAAAAGTGTTTGAATAAATCGCCGGGCGTAGGCTGTCACGAACGCGGCAACCGGTACATACACTGTCTTGGCTGGTCGCGGCGTTTCTACAGTTTGATATGCAAGTATTCCTTTATCATTTATATAAGGACGCTTTACAAATTTATCATTGCTGGCCCCAAATTTTCCGTATAGTGAATTTAGAAACAGTTTTGCAATACTTCTCTTACCTGCATTTTTCTCTATCGTTGCTTGCATTTTCATTTCTTTGAAACGATTTACATAATCAACAAATATTCCTGCTCGACCTATAAATTTATAGCCACCTATATATTGAATTTCTTTTATATTGTAGCATTCGTAAAACATTTCTAAGTCAACGTTGGTTAAATACAAATTTACCATCAAACAACCGGTAGTTGTTACATACTCACGAGGGTTGAAGCGTTTATCATTTTTAATTTGAATTGTTGGTATTTTCCCTTTTTTCAATTCAAACTGTGCAATTATGAACTGTATATATAATGGATATATTGGATCGTCTTTGTATTTACCTTCAAAGAAAACAGGGGTTCCGACTGGATATTTATTTCTTGCATCAATCATTACAGATGGATACAAACTGTTTACGTCGTACACCCTCCCGTGGCCTACCGGTTTACCTTTGAATTTAGGATTAACATAACAATAACCACCTTTATAGGCACGTTTTAACAAATGATACAAATCATCATCAAGGTGTGGGAAATATGTTAAAAATTCATAGTTTGAATAGTAACTATTTTTCTTGTAATAGCGCATAGCGTTTGAAGCTATGGTGTTACGCTCGTGACCCTCATTCCGGAACTGCTTGATTGCTTTCGCTACAATTATAACATCATTAGTTATATATTGTACTTCTTCCTGTGTCATTGTATGGTTATACCCTCGGAATGTTTTATAGTCAATAGTTCCTTTTTGCTCTTTAATCCCAAAAGATTTGGCAATCTGTGAAACACTCATATTGAATATTTTTAGAGTGTCATAAATTTTAACATATTTTCTTTTTGTGAAATTTATTCGATAATTATAATGCACACCTATTGAACTGATTAAACATTCAACGGTTTTTGCTTTTCTTGATTTAGGGTTGTCGTTATATTGCCATTTTGCAGTTCCTAACAAATAACTTAAAATGTAACTACCATCAAATTTTAAGTTGTGAAAACCAATCAAGGAACCATTCGGAAGGCCTTGAATTGCAGAAAGCCAACTTGAGATATTATTTCCATATTGAATATTACGCAAATTATCAACCTCGACAATGGACCACGCCCAGACAGACATGACCCCAGTTTCGGGGTCCCTTTGAGTTTCAAAATCGGAAATAAATTCGTTCATGCTACTTTCCCTTCACACCACTAATTGCTGTTAACATTCGGTCATAGGCTTCTTGACTCTGTGTTGGGTCGTTTGATTCGTAAGCCGCCCATAATGCTTCAACGGCTTCAGGCCATGCGCGAGATAACGAATCAATTTGAAGCAATGTTAAATTATTAAACTCTTGAACTAAATCCATTAAATCTAAAGCGCGCAAACCGTTCATTACATTTTCACGAAACACCTCCGCCCGCTGTTGATTGAATGCTTCCAAGGTTTCCTTTTGATATTCGTACATATACTGTTTTAATGCTTTCGCAGACTTAAATTCTGTTTTTGCAGGTGTTTCATTTTGAATGAATGATTGAATACTTCTTTCTTGCTGTTTTTTAATTATTCGTGTGGTTTGCGTTTCAATTGTTTTATATTTACCTAAACGGATAGTTTTTTCTCGCCGAACTGCTCCGCTGGTTTCTCTTAAACGGTTAAGCAGTTCGTTATATTCTTCAACCGTTGTTATTTTTGTAAACTCTTTTTCAACATTTAATAGTTTTGGAAGTACAACTCCCTGATACTTCCCGTGTGACTTCAAGGCGGCGGCTCTTCGTACGTTATAGTTATACCCACGAATGACGGTTGCCAGTTCGCGTTTTCTTTGTTTTGTATGAATAAATTTTTTCATATACTTTCACCGTTAAATAATTATAGCCCGGTATAACCGGGCTATAATTATTCATTTTTGATAAATTTACAGGACACTAAATTTGTATGTGTGTCCGTTTTTCGTCTTGACCTGGCACGGTACAATCTGTAAGGGATCGGAAAAATCAGAACCCCAAATAGAGCGAACAGCCTTAACACAGCTGTCTACACCCAATGCCATAGACATGTATGCTGACCCGTCATCACATAGGAAAAAATAACGGTTGACCGGCTCGCCTTGATCGTTTACAGCTGGCTGGTCGATGATCTGCACCACAGACAGGGTCTTGTTTACTGCTTCACTAAACGGAGCGGCGTTTGTCAGTGCGCGAAAAAGGTTTACCTTACTTTCATGAGTTGTTGCGGTTGCAATTAGTGCGGTAGTTTCCATAATGGTTTCTCCTTTTGTTTTAAGTGTTTTGTTTTCTTCAAAGGTGAGCGCTCATGTCCTTTGATAGCTACATTATATCATAAGCGATACTATTTTGTCAAGGTTTTTGAAGGTTCGCTCATTGTATAATAATATTTTACACTCTGTATAATACAGCCCCCGAACGTGACTTGGTTCGGTTGGGGAAAGTTTATTTTAATACCAAAATGACAACAATAT
>ERZ808262.646-NODE-646-length-14220-cov-2.422309_pt1 | contig 14220 bp, 15 predicted proteins | sample MGYA00520895_ERZ808262 | MGnify/ENA primary metagenome ERZ808262 (study PRJEB31516, sample SAMN03275588) | gut metagenome | biome: mammalia-associated habitat; material: feces | host: Papio cynocephalus | place: Kenya | collected 2012-08-02 ... | reverse complement strand
GCCGTAAAGCTCGCAGAGTGCACGATCAATGACGTGCTCGGTGAGCGAGCAAAAACCAGAGTGAAGGAAGACGAGGCACGTATTTCCCTGACTCTGCCCGCAGCGTGCGAAAACGAAGAGGCAGTACAGGCGGTCCTGACCGGCATGATGCTGACGCTTTGCTCCCTGCGGGATGATTACCCTGATTATATCGAAGTTTTGGAGGTGTCAAACGATGCTTAAGATGAGTTTCCAGTTCTTCGCGCACAAGAAAGGCGGCGGCTCGACCAAGAACGGCCGTGATTCCGAATCCAAGAGACTCGGTGCCAAGCGCGCAGACGGTCAGTTCGTTCTGGCTGGCAACATTCTCGTTCGCCAGAGAGGCACGCACATCCATCCGGGCAACAACGTCGGTATCGGCAAGGACGATACCCTGTTCGCTCTGATTGACGGCAAGGTCAAGTTCGAGCGCCTGGGCAAGGATCGCAAGATGTGCTCTGTGTACGCAGAACAGTAATTTGCAGCGAAACCCCCGAACGCCTCTCGCGTTCGGGGGACTTTTTTCAAGAAGGCGCGGAGCACCTCCTTGAAAAAGGATTGCACCGTGACTGCGCGCAAGCTATTTGCGCTTCGCGCAAATAGCTCACACTTGCACGGTGAGCGGTATCGTTTCGGTCGGCGGAGCCGCCGGATAAAATGAAACGAAGACTTGATTTTATGCTTGCGGACGCGAAACTCTGCGAGGCCAGACTCCCTGGAATAAGGAGGATTCTTAATGTTTATTGATAAAACAAAAATTTACGTGAAAGCGGGCGCGGGCGGCAATGGCGCGATCGCTTTTCACCGCGAAAAGTATGTGGCGGCGGGCGGCCCGGACGGCGGCGATGGCGGAAACGGCGGGTCGATCGTGCTGCGCGTGGACGATAATCTGTCGACGCTGATGGATTTCCGCTATAAGCGCAAATATGCTGCGCCCAACGGCATGGACGGTCAGGGCGGCCGGTGCAAGGGAAAGCGCGGCGAAGACCTGATCATTAGAGTCCCGCGCGGAACGGTCGTGCGCGACAGTGAGACGAACGAGGTCATCAAGGATATGTCCGATTCGGAGGACTATGTGCTCTGCAAGGGCGGCCGCGGCGGCTGGGGCAACCAGCATTTTGCGACCCCGACGCGTCAGGTGCCGCGCTTTGCCAAAGCCGGTCTTCCCGGTGAGGAGCACGAGGTCATTCTGGAGCTCAAGCTGCTCGCGGACGTGGGTCTGGTGGGCTTTCCGAACGTCGGCAAATCGACGCTTCTGTCCGTGACGTCCAACGCGCACCCGAAGATCGCAAACTATCACTTCACGACGCTCTACCCGAACCTCGGCGTCATTTACGTCGCAGACGGCGTCTCGTTCGTCATGGCCGATATCCCCGGCATCATCGAGGGCGCGGCAGACGGCGTGGGTCTGGGGCACGATTTTCTGCGGCACATTGACAGATGCCGGCTGCTCATCCACATCGTGGACGTGTCCGGCAGCGAAGGCAGAGACCCGATCGATGATTTTGAAAAGATCAACGAAGAGCTGCGGCAGTACTCTCCCGACCTTGCAGCCCGACCCATGATCGTCGCGGCCAATAAAGCGGACCTTCTTCCGCCGGACAGCGACAATTTAGAGCGTTTGAAGGCCCATGTAGAGGCGCAGGGGTATGAATTTTACGTCATCTCCGCGGCCACGACAAAGGGCACGAAGGAGCTCATGCGCACCGTGGCCGGAAAGCTTGCGAGTCTTCCGCCCGTGACGGTCTACGAGCCGGAATACGTCAAGCCTTTGGCCGAGGCAGGCGACGCGAAGGAGCTCAGCATCCAGCAGTACGACGACGTGTGGGTCGTCTCCGGGCCGTGGATCATGAAGCTGATGAACGACATCAACTTCGACGACTACGAGTCGCGGATGTACTTTGACCGCCAGCTGCGAAAGTCCGGTCTTTTTGAACGCCTCGAGGAGATGGGCATTCAGGACGGCGACACGGTCAGCATTTTCGATTTCGAATTCGAATACACAAAATAAGCCACAAAGCCCCGCAGCAGAACGCTGCGGGGCTTCGCGGTTTGAAAAAGAAAAAGAGAAAAGAAAGAGGAAAACTGGATTTCCTGAAAATTAAGATACGCCTCATTCATGTCGGAACTGTGAACGAGAATCAAAAGAATTGTGAACGATCGTCAAAGAAACTGTGAACGGCTGCGCCGAAAACGGGAAAAGGCCCGACAAAACGTCGGGCCTTTCGGCTTATTCGGAAATTCCGGAGAAGCCTTACTTCATGGAGCGCTCGTAGGCTTCGATCATTTTCTTGACCATCTGGCCGCCGACGGAGCCGGCTTCGCGGGAGGTGAGGTCGCCGTTGTAGCCGTTCTTCAGGTTGACGCCAACCTCAGAGGCTGCTTCCATCTTGAACTTGTCCATGGCCTCACGGGCCTCGGGGATGTTGATGTTGTTGCTGTTGCTGTTGCGGTTCGTCATAATCGTGTGTCTCCTTCTTTCAAATGTGGAAAATCGTTTTGATTTCCTCAGTCGTAGTTTGACCGGAAGAAGAAAGCTTATGTCTGCCAAAGTAAGCCTCTGATGGAAAGCAAAACGCTGCAAAAATTTGTCTGAAAAACGATGCCCATGCACAAAAACGCCGGTCGAGACTGGCTGCCACTAGGTATGTAAGCTTAGAATGTAATGACTTTGCATTGACAATTTTGCATAAAAGGATATACTAAAGAAAAAGGGGGTACGATTATGAATCAGGCATACAATGTTTCTTCCGCGCCGAAAACAACGACGTTTCAAATGCGCATGAATCCGGAGATCAAGCAGCGTGCCGAGCAGCTTTACGCCAGCTACGGTCTGAATTTAACAGATGCCATCAATATCTTCATCCAGCAGTCGCTCAACATGGAGGGACTTCCGTTTCTGCTCTCGCCGGAAAACGAGGAATATATGCAGGCCAAGGCACTTAAGCGCCTGATGGCAGAGCTGGATGCAGGCTGGAAAAGCGCAGAACAGGACGGCTGGGTCAGCGAGATTGATGCCATGCGCCGGTTGGAGACGGACGCATGAAGCTGAGATATACGCCGCGTGCCGTGAACGATTTGACGGCGATCCGCCGCTTCATTCGGGAGGAATACGGAAATCCAAAAGCGGCCAAACGCATCACGGACAGCATCTTTGCTCAGTGCGCAAGTCTCAAACAGTTTCCGAAGTCCGGCACAGCGCTCAGCGCCCGCTTTGGAATCGATACGGATGTGGTCTGCGAGGGATACATGATCTTCTATCGCATCGAGGGTGAATTTGTGTCCATCGGCGCTGTGATCCACGGGAAAACGGACTATCTGGATGTCCTTTTTGGCCGAAAAAACAGATCGGAACGATGATATGTTTGCAAGCCGGATTTTATGCTTTTTCATAGGAAAACCGAACCGCTCGAGGACTTTCCCCGGCGGTTCGGTTTTCAATTGCCGCTTTGCAGCGCGGACAGGGGATCGACGGCCTCGCCGTCAACATACACGCCGAGGTGCAGGTGCGGCCCCGTGGTCCAGCCGGAAGAGCCTGAAAGGGCGATGATCTGGCCTTGCCGGACGGCCTCGCCGGGGCTCACGAGAAGCTCCTGCAAATGCGCGTAAAACGTCTGCACGCCGTCTTCGTGCGTAAGCTGGACGAAATAGCCGTAGGCTTCGTTGTATTCTGCCAGGAGGACCGTTCCGTCCGCCGCGGCCAGCACATGGCTTCCGCCGCTGGCCTCCAGATCGACGCCGGAATGGAAAGATCTCGTCCCGGAGACCGGATGCTCCCGCCAGCCAAACGTGTCAGTCACAGCTGCGTCTGGGTTTTCCAGCGGGAAAACGTATTTGGGCGCGGGCTCAGGTAAAACCTCTGCCTCAGGTTCCGGTTCGGAAACGACGCGCTGCGCGGTCTCGGCGGATTTTGGGGCGGGGGAGACCGGCGCGGACGATTTTTCCGGTTCAGAAACGGAGACTTCTTCCACACGCACGGCTTCCTGCGTGACGCGTTTGGCGGGGACGGCCTGTGTGGCAAAGACGCACGCCGCCAGCAAAAATGCCGCTGCAGCCAAAATTCCCACGCGGGCCGGAACACGTCGATAGGCCAGAATGGCGCGGATCCTCGTCTCGACGCCGTGCTTTGCAAAGCCCATGCAGAGCGGCATGGGCGCGGGCACGTGCTCGGCCATCGATAAAAGCGTCAGCGCGTAGGCCTTTTTGCAGCCGGGGCCCAGCGCGTGCAAAACCGCTTCGTCGCACGAAAGCTCCAGATCCTCGCCCGCCGCCTTCACCATCCGCCAGACGAGCGGATTCCACCAGTAAAGGCACAGGCACGCCGCAAAAAGTACCTTTTTCAGGCAGTCCCGCGCTCTTACGTGCGCCAGCTCATGCGCCAGAACAAGGGTGAACGCCTCGCCGCGTAAGTCCTCCGGCAAAAGCACCGTCGGGCGCAGAACGCCGAAGGTCAACGGAGCGCGGCGGTTTTTTGTCTCGCGGATTCTCGGTTCGCGGGAAACATGGAATTTTGCCAGAAGGTCAGGTATTTCGGTTCTCGGGGCAATTTTTGCGGCGCGGAAGCTTCGGGTCATGCAAAAATAGCCGACGAGCAGATACAGGCAAAGAAGCCCTGCGCCGATGAGCCAGACGACGATGAGCGGAGAAACGAAGCGCCCTGCATCGATGGCCGCCGCGCCCTGCGAAACGCTTGATGCCAACGCGGGGAAGGGGCGAAGCACTTCGGAAATCGCGCCGCCGGTCGTGCTTGGCCTTGCCCCTTGCAGCAGATTCCAGAAGCTCAGCCGCGTCGGAAGCTCGACCGGAAGCAAGAGCCGCAGCGCCGCGACGCACCAGAGTGCCGGAAAAAGCCTGCGCGGCAGCCGCTTTGCAAACAAACGCCGCAGGATAAGCACGAGCAGGATCGCGACGCTTCCGCCGAGTGCCGCCGAAAAAACGCCCCTCATCCCTCCTGCGCCTCCACCAGCGCCCGCAGCCGCGCAAGCTCTTCCTTGGAGAGCGACCGGTCAGAGAGGAACGACGCGAACAAAAGCTCTGCCGAGCCGCCGAAGACCTTGTCGACCAGCGCGTCGGCCTCTTCCTTCTGCGCCTGCGCCTTTGTGATGACCGCGTGGCAGACGAAATTGGGCTCTCTGCGCTCGATCGCGCCCTTTTCGATGCATTTTTTGACGACCGTGTAGGTCGTATTTTTGTTCCAGCCGATGGACTTTGCCAGCCGAAGCGAAAGCTCCTTCGCCGTCAGATCGTTCTGCTGCCAGAGGATGTCCATCACGCGCCATTCCGAGTCAAAAAGCTTCATGCGCCGCCTCCTTTTGTTGCTGTGATCAGACTATCACAATCGTCTAAACTTGTCAAGAGGGGTTGACAAACTTGGACTACTGTGATAGTTTGAAAGCAGACTATCGCAATAGTACAAAGAAAGGAGGTCCCGACACAAAGTTACACAAACGACCAAAAGACGCTGTCCGCGGCGGCGTCTTGTCGGCGCTTCGAAAGGAGAATTTTATGCGAAAAATACAGCGCTTTGGCGCGTTATTGTTATTGCTGGCGCTTTTTTGCGGCTGCGCGAAAAAAGAGGTCGCGGCCATTTCGCTTCCCGGGGAAGAGAAGGCCTCTGCGGAAGAACAAACTGCACCGGAAGCCGCACCAACGGCGGCGCAGGCGGAAACAGGGGAGGACAGCTATCATCTCGTGCTGCAAAGGCGCGTGCCGGAGGGCCTCATCGGCATCACAGCCCTGACGGTTTCTGGCGATACGATCATCGCCGGTGGGCCTTCGGACAGTGGGCCTTCGCTTGTCCGATTCCCGATCGAGGATGGGGAAACGGCAGTTCTGGATGTTCCGGAGGATACGGACTATCTCTACGCGCTGTGCGATGCACCGGACGGCGGGTTCTGGCTTCTGAGCGGTACGCTTCCGGCGGGGTATCTGGACGAGCGCGGGAATTTTACGTTTTTGACCGGCGAACCGGAGGGCAAGCTGGCGCTTTCGCGGTACGATGAAACTTACAAGTTGCAGGAAACAACGCCGCTTTCGACGACTTATAATGAGACCGGTGCGCGGTTTTTCCAGATGGCGAAAACGGAAAGCGGCTTTGCGATCGTCAGCGCGTCGATGCTCGTTCTGCTGAGCGATACCGGCGCGGAGACGGCGCGGCAGACGATCGACACGAACGACGGCTGGGCGTTTGCGGCGATGCAGGAAGAAAAAGGGACGCTTTTCGTTCTCACGCGCGAACTGTTCCAGGGCGAAGCGCCCGAATTACGCGCGTTTGATGAAAAAACGCTGACGCCGCTGGAAAGCCAAACACTTCCGGCGGGCGCGGTCGGGCTCGGTCTGGACGAGGACGGTGCGTTTTTGCTGACGGACAGCGACGCGCTCTCAAGCTATGACATATCATCCGGAAAGGTGCAGACGATCGCACTCTGGCGGGAGCTTGGCGCGATGACGAACGCGAGTCAGGTTTTCAGGACGCAGGACGGCTATGTGCTCTTCTCTCCGAACGAGGAGTCGGTCTCGCTCGTTTTATGGAAGGCGGGCGCGGGAAACGAGAAGACGGTCCTGACGCTGGCCGTCGCGGCGGATTGCCCGATGCTTTCGTTTACGCAGATGTTTGAGAATTTCAACCTCAGCCAGGAGGACTATCAGATCGACTACACCGTCTATTCCGACGCACCGTATGCAGACGGAGAACCGATGGACGTTCTGCGCACGAAGATCATGGCAGGGGACTCGCCGGACCTCTTCGCGTTTTACTCCGACGGCAATCAGGCCGCGCCGCTTCTTGCACGTTCTGTCTGCACAGATTTAAGGGAGATTTTGCCGGACGTGACGGAGGATACGCTTCTGCCGGGGCTTTTTGACCTGCTCACGCCCGACGGTGCGCTTTATGAGCTTCCGCTGACGGTGCGGGTCGATACGCTGATCATGCCGTCGGATTTCATTGACCACACTGGTGTGACGCTGGAAGATTTAGAGGCCGCGCGGGAAAAAATGCCGTCCGGCTGGGTGCCGGTCGATTCGTGGAACACGCCGGGAAATCTTTTTGGGCTGACCGCGCCGTTCTGCATCGGAAGATTTACGGACCGCGAAAATGGCACGTGCAATTTTGAAACGCAGGAATTTCTGGACATTCTCGAATGGTGCAAGAACTGGGGCGGCGACGGCTCGACGCCGCCGGCTCCGGAGAAAACGCTCGTCAAGCTCGGCTGGATCTCGAGCCTCAGCTGGCTGGCATCGCGCGAGGGCATCGCAAAGCAGTGGTTTGACGGCGCGGACTACACCTACGCTGGCTATCCGGTGGGGACCGGCGGCAGCGCGTATCTGGTGCTGACGAGCCTCGGCGTGAGCGCATCCTGCCGAAGCTTAGACGGCGCGAAGGCGCTTTTGGAATACTGCGTTTCCAGTCAGCAGGAAACCGGTCTGCCCGCCAATATGCAGGCCCTGCAAAACGAGTTTTTACAGTACGAAGCGGGAAACCGCACCGACTGGTACGGCGAGGTGGAAAAAATCAGCGAGGCCGACAAGGAAAAGTTTCTGGAGTTACTCAGCAGCGTCACCGTCCTTGAAGGCATGGACGCGTCGCTCGAGGATATTTTGTGCGAGGAAGCGAACGCGTATTTTGCGGGCGCTGTGACGGCCGAACAGGCGGCCAAAACCATCCAGTCCAGAGCCAGCGTGTATCTACTTGAGCAGTACGCAAATTGATTTTTTGTGGTAGAATAGAAAAAACCCGCCGGGATGTAACATTTCCCGGCGGAAGCGTAGATAGACAGTAAAGGGCCTATACGTCGCTGTTTTTATAATGGGCGCGCAGCTTTTTCTCGGTGAGGTCGGCCAGCACCACACTCAGCATGAAAGCGGCGACGGCGCAGGCGATAAAAAGAATGTCCAGAAGAATGGAAATCCCCATTTTGCTGAAGACCAGATTCAAAATGCGCAGAAAAATCAGAAAATACGCGGCGGTTATCACGGCAAAGACCATTGCAGACACTCCTTTCTGCGGGATACAATTGCTTACAAGAAAAGTGTAGCGGAAAAAGAAGAATTTTACAACCGTAGAATTGCACAAAAAATACGCCGCTTTTTGCGGCAGAAAAGCCAAAGGAGGCGGAAAGATGGACGAAGCCTATCTGGAAGAGGCGATGGCGTATCGGGCTTCGCGGCGGCGTATCAGGCCGGGGATGCTGCTGGCGGCGGTAGTTTTGCTGCTGGCGCTGGGCGGCGCGTGCTTTGCGGGCGTGCAGGTTTTTGGCGTGGGCTCTGCAAAGGGGAAGGACGTGCGCGAGCTCATGAAGCCCCTGCCGACGCAAACTGTTTCGGAAGCGCAGACAGAAACAGAGCCGAAGCCGTATGCGTCCTGCGGCGTGATTCTGGACGAGGAAGACTTGAGCCTTGCAGGCTCGAGCCTTGTGGAGGCCGAAGACGGCGCGATTCCGGAAACCTTTCTCAGCCCCGGCTATATGGCTGTTTTTGCGCGGACGGACGCGGAGGGCTGGCAGGTGTCGGACGGCGAAACGGTTTCGGTTTCCTTCACGCTGGCAGAAAACCAGACGATCGACATGGAGGCAGGCTTTGTGCTGAACGGAACGTACCACAAGCTTTTCCGCGCCCTCGGCCCCACGCTTTCGACCGAATTTACGCCGGAGGAAGGCGGAACGCTCTATCTCTGCCTGACGAACCGCTCGAGCCAGACGGCGGTTCTGCAAAGCGGAAACATAGCAATTCCTGCGAAGTAACCAAAAACGCGGGACGCGCCTTTTGACACGTTCCGCGTTCTTTCTTACAGCATCGCCCGCAGTAAATGGAGCAGCGCCTCCTGCTGGGGTGCGTCCAGCTTGTTCCAGCAATCCAGCAGCTCCAGCTGGCGCGGGTTTAAGGGGTACTGCGCCGCGCCGTCGGCAAAAAACTGCGAAAGCGTGAGACCAAAGGCGGCGCAGATTTTTTCCAGCGACGAAAAAGACGGCGTCATGCCCTTTTTGTACCACGAAGAGATCGTCGACTGCGGAAGGCCCGAACGCTCGGCCAGCTGGTATTCTGTCCAGCCACGCGACAAGCGGTTGCGGCGGATCATCTCTAAAATATCGGTCACATAACCACCCCTACGACTTTTCAAATATTATACTTTGAAAAATCGTTGCATTTTAATCAGAAATATCGTATTATTTATTACGACAATAATCAGCAAAGGGGAGCGAAGGGTGATACGGGAGGAAGATCTGCGCTGCTGCGCGTGGGTGGACGACAAAAAGCGCATCGTTTCGTTTCATAAAATCCCGGGGCGCGGCAGTTCTGCGAAGGCGAACGCATTTTCTGGGAGAACATCGTGGCCTTAGTGCTTAACGGCTACCGCGTGCAGTAGGCGGAATTACGAAAAAACGGCTTCTGTAAGGACGGAGGCCGCTTTTTAACGGAAATTTAACTGACAACCCAACTTGATTTTCGGATTGTCAGTTGCTATAATAGACACGATATCAAAAGCATGGAGGGATCTCTATGGAAAACGACGCACTTCCGCAATATATGCGCATTGCCCGCTCCATTGCGCAGCGCATCGCGGACGGAGAATTGCAGGAGGGCGAGAAAATTTCGGGCCGGTCCAAATTATCGAGCGAGTACAATGTTTCGCCCGAGACCATCCGCAAGGCCGTACAGGTTTTGCAGGACCGGGCGGTCGTCACCGTGCGCGAGCAGAGCGGCGTTTTTGTCCACTCTGCCGAGCAGGCGCGGCAGTGCCTCGGCGCATTCAAAGACGGCGGCGGCCTGATCGGAAAAAAGCACCGGCTCAAGAGCCTTCTTGAGCGCCAGCAGGAGCTCAGCCGCGAATTGCAGGAGCTTTGCGGGAGCATTTTAGACGAGATGATCCTGCCGGCGCAGGCGGCGCAGAGTCTTCCCAACTACTGCGTGCGCATTCCGGACGATTGGCCCGGGGAAGGGAAAAGCCTCGGCGAACTCAAATTCTGGCGGGCGACGGGCGCGACGGTCGTGGCCATCCGAAGAGCGGGCGCGGAGATCGTCTCTCCGGGGCCGGATACGGCATTTCTGCGCGGAGACCTCGTCATCTTTGTGGGGGATTCTTCCGCGCAGCAGGCGGTCGCGCACTTTTTTACAACGGAAAAAAATCAGCGTTCCGGCGGCAAACAGCCGGAGGAAAGGAGATCACATGATCCATAACGAGCTGCACACCCTCGACATTATCATCATCGCAGCGTATCTCATCACAATGGTCCTCATTGGACTTGTCATGGTCCGGAAGGTCCGGAACATGGACGACTATTACCTCGGCGGGCGTTCCTTCGGGCCGCTGGTGCTGATGGCCACCGTCTGCGCGACCATCATCGGCGGCAGCGGCCTGATGGGACGCGCGGGCGTAGCGTATTCGAGCGGCTTCAAGGCCATCATGACGGCCATCCCATACCTGCTCGGAATGTTCATCTTCTCGGGCTTTGCCGGACGGATTTCCGCCGTTGGCACGCGCTTCAACGTGACCTCCATTCCCGACCTTTTTGAAAAGCGCTTCGGAAAAAGCGCAAAGGTCGTTCTCGGCGCGCTCATCGCCTTTACAATGATGGGAACGGTCGCCTCGCAGGTCACCGCGACGGCCACGATCATCAATATGCTCGGCAGCGAGATCGGCATTTCCTATGAAGCGGGCGCGATCATCGCCTGCGTGGTGTTCATCATCTACACCGCGACCTCGGGCCTGTTCGGCGTTATCTACACGGACGTTTTTCAGTTCGTGATGCTGATCCTGTTCGTTTACATCCTCATTCCGGCCACGTCGCTTGCAAAGCTCGGGGGCGTGAGCAATTTCCTCGCGAATCTTGCGCCGGAGCTCTCAAAGCCGTATATTGACGGTAGCATCGTCGGTGATATCATCACCTATTTCGTCTTCACGCTGGCCGGCGCTGAAATGTGGCAGAGAGCTTTTGCCGCCAAGAGCCAGAAGGCCGCAAAAGAGGGCCTGTTCCTGGGAACGTTCGTCTACGGTCTGACGATCCCGCTGGTCTGGTTCATGGGCGTGGTGGCGCACCAGCTCGTTCCGGCGGAGAAGATCATCGCTTATGGGTCAACAGACGCGGTCGTTCCGGCGCTGGCCATCGAAATTCTGCCGGTTGGCCTGACGGGCCTTGCGCTGGCGGGCATTTTGTCCGTCATCATGTCCACGGCGGACAGCTACCTCATCGTCTCCGTGCAGACGTGCGTGCACGATATCTACAAGACCTTCAAGCCCGGCATCACAGAAAAGAAGGAGCTTTTCCTCACGCGCGTGTTCGCGGTCATTCTGCCGCTGGGCGCGCTCATTATCGCGCTGTATATCAAAAACGCGTACAACATTCTGATGTTCGCCTGGAGCTTCTATGCCGCGGCGGCCGGTCTTCCCGCGTTTGCCGCGCTCTACTGGAAAAAGGCCACGAAGGCCGGCATTCTTTCCGGCATGGCGGCGGGCTTCTCGGTGACGATCCTCTGGAAGCTCATCGGTCTTCCCTTCGGCATCGGCGCGACGGTGCCGGGCGCGATCGCGTGCGCGCTGGCGCTGGTTCTCGTGAGCCTTGCGACGTATAAAAAGGACCCCACGCCGTTCCTTGATCCTTATCAGACAGGCGCGGCATAAGCAAATAAAACGGTTCGGGCGGGTTTGTTCACAGACCCGCCTGATATTGTTAAAACAACGTTTTTTGAATCGTCATGATTTGGTCATAATTGCACGGTAGGATAGCATCATACAAAAGAGGAAGCGTTGACGCGGCAGTCAGCGTGAAATAAAGGAGCAGATCAGTATGATGGAACATGAAAACGAACGGATGAATTATTCCTTCGAGCCCATGGACGATTCAAGCGGCTCGGCGGGGAACAGACCCGATCCGTCCTACGATTCCGGTTACAACCAGAATCAAAACCAGAACCAGAAGCACAACAAAAAGAATAACGGCATCGGCGGGCGCATGATCGCGCTGCTTGTTGCCGTGGCGCTGGTCGCCTCCATCGGCGGCTCGGTGCTGACGAATGTCATCAGCAACATTTCGCGCAAGAACGAAGAGACCAACAAGGCATCTGAGACCATGAGCAGCCAGTCCGTCGAGTCCTCACAGGACGCACAGAGCGAAGAGGACGACGGCTACACGCTCGAAAAATCGCAGCTTCCGACGTCTCTTTCCAGCAACGACACCGGCAAGAGCCTGACGCCGAAGGAAGTTTACGCAATGAACGTGAACGCCTGCGTCGGCATTGCAACGCAGATCACCACCAATGTCTGGGGCCAGGTCGCCTCGGCCTCTGCAAGCGGCAGCGGCTTCATCCTCACCTCGGACGGCTATGTGGTAACGAATAACCACGTCGTGGACGGCGCGACGAGCGTGACCGTCAAGCTCTACAACGGCGATGAGTACGACGCGACGATCGTCGGCACCGACGAAATGAACGACGTTGCGCTTCTGAAGATCGACGCGACCGGTCTTCAGGCTGTGACCGTCGGCGACTCTGACCAGATCGAAGTCGGCGAAGAAGTCATCGCCATCGGCAATCCTCTGGGCGAGCTGACGTTTACCATGACAGCCGGCGTTGTCAGCGCCCTCGACCGCGAGATCAATACCGACGGCAAGCCCATCAATATGCTGCAGACGGACGTGGCCATCAACTCCGGCAACTCCGGCGGCCCGCTGTTTGACATGGATGGCAACGTCATCGGCATCACGAGCGCAAAATACTCGGGCGAAACGTCTTCCGGCGCGAGCATTGAAGGCATCAGCTTCGCAATTCCGATCAACGACGCGCTTCGCATTGTGTATGATCTTCAGCAGTACGGCCATGTGACCGGCAGAGCCTACCTCGGCGTGACGGTCCGCGACCTCGACAGCTCCACCGGCGCGACCTACGGCCTTCCCACAGGCCCGATGATCCAGAGCGTGGAGGCCGGCGGCTGCGCGGAAAAGGCGGGCCTCCAGCAGGGCGATATCATCATCGGCTTTAACGATGCGGAGATTTCTTCTTACACCGACCTTGTCGCGGCGCTGAATAAATGCAAGGCGGGCGATACGGCGACCATCAAGGTCTACCGCGCCGGTGCGGAAATTGACGCGCAGATCACCCTCGACGAGCGTCCCACCGACGAAGAGATCACCGAACGGCAGAACGCCGCGCAGGACCAGCAGACCCAGCAGGACAGCCAGAATGGCCAGCAGGGAAGAACCGACGGCTCGAACTCCGACGGCTCGAACGGCTATGGCTACGGCTATGGCTACGGCGGCAGCGGCACGAACCCCTTTGAGTACTTCCAGATCCCCGGCTTCGGCAACTAAACCAAACGCCAAGAACCGCCGGACGGAATTTGTCCGGATGGCGGCTTGCATAGATTGAGATCCCCCGGTCTTAAAGAAAAATCCCGGTGCAGTTTTCACTGTACCGGGATTTTTTTCGAAGAAAAGAAGGCTCTTTTCTTCGAGAAGGCTGCGCCTCGACTACGCGCAGAATTTTGTCCCATAGGGACAAAATTCCACACTTGCGAGGCGGGCGGTATTTTTACCCGCAAGGGGTACGCGACATCCGTAAGCGGTAAAACCGCTAACGGCTGTCCTGTCCGGTCGGCAAAGCCGCCGGATAAAATAGATTTCCATTTTATTTCGCGTCTGCGGACGCGAAACTCTGCGAGGCTCAAAATCTCACTCGGCGGAAATCAGGTAATAGTAGATCGGCTGGCCGCCGGACAGGACGTTGACCTCGGCGTTGGGCATGGCTTTGGTGAAGAGCGCGGCGGCCTGCTCTGCCTGCTCGGGGTCTGTGTCTGCGCCGTAGAAAATGTTGACAAACTCCTTTCCCTCGGACGCTGCCTTTTCGGCCATCGCGGAAAGAAGGGAGAAAAGATCCGGGCTGTTTCCCAGAAGGGCGCCATTATAGAGCGCTAAGTACTCGCCCTCGTGGATATCGTGGCCGTCAAAATCGGAATTTCGCGCGGCGTATGTGATCTGCATCGTCGTGACGTTTGCTAAACTCTCGGTCATGAGCTCGAGATTTTCACTTGCGCCCTGCGTTTCGTCGAAGCTCAGCATCGCCGTGATGCCCTGCGGGACGGTCTTCGTGGGAACAACGACGACCTCGCGCGAAGCCAGCTCTGCCGCAGCCTGCGCCGCCATGATGATATTTTTGTTGTTGGGAAGGACGAACACGACCTCCGCGGGCGTCTGCTCGACGGCCTTGAGGATATCC
>ERZ808262.640-NODE-640-length-14363-cov-7.103578_pt1 | contig 14363 bp, 10 predicted proteins | sample MGYA00520895_ERZ808262 | MGnify/ENA primary metagenome ERZ808262 (study PRJEB31516, sample SAMN03275588) | gut metagenome | biome: mammalia-associated habitat; material: feces | host: Papio cynocephalus | place: Kenya | collected 2012-08-02 ... | reverse complement strand
AGGAGGTAGATAGAGTAATCTATGCGAGAGTTCAAATCTCTCTTACTCCGCCATCAGTTTATCATCCGAACCCTGTATATTCACCATTACGGGTTCGGTGTTACCATCAAACTTGATCAGTGGAACAAAATCCCTAAAGAGTTGGAAGGTAAATAGTGAAATGATCACCTCAGAGATGGGGTGATTTTTTTGTACTGCTCAATCGATTAGGTTTTAAAAAACTTAAATATTTCTTGACTATTAAAATAAGTTTTTGTAAACTTAAATCAGTTAAGGAGATAAAAAGTGCAAAACAAACAATTGAAAATTAGTATCGACGAGATGATGGAAAGAATAGGATATAATGAAACCATATCTGCAATTGCTTCCATTGGATACAATAAAGCGATTGAGCAGAATGGGTTAGTTAAAGACTCGGAATTATTCGCGCGTTCAGTCGAATTTACTGCCGCTTTGAATACAGATGCTGTGGAAACGATATCTGGATTTCTTTCCGGAAAGTCTAATGAGGATATTGCTAAATTCGTTCTGGAATGTATGGCAATAGATAATGCATTTTCAGAGAATTCACCTATTGAGCTTTGCGACCTGGCAATTGATTTACTTAAGATTCAATCGGGAGACGAAGTCTGTGATTTCGGCTGCGGAGACGGCGCCTTTCTCGCAAATGTTCTTCTCAATTGCAAGGAAAAGCCGAATGTTCTCGGCATGGAAGCCAATCCTGAATTTGCCGATGTAGCGCAGATTCTGCTATCTTTACTTGAAGCTGACAAAAACAAAATAGAAACTGGAAGCGTAATAGACAGCAAGCTTGAAGGCTATTCAAAAGCCTTCACCTTCCCGCCTCTTGCGATGAAAATGTTCGGAGGATCGGAATATAGAACCAGTAAAATATGCCCTTCGCTTACTTTTTCCAACCGTAACAGCAGCGAATGGATTTTCATCGACCGAATGCTTTCTGGATTGATGGATGGAGGAAGAGCCGTCGCTTTTGTTTGCGGAAGAGCCCTTTTCTGCAAGCAGGACAAACCATATCGTGATTTTCTTCTGGAAAAGGGACTTATCGAATCCATTGTCGAGTTCCCATCCAATCTCCTTTTTAACACCGCAATTAAGATTTACGCCATCGTATTCTCCAGCGGAAACAATCATGTCAGATTGGTTAATGCCGATGATTGTGTTTTGACAAACACGAAAAAGAAGAACGTTCTGAATGTGGATAAGGTCTTAGGACTTCTAAGCTCGGAAAACATCTCAAAAAAATCGAACGCTGAACTAGAAACGTGTGAGAATCTCACTCCTTCTGTCCTTACGCTTGAAGTGAAGAAGCCTTCTAATGCCAAGAGTCTTGGAAAGGTTTCGGAAATCATAGCCGGATGCCAGTATACTGCTTCACATTTTGAAGATAAGTTCACTGATGACGAAAACGGACTTTGCATTTTGACGCCAAATGATATTCAAAACGGGATGATTGATCTGGATGGCCTTAGAAAAATCAAGCAGGATGGCCAAAAACTGGATAAATTCCTTCTTAAGCAAGGAGATGTCGTCATCACAACAAAATCGAGCAAAGTCAAAACGGCTGTGGTCGATGTCGAGCCAGAGAGAAAAATCATAGCCATTGGTGGAATACTTGTAATTCGCCCGGATTCAAGAAAAATCAATCCGACTTATTTGAAAATCTACCTAGACTCTCAAAACGGTCAGACTGCTTTGAAGCAGGTACAAAAAGGCCTTGTCATCATGACCATCAATCCGAGAAATCTAGAAAGCCTTCTTGTTCCTGTGCCGGATATGGCCATTCAGGATTCCAAAGCTGAAAAGTACAACGAGCTTTTGTCCACTCTTGCCGCCTATTCCGACGAAATGAAGAAAATCGAACGCCAAATAAGCGAATTCGATCTGGAAGGCGAGGAATAAAGGCATGTCGTTAAGCATAAACGAGAAGGCAAAGATCAGATCTAGAATCTTTGCTAAGATTTCGAATGAGCTGGATATTGCGTTCAGAGAAGGCGAATTGTCGGGATTTCTGAATAAATACGGAGTCATATTGGAAGAAAAAGAAAGATTACCGATAAGTACAAGACTGGCAAAGATACTCGTTTTCGGACAGCTTGCCGGATCTAAAAAAGACTATCAGATTGTAGCTAAAAAGCTTGGAATCAATTCCGAGAATATAGAATTTCTCGATTACGAAGAAACAAAAAGATTTTCAGCCGAACGTCTAAGAAACTCCATGCAGTATTCGGATATCATCTATGGTCCTGCTCCCCACAAGTGCGCTGACATGGGCGACACAAGCAGCCTCTTGGAGGAGATCAAGAATAATCCTATGGAATATCCCCGGCTTATCGAGGCGAAAAGCAATACTATGGGAACGAATCTGAAAATATCGATTACCAGTTTTAGAGAATGCATAGAGAAGACCTTTTATTACGAATCTTTGCATGCATGATTCAATCAATATCGGATAAATATACAGCGGCTTGTTATATTGTTGTATAATCATTCCATGGAATACAAAGATGCAATTAAGGAGCTGCGGAAACGCATGCTCGTCAGCCAATCGGAACTAGCTGAAATACTCGGAGTCTCTTTTGCGACCGTCAACCGATGGGAACAGGGACTACATCAACCCACATTTGCGGCGAAAAGAAAACTGAAGAAGCTTTTCGACAAAAACAAAATTGATTTAGAGGTATGGTGATGAGTTTGGTTTGAAAAACCGTTTGCGGTTGGACTTTAAGGAAAAGGAGAAAAAACAAAATGGTTACTGGTGAAATTAAAAACAAATTGGATAAGCTTTGGGACTGCATGTGGTCCAATCAAATGACAAACCCTTGGATTGACATCCAGCAGGTTACGTATTTGATTTTCATCAAAATGTTGGATGATCAACAAATCAAACAAGAAGTGAAAATCAACGATCAGTTAAAGCATGGAATCACTTCCGCAGCTAAGCAACGTGAAAAGCTGATTTTCAAACCCGGAAATTATGTCGACCAAGAGCTTGGAATCAATGTTCCGTATGAGGATCTTCGTTGGTCACATTTCAAGGAATTTGCCCCGCAAAAGATGTTCGACAACATGAAGAAGAACGTTTTCCCATTCATCACGAGACTGGATTCGAGTGGGACTACCGCATTCTCCAAATTTATGAAAGATGCCCAATTCACGGTCACAAACGCCTATATTTTGGATGAACTCGTCAAAGGCCTTAGCGATCCAGGCTTGGGGTTTGATAGCAGAGACCTGATGGGTGATTGTTACGAATACCTCCTTTCGAAGATGGCAACAAGCGGTGACAATGGTCAGTTCAGAACTCCGCGCCACATCATTGACATGATGGTCGAGCTCGCCAAGCCAACACTGAAAGACAATATTATCGATCCTGCAATGGGAACAGCCGGCTTTTTGGCAGAGTCTTCGAAATACCTTCAGAGTCATTATGAGAAAGAGCTGATGAATTCGGAGAATAATGCTCATTATCATAACGAGGAATTCACCGGTTTCGACACCGACACCGATATGCTCCGTATCGGAAGCATGAATATGGTCCTTCATGGTGTCGAGAATGCGAATATCCGGTTCAACAACTCTCTTTCAGAGGATTACACGGATCAAGATAAATATTCTCTGATTCTCGCGAATCCGCCGTTTTCCGGAAGTCTGAATCCCGAAACCGTGGCCAAATCTCTTAACCAGATAAGTGGAGGCACGAAATCAACCGAGCTGCTCTTCCTTGCACTTTTCCTCCGTATTTTGAAGATGGGCGGTCGTTGTGTTTCCATCGTCCCTGTCGGCGTGGTCAACAATACCAATGAGAAAGCCTATACAAGACTTCGTAAAGAAATAGTTGAAAACCAGAAACTCCAAGCCGTCATTTATATGCCTTCCGGAATTTTCCAACCTTATTCTGGCGTTCAGACTGCAATTTTGATGTTCACGAAAACCAACAGCGGCGGGACCAATAAGGTCTGGCTCTACAACATGGAAGCCGATGGATATTCTCTTGATCAAAAGAGAACTCCTGTTGCAGAAAATGACATTCCGGACATCATATCGAGATTTGGAAATCTTGATAAAGAAGCTCAGCGTACTCCCTATGATCAGTCTTTCATGGTTGATAAGAAGGAAATTGTGGATAACGATTATGTTTTGAGTTGGAACAAATACCACAAAGTCCATATCGAAAAGAAAGTATATCGCCCCACCTCTGAAATCATCGAATCCATAGAGCAATCTGAAAAAGAATTTCAGGAGCTGATGGCTCAAATCAAGGAGAGCATGAAATGAGCTGCAAGATCCTTAAGGACGTGGTTCTTCCGGTAAAGTCCTCACTAAAATTGTCGGATTTGGAGACATCAGGAAATTATCAAGTCTTTGGAGCTTCTGGACTTGTCGGCTATCGAAAAAGCTTTCAGACGGGAAAAGAGTCAGTAGGTGTTATTAAGGACGGAGCCGGAATCGGCCGTGTGACGATTCTTCCTAAGCATTCCTCGGTTTTAGGCACGATGCAGATACTTGAGCCAAAAGAAGGAATTTCAAATTCATATCTATTCTTTTTCTTATCTCATTTGAACCTTGGTAAGTCTTTTACCGGATCCACTATTCCACATATATATTTCAAAAATTACTGCAAAGCTCAATTTCCTGAGATTTCTTATAAAAAACAATGTGAAATTGCAGGAAAATTGAAAAAAATCAGCGAACTTATCGGAGTTAAAAGAAAACAAGAAACAAAATTGGATTCCTTGGTCAAATCGCGGTTTATGGAGATGTTCGGAGACGTCTTAAGAAATTCCAAAAACTTTCAGACGTGTCATTTCGGAGAATATGTTTATCAAATGAATATTGGCCCCTTTGGTAGTGATCTAAAAAATGATTGTTTTGTGCCCAAAGAACTATCCGCTTGTATGGTTTACGAACAAAAGCATGCCATCGAAAAAACATTAAATGTGCCCACACGATATATTAGCAATGAAAAATATTCTCATTTAAAGCGTTTTGAGATTGGACCTGGAGACATTATAGTCAGTTGTCGAGGGACGGTTGGAGAGTGCTGGATTTTGCCTGAGGAGGCGCCAAAGGGAATAATTCACCCTTCCTTAATGCTAATTAAGCCTAACGATGCTGTTAATCATGAATTCCTTATGTATTTACTTGAAAGAATTCTATCTGAACAAACTCAGCAAGGATCAGGGGTTAAGATGGCCATTAGAGCTAAGGATTTATCAAAAATTGTTTGTATAAAGCCCAGCCGAGAAGACCAAAATCATTTCATCGATTTCGTTCATCTGGTCGACAAATCACGATTTGTCGTTCAGCAGGAGATAAAAGATCTTCAGGAACTCCTTGATTCCAAGATGGAAGAGTATTTTGGAGGCGAAGAATGAACTTTGATTTCTTAAAAGACAAGGCAGACTTCAAGAAGTTGTATAACTTTGCCGAAGAAGCAGAAGAATTCGTTATTTCCAATCCTGATGTTTCTGCCGTCGCTTCAAGAAAAGCGTTGGAGAGCATAGTTAAATCATTTTATATTGCTAAGTATGGGAGCTATCCGGAAGCGGCTTCCCTTTTTGAATTGTTGGACGATGGCTGTTTTTCTTCTTATTTGGATGATTCGATGCTTTCTGCCGTTCATTTGGTGCGACAGATAGGGAACAACGCCGCCCATGGCGAGGATGTTACCAAGCAGGAGGCGATGAAATCGCTAGAGGCCTTGTATTATTCGGCTTGCGAGATACTGAATATGCTTGGTGTAATTTCAGGATACGATAAATTTGATTCCGCTAAATGCCAAAAAGCTGAAAACAAGCCTGAAGAGTCGACGAAGGAGATTGAAAAGAAAAATCCTATTGAAGAAACGTCTTCCTCTTTCGGCAAATATAAAGAAAACATAAAGGATTCTATGCAGCTTAAAGCGGCAATTGATTTCACTGAAGCCGAAACTAGAAAGGTGTATATAGACACCGCCCTGAAGGAAGCGGGATGGGATGTTTGGCCGATTGACAACGCGATCAAACCTGGAAAAGCCTGCATCGAAATAAAACTTCCAGGTATGCCAAATGATTCGAAGGTCGGTTATGCGGACTACGTCCTTTTCGACGACGATGGAAAGCCGCTTGCCGTCATTGAAGCCAAAAAGACTGCAAAGGAAGAGATTGTCGGTTCACAGCAGTCGAAGCTTTATGCGGAACTATTGAAGCAGATTTATGGCATAGAACCGGTCATTTATTACACAAATGGCTATAAGATAATGATGATAGATGGGTGTGGATATCCTGCAAGACGTGTTTACGGATACTACACAAAGGATGAATTACACTCTTTGATCATAAGAAGAGGTTTGCACCAAATTACAGACTGTAGAGTCGATTCGTCCATTTCCGATAGACCCTTCATACAAAACGCGGTTACTTCGGTTGCGGAAACGTTCAACAATAAGCAAAGAAAAGCCCTGCTGGTTATGGCGACAGGGACTGGGAAGACGAGATGTGCCATTTCTGTCGTCGATGTTCTGCAGCGGAACGGCTGGGCAAAGCGGATTCTGTTCTTGGCCGATAGAACTGCTCTTGTAACGCAGGCCAAACGGGCTTTTGAGAAATTCCTTCCCCATTCTTCACGATGCATCCTTTCAGAAGAAGCGGAAGCAAAACGCGATTACAATGCCACAATTGTTCTTTCCACTTATAACACAATCAGCAATATTCTGGACCGTGGGGATCGGAAGATGGGCATCGGCCATTTCGACTTGATCATCATCGATGAATGCCATCGATCCGTTTACAACAAATATAAGGCGATTTTTGAATATTTCGACTCTCTGCTATTGGGATTGACTGCTACACCGAGAGAGCAGGTTGACGCCTCCACTTACGAGCTTTTCAACCTTCCTAAGGGAGAGCCAACTTTCTACTACGATCTTGATACTGCAATATCTGCCGGCTATCTAGTTCCCTTTCTTCCACTGGAGAAAACCACGAAACTTTTGAAGAACGGCATCAGATATGACGACCTCTCCGAAGAGGAAAAGCAACAATACGATAACCTCATTGGGAATCCGGAAAGCGAAGAAGCGCCTAAACAATTGGACGGGAAAGAGTTTTACGAAAGAATCATCAATTCCGACACCATCGATAAAATGCTTCAGACCGTCATGAACGAAGGATTGCGAGTGAAAGGCGGCGAAGAGCTTGGAAAAACGATAATCTTTGCAGTCAACCATTTCCATGCTGAGAAAATCGTGGAAAGATTCAAGGCGCTATATCCGAAAAAAGGCGATAATTATTGCAAGCTCATCGACAATTACGTCAATTATGCGCAGACGATCATTGACGACTTTTCCATAAAGGATAAGGAACCGGCGATTGCGGTTTCTGTCGCAATGTTGGACACAGGTATTGATGTCCCGGAGGTTTTGAACCTCGTCTTTTTCAAACGCATCTACTCCAAAATCAAATTCTGGCAGATGATAGGGCGTGGCACCCGTGTCTGCAAAGGCCTTGACGTCATGAGTCCAAGCAAAGAGTTCTTCCTCAAAAAAAGCGAGGATGCCTCGGTTACCGAGCACGATGACAAACAGGGTTTCTACATTTTCGATTTCTGCGATAACTTCGGGTTCTTCAGAATGAATCCCGATGGACGTGAGCCTAAGAACGGACTGAATCTCTCTCAGAGAATATTCAATATCAAAGTTGACTTGATTTATACGCTCCAATCCCAGGAACATCAGTCAGATTCGGAACATAAAGCATACTATTCAAAAACGAAAGCTGAGCTCATTAAGCTCGCCTCGAAGCTGAACAGAAGCCTTATCAACGTGAGAACGCATTTGAAGTATGTCGACAAATACTCTAAAGAGGAGAATTGGGATTATTTATCAATCCTTGGCGTCAAGGAAATAAAAAATCAGCTGACCGAGCTTATAGACCCAAATGGTGACGACGAGACCTCCAAGATTTTCGACCTTTGGCTTTTCAACATAGAACTTGCGTACCTTGAGGGTGGCAAAGACTACTCATCGGCGGTTCAAAAGGTTAGAACCATTTGCGGAGCACTGTTGGATAAGCTTTCCATTCCTCAGGTCATGGACAAGAAAAAGGAACTACAGGAGGCTTTTTCAAGCGATTTCTGGAAAAGTATTACTGTCGACAAACTCGAAAAGCTTAGAGAAGATGTCAGAGACCTTGTCAAATTTCTTGATAAAAGTATTCGAGCTATGATCGAAACCAATTTCTCGGACAAGGTCATTGACATCGGTTCCGGAACTATCCCGAAAATGCAATTCAAGAACTATAAAGAACGGGTCATAGACTACCTTACTGAAAATTCCGACAAAGATCCGGTAATCAGAAAGATAAAGAACCTTGAACAGCTTAATTCTAAGGATATAGGCGATCTTGAGCATGTCTTTTGGAAAGAACTGGGGACAAAAGAAGAGTATGATAACGTATCTAATGGCAAATCTCTTGGTGTCTTCATTAGAAAAATTGTCGGATTGTCTACCGATAAAGTAAACAAGGTTCTATCTGACTACTTGAGGAAATACAATTTCAATTCCCGGCAGGAGGAATTCCTGAACGAAATCGTGAATTTCGTGCGTGAAAACGGGGACATTGAGCCGAACGATCTTTACGAGTCCGAGCCGTTCAAACATCAGGAATATACCGATATATTCAATGGAAACACGGAACCTGTTTATAGTTTCATTGGATTGATTCACAATTCGATTAGTCTTTCCGCCACGGCTTAAACTTAAGCCACTATTTGTATGATATCTCCGAAGGAGATGCATACATATATGAATGAAAGATTTATTGAGGAAGTCCTTTCCTTACTGCCTAAGGACACGTCAGCCTTTCCAAAAGAAACAATTATCATTACACTGAAAACGGCTTTGGAGGGGAAAAAGGTCTATGTCGACACAGAAGCAAAGAAGGATCTTAACAACGCAGAGGCCATGGAACTGTTTTTGGCCTCAAAGTCATTGGAAGGATGCTCAAATCGGACCTTGAAATACTATGAGGCCACCCTCAAACAGGCATTAGGAAAAATCGGGAAGAACTATCTTCTGGTTTCTTCTTCTGATGTGCGTGGATTTCTTTCTGATTTTCAGGAAAAAGGGACAGCTGGGAATACCACAATCGACAACGTAAGACGTGTCGTGTCTTCCTTTTTCTCGTGGCTGGAAAATGAGGATTACATTTCCAAAAACCCCGTTCGAAAAATCAAAAAAGTCAAAATCGGAAAAAAAGTGAAGGAAACCTATAGCGATGAAACAATAGAGATACTGCGTGAACACGCTAGTTGCCTCCGTGATATTGTAATCATCGATTTTCTGTGCTCCACGGGCGTCCGTGTCGGAGAGCTTGTCAAGCTGAATAAAGTTGATATTGATTTTGAGAAGCGGGAGTGCATTGTCAACGGCAAGGGAAACAAGCAACGCAAGGCATATTTCGACGCTATGACGAAGGTTCATTTGCAAAAATACATTCAACAGAGAACCGATGATAACGAAGCATTGTTCGTTTCATCGCTTTCTCCCCATAAAAGACTGGAAATAAGCGGAATTGAGATCATGCTTCGGAAGCTAGGAAAGGAATGTGGCATCAATAAAGTGCATCCTCATAAATTCCGACGTACTTTAGCCACAAAAGCCATAGACAAGGGCATGCCAATCGAACAGGTTCAGCATCTTTTGGGACATTCGAAGATCGATACTACCCTGGAATATGCGATGGTCGATGACTCAAACGTAAAATTAAGCCACAAAAAGTACCTGGAGTGAACGACAAATCGTGATTTGTCGACCAGATGGACGAAGTCAACAAACTTGTTTTGGAGCTCAATAGGAGGCAAAGGAAGCATAAAAGATCGAAGGGCATCAACGGATGCTCTGGGCATTTTAGCTCCCGAACTTGTGCCATCAATCCATTTTACAAAAGATTTGGATCTTAGCAGATGTGCCAAATAAACGGCATTGACAAAGGAATTAGGCTTTAAAGGAACTAATTCACTTGTTGCAAATCCAGATTCATTGGGAATTACCACTTTATTAAGATATGGTCTTAATTTTGAATATAGCACATAGTCTTTATCAAAGAAGAAAGTTGAATTGCCAATTTTATCTTTTACTACATAGTCCTTTTTAATGATTTCACCAGTGTTGCTTTCAATTTTATCTAAATTTAAAAGCCAATATTTTTCTTTTTGTGGAATATTCTTCATGCCTTTCATATAACAACAATTTGCAACTGTGTTTATAGGCCAATTCCGATTGTTCAAAATCGGATCCCCGAACATCTCCATAAACCGCGATTTGACCAAGGAATCCAGGGTAGTGATTTGCTTTTTCTTTTCATCAATAAGGGATTCGATTTTTTGAAGATTTTCTACAATTTCGTTTTCAGAAAAGCGCTTGTTGAAAGCGTAATCGATACTTTCAATATACTTTTTGCTCACATTCTTGATTCCAACACCTTTAAACCCATCGTTTAACACTTTGTAACAGTCTTTCATTAAAAAGTATTTGACGCAAAGAGCGTTCGTTCCTTTTTTCGGTTGGAGAAGATAATTGTGATTCGAAACGGAAAACTTACCTTTGTAATATTTGCAATTTCCGGTTCCACCATCTCCAATAATCAGGTATTCGCCCGAATAGTCCGGTTCATCAACAAACCTATCGATGAGATTTGAAGAAGTGAAGAAGGGAAATTGCCCTACCTTTTGTCCATATGCAGCGTTTCGCTTTGATTTTGGAGAAAAAATAAACATTTCTTTAAGCAACATAACTTACCTCCCCACTAAACCGCGATTTGACTAAGGAATCCAACGAACTTATTTCAGCCTTCTTCTTTTCAATAAGAGAGGAAATACAATCTAGGCTGTCAGCAATGAGGTTCTCTTTTTGGGGGCCATATGATGGTATTCCCAGTTTGCTGTATTGGGAGATCCAGTATCGCTTGTGCTGAGAAGCGTCAAATTTAATTGATTTCATCGCATAGTAACAATAGCGAATATTCGTACCTGTTTTTGGAATGATAATTTTGCAGGCAGAAGATTTGACTTTGAAGGGAAAGTCAACCCATTTACATGCCGTAGTGAAATCATCAAATAGGATGATTGGATTGATTTTCGATGCTGTATAAATGCCATCCGTCTCATTTGTTTTGCCCAAAACAAAAGTTTGCCCAGCAGTTAAAACTGGAGTTTTAAAAAGATGATTATAGTTTTCTGAATGAACAATATAGGGCTGCGGTTGAATATAATCCAGCAATTCATCTAATGTCTTTCTCATGCTCTCGCCTCCCCACTAAACCGCGATTTGGATAAATACAAAAAGCACAGATAGAATTTCACCCATATATGATAGAATATAGTCAGCATGAGACAGGAAAACTCATCCGTAATCAGAGACTATGACAAACCGAAGAACCACCACGGCTTCGTGTATGTGAGAGCCGGAAGAGATGGTAGAGTTCCCCTTTGGGAAATGCGTAAGCCCACTCCTGACGAGCGTCTCTCCATCATCGCCAACTGGATCAGAATGCACGGCAAAGAAGGACCGATAAAGGTCTCCTTCTTTTCTGAAAAGCTAGGTGTGAGCGACAGAACCGTCCAGTCTATCCTGAGATTGCTTGAAGAGAAGAAAGCGATAACGATAGAGCCTGTTTTCAATGAAAACGAAAAGCAGCAGGGAAACATCTACCATTGGACAGGAAACGTCGATCCTGTCATCGGAGGTCCTACCATGGAGATGCTCTACAAGAGATATGATTCCTATGGCTTCCGCTCCTTCACCTGGGACGACTACAAGATGAAGACGGATCCGTCTGGCAATCTCACATGCGAGGATTATTACCAATATGGAGAGCTCATGGACGAGAAGAGAAGACTCAAACGGAAGAAGGCGAAGGCCTATAAGTCGCATCTGAAGAAGCTGAAATCCATGAAGATCCATGACAAAGCTGACAATCCCATCTGATTTTCAATTTCCTATTTTTGTCAAGAAAACCAAAGAAAAATATCTGCCCGTTTCTTCCCATGGAATCGGGCTTTTTCAGTTATCTGGAAAATTTTTTAAAGTTTTTCGTCAAGTACATGGGTGAAATTCGGTATTACTAGTGGGTAGACATTCCAACAATCACAGTGTCCAAGAAGTGTGTTAACAGTGTGTGACTATCTGTATTTGTCTGATGTCTATAGAAGGGCAAGGAGGAATCATATTGATGGAAGCAATTACCGAGCAGACAGGAAGTAGTTCGTTTGTTCCATACGGCATCATACCTGTGTCTGATTCGTATCCGCGTTTTAAGGAGAAAAAGCCGAGGAAAGGGGCCCCTTTTGCACAACAGGATAAGGGACTGGCTCGATTTGCGTCAGTCCCTCCTTCCGAGTACCTCGGACAGTGGGAAACCCACATGGCGGAAAAGAATGAAAGACGGAAGCTGACACGTGCCCAGAAGGATGTACTCGGATGCGTATCCTGGGCTCTGAAGGATGCCGTCCTATCAAAAATGGAGACGGATGCGATGTTCCGCTATCGTGTCCAAAGCCGTGTGTTCATAGAACGGCATTGGAAGCTCCTTTCGAAGGATTACCAGGAAAGAAACCCGTTCGTTCCCGAAATCCTTCATGATGGCTACATTTACGTTAAGAACGTGACCGATGAGATGCTAGCGCTGTTCGGGATGCAGATGACCGATAGGATGAAGGAAACTGTCGTTAAGGAGCTTTTCTGGCTGTTCCTGGTCGGCGGACACGTCTACGTCAATGGTTCCACTGCGTCCAATGCATAGGAGGCAACAAGGATGATGAACAAGATGAAGGTAGTGCAGGATCTTAAATTGAAGGACAAGGCGGTTCTCTACTTACGCTACTCTTCCGAAAGCCAGACGGAGAACTCCATCGAGGGCCAGAGACGGGAATGCATGGAGTTCGCAAAGAAAAACGGGATGGCCGTGCTTGCCGAATACATCGACAGAGCCATGACGGGAACAAACGACAACCGCCCCGAGTTCAGACGCATGATACGGGATTCATCGAAGAACGCATTCGGGAACGTCATCGTCTGGAAGAGCGACCGCTTCTCTAGAGACATGCTCGATGCCGTGAGATACGAGCGCGAGCTCGGCAAGAACGGGGTGAAGCTTCTTTCGGCCACGGAAGCCAATCTGGACACGCCTGAAGGCACTTTGCTGAAATCCGTTTCCCTAGGATACAACCAGTTCTATTCCGAGGAACTGTCGGTCAAAGTCAAACGCGGCCAAAGAGAGAACGTGATCAACGGAAAGACACTGGGAGGACATCTTCCCTTCGGATACAAGAAGGAAGGAGACCATTACGTCATCGACGAGAAGGAAGGTCCTATTGCCCAGGAAGCCTATGTCCTCTATGGGGAGCGTAACTTCTCTATCAAGGCGATAGAGGAGAAATTCCGTTTGGAAGGCAAGACGAGAAACGACGGAAGACCCATAACCCATTGCTGTCTTGAAAAGGTATTGGCATCCGAGAAATACATCGGAGTCCTGAAATGCGAGGGAACAAGAAACGAGAACGCCATGCCCGCTCTCGTTTCCAAAGAGCTCTTCGATCTCTGCCAGAAGAAGAGAACCAAGAGAAAGCACAAGAACTTCAAGCTGAAGGGGAAAGAGGAATATTATCTTTCCGGAAAAGTGTTCTGCAAGGAATGCGGAGAGCAGTATCTTGGGGAATCGGGGACAGGGCATTCGGGCCGTTTCTACACCTATTACAAATGCCATGGAGCCAAGAGACATAAGTGCAAGGCAAAAGCGGTAAAGAAGGACGTTCTGGAAACTGTTGTTCTATCGGTGCTTCTTAAGATCCTGTCCGACGACGAGACGGGGAAGTACATCGCCGACTGCATCTATTCCGAGCAGAAGAAGGAAGCGCCTGAGATAACGTCTATTAAGAAACGGAGAAACGAGGTGGAGAAGAAGATCGGCAACTTCGTGAAGGCGATAGGAATGGGGATCGTTACCGAGTCGACCAAGTCGGCCCTTCTTTCACTTGAATCGGAGAGAAGCCGGCTGGATGAGGAGCTTTCCAGGCTATCGCTCAATTCCAGAAGTTTCTCCAAGGATGAAATCAGATGGGCGATAAAGGAGCTCTCCGCTTACGATATCAAGGATCCAAAGGCGAAATCATCCCTCTTCGACTGCTTCGTCAAGAGAGTCGAGATAGGAACGGAAGGGAACATAACAGCAGAATATGACCTGTTCGGATATGAAACAGGCTTCACGATGGGTTCCCAGGACTTCAAAAAGGTTCGGAAAAATCCTGCATTGCTCCGCCATCAGTTTATCATCCGAACCCTGTATGCTTATCAGACAGGATTCGAA
>ERZ808262.639-NODE-639-length-14368-cov-4.249424_pt1 | contig 14368 bp, 8 predicted proteins | sample MGYA00520895_ERZ808262 | MGnify/ENA primary metagenome ERZ808262 (study PRJEB31516, sample SAMN03275588) | gut metagenome | biome: mammalia-associated habitat; material: feces | host: Papio cynocephalus | place: Kenya | collected 2012-08-02 ... | reverse complement strand
AAAAAACCCGTATTTTAACTGTTGTTTACATTTAAAGTCCGTTTTTGGGGCGAACACATCTATCTATACATGCGTGAAAAGACGAAAATAATATTCTTTATAAAAACATTTACATATAATCCTTAAAACGAAGCGTTTCATTTTTTTAGAACGAAATGTATAAATTTGTAAAACGAAGCGTACTAAAAGTTGCATGTATGGAGGAATATAAAAACAAGAAGCAGTCTGATTTGGATTGCTTCTTGTTTTTTATAAAACGGCAAATGAAAAGAAATGAAAAATAGCAAACGAAAACGGTAAATGAAAATGATATTTGAAAGATGTTCAAATGGCTTTCAAATGCTATTCATATACAAAACCTGTGCGATAGTAAGTTACAATGGCAATGGATTATGGCGACGGTAGCAAGCTATGGAAGCAACAAGCTATGGAAGTAGCGAGCTACGGTGTCAGTAGGTTACGGCATAGCCGTTGGTGGCGGTGTCTTTTGCCCAACACTCCATGACCATGTCTTCGCCTGGTGTGGTGTAGTTGAGTGTGGCGATGGCGGTGCTGCCTTTGAGTATTCTGTAGGTCTGGGTTTCCGAGTCGTTGACGGTTATGTACCATTTGCGCATGACGCCGACGAGTTCGCCCTTGCAGTAGCTTGCTACGGTGCCCGTGGTGTCGTTGAAGGGGATGGCCGAGGTTACCTGCTGGAGGGTCTGAGCCTCCACCCATGGGTCTGTGCGTCGGCTGCGGAAGAAGAGGCGGTTGACGGAGGCTGTCATGGTAACGGCTATCTGGGCTATGTAATTAGCAGAGTCCGAGCCTGAGCCGTTGGTGTGCACCATCTGCAGTACGTTGTACCATATCTTGCCCGGCGATGGATAGTCTGCCGAGGGGTAGACGGATTTCACGAAGCTCTTCAGCCCGAGGTCCCGCATGGACTTGCCGTTGACGCTGCCCGCGTCTACCTTGCTGCCCAATGTGCTGTTGATGGATGATATGTTAGTGGTATGGGTATTGAGGGTGTTGGTCATGGCGGTGTCCTTGCTCTTTACCGCCTCCCATACTTTCTTGAGTCCTTCGCTGTCCAATAGTTTCATATTTCTTGTTTGTTTGAAGTGAATACAAACGGCAATAGAATGCCATTCCAAGGTTGTTGGAACCTGTCGGCAGCTATTGCCGTTTTTTTGTGTGGGGCAGCTTTTTCGGTAAAAAGCACCGGTTTTTTCTTGTAAAGCAGTGCCTTTTTTTTGTAAAGCACCGGTTTTTGAAAGAAAAGCACCGGTTTTTGCGCAAAAGGCTGCCCCGCATGTAGCTGTTGTGCGGCTGCCGGCAACCGTTGTGCGGTTGTCAGCAACCGGTTATACAGGCTGCCGTCAGCCGGCGATGATGCTGTCTATGGTGCTGTCGGGTATAGGCTGGAAGTTGGTGCTGGTGAGCACCTCATACTTCTGCCATCCTTCTGTCGAGTGGCGTTTGGAGTAGCTTACGAGCTGGTAGAAGCACTTCTCGTTGACCACCCACCACAGCTGCCCTTCAGCCGCCGCATCGGTATCGCCGTCGTTTTTCAGCTTGCAGTCTGCGATGCCCACGAGGTCGTCTTTGGTTACCACGTTTTTGTGTCCGCCCACCTCCGTGGCGTTCACCATGTGATACGCGTTGGGGTTGTTGGCGCTTATACTGTCTGGATATTTTATCATGCTGTTGTCCTCCTGTTATTTAAAGTTGAGTTGTGCGTTGGCAAATGCCCCGGGGTTGGTTGAGCGGTACACGTTGTAGTCCATGGCCTTTCCTGCCGCGTTGGTGATGCTGACCACGGTTTTTGCAAACGCCCCCAGCACGGGCAGTGCGCCGTCCTGTATGATGGTGGTGAGGTCGCCCATGCTCTTCGGGTAGGCATACACATAATACTGTGTATTGGTAGTGGTGATGCCGCTTGCGGTGCATGCCTTGTCTGTGGTCAGCTCCGAGGCGAGCGCCTTTACGGTGTCTGCCGTTTGGCTGGCAGTGGTGGTCAGTCCACGGTACACGCGGCTCTTGAAGGTAATGCTGACAGCATCCCGTGCCGTGTCGTTGCCGCTGGCCACCACCACATCCTGTCCGCTCACCATGAGTCCTGTCTTGGGTGCCGCTATGACGGCAGCGAGGGTGGTGTTGGCGGTAAGCTTTTCTGTGGTGAGTGTCTTGGATGCCACGCCGGTCTTGGGCAGGTCAGACCATGCAGAGCCTGTGCCCACGGCTGTGGGGTCTTTCTTGCCGTCGGCGTGTGTCCACATGTATGTGCCGCTGAACTGCGCCTGGTAGCCTGTTTCCACCACCGGGTTCCTGGCATCCACGCCGCTGAGCTGTGCCGCTGTGGTGCCGTCTGCCATGAAGAAGCTCCATGTGCCTGTGATGGCAGGTGCGGGCAGCTGCTTGTTGCCCACCTGGGGGTATGCCGCCACGCTCTTCTTCAGGGCTGCGATGTCTGCGGTGTTGGTGTTGACGAGGTTCTGCACGATGGGGTCCACCAGCGGTGTCCAGTCGTTCCACTTGCCCTGCACCGTGGGCAAAGACACGCCGCTTGGACTGCTTGCTATGCCCCATGTGCGGTAGCGTGCATTTACCACGCCGTAGTCATGCCCTGAAGCAAGGTCGCCGAAGTCCTGTCTTGTGATGAACACCTGCGTGATGCCGTGCTTGGCATTGTCCGAGAAATAGTTGACATAGCCCACCACATTGCCGCCGGCATCCTTCACCCTGTACCGTGCGGGCAGCGAGCCGTCGGCATACTTTGCAGCCAGTTCTGCCGTCATGGTGTCAAGGTCTGCCAGGGTCTTGTCGGGTATGGTGCCGTTTGCCTCCAGTGCCGCCACCTTCTTGGCCAGTGCGGCACCCTTGTCGCCGGCGTAAGCCGTGCTGGAGGTTTCGCCCAGTGCCAGCGACGAGCCTATGGCCACCAGTTCAGTGCCGCTCCAGCGGTACGCCTGGTTCTCCGAGGTGTCCACGTATATCTTGTCGGTGTACGGTGTGCTGGTGTTGCTGCTGCTGTTGAGGGTGCCGTAGCCATCAGGTATGGAGCCGTAGTATTTGCCGTCCTTTCCTTTGGTCACGAAGCCCGGCTTGAAGTCTGCCGTCATGCCCGTGGCATAGTACACGCCCACGGCGTTTGCCGTGCCCCCTGCCACGACGGTAGGGTTGATTACCGTGCCCGCAAACTCCTTCACGTCATCCACATAGCTGGGCAGCAGGCTGCTGTCTATCTTTCCGTTTACCAAGTCGGGCTTCTTTGCGAGCTTGGCTTCTATGGCGGCCATTACTTTGCGGAGGCCGCTCTCGTCCAAAAACTGTTTCATTGTCTGTTGTCTGTATTAAGGGTTGTTACTTATTACTTGCAGATGGCTGCTATCTCGTCTGCCGTCATGGCCACCACCTTGCTGTTGAGCGTGTTGATGGAGGAGGTGTGCGAGTTGATAGTACTGGTGTTGCTTTTGATCATGTTCAGCACCACGGGGTCAATAAGCGGTGTCCAGTCGTTCCACTTGCCCTGCACGGTAGGTATAGTTACGCCGCTTGGACTGCTTGCTATACCCCATGTGCGGTAGCGTGCATTTACCACGCCGTAGTCATGGCCTGAAGCAAGGCCGCCAAAGTCCTGTCTTGTGATGAACACCTGCGTGATGCCGTGCTTGGCATTGTCCGAGAAATAGTTGACATAGCCCACCACATTGCCGTCGGCATCCTTCACGCGGTAGCAGCTGGGCAGCGAGCCGTTGGCATACTGGTTGGCCAGGTCGGTGGTCATGGCATCGAGGTCTGCCAGCGTCTTTGTGGGCAGTGCCACGGCGTCCGTCTTCTTCATGTAGGTGTTCACTATGTTGTTGCCCGCCCCGTCCTGGCTGGCTTTGGTGGCGGTGCCGCATGATGTTGCCCATCCGCTCAAGTTGCCCGCCACGGTCTTTGCGGTCAGCACGCCGGTAGAGGGGTTGAAGGTCAGTCCGTTGGCCTTGTTTACCGCCCCCGTTTCCGCCGCCGTGTTGCCGGAGCTTTGCGCCAGCAGCAGGTTGTAGGCGGCGTTGGCGGTGCCCACGGCATTCTGCGTTACCTTGGTGTCGGTGTTGTAGTCTGTCCACGGTACGTTGACAAACGCCTTGCCGCTGCTGTCAAGCTGCAAGGGGTAGTTCTTGCCGTTGGCACCGTAGCCTATAAACAAGCCACCCTTGGTAGATGCACTGGCAGTAGGCAGCGAGTAGGCGTTGGCACCCGTGGCTATGCCGTCCAGCTTCTTCTTGTCTGCCGCCGTCATCACACCTGCCGCGCTCTGTGTGGCTGCCGGCACGTCCTTTGCCGCGTTGAGGTAGGTGCCGCCGTCGGACACCTTCACGTTCACTGCCGATGCGGCAGGGGTAACGGTTACTGCCGCCGCCTTCAGCTTGGCTTTCACGTCGTTTACGGCGTTGGTTACCGCCACGCCCTTGTCGCCGGCATACGCCGTGCTCGATGTGGTGCCCAGCGCCAATGATGCCGATATTTCCACCATGCCGGAGCCGCTCCAGCGGTAGGTCCTGTTGTTGTCGGTCTGCACGTATATCTTTCCCGCGTCCGGCGTACAGGTGTTGCTGCTGTTCTTCGTGCCGTAGGCTTCAGCCCCTGCGCCGTAGTACTTGCCGTCCTTTCCCTTTACCACGAAGCCTGGCTTGAAGGCTTGGTCCAGGTGGTTGAAGGCATACACTATGCCCGCCGTGTTGTCTGCCGTGGTGCCCTGTGCTACAATGGTCGGTGCCGACACCTGCCCCAGATACTCCAGCACGTCGTCCACATACCCCGGCAGCTGGCTGGAGGGCACCTTGCCCGCGCTGTCGAGTGTAGCCACGCCGTTGGCCACGCCTCGCGAAGAGTAAGGCACCTGCTTCACGTTGTCCACGTTGCCCAGCCCCACATCGCCTTTAGCCAGCGTGGGGTTGGAGCTGATGGCCTTGCCGTTCACCTTGTATGCCGCGGCGGTGCTGAACTTGCCGTCCACATACGATTTCACCTTTGCCCACACCGTGGCGAGCCCTGTCTTGTCCAAGAAATTTCCCATAAATGATTTTTTTTAAATTGGATTTGTTAATGCATGTTGTTGATAATCTCTTCTATGGTGCTGTCGGGTATGGCGGTACCGCCGCTGCTGCCGTTGCCCAGCAAGTCAGGAGGCACGCTTACCAGTTCGTCGCCCTTCAGTGCCGTTACACCCTTTATGCCGCTGAGCGAGCTGACCGTTTCCAGTTGTCCTATGTCTTGCGACTCTGCCCTGATGGCATCGAGCAGTTCCTGTTTGTCTTCCTTTGTTAGAGCCATAATAATATCCTGTTTTGTCGTTAAAGATTTGTCCGGCAGTCATACTCCGTGCCGTCGAAGTAGAACTTGAGCTTCTGGCAACTGTTGGTTATCAGCACCCACCGCATCTGCTGCTCCTCCGTGGCGTTTTCCTCTTCGTCTGTCGTGGGCAGCGTGATGCGCTGCATGGTCAGTTCCACCACCCCGCTGTCTATCAGTATCTCGTCAGCCTGGTAGAGCTTGTCGGTAGCCACCTTGGCAAACAGTCCGCTCACGATGGCAGAGCCGTCTGCCGTGCGGACGGTGGTAGGGTCGGTAGGCACTCTCGACTTCAGAAAGTAGCTGTCCATGATGAGCACGCGTGCGCCCTCATATTTCTCGTCAACGGGCAGCACCACCCCTCTGTGTGTAGCGTTTACATAGAGGTTGGTGTTCAGCCGGTACTCCCGGTTGGTGCCGAAGAGGTGTTCCGTTCTTTCCAATGCGGTGGCGTCGCTTTTGTCTATATACAGAAATGAAGAATAGAGGTAACCGCTCAGTTTGGCATTGCGTGTCTCTATGCTGCCGTCTTGCAGCACCTTGAAGTTTCGGTTGGCCGTTACCAGTCCCTCCAGTTGTATCTGGTCTGCGGCGATATGCACGCCGCTTTCCAGTTTGCCGTCGGCGTCTTTGGTTACAAAAGCCGCTATGTCCGCCTGCTTCACTATGTTCTTGTCGTTGTCTGCAGCCGTGGCAAACATGCCCGCAAAAGCCTCCACGCTGACATATTCCTCCAGTTGCTGCCGTAGTGCCGCCATGTCGGCAGAGTAAGTGCTGCTTTGCCACTGCCGCCAGTCGGTGGTGGTGAGCATTCCCGCCTTGTTTTTGAGCGTGCCGTCCTCATTGAACCGCTGGCTGATCAGCTCGTTGTATTTGGCTGTGGTGATGATCTGCGAGCTGTCGAGCACGTGTCCCTCCTTGTCGAAGTTGAGTGCCGCTATTCTGATGAGCTTCTCACTCTGTTCGAACAGCGTCCGGTAGCGGTACTCCAGACTTTCCGCCTTGTCGTTGGTCAGTATGAGCATGTAGAGGGCTATCTCGCCGGTAAAGCTCAGGCGGAAGTCGCCCGTGCCGTTCCACAGTCCGCTGCCGTTGTACTGCCGGTAGCTGTCGCCGGCTTCCATGGTCTCTTCCAGGTGCAGGGGTTCAAAGTCTTCAAAGCCCGTTTTGTCCACGCCGTCAAACTCCACGGTAAGCACCCCCGCCTTCGTGCATTTGTAGAAGAACGCCAGGTAAACCATAACGGGCAGCTTTTCGCCCTGTCCGTTGGTGCGTATGTCGGGCTTGTCCAGCAGGTTGGCGTTGCGCTGCGTGATGGCGCCTTCGGTTATTTTCACCACATTGCGCCCCTGATCCTGTTCGATGAACGCCCCGGTGCCGTGTTTGCCCACCACGGTTCCTTTGTTCCATATCCATTTGCCGCCCAGGGTAAAGAACACCGCCGTATTGCCCGTGTTCCACTTCTCGAAGCCGCGGTCAAAGTTGGGGTTGTTCAGGTATCCACGGCTCTCGATGAAGTCGCGGCGCATGCCTTCCACCGTGGAGTTGATTTTGCCTTCAGTTATTTCAAATTTCGTCTTTACGTCTTCGCCCGTTACCAGCAGGAAGGTGCCGCGCAGGTAGGCGTTGTCAGAGTACAGCCCGTTGCCGTGCGGTTGGTTGTCTGCCGGAAACCAGTTGTCCGCTATGCCGTCGAGGTTGCCCAGCCGCGCCCTCAGTGCATTGCTGAAACTTCTGCTTTTCACACCGTCCATCACGTCCACCCGCGGCTGTCCGTCGTCGGTGGCAGATATGAGCACCATGTTTTGCCTTTTGGCGTTGGCGGTGTTTCCCATCAGCACACACTCGTCGCCCGCCTCCGGCTGCTGATATTCCGGAAACTCGCTTGTTGCCACGAGTATGCCTCCGCCCTCCACTGCCGCCACCTCCACCCAGTAGCTCTTCAGGGCATGGCCCGTAAAGGTCTGGCAGCGCATCAGGTCATGCTCCACGAAGGTGTTTTCCTGTTCAAAGGTGATGTGCCAGTAACCGTCCAGTTTTTCCGCCGTTTTTATTTTGCCGTTGGCAGCGCTCACACAGATCATGCCCCCCACGGCACGCACCTTGTCGATGAGCAGCTCCATCACCCTCATTGTCTGCCTTACGGTAAGGTGGTCCAGACAGAGGTACGTCTGTCCTCCCTCGTCCCTCCACAGGCGGAAGCCCTCGCCCAGGAGTCCGTCTGCAAAGCGTGCCGCAGAGCTTATCGAGTCAGTGCTTACAGTCGCAAAGCCCACCTTGTCTGCCCTTCTTACCGGTTGGTCCAGACAGTCGTCATACTGGTGTCCGTCCCATTTGTCGGCGTCATCGGCATAGTCAGCCCGTTTGGCGCGGTCCGCCTCTGCGGCATGCTGCGCTTCCTCGGCACGGGCGGCTTCGTCAGCCGTGGCGGCGTGGTCAGCCTCTTTGGCCCTTTCCGCCAGGTCAGCCCGTGCAGCGTGCGCCGCCTCCTTCACCGCCATGGGCGTATAAGCCGTGGCGGCGGTGTTGACCGCTCCTGCCGTGTTCTGCGTCTTTGCTTTCCGTATAATCTTGATGTCTATCATAGCTCTGTTTCCTTCAATTTCAGTGTAGCCGTGTTCTCTTCCATATTACGGCTGATGCTCTGCACGAAGAATGTCTTTCCAGCCATGGCAGGGTGTCGGTAGCGTGTCCACAGGCTCACCGTGCCGCTGCTGTCCATGAGTGTCTGCTTCATCATCACGCGCGGTGCATGGTACTCCGTGTAGTAGCGGTCCACGTACAGCTGTTCCGGCTTGGCAGCGGTGTCCCTGTTGCGGTCGTAGACCGTCAGCAGCCCTTCGCCCGTGAGCAGGTTTACCGGTGTGTTCATTCTCAGACTGCCGGTCATGTTCAGTTCCTGCCGTTCCGCGGCGGTCAGTGCCGACCCTATTTTCATCTCTATGTCGTCTTTCGGGTTGACATAGCTCTCTTTGGTGTCGCTCATGTAGATGAGGTCATCGTCAGCCGTGTTGTTCACCAGCGCATTGTCGCTGTACAGCTTCACCTCAAACTGCTCTATATAGATGCTGCCCACATGCGCCAGCAGCGGTATGGAGGTACTGTTCCATTTGGTGTGTCTGAACCAAGTGCGGTGTCTTCTGGTTACCTCGTCCCACAGCGTGTTGACAGGTCCGAGTATCATGAACCTTACCCGCCCGTTCACCTTGTCGCCGCGCGTTATGGGTATGGCCGTGCCTTCTGCGTCTATGCCCATAAGATAGCTGATGTTGTTCTGCATGCTGAACTTGGTACCTATCAGCTTGTCGCCTATTTTCGGGTCAAAGCCGATGGTAAACGACTGCTGGTAATACTCGTCTTCGTCCTTGCACTGCTCCAGCGGCTTGTACGTCTGCCAGTGGAAGTCAGAAGGCTTTCCTTCGGTTCCCGTTTCCACTACACACTTGTCGCCGATGACAAGCATGCACGCCAGCACCGCCACCTTCGACACCCTGTCGCTGCCGTCGCCTATGGCACTGTACTTGAACTCCAGTTCCTGCGGTCCGTCCTCCAGAGGCGGCACCAGTCCGCGTGCGGTCATCTCGTTCCATACTGACTCCGTGCGCGGTGTGTCCGCCTTCCACCATTGCTGCGTATAGTAGCGTCCGTCGCCGTTGTTGCGGCTGGGCACCGTCTTGTGCCACCACTGTCTGATGCCCTTCTGTCCGGGCAGCGGTGTGCCGGTGGGCTTGTAGCGGTAGATGGCACCGTAGGTGTCTGTCAGCTTCATGAGCGGTTGCAGCAGCACGCTGCCGCTGATGACTATATAATTGGTCGTGTCGTCATCGGCAGGCGACAGCACGCCCCCCGACACGGCACCGTTGTACACGGCACAGGGCACGGCCGCCTTCAGTGTGGCAGCATCGGGCAGCGCCTCGTCCTCGGTGTCCTTTCCGTTGCCGTTGACGCTTACCACAAGGTAGTTGGTGCGTTCCATGCGCCCCTGTACGGCATTGTCTTTGGCGGCAGCTTTGGTTTCTGTGTTTCCCCACGAGAGCACCGCGGCGGCAGGCTGTGTGGCCATGCGGTCAGGCAGGGCATGCTGCTGCCTGTTGTTTTGGCACAGTTCTGCCAGCAGGTCGCCCTTGCCGCCGTCGGTAAAGGTCCATTCGCTGTTGCTGCGCACCTGCACGTACCAGTCGCGGCGGTAAGCCTCTTCATAGTCCGTGCCTTTTCCGTGCGTAAGCGCGTCAAAGGCATTGATGGCGGTCTCGCCCTCGCCGTCGCTGCTGTATTCCGTCATGTATTTCTGGTAGTAGGTGTAAGGGCTGCCCAGCAGGTCATCGTCGAGCGGGCTGCTCACCATGCTGTCCATGCTCTTGTTGCTGCATGTTACCATGATTTTGTTGTACACCTCGCCTATGCTGAGGGTCGTGTCCGTGTCGGCCGCTATACCCGTTTGTATGTCTACCGTTGCGGGCGGCGTGTACAGTGTGGCGTCAGAAAGCAGGTCCTGCCATGCTATGCCGTTTCCGCCCTTTACGCTGCTCCACGAAAAGATGTAGAAGCGCAGTCCCTGCTGCACGATATGCAGGTCAAGGTATTTGAGCAGCTCCTCCAATACCTCGTCCTGCCGCCACACGTCATCCTCCTCATCGCCCAGAAAGAGCAGCTCATGCACCGCCAGCTGGCTGAACAGCAGGTACCGGTTTTCGGTCTGCCGGTCTGTGGCTATGCTGCCGTCGTAGAATACCTGCGGCTCTTTCCCGTTTACGATGTCCAGCGTTGTGCCGGTGCCGCCCGGCAGCTCCTTCAGTATCTCCAAGAAGGTGCGCTGCTGCGCCTCTGCCTTTACCGCCCGGTAGAGCACGCCCAAGGCTCCTATGTCGCGGTATTTGGCATATTGGAGTGCGCAGAGGCAGTCGATGCAGCTCAGCTCTATCTCGTCGCAGTCTTCATTGTAGCCCTGCGACAGTGCCATAGGCTGTATATACCCTGCAAAAAGGCACTCGCCGTCCCGGTCAATGTTCACCACGGCATCACGGCACGAGCTGGTGAAGAAGTCAGCCACATAGTTGCTGCACAGCAGCCTTACCGTGGCTTGTGTCAGCAGCAGGTGGTCAAAGGTATCATTGACCTGGCTCTCTATTTCCACCGGGTCGTCGCTGAAGCTGATGCCGCTTTGCGCCCCGCCAATCTCTATTTCCGGCTGTCTGCTGCCGCGGGTAAGTATGTGCACGCTTACCTTGCGGTTCTGCCCATTGATGAAATGTCCGTGTATGTACATGTTGTCTGTATGCCGTTTGTATACTGTTTGAACAGTGTTATAATATCGTTTTGGTTATCTGAGGTGGCTCTTGCGCCGCGTTGAGCGCAGCTCGTTGCCCGCCGCCTCTATGAGGTCTCTGCCCCTTACCTTCAGTGTTATTTGCCGCGTGGCGGTGCCTGTGCTCTCTGTTGCCAGTTGTCTCAGCCTGTCCAGCCGTGCCGCCACGCCGTCGGTGTGCCGTGTGGCGTTGAACTCACTGCCTATATTGAGTGCCGCCCCGTACACCGCCGCCCCGTTGGCAATGCTGAAGAGGCGTGCCTGCTGTCGTGCGTTCAGTATCATTTCGCCTGAGTTGACACGTACTGTAACCCTGTCGCCGGTGCGCTCCGTACCCGGCACTATGCCTCCCGTGGCAAACGCCATGGCACCTATGGCCTTGGTGGCAGCCGCGGCGGCACCGGCAAAGCCTGCCGCTATGCCAAAGCCCGCAAAAGGTATGGCGGCATGCGCTGCAAAGTATGCCGCTGCCGCCAGTTCCATATAGCTGGCGGTGGCTGCCTTGTTGGCCGCTATCATGGGCAGTTTGGCCGCTGCCAGTGTGGCTTGCGCCGTGCCTTCCGCGACGGTGGCGGTGGCGCTGGCTGTGGTAGCGGCTGTGGTGGCGGCAGTGGCAACCGTGGCGGTGGCGGTGGCGGCGGCCAGCATGTCTATCATCTTCACCACGCTGCTGATGCCTTCTGCCACTTGCAGCGCCCCGCTTACCGCCCCGCTCACTGTCTGCCAGGCGTTTCTGTTGCCTTGCAGTGCATCCGTTATGCCCTCTATGCCCGAACCTATGCCTTGCAGCACGCCCCAGTCTTGCTTTACCGTGTCCAGCGTGCGGTCAAAGGGTCCGGCATCCAGTTCCAGCCTGACAGGCTTCAGCCCTGCGCCCAATTGCGCCAGTGCCTTGTTGAGGTCAGCTATCTGCGTCTGTGCCTCTTTCTTCCCGATCAGTCCTGTTTCATAGTCTGTCTGTATGCGCTGTGCCCTGCTTTGTGCGTTGGCATAGCTCAGGCGTTTGTCTTCCGTGCTGCCCTGCACGGTATAGGAAGGTTCCGCCTCCGCTTCAATGGTGAGCTTTCCGTGTGTGGCGGTGTCTATCTGCCGTTGCAGCTCATCCGCCTTGGCTTTGGCTTTCACCTTTGCCTCTATGTCGATGGCGGCGTCAAAGTCCGCCTGTGCCGCTTGCAGTTGGTCTTGCAGTTGCTGCAGTGCGTTCTTCACCTCCTGCCCCGGTGCCTCTTCTATGCCTATGCGTATCTTCAGCTGTTGCAGTGCCTGCTCTTTCCTTGTCAGCAGGGCCTGCTTCTGCTTTGCCGTCGCTTCGTCTGCCGTGGCGCTGATTTCCTTGCGCAGCCGCTCTATCTCTTTCTCGTAGTAGTCTATACTGCCCTTTAACGGATCTTTCTCTGTGGCCGGGCGGTTGACAGTGCCGGTAGCCTTTGGCGTATGGGCGGCAGCGGGTGCGGGTGCGGGTGCGGCAGGTGCCGCGGGCCGGTAGCCGGCGGTATGTCTGATGCGTATCTTCCGGCTGTCGGCAACAATGCCCCTCATCTCTTTGCGCACCGCCGTTTCCTGCCTGTGCAGCTCCTTCATCTGTCTGTTGGCCTTTTCCAGTGCGCTGCTGCCCGCTATCTCTACCCGCTTCGCGGTTATTTCCGGAGCCTCCTGTGTGCCGCCCACATGCGTGACGGTCCGTGTCTGCCGCTGCTTGCTGTATTTCTTCAGTGTGCCGTCGGGGTTGTACTTCAGGTTTCTCTGCTGTTCGTGCAGGTCTGCCGCCTTGTTGGCTAGCGAGCGCAGGCGTATTTCGTTGATCATCTGGTTGCAGTAAGCCTCCGAGTTGGCGGTCAGTGCCTCATACCATTGCGCCACGGTGGCATAGTAGCCCAACGTTTCGCCATAGGTGGCGTTCATCTCGTTTACCACCTTCTTCTCTGCCTCCTTGCTGCCCTTGAAGTCCTTCAGTTTGGCTATGCTCAGCTCCATCTGGCTGCGTGTCTGTGCTATCTGGTCAGCCGCTTGCTGCTGTGCCTGCCGTGCCGCCGTCTGGCTGTCGGTCAGCTGTCGGGTGGCAGCTGTTGCGGTGTCGCTGCTGTCGGTCAGGTAGTCTATCGCCTTTGACAGCGCCCACACCGCCACGCCCACACCGGTAGCTATGAGCAGTCCCCTTACAGCCGCCGTCAGTGCCTTTGTGGCCACGGCAGCCGTGGTGGCTCCCGCCGCTTCGCCGTGGTAGGCCGCCTGCAGCAGCCTTGCCGCTGCCATGGCGCCCGCTTTGGCACGCCCTGCCGCTGTGGTGGCGGCAGACAGCATGGAGGTTACACGGGTAAGCGACTGGAGCGAGACAGCGAGCTGCACCACCGACGATGCCGACACCAGCACCTGCGAGCTGAAGTTGAGGTAAGGCAGGGCGTTGCCGACGGTGGCCTGTATCGTGTCGGACACTTCGCCCAGCTTGTTGTTCAGCAGTTGCAGTTTGGCGCGCCCCGTGGCTGCCATGGTGCTGAAGGCTTCGTCTATGGTGCCCACGCTGCCGCGCATGGCTGCTATGTTATCCTGAAATTTGCTTGCCAGCCGGTTGGTCAACGGTGTCAGTGCCCTGAGGCTCTCTGCACTGCCGAACAGCCTGCCGTATATTTCCTGCTCCAGCATGCCCGACGTCTGCGCATAGCGCTTCACGTCCCTGTCCAGCTGGGTGATGAAGTTGCCCATGCCTCCTGCCGCCTTGATGGCAGCGGCGTCAAACTCTATGCCCATTTGCTGCGCCATCTCTGCCGCCTCGCTCGACGGCTTGACGAGTGCCGTGAATATGGCGGCAAGCTGTGTGCCCACTTCTGCCGTGTTGCCGCTTACGCCCGTCAGTGTGGCAAAGGAAGCCATCAGCTCGTCTATGCCCACGCCCAGACTGGAGGCTTGCGAGGCAACACGGGGCAACGCCTGTGCCAGCTGTTCAAACGAGGTTACGCCGTTCTTTGCCGTCAGCTGTATCTTGTCTTGTATCTGTCCTGCCGCATCCCAGCTGAGCCCGTAGTTCTTGATGACGGTGGAGGTTACCTTCACCGTTTCGCCCAGATCGGCCATGCCGCCCACACTGGCTCTGGCAGACTGCCGCAGATATTCTATCCAGTTGTCTTCCGGCACGCCGTTGCTGATTACCTGGTACAGGCCGTTGGCCAGTTCATCGCGCGCCACAGGCACTGTCTTTGCCAAATCCGCCACCTGCTCCTTCAGGCGCTCGAAATCGGCACCGCCCTTGCCGGCCATGGTGTTGGCCGTTGCCATGGCACCGCCAAACGAGCGGCTTTCCTCCGTCAGTGCATTCAGTGTGGAGGACAGTTGGGAAACTGACCCCGAAATGTTTTGGACCAGTTCTACCTTTTGGTTGAAATTGATGAGCGACTCAGCAAGTTTTTTTGAACTGGATGTAGCTTCATCAATAACATGGCGCAGTTCGCCTACGTTCATGGTTACCTTCTGGACGACATCCTTGCCGTTCACCTTCAGGTTAATGTTAAAAGTTACGTTCTGTGCCATATTCTGATTTTATAGTTTTGACAATTTGAAAAAATATCGTATATTTGAAGCAGTATTTATACATAAAGCCGATTACCATGAACCGTAACAAAAAGAATAAGTCAAAAGGCTTTCGCCTTCCATGTGGCAGCATTGCCGCAGGAGGTGTTCTTGCCATGATATTTTGCCAAACTTCACCGCACCCTTCGCTTATGTTCTTTACAGGGGCTTTTGTTG
>ERZ808262.638-NODE-638-length-14370-cov-8.393294_pt1 | contig 14370 bp, 8 predicted proteins | sample MGYA00520895_ERZ808262 | MGnify/ENA primary metagenome ERZ808262 (study PRJEB31516, sample SAMN03275588) | gut metagenome | biome: mammalia-associated habitat; material: feces | host: Papio cynocephalus | place: Kenya | collected 2012-08-02 ... | reverse complement strand
AAATATGATAATTATATTTGCAGGCATGAGAAGTATCGAACTTGATAATCCATTTGTTGTCGGTAAATATGTTTCTGACAAATATTTCTGTGATCGGGAGACGGAGACGGAGTTCCTTGTGAAACAGATTGTCAACGGGCGTAATGTCGCGTTGATTTCCGAACGCAGGATGGGGAAGAGCGGCCTTATCCAGCACACGTTTGCCCAGAAAAGGATCTATGACAGTTATGATACTTTTTTTGTGGACATATACTCGACGGGGAATCTTGCGGAGTTTGCATATCTGCTTGGCAAGGCCGTGTTTGAGAAGCTCAAGCCCCAAAAAACCAAGTGGATGGAAAGTTTTTTCCGTGTCGTGGCATCTCTCAAGTTCGGTTTCAGACTGGATCCGGTAAGCGGGGAGCCAAGTCTGGATGTCGGCGTTGGTGACATCAAGGCTCCGGAGACGACGCTTGATGAAATTTTCCGTTATCTCGAAGCGTCCGGGAAAAAGTGCGTCGTTGCGATAGATGAGTTCCAGCAGATAGGCGAGTACCGGGAGAAGAATGTCGAGGCATTGTTGAGGACAAAAATTCAGCAGTGTACTAAGACACAGTTTGTTTTTGCAGGCAGCAAACGGCATCTGATGAGCAACATGTTCCATTCTCCGGCGAAGCCTTTTTACCAAAGTGTGATCACTATGGGACTGGAAGCCATAAGTTTAGAAAAGTACACATCTTTCGCCAAAGGGCTGTTCCAAGAAGGCGGCAAGGACATCGATGCGGGTGTCATATCCACAGTTTACAATGAATTTGACGGCATCACATGGTTCGTCCAGATGATGATGAACGAATTGTATTCCATTACTGATAAAGGAGAAACGTGTGTGCTGTCGTACATTGACGGGGCAAAGCGCAATATAATCCAGGTGCAGGATTACAGTTACTGTGAGATTCTGTCAAGCCTGTCTTTCCGTCAGAAGCAGTTGATTCAGGTTTTTGCGAAAGAAGGGCTTACCGGTAATGTCACTTCGACGGAATTCATTTCAAAACACCGGCTCGGATCGGCCAGTTCAGTGCAGTCGGCGCTTGCGGCATTGGTGGAGAAGGATCTCGTCACGAAAAGAGGCGAGGGTTACAGTGTCTACGATTATTTCTTTTCGGAGTGGATTCGGATGAATTATTGACAACGGTCGTAGACTTTGACGGTGATGGTTGTGAGCTCGTTACGGTGCAACTATAGTCGACATGGATAATGGCCGTTTGCCGGAATAAAATTTGGCCAAACGCCGGAATGAAATTTGGCCGTTTGCCGGAATGAATCTATATTTGCCGCAGTTATGGGAATCTATAGGCACAGAATTGCGGACGGGCAGCTCAAGGATAATCTTGAGGCTGCGAGCCTTGTCCTTATCGAGGGCACGAAATGGTGCGGCAAGACAACAACGGCCGAGCAGCAGGCTGGAAGCATTGTCTATATGAATGATCCGGAGCATTCGGAATCGTATGTCCAATTGGCACAGACGGCCCCGAAACTGCTTCTTAAGGGTGATACGCCTCGCTTGATTGATGAATGGCAGGATGCGCCGGAGTTGTGGGATGCTGCCAGATTCGAGGCGGATCACAGAGATGTCAAGACCGGGCAGTTTATTTTTACTGGTTCTACTGTAATCCCTGCCGAGAAGCGTGAAAAACTGAGACACACCGGCACTGGACGTGTGGCGAGGATGGTTATGCGGCCCATGAGTCTATGGGAGTCAGGGGAATCGAACGGGGCTTTGAGTTTCGCTTCCCTCTTTGCCGGAGAAGCTGAAGAAGCCTATGAATCCAACGGGTTGGGGATAGAGGAGTTGGCTTGGCTGATTTGCAGAGGGGGATGGCCGGCGGCATTGTCAATGAGCAGGAAGGGTGCGCTCAGGCAGTCTTTCAACTATATTGATGCTATCGCCGGTGCGGACATCTCGCAGGTGGACGGTATAAAGAGAGACCGTGAATTTGCACTTCGCCTTCTGAAAAGCTATGCGCGGTTCCAAGGGGCGCAGGCTCCAATATCTTCGATTTATCAGGATCTCAAGTCTAATGCGGAAAGTTCAATGACAGAGGAGACGATAGCCTCCTACATATCGGCTCTTAGGCGTCTGTTTGTGATTGAAGACTCGCCTGCATGGAATCCGAATCTGAGGTCAAGAACCGCCATCCGTACATCTGACACTCGCTATTATGTTGACCCGTCCATCGCTGCGGCAGCCTTGGGCATAGGTCCGGATGATTTGATTGGTGACCTGAACACAATGGGCTTGCTCTTCGAGACGATGTGTGTCAGGGATTTGAGGGTCTATGCCGAAGCGCTTGACGGCAGCATCTATCACTTCCGGGACAAGAACAATTTGGAATGTGATGCCGTAATGCACCTCCGCAATGGCAAGTACGGCCTGATCGAAATAAAACTTGGCGGCCAGAGACTGATTGACGAGGGTGCGAAAACGCTTACCGACTTGGCCCGAAAGATCGATACGGACAGGATGAAGGCACCTTCTTTCCTTATGGTTCTTACCGGGACCGGGTCGTTCGCTTATAGAAGGAAGGACGGAATATGGGTGGTTCCTGTTGGCTGTCTGAAGCCGTGAAATTTTAGAAGCTGTTTTGAAATCATTGGAAAAATTTGTTAAGCATAATCTGTACGAAGGCGAGTTGCACCATTGACTCGGCGGTTTCTGCCAAGAATTCATAGTCGATGGTGAGTCTGCGGAAGAACAGCTTCTCTGTCGTATGATTACGGCAAATCCATAACTGCCATAAAATGGCAGCGCTGTGGCCTATCTTTGCGGAAATAAACTATTAGGCCAAGAGATATGAGACTCGTTCACATTTCGGACACTCACAATAGACACCGGCAGCTGAAGAGGCTGCCGGAGGGCGATGTGATCGTACATTCGGGGGACTTCACGATGGCTGGAACTGAGGCGGAGGCTTTGGACTTTATGGAATGGTTCTGCGATCTTCCGTACAGGCACAAGGTCTTCATCGCCGGCAATCACGACTTCTGCCTTCGGGGAGCGAGTCTGGAAGGGCTTGACGATAACTGCCACTACCTCTGCAATTCGGGAGTCATGATAGAGGGCATCAAGTTCTATGGCGTGCCGATGTTTTTCGAGGATGCCATGACGGGGCGTTCGGAAAATGATTTTATGAATATACCTGCGGACACGGATGTCCTTGTCACCCATCAGCCGCCTGAGGATATTCTTGACCTTTCAGATGAGATTCACTACGGAGATTCTGTTCTGTGGCAGCGGATTATGCTGGTTCGCCCTAAACTTCACCTATTCGGGCATATTCATAAAGCCGCTGGGGTGGAGGAGCGGAATGGGACGGTGTTCTCCAATGGGGCTGTCTTGGGGGAAGGCTATGATCTGACAAAATATTGATAATGAATTATATGGAAAAAGAAATGACCACAACTGACTACCAACTGCCTTCTTTGGATTTGCTGGATGAATATATCCCCGAAAGCAATGTGCCTGAAGATGAAATCACCGGTAGGGTAGAGGCGATCAGGAATGTTCTTGAAAGCGGGAAAGTGCGTGTCAAGGACATTAAACCAATGCCGGGGCCGGCGGTGACGCTTTACAAGGTTTATCCGGAACGGGATGCCAAAGTCTCAAAGGTCAGATTGCTTATGGAAAACGCTGTGCTTGCCCTTCATCTGAAGGGCGTACGTGTCATGAACTTGGAGGACTCCATCGGCATCGAGATAGCCAATGACCATCGTGAGAAAGTGCCTATGCGCTCGGTTCTGAGTGACGATGCGTTCCGGAACTGCAAGGCAGAACTGCCGGTGGCTCTCGGGCGGACATTCGGGAACAAAGCTGTGGTCTTTGATTTGGTCAGGGCTCCTGACTTGCTTATCGCCGGAGCCACAAAGCAAGGCAAGTCGGAGGCGATCCACGCCATAGTCGCTTCTCTGCTATATTCAAAGCGCCCGTCAGATCTGAAGTTCGTTTTCATCGATCCCAAGGGCTGTGAGTTCACTGCCTACGAGCGCCTTTCCGGACACTATATGGCCTCTATGCCCGGAGAGACGCCTATTGTGCAGACGGCAGTTCATGCAGACAAGACCTTGGCGGCTTTATGTCTGGAAATGGAACACCGCTATGAACTGCTTGCGGAAGCCCATGTCCGCAACATTTGCACTTACAATAAACGAATCTCCGAGACCTTGCCTTACATTGTCGCCATCATTGATGAATATGCCGATCTGGCCCTTCCTGTATGCCGCGACAAGGAGTCCAGGAATATGTCGCGTAACATCACAGAATCCATCATCCGCTTGTCGCAGTGTGGAAGAGCCGTCGGCATTCATGTCATTTTGGTCACACAGAGACCATCCACGGCGGTTATCACAGGACTCATCAAGGCAAATTTCCCGACAAGAATCGCCGTCAGAACCGCGTCCAAAACCGACTCTCTGGCAATCCTTGACACTCCTGGCACGGAAAAACTTATCGGCGGCGGAGATATGATCTTCCAGACCGGCGGAGAAGAGACTCGCCTTCAGGGGGCGTACATCCGCCCGGAGGAAATCGACCGCCTGACCTCCTATGTGGAGTCATGTCCTGTTTCCGTTTCTCTCGATTAGTGGTTACAAAACGGACAGGATGATTCCCATCGAAACCGCCCCGGGCGGGTCAAAGATTCCGGTCATCGTAGGGGATGATACATTCCATTCTGACAAGGCTCCGGTCGAGCTCTATTCTCTTGGGATTGCCGGCATAACCTGTGATGTAGTATTCTTTCGCCAACCTGTCATCGAAGCGTGAGATGAAAGCGGCGCGGATGCGTGCGCATTTCTCGTTGATGGAGTTGTTGGTCGGGTCAAGCACCCTGTCGATGCTCTGCTGTATCGCGATGTCGTCTCCCCGCTTGGTAATAGCCATGTAGATGGATTCGAACTCAGTTCTGAACCCCGGCAGGTGCTTGAACATTATTCCCTCCGGGTGGCGCAGGAACAGCAGATGCACCGCTCTCTGCAGCGGCTCCATCTTGATTTCCAGCCCGTTGTAGTCCTGGAGCAGGATGCTGAAGTCTTCCGTCACCACAAGCCGGCTCAACTCCGGTTTCTGCTGGAAGAGAGACTCTATAATCGTCTCATCCAGGCCGTATGCCCGAAGTTTCTTGACTCTGTCCTCGATTTCAGCGGTGAGCCTGCGGATCCACTGAAGCAAGTATAAAAAACATCCAGCTCTAACTGGATGATTCATACGAGATATATGAGGATATTGTCACTGAATTAATGACATTGATTGGCCGCCTTCGGAATGGGATGTAGAATTGAGGTTGAGTTGAACTCCATAACTGCCATAAAATGGCAGTACCGTGGCCTATCTTTGCGGAAATAAACTATTAGGCCAAGAGATATGAGACTCGTTCACATTTCGGACACTCACAATAGACACCGGCAGCTGAAGAGGCTGCCGGAGGGCGATGTGATCGTACATTCGGGGGACTTCACGATGGCTGGAACTGAGGCGGAGGCTTTGGACTTTATGGAATGGTTCTGCGATCTTCCGTACAGGCACAAGGTCTTCATCGCCGGCAATCACGACTTCTGCCTTCGGGGAGCGAGTCTGGAAGGGCTTGACGATAACTGCCACTACCTCTGCAATTCGGGAGTCATGATAGAGGGCATCAAGTTCTATGGCGTGCCGATGTTTTTCGAGGATGCCATGACGGGGCGTTCGGAAAATGATTTTATGAATATACCTGCGGACACGGATGTCCTTGTCACCCATCAGCCGCCTGAGGATATTCTTGACCTTTCAGATGAGATTCACTACGGAGATTCTGTTCTGTGGCAGCGGATTATGCTGGTTCGCCCTAAACTTCACCTATTCGGGCATATTCATAAAGCCGCTGGGGTGGAGGAGCGGAATGGGACGGTGTTCTCCAATGGGGCTGTCTTGGGGGAAGGCTATGATCTGACAAAATATTGATAATGAATTATATGGAAAAAGAAATGACCACAACTGACTACCAACTGCCTTCTTTGGATTTGCTGGATGAATATATCCCCGAAAGCAATGTGCCTGAAGATGAAATCACCGGTAGGGTAGAGGCGATCAGGAATGTTCTTGAAAGCGGGAAAGTGCGTGTCAAGGACATTAAACCAATGCCGGGGCCGGCGGTGACGCTTTACAAGGTTTATCCGGAACGGGATGCCAAAGTCTCAAAGGTCAGATTGCTTATGGAAAACGCTGTGCTTGCCCTTCATCTGAAGGGCGTACGTGTCATGAACTTGGAGGACTCCATCGGCATCGAGATAGCCAATGACCATCGTGAGAAAGTGCCTATGCGCTCGGTTCTGAGTGACGATGCGTTCCGGAACTGCAAGGCAGAACTGCCGGTGGCTCTCGGGCGGACATTCGGGAACAAAGCTGTGGTCTTTGATTTGGTCAGGGCTCCTGACTTGCTTATCGCCGGAGCCACAAAGCAAGGCAAGTCGGAGGCGATCCACGCCATAGTCGCTTCTCTGCTATATTCAAAGCGCCCGTCAGATCTGAAGTTCGTTTTCATCGATCCCAAGGGCTGTGAGTTCACTGCCTACGAGCGCCTTTCCGGACACTATATGGCCTCTATGCCCGGAGAGACGCCTATTGTGCAGACGGCAGTTCATGCAGACAAGACCTTGGCGGCTTTATGTCTGGAAATGGAACACCGCTATGAACTGCTTGCGGAAGCCCATGTCCGCAACATTTGCACTTACAATAAACGAATCTCCGAGACCTTGCCTTACATTGTCGCCATCATTGATGAATATGCCGATCTGGCCCTTCCTGTATGCCGCGACAAGGAGTCCAGGAATATGTCGCGTAACATCACAGAATCCATCATCCGCTTGTCGCAGTGTGGAAGAGCCGTCGGCATTCATGTCATTTTGGTCACACAGAGACCATCCACGGCGGTTATCACAGGACTCATCAAGGCAAATTTCCCGACAAGAATCGCCGTCAGAACCGCGTCCAAAACCGACTCTCTGGCAATCCTTGACACTCCTGGCACGGAAAAACTTATCGGCGGCGGAGATATGATCTTCCAGACCGGCGGAGAAGAGACTCGCCTTCAGGGGGCGTACATCCGCCCGGAGGAAATCGACCGCCTGACCTCCTATGTGGAGTCATGTCCTGTTTCCGTTTCTCTCGATTAGTGGTTACAAAACGGACAGGATGATTCCCATCGAAACCGCCCCGGGCGGGTCAAAGATTCCGGTCATCGTAGGGGATGATACATTCCATTCTGACAAGGCTCCGGTCGAGCTCTATTCTCTTGGGATTGCCGGCATAACCTGTGATGTAGTATTCTTTCGCCAACCTGTCATCGAAGCGTGAGATGAAAGCGGCGCGGATGCGTGCGCATTTCTCGTTGATGGAGTTGTTGGTCGGGTCAAGCACCCTGTCGATGCTCTGCTGTATCGCGATGTCGTCTCCCCGCTTGGTAATAGCCATGTAGATGGATTCGAACTCAGTTCTGTACCCCGGCAGGTGCTTGAACATTATTCCCTTCGGGTGGCGCAGGAATAGCAGATACACCGCTCTCGGCAGCGGTTCCATCTTGATTTCCAGCCCGTTGTAGTCCGGAAGCAGGATGCGGAAGTCTTCCGTCACCACAAGCCTGCTCAATTCCGGTTTCTGGAGGAAAATAGATTCTATGATTTTTTCTTCCAGACCGTATGCCCGAAGTTTCTTGACTCTGTTCTCGATTTCAGCGGTGAGCCTGCGGACTTCAGAGCTGAACTCGTCATCGGCGAAGTCCCTAGGATCTTTTTCTGGTATCTCTATGTGGATTGATGAGACTTCTCCGCTGAAATCGGTATGAAACACGTAATCGTCTATGTCCGACTTTGCTTGCTCCACCTCCTCCCGCACACCCCTCAGCATCTCCTCAAATCCTGTAAGCCAGTCTTCAGCCGATGAATTGCTGAACTCGAAGATCAGGTCTCTCCTCTCGAAATCCGGGACCAGAATGGCGCCGTATTCCGGCCACGGTCTGCCTGTATCGAACTTCTCCCAGATTCTCATATAGAATTCACTCCATTTCCGGCACTGTCTATCCCTGTCGAGATTCGGCAAGTTATAGAAGCATTTCCAGTCGGTATGGAATACGTCCTCCGTGATGTACCGAAGATTCAAAATCTCGGAATCGTAAGCGTAATCATATTTGTCCGCCAGACGGGAGAAGTCGTCTAATAAACCGCTTGCCCGACAAGCCGGTTCCTTATAGCGCCCGGGAACGTACAACATCCCCCTGATGCCCCATTCGGCATCCGATACTTTTACTATTCTCCCACCTGTGCAGGCCTTGTCTGTAAATTTTGCCTTCATGCTATCATTCATTTTGACCTCTGTGTCCGCAAATTGGTTGAAATAGCTGTGAAAATACACAGAATAATTCTAACGGCAAAGCCGCTGGTTTGGGGTAGAGGGAAGGGTGTGCCTTCGAAACGGTGAACTGTCACGCCGAACAGGTTGGGCTATATCTTTGAGATGGTTGAGATGGTTGAGATGAGGTGGCGGATAATGCCTTGATAGTCAGATTGTTCGCATAAAGGCCTCCGTCAATATTCAGGTAGGCTAAAAGCTCTTTTGCTTGATTATCAGAGTGTTATTCGCCACCGCGCGCCATCGTCGTCGCTCGCATCGTCATCGCTCGCATCGTCATCGCTCGCCGCCCGCCACTGCTCACCGCCCGCCACCGTCATCGCTCATCTCCGCCGCTTCCCCTCATCGCCTGCCCCCTCCCCCAGATGCATTGTGACGAACTTCCGGATGTCATCCCTCAAGGCATCAGCGTTTTCCGAATCGAGGATCTTGACCTGGTCGGCAAGGCCGATGCAGAAACGCCGTGCGGCACCGAGACCATGGAGCCGGGTGTCCAGAATCCATGTTCCGGCTTCTGTCTGGTATAGTTCTTCCGGAGGAAGTTTGCAGGCGTCATGGTATTCCTCGCGTAGACTGTTGAGGGCTGCGATGGTCATCTCCAGTCTGATGTGCAGGTTGACTTTGGGGTTGATCCATCTGAAGACGTCGGCCTCGCCTTTCGGGAAGGCGTGCGGATATTCCGGATCGTCGATATTCGTCTCGATGCTGCCGATACGTGCCAGCCTGAATTCTTTCAACGCCTTGTCTTGCAGGTCGTATGCCCAGAGGTTCTCATTGTCGCAGACGAGATTGACCGGGACTACAAGGCGGTCCCGGATCTCGTTGCTGTTGGAGCTAGCATAGCCTTTCAGCATGACTTTTCTCTGCTGGTCGATGGCTTCCTCCAGGGCGATGATGAATTTTTCCACTTTCCCGACGGAGCGGAGCTCCATGAGCCTCTGCTCTTGGGCATGTATGCTCATCGGGACGGTCTCCTCGCCGTTGCGGATATAGACGGTCCCGTCTTTCCAGTCGTTGCCGGTGTAGAGTTTTGCGATTTCAAATTCGGACGGCTTCGCGATTATCATGATTGCGTCCTGGTCTTTTGTCGGGGTGACCGTAATGCATCTTCTGATTGCCGGCTTGAAATACAGTTCCATCTCATCGTTGAGGAAGCGGCAATAGCTGTCCAGGTCCTTCGGCTGCGGGACGGGGTGGCCGAGCTGCTTAAGGCGTTCGTTCGCGAGCGTGGTGAAGTTGCTGCGGAACCAGGACAGGTCGGCTCCCAGTCCGTAGGATTCGTTCAAGATCGGGTCTCCGTGGTCGTTGACGCCCAGATAAACCGTCCCGCCGTCACGGTTGAGGAAGCCGCAGACTGCCTCCCACACTTGGCCCCGCCCCTGTTGGTAGATGTCTGGCTTGCCGTCACGGTTGCTGAATACATACGAGGACTTGAACTCCACGTCGGCGAGTTCCCCGAGTCCGTATTTCCCTCCTCCACGATCTTCCGTCTCCCGGAAATGGTCTTCTACTCCGAGTATGCGGCAGATCCGGCGGCGTATGACGGCAGGGGATGCCGAGATCTCGTCGGGGTATCTTTTTGCGAGCGCACACGCATCGAGCAGGTCCAGAATTTCCTTTTCCTCCGGGTCGAGGTCAGAGTCGCCTCTCATCTGATCGGGATTTGCGAGCACCCCGATGATGCGCTGTTCGCGTTCCCGCATCAATCCCGGCCCGGAGCGGGCGCGGACCTTGTGCCCCTCTGCCAGCCGTAGGCATTCAATGAGAAAACGTGCCCCGGAGAGGACCTCATCCCTTGATTCATCGTCCCCGAGGGCGTTGAAGATGAACGCCGATGTCAACAGATCCCGCAGCCTCCCGGTTGAACTTTTATCTCTGGAACGGGAAAGCATGGCTGCAATGCTCCGGAAAACCCCGTCACGGCTGTTTTCCGCCCGTGCAGCCGGCTTGTCGAGCCGGGCCTGAGCTTCCTCCCGGCTCAGGATGAACCCGTCCAGGACATGCTCCGCATCGAATTTTTCGGGCTCTTCGCTATAGGAGGACGGTTCATCCAGGTTGATGTAGGTTTCCCCGTTTATGGTATTTATGGATTGCGTATATGTGGTGATGATGTCTCCCGGCTGGTATTTCCCCGAGTCCCGCATGAGGCATGCGTAACCGTTGTCGGAGATGAGCCTGAGCCTGTCCTTGTCCGGGGTGATGCCATGGAAAACGCTGAGCACCAGTGATTCGTGGACTCTGCGTGTGCGTCTGTCGTTCTTCGCCAGGGGGAGGGCGAAGTCCAGATAGGCTTTCTTGATGGAAAAGAGCGGCGGTTCGCTTTCATCCTCGAGCACTGCTCCCTCTATGCAGTCACCGTCATACAGGAAATGGGCCAGTTCGCCGGTGGTGATGCCTTTCAGAAGTTCTTCGTCCTTGATCTCCCCCGGGCCGTCGTAGAATGCTTTGAGCGGAGAGCAGCTGATGTAGTCTTCATCGCCTTCTTTGTATTCTATAGTGTATGTCCTGTCCAATGGCGAAGCATCAGGGCTGGATTCGTCAGCCTGCGCTCTCATGAATGCGTCGGCAAATGATTCCAGTGATTCGCAGTCGTCCGCCCTTCCTTCCTTGAGCTTCTCGTCCTTGTGGTTGCGGCTCAGCACTTCGACCCTTCCATGGTGAGCATCGAATGCTTTGGTCTCTGCGGAGACTGATGAGCGGACGGTGAGTTTGCCTCCTCCAAGTCTCAGGCTGTGACAGTCGGAGGCGGCGAATGGGGTGCTCCTGTCGAATGAGGCGCCTTCCAGCATCTTGAAGACAAGGAGGTCTGTGCCGATGGCCTTTTCTACCATGGAGCGGGTGAATCCTGGGGCGGTCATGGGATATGAACCGCAGTCCACGGCCAGTTTTACTATGTCATAGTTGGAGCGGCTCAGGTATGAGGCATATTCGAGGAAGAGCAGTGCCCGGGTGCTGGCTTCCCTATAAGAGCGTGTGTCACACAGCAGGATGAGCAGGCAGGCGGTGAGTTTGGCTGAGAACTCCATGGCGGCCCGCTCGTCGCTGCTCATCTGTGATCCTTTGCGGGCCATGGCCCTGCGGCACTGGATTTCGGAGTCGAGGATGTTGCCCAGCACGGAGATGAGTTCCAGCGGAGGAATCGGGGCGTTCCAGATGGTGTTGATGAATTTGGCGGCCTGCCCGGGGGAGGTCGCAAGGTATCGCTGATGAAGTTCCTTGCCTGTCATGGTATAGTAGTGAAAATGGTCATTGGTGCAGCGTTCTTCTAGAATTGCCGCTTACTGCAAATCTATGAAAATCCCTGCTCATCTGCAAGTCTCCGCCCGGACGCGGCGTGGAGTCATGCCGGGAATACAGTCCGGAACAATTATTATATTTGCACCTATGAAACGAACCTTATCACTTATAGCCCTCCTCTGCCTCAGCCTCTGTGCCGGGGCGCAGTCCGGCAACTTCACACTCGGCAAGTGGACCGAGATCCACGCCGCACTCCTCAAGGAACTTTCCAGATCCTACGTGGACTCTCTTCCCGTGGACAAAATAGAGCGCCGCGGGGTTGATGCCATGCTCTCCGGGCTCGATCCGTATACGGTCTATATTCCCGAAGAGGAGAATGAAGACCTCCAGATGCTCATCCACAAAACTTATGGAGGCGTGGGGGCAGTGATCTACAAACCCGAGACCTCTGGCAACGTCATCATCAACGAACCGTATGAGGGAAGCCCCGCCTCGAAGAGCGGACTTGTGTGCGGGGACGAGATAATGGAAATAGACGGGCAGACCGTGGTCGGGCTCACATCCCAGCAATGCAGCGAGAAGATGCGCGGCGACCCGGGAACGACGGTCAAGTTCAAGGTCAAGAAAATCCGCGGCGGCGAGATTACCGAGGTGACGGTGCTGCGCGAGAAGATACGCATCCCGGACATCGAGTTCGCGGGGCTGATCGGTGACGGAGTGGGGTACATCTCCCAGACCGGGTTCACCGAGGGCGTCGGCAAGGAGATGAGGGAAGCTGTCATTAGGCTCAAGAAAGAGGGCATGCAGACCCTTGTCCTGGATCTTCGTGGCAACGGTGGTGGCCTCATGAACGAAGCGGCCGAGATCGTGTCAATCTTCGTCCCGAAAGGCTCCCTTGTCGTGTCGGCCAAAGGCCGCGAGGCGGACTCCAACTACGAACTCCGCACCCGGCGCGATCCTGTAGATACCGAGATGCCTCTGATCGTGCTTGTGGATTCCGGCTCGGCATCATCTTCCGAGATAGTGTCGGGTGCGCTCCAGGACATGGACAGGGCAACGATAATGGGGCAGCGCACCTTCGGCAAGGGCCTCGTGCAGAGCATCAAATCCCTCCCTTACGGGGGAGAGCTCAAGGTCACGACGGCCAAATATTACACCCCTTCCGGACGTTGCGTCCAGGCGCTTGACTACAGCCACCGCAACGAGGACGGAAGCGTCAGCCAGATTCCGGACTCGCTCACCCGCGAGTTCAAGACCGCCCACGGGCGCACGGTGCGCGACGGCGGCGGCATCACCCCCGATGTCAAACTCGCAGAGAAGAACTACAGCCGCCTGACCTATGCCCTTGTGGCATACGGGATAATGGAGTACTATGCTCTGGAATATGTCAGGGCACACGACAGCATACCCCCGGTGGATGAGTTCCACCTCAGCGATGCGGACTATGATGATTTCGTGAAATTCGCCTGCGGCAAAGAGTTCGACTACCGCTCCTCAGCAAAGACATATTTCGACAAGGTCAAAGAAGAGCTTGAAAAAGACGGTCTTAAGGAAACTCTCGCACCTCAGATAGAGGCGCTCGACAAGGCCATTGACATGGAGAAGGAGGAGTTCCTGCGTCTCAAGAAAGACGAGATCGTCCCTTTCATAGAGGAGGAGATAGTGGTCCGCTATTATTTCCAACAGGCCGGCGTCAAGATCCGCATCCGCTACGATGATGCCCTCAAGGAGGCTTTGCGCAGCCCGAGGATACAGCAGTATTGATGACATTCAGTACGGAACTTATAGTTCTCAGCACGACCAAACTCGGAGAGAAGAGTCTGGTCGTGCATTGTTTGACACCTTCTTTGGGGCGGCGGAGTTTCATTGCATCCGTCCCGTCAGGAGGGGGGATGGCCCTGTTCCTGCCGCTCAACATCCTGGAGGGGGAAGTCAGTGAGAACCCGCGTTCGGATCTGTGGAGAGTGCGTCATCTGACGGCCGTCAGCCCGCTTGGCGGAATCCGTTCCAGCGTCAGCAAAAACTCCATCACTCTTTTTATGAGCGAAGTCCTGTACCGGACTGTGCGTGACGGGGCTTTGGAGGAGGGCCTTTTCGACTGGTGCAAACGGTCAATCATGACTCTTGACGCCCTGCAGAGTGACTTCAGCAACTTTCATCTGCGTTTCCTCCTGGAGTTCGCCGTCGCGCTCGGCTTCTCTCCGTCGCTTCCTGACCTTGCCCCGTTCGCCGGTGAACACCTCGCCGATGTCCGCGCCCTGCTTGAAAGCGATTTCGGACAGTCCATGCTCATTCCGCTAAACGGGCTGACCCGCAATGAGATAGCGGAGATCCTCCTACAATATATCGGCTACCACTCCGACTGCCGGCTCAACATCCGTTCCCTTGCAGTTTTGCGGGAACTCTGGCGGTGAAGTTCTCCGACTGCCGGCTCTGTTCTCGTCCCCGTCTCCGTCCCTACCGCGAAGCGAAGAGCAGCAGAGCAAGACCGGCGAGCAATATCGCGAGGTCCACGGCCTTGTCTTTGATGTGGTTTTCCTTGAAAAGCAGCGCCCCGAAGATGAAGGTGATGACGACACTGCTGCGCCGTATCATCGAGATGACGGAGAGCAGCGCCCCCTCGTCCTTGACCGCGTAAAAGTAGAACGCATCGGATATGGTGATCAGCACCGCTATGAGCACCAGCCTCCAGTCCCAGCGGAACTTCTGGAAGCCCGGAG
>ERZ808262.637-NODE-637-length-14399-cov-6.864121_pt1 | contig 14399 bp, 16 predicted proteins | sample MGYA00520895_ERZ808262 | MGnify/ENA primary metagenome ERZ808262 (study PRJEB31516, sample SAMN03275588) | gut metagenome | biome: mammalia-associated habitat; material: feces | host: Papio cynocephalus | place: Kenya | collected 2012-08-02 ... | reverse complement strand
AAAGCGACTGTCTTTGCTGTGGACAGACACTTGTTTACAATTATTAAATTGTAAATGTGATTAGTTGAGCGGTTGTTGGTAATGGTGAAAGGTGCGCGGCAGGAATTTCCGCTGTAGAGTATGCTATATAATTTGCAGTATCTTTTTCCTGATCTCTATTACATGCAAAACTTTGCATTAGCCCCTCGCTGTTGGCAAAAGATATTCTATTAAGCCCTCTAATATTTTGAGCTGAATTAGGTAGCCATATCGTAAAAGTGCCTGTTTGCTCTTGTGATTGATATAGCCAAGCTACAGTATATACCGTATTACCAATCTGGTATGCGGGATAGGTCACTTTTACTTCTGGCAAACCAGAAAATACAGCCTGTATATTTAGTTGGCTTTCATGCAACACTTTGTTAATTATTTCTAAATCAGCATTTTCTCTATCGGTAATTTCTTTATCAATTTTTGCGTCAAGTGTTCTGTCTGCCGTTGCGCGCACTGTTGCTTCGTTTTTTAAAGCGTCGTCGATCTGTATTGCCATATTAGCAACAGGGTCTAAAGGCGTGCTTTTTGGGCTAGTGAATCCGTAATTTTTGGTTTTAAAAACCATATTTTCGTCTGGATGATAGTCACGTGCGTACATATTACTCCCCCTCTCTTAATGACTGGATAAGTCCGAATTCTCCGAGCGCGTAAACTTGCAAGTTTGGGTTACGTGTTTGCGAACTAGCATTATAAGCTACAACTGTCCATTTGTCGACATTAACCACAATTCCCTCGCAATCAATGCTTGCATTAGCGATGAAATAAAGTCCGTCTTTTTGCATATTTTCCGGTAATAAGATTCTTGTACTTGCGCCCGCTTCTAAGGTCACAACCTGTTCCCAGATACCGCCGTAAGTTACCACATGCTCAAGAATTCCGATAGTTACAAAATCTTTGATTTTGTCGTTTACCTCATTTTCAAAGTTGCTGATAATATTGTTAATTTCCTCTTTATATGAGTTGAACTGATTTGTAATGTCTGTCTGAAATTGGTTGTTGTTTTGCACCATGTTGTTAAACGTTTCTGTCCACTGCGCAAAAGTAGACACCCACTGCGTCCAAGTCGCCGACCACTGCGTCCACGTGGTTTTCATACCGTTCCATTCTGTCGCAATGTCATTCCATTGATCGATAATAGAATTCCATTTGCTGATGATTTGGTTCAAAAGCTTCGTTGCTTCTTCAATAAATTTTTTTTGCTCTTCTGTTAAATCGTTAACTTGTTTGATCAACTGATTAAGCATAGCGGCAATACGTTCTAACACTTCATAGTACGAAAGTGAGTCATCGTACACTAACGGTTGTGTTTTTTGTAACCAAAACGCAAAATCTGGGAAATGTACATTGTACACCCCGTTGTTAATTACAGGATTAAATGGGTCAATTTTATTTGTCATTTCTGCCTCACTTTCTAGCGCATCCAATCAATCGACAACCCAAGATTGCCGCGATTTCCGTACGCCAACATATTAAAATCGTTACCATGCTCCGCAAAGTCCGCATATACAGACATAAACAGTTCTTCGCAATCCTCAATAATTGCGTTGTTTATGTTTACAATGTGTTCGCGGTACTTTATTAACTCGTCCATCTTACTTCCCCGCCATCCTTTTTCCGTCCGATGGCTAGTGTCTACAATGGACGTGTTACTTTTTCCGGTGTTTCGCTCGCTGACCGCGCGACTATCCTCTCCGGTGCTTTGCCCTCTAGTCATACCGCTCGCATAGTCTGTTCCGGAAAAATTGACTTGAGGGTTATCGCTGTTGATTCGCTGATCATTGGAATTACTGTTGCTTGTGTCACTCATAGTATGGTCTGCTTCTGATGTATTGTTTCCGTCACTCGTGTCAGTATCGTCAAATGTCATATTGACGTTTTCCAATATCTGCGCTACAGTTAAATTACTGTCATACATTGCCTTGTATTTAGGCATGTTTCGCGTCAACGTGTCATTAAGCTTGAGCTTAAATAACCCAATGGCTTCAAATCCGATTTCGCACATGTAAAAATGTATGATAAACATGCGCTCAAATTCTGTGCGCGAACTCTCATCGGAATTGTACCACGGAAAAGAAAAGTCAAACAGGTGTGCCATACCCGTAGCAATTTTATCATAAGTCGTTGCGTTCAGATTTCTAAAATCCGTGAAACTTTCAATGTAGTCTCTAATCTTCGTCGTATACGTCGACATTTTCGCCACCCCCATTTTTGAGTTTTTCTTTTCGCTCTATACCCAACCCATTGCCAATATAGCGTACATCAACATCAAGTCCAAACACGTGGTTGATCTGTTCACAAGCGCGCTTTCGCACACCTAAAAATGATTGACGGTTAATTAACGTAAGGTCGGCATCTTGTTCGACTTCGCTTGTGATTAAGCGCTCTTTTTTTGTGCCGTCAATATTGCTAATACCGAACTGCACGCAAAAATCAGCAATTTCCTGTCGCATGGCGATTGTGAGATCGCCAAAGACGTTTGGTGGCTCAAGGTTCAGCACTTTCATTGTATCTATGTTTGTCATTCCGTCTTTAACCGCGATAAACGGTACAAAATCATTGTACTGTTTAAACAGATTTTTTGTGCTCAAACGCTGATTTTCGCTAGCCGCAATAACAATAGGCGTTCTTTGCGCGTATATATTGAGGTTTCGCGTCAACCTCATGTTAGCAAGGCTCTCCGCGTACATTTGGACATAGTCTACGCTCGGGTAACCCGTGCTACTGTTCCATATAATAACACTGTTATTTTTTCCGAGTGTTTTAAAATACTGTTGTGCGTACGCGAAACGCATGTTCGGCACACCGTAAATATCCACTGTACCGCCCAAGTTGGTTTTCATAACGGCAAATTTTTCAATTACATCATCTTCAAAAAATACCGCTTGACCCCACCAAAAAAGGTATTCTTCCAATATGCGCGGTGGAATTTCATCCGGCAAACCCAACCATTCAAAACGATTTACAATCATTTCGTGTAACATATTAAAGTAGCGCACGTAATAGTTCCGGTATTGCGGTACACTAAAGTATTCCGCGTCTTTTGATTGGTTCTTCATTTTTTCACACCTCTCGTTAATTATTTGGCAAGCCATAGTTTCCGATGTCATTTGTGTGCCATACCGTCACACCGCGATCAAAGATTGATCTTAAAATGACAAGGTAATCTAAGTCAATGTTACCGCCAACTGTACAATTACGTGTTTTTACAAAATCCCACGCCGACCGATTATTGATAGCGGGTGTTCCGATTTCCCCGATCTTATAACCAAACATACTAAAGTAGTCGTCGATTTTCTGCGCGTATTCTGCTCGTATCTGCATTGGATAATAACTGATATGGTCGTTACCGATAATTTTGCTAGCGTTACCACTAGCAGTACTAACGTTACCACTAGGTTGCAAAAAGTGATTAACCACGGCTTTGATTCCGTTGCCGATAACCTCTGACCAATCCGTACTACTAAAACTAGCTAAGGGACTACTTTCATATGCATCATTTACCGCTTGCTTGCTACTTGCAAGTGCACTACCCGCACCACTCGCCATCGCGCCTAAAAATCCAAAGCCCGCACCGGATAACACTTTTCCAACTCCGCTAAAAACTCCAGCGGCAGTGTCAACGCCTTGTGAAACTGGTTCTCCCGCATTCATTAAAGCGCTTGCGCCCGCTGTGCTTGTCATTTGCGCAATGTATGCCTTGTATGCATCGGTCATAATAGCGCATTTTGGGTAATCCGAAAATGTCAACATATCTGTGTAATCCTGTGCAAATCCTTTATACTGGATAGGGTACGACACTAACAGTGGGTTAGGTGTCATTGCCACAGTATAAGTAAAACTACAAGCGTCACCTGAGAAATACTCATACTTGTACTCGATACCCGTGCCATTGTTATTGTTACCATACAAAAAGTTATAGGGATAGCAAAAGAGCTTTTTGTTTTTTGGTATGTATCCATCAATATTGTCATACTTTTTCGGCAACTGTAACTGCTTAAACTGTGTTTCTTCTGCGATAAAGCTAGTTGGCATCATAAAAGCGTTCAAAATTCCGTCAATCGTCCCGTTTGCGTTTGCGACAATTAAAAACTCATTTACTCCCTCGCCGTTGTCAAAAACGTTAAAAGTGACAGCGGTATACACACCGTCGCGAAATTCTCCCCCGTTAAAATTTCCGCTTTCGTCGTAAGCGCTCGGAATAACTACAGACATAATGTTTCGATCACTCAATTCCGGCGCATCATAGTTTTGTTCCGTCTCCTGTTTTACAATGTAATCTCCGGTTTCCAATCCCTCGGGGAATGTATAGCGTCCAATTACATCATCACTCTTTTTTACAATTTGCCGCTCAATATAGCACTTATTAAGCACCATATCAAATTGACAATTTGTCCAAACATCCATAATAAAATGCACACGACACGAGTTAATGGACAGTGGCTCTACGTTTGTAATAAATCCATACATCCAGTTATCCATATAGCCCACGTTTTTGAAAGCAATGTAATTTGCGCTATCTGCGTATAACTCATTAACAGGCGCGGCAAAATCTGCATAACCTCTTTTGACAGGCGCGGCGTTATCGGTGGCATAAATTGCCTTGCTGTCGACATATGCAAAAAGTTCTTCGCGGCTCGGGAATAAACGAACATGATTATACGAAGAATCCCAAGGAATACCGCGACAAATTCTAACCTGTGCTACTGGTGCTATCCCGTCTACGTTTTTTTGCGTTGGCATTGGTATCATATTGTCCATGTTTTCCTCATTTCTAAGGGAGTATCATACTCCCTTTTCGATGTTTACTGATTGACGGTTACAGTGCCTGTTCCGCTGATCGTGTTGTCATATCTGGACGTTGCCTTGACGGTAAGCGTTGCCGCTTTTTCGTCATTTGCAATATGCAAGATATTAGACCCCGGAATAAAGGCGGTATACTGGCTCGTTGCACCCTCAACATCATAGTCAAGCAACTGCGGCGTGTACTGGCTGTCTCCGGTCACAAGCGCTGTGATCTCCACATCAGTTCCAATATTTCCGGTAGTGTCGGTAACACTTACGGTTGTGAGACCTACAGTATCGGTCGTGAAAACGATACACGGGAAAAATGGAGAATATGAAAACATTTCGGACATAGTGTAAAAGTAATTCCAAGTAAGCGCCGCCCCATTCCTAGAATCCGTCAATGTCCGGAAATTCTCGCGGACGTTGAAAAATCTCATATCAAACAGCGCAAGCTTGATGTTCGGGTCATCGAACTTGTCAATGATGATTTTACGCACGTTAATGTCAACCTTGTCCATATTAAACGCTGTAGCAAGTACCTCAACATCTAACTCCGCGTCGATCTCCGGTGTAGTGATATAAAAGATTGTGTTGTCGTTTGCGCAACTATCTGCACCCGCAATGTTGTACTCCGGATGAGGAAATTTCATCTGTCCAATGTAGGACTTGATAAGTTTTGTTAACTTTTTTGCGTTTTCTGCACTCGCCGCAGGGTCTGCAATATTTACCGCATAAAGCTGATCTGCCGCGCTAGCACTTTCAATCAGACGCTTCATGCATAAATACTCATCCCAGTTCGCCGCAGCAAAAAGAGACTGTACTTTTGCGTTAATCAGATCGCGCACACCATACTCTGATCTAAACGCCGTACGCAAGTTGTCAAAAGTAACAGTAACCGCGTACTGGATAGCGGGCGTGATCTTATGGTAAGCCGCCATAACGCTCGACTGGTAATAAGCGTACAGTTCCGCCACAGTGGCAAACTGGTTAAATTGCTTACCTTTTGCCATGTTGACAAAAATTTCTTCTTCTGTTCCGCCGTATCGCATCGGGTCTCTCTTGAGTACTCCGAGCGGGTTCTCAAAAAATACGGTCTCAATCCTCTGCTCCATGATCTGTTCTACCAGAGCGTTAGCAAAAGCATTTCGCAACGGAACGATATTGAGCAAGCTCTCGTAAATACTCGAGATGTTTTCCGCTGTCGCTTCGGGAATTCTATCCCGATATTCCAAACTCTGCATTGATCTTACTGCATTTAAGATAGCGACGTTAGTCGCTGATACTTTATTAGCCATTTATTTTCTCCTTTCTTTACTCTGTACTGCCGTCAAAATCAAGCATTTCCGGCGTTACGTCCTCGGTCACTCTTACATCTGCTTTTGGCTCTTCGATGTCTGCCCTCGGTCTTTCCTGACCAGCCAACATTTCGCCAAAACGCGCAATGTACTTTTCGCGTAATCCCTCGTAGCGTTCCTTGTAGCCGTCATCTGTGACACCCGTGCTGTTTCTGATGGATTCCGTAATAACGTTGATCTCTTCGTCTAATTCTTCGGGTGCGTTGATCTTGCCGAGAATTTTTGTTAATGCTTCGTCTGCTGTCATTTTCTTTACCTCTCTTTCCTTAAAAATGGTTTTAAATAATATATTAAAGGCGTTTTTCTGCCGCTCGGAATGGGCGGCACACCTAATATATTCACAGGTACGTCTTGATAGATATTCACATCATCGTTTATATAAAATCGCAAAACAATTCTTGTTAATGCTGTGTTTTCAATCAAAATATAAACCGAGTTACCATCTTTTCGATACAAACTAGCACCGCTAGGTATTTTAACGCTCCACGCTCTGTTAGCGCTTACCATAAATCTAACAATCGTGTTTACGTTTGTGGTCTGACTATATGGCGTAACGCTGATAGTCGGTGCGGACGGCGCGGGTCGGTTAATACCAATCTGGCACTGCGTTTGTACATTCGCATCATCTAGAAGCCAAAAGGCTATGGCGGTTGTAATCTGCGCCGCGTTCGCGTTTCCGCTGACTACAAGCGCGCCATCATTTTTTTCCACAACTGAGAGATATTGACCAAGGTTATACGTCCATTCTCCGCTCGCGTTAACGTTGATCGTTAATGTATTCCCATCTACTATACTAGCACTAATAGGCGTGATTGTCAAGTTTTTTCTTTCGATTGGTACAGATCCGCTATAAATATCGTAAATATCTTGAGAATAATCATAACGTTGATCTTGCACGTCCTGTCCTTGTAACTCTGGATTCTCAAAATAAAATAATACATGATTACTTGCAGATCTTATATCTGTTGCATTTTGCAGTACAGTTAAAGTGTCATTATATCCATGTGTTTCTAATTCAGATTTAAGATAAACTAATGCTAAATCTATGTTTCCAATACTATCATAGCTACCACTTTTCCACATATTATACAACGCTTGCTTACGCGTGTAATAAGTCCACTGCGCTAAACCGTAGCCATCCTTATTCTCAAAAAGTCCATGCTCAACAAAATCATTTTCGCTAATAGTTCCATTATCTACGTTAGTAGTATAGTTTCTACTCGGCAAAAATTTATTCGTATCGCTAAAATCTCCTTGGCACCGATATGGAACAATACCGCTTTCTGCGTACAAATTCCCCATCAATGCCGCTACACCGATTTCATTATTTATATAAGTCATGAGATTATCCCAAACGGCTTTACTGTAGCCCCAATCTTTATAATCACTTAACGCCATCACATCAACCTCACACTCAAAATATCCAACACAATATTTTTGCACTTTAAATCCTTAAAACGTAACAATCCCATATCATAAGCCCTTTTAAGATAGTCATAAATAAATGACTTACTCGATAACATCAGAGTATCAGCATTGTGGCTTGACGGATCAAACGTAAAAATATATCTAGCGCTAGGGTCTACCGTGTAATCGATATACACCACTCCCAACTCCGCATACTCGCGTACCGCGAACTTGTCTTTGCCACATACAAGCGTAAACATATAGTTGCTGTTTCCACTTACTTTCTCGACAAACGCTGTTGCGTCACACAGATATGTACCATCCGCACTTGATTTTTGGTAAGCACTGTTACTAAAAACTTTAGTAAGCCCGCTTTCATTAAGCGCTTGTTGTGCGTCCGTATTAACAGTAAACTGCGCCACCCATCCATGTCCTCTTAAAAACTTTGTATTTTCCCGCAAACGCTTATGAATACCAAAGTAAATAAAATAAGGATTTAGCAATGTTACATAGTTAGCTAACATATAAACAGGTACTTCGCGCACTTGCTTGCCTTTACCTCTACAGATACTACGCAGTACACTTTCAAACTTCGTAATCTCATTTCGTAAATATCCGTTATTTTCAAGCACAAACTCGTCAAAAACAATTAAATTGATCTCTTTAAACATTGGGCTATATTTTTTGATCTTGTCCGAGTTGCTAAAATAAACCGCATATCCCAATACGCTTTGATTATCTTCTGCATCATGCAAAATTAAAGCGCTAATAAGTCCTTTTACAACACTTTTGTTACTAACAAGCTTACCGTACTCTGGGTAAATATCCAAAACGTCCTCATACATTTTACCCGCGCTTGCTATCTCGTCCTGTGTCCGGTATAAAAAAACTACTTGCGAACCATCCTCTTTATGTTTTTCTAAACTCTCTATCAGCAAAGACGTTGTTTTTCCGGCACTACGGTTTCCAATAATCATTCGCAAAATCGGTTCACAATCATCCAAATCCCTTACTTTTTTAATCTCGTCCAAACTATAATAGTTCATGTTCTCCCTCTGAACTACGCGCCAATAATGTTTCACGCGAAATATTAAGAAACTTTTTCTAAAATTGACCGGATTTTCTCGGGTACTAAATTTTTATTTATTCTCCCGACGTTTTCCAAAATCGAACCAATCTCCATTAAAACAATATAACTACACATGGCAGAAGCAACAGGAACAGTAAAATCAAGATCAAGATATATCTGCCCCCAATCAATGAGCACGGCACAAGCAATGACGCAAAGTGAACCAAACTTGTTGAAAAGTCCCTCTCTCATAATTGAGGAATTAAAGTTCTTGTTTTTTACCGCCATTACAATTCCTGAACCAAAATCCAGAACCATAAACAAAAAAGTAATCAAATACATCATTCTTTTATCTCCTTATTAAATTTTAGAGGTTCGCCGCTATCCTTGCGGACACCACTCCGCGTCCTAGCGTTTTTCCGCTTGGTGTACAGGACTTTAACGGGATAGCGGGTAATACTCCATTATAGGCTCTGGTTGACATAAGAATCTGGACATTTAGGAGGAAAACGAAAACAAATTTCTACCAGAACCTATAATGCAATACGCCCGCCCCCCTTGCCATCCATCGCCATCATACAACATTTAATGCTGTGTAATGCCGATCAATGCCATTTAATGACATTTTACTGCATGCATGTTGTTTCATGCGGTAAGATGGCAGAGTTGCGGCTGATCTTATTTAATTGTCATTTTCGTCGAAATCCATGTACGGCTCTTTTTCCACCAATTCGCGTACATTGATCGCTTTAAGATACGCGGACTGGAATTTCTTGCTCTTGTATCTTCCGTCCAACTGTTCGCGGACGCGAATCGTAACAGCCGAACCGTTGCCGATCTCACGGATTTTGTCAACAATTGTTTCCTCGTCCTCGTCAACAGCGTCGCCCTGTACGTAGAGATTTACAGGGTACTTGGTATGCGCCTTGTAGAGCAACTTGCCCTTAAGCTCGCCCTCTCCCTCTTTGAGCGGGCTCTCGATCTTTTCGTTATAGACCTCGCGGAGTTCTGCTGCGGTTTTCTCGTCGATCTCGAGTAAAATACTGATTTCACCCTCGTCCTTGATAAAAATGTTTCTTACGATTCCTCTTACTTTTCTGCTTGACATTGTTTTGTTTTCCTTTCTTATTTTGAATTGCGTTAGTTATCATGTTTCACGTGAAACATTCGTCTTACTTAGAAGCTCTTGCAGTCTCTGCCATTACCGTCTTATGATCATACCAGTCTTTCTCCGTCATGGAGTGCTTCATAAAGTCCTCATAAGAAATGAAGCGCTTTTCCTCTGTCCTGTCCGATTCGACAAACTGAATCTTCTTGCCGGAGTACTTCTTCTCGATCGCTTTTTTGGTAGCCGTGTCGAGTTCATCCGGTAAATGCAGATGGTCAAGAATCTCAATTCCCTTTCCCGCTGTGACAGTGATCACATCGTAATCAACAGACGTTGTTACCGTTCTTGTAAATGGTGCTTTCATTGTGTTGTTTCCTCTCTTTCTTAATTTATGCGTGTTTCTGTAGGCTTATTTGGAGTGTTGCTTGCCATCATCAGACGCAAGGTTGCAACCCTTGTACGTGACGCCCACCGTGGGTGTTTCGGCTATTCTTGTTCTCTTAAGAATATTGAGTTTTTATAAAAACTTAAAACTTCAAATTTTTTATATTTATAAACCATGTCTAATACCTGTCCAGAATCCCATTTAGTATCACCTAAATGGTTATAGGTGATAGTTAATTTTGTGTTTGTGTTCCATTCTGCGTTTGCAGTAAATAAATCAAATAATGTCATCTTGTTTTCCTCTCTTCCTGTTTGGTTGTTTTGTTGTTCTCTTTGATTGTAAAGAGTGCTGTGTCATCTCGCTTTGATAAGCTTATTATTTCTCGCTTCCACTCTGGGGTGTTCCTTATCTTTTCCACGGCGTTTGAACTTTTTTCAGTAAACGCCTGTGTTCCTGCTTTCTCTTTACATTATTTATTATATAGCATCTTTTCTAATTTGTCAACTATTATTTTCAATTATTCAAGAAAATTTATACACGAACCCAAAACAGCGGCGTACTCGTCAGATATACCTAAAGTATAAGTAGTATCAACTATCGCTATGTTTGACGATGTAGTAAACTCGCTTTCTTTCCCATTGTAATCTACTACTTTTATAGTATGCACATCACTCTCATTAAAATATGATACTGTACGTCCAGAATCTGTAAATATTTTCCCGATCTGGAAATCAGCTAGCCCATTTCCGCGCGCAAGTTCTGCCGCGCCTTTTGACTTAGATAAACCGGAGACGGTAACGTGTAAAACGTCCTCTGTCTTACCTGTTTTTTTATTTTTTTCCGACGCTATGTAAGCATATTTTTTTGCACCTAGAGTTTTAAACTTTTTATAGTGCCCGTCATCATCCCATACGCCAAGTATATAGCGAGTTGTAGTACCGTCATCATTTAGTCTATCACTGTAATTTCTGTATTTTTGCTTTTTAGATATTAAATAATTATTTCTGTCTACAAAAGATTTTAAATGCACTTTATTAACAAATTTTACGCTATCTGTGTCGGCATAAACAAAATCATAGCCGCAAGCGTCAATCATACATTGTAGTTCATAGCGCGCGTTTGCCGTGATATATACACCCCACTGGTATAGCAAAAAGCTGTTTTTACTCGCGGCGTATGCCGCTATAGCGCTTTCCTCGTCCGGCATAGACTTAGACCATACACCGTCTATGTATTCCACTTCACCTTGACAAATATCTGTCACCATTGCCCCAAATATAGAGTTTAGCTTATTCTTACTTTTTGCATACTCGTATTCTTTCCCGTCTATGTCCTTTAGTTGTGTTTTTTTATCATACCATGTGAGCATTGTATCTACTATAGGTTTAGGTAGATAGTCTTTTTCCGCCTTATAACCCTCTAACCACTCTACGCGAGTAGTATCGTAGCTGTATTGGTTATTTATAATCAAAAAGTCTAGCTCTGTACAAGCGTATGTTAGCCAATCCGCGGACAACACGCGCCCATTATCATTTACATAATTTTTGCTATACGCAATGCAGTGTGCAAAATCAATATATGGCACTGTTACGTCATCACGCACCTCTACGTCAAATAATGTTATACGCATTATTATAGCGTTTTTTTTCTTACAACAATCTAATATAAGCTTGTCAAAAGATTTTGGCTCGTATTTAACAAACGGTGTCATAGGATACAAATTCGACGCAATACACGCGGGATAACTAGAGACTCTGTCCATACTGTATACATTATCAATTATTGCGTCCGCATAATAGCGCGACGCATGTGTATTGCCGCCCCTAAATACTTGACGTAAAAGCTTGTAAATCGGTGCACTAGGCATAAGCATTTCAAATAAATCGCGATAATCTGGATATTTGTGGCATTCTACACGCATTGCACGACGCACATAACCGGTTGATGTAAGAGGGATCGTGGCGAGTGTGTCGCCCTCGTCATCTAATTTAGATATTATACATTCTTCCAGCCCCTTTACGTCATTAAAACAATAAGCTAATTCCTCTTGTGTCATTGGCGTTATTGGAGTTCGTATTTTTCTGTAATCATAAGTGTCTATGAGTTTATAGTGTGTACAGTATTTGCTATTTTCGCAAAATTTAAACAACGACATATTTGACAAAAAGTAACTGCACCTAAACTCAAAAAAAGGCGTTAAAAATGCTTCACGTGAAACATTCCCTACTTTATTTATATTTTTCTCATAATCGCTATTTAAGCAAGCTAATAATTTAATTACCTTATGTGGCTCCCTCGCAAAAAGAGATTCTATGTGTAAAAAATCTTTCATAAACATAAATTCATACGCTAAATTATGGACATATATTATCAACACTTTTTTACTATCCAGACCTAATGCAGTACCTAATTTATGCATAAATTCTTGCCAATCTTCCCACGTTCGACCAAAACAAACTTTTCCATTAAAACAAAACTGCCAATGATACATAAATGCTACTGGTTCTTCTCCGACTAATGTGGTACTTTCTATGTCAAACGTTGCCGGAGTTGCTATATATGTCAATACGTTTCGCCCTCTTTTCCTAACTGTTGCACAATCTAAAGCTATAGCGTCATACGGATATGACGCTACGCTGTAAACTGTTTCTTGTTTTTCTATTGTCTCTTCCCCGTTTATTGTTTGTTGCACTGATATTATCATAAAGTTCTTCCCCTTACATAAACATGAGTTGCACTTGCATAATCTTGTAGTTCTTGCTGTATTTCTGTGTGAGTTTTGCCTTGCGTGTAAAGCAAGTCATAAATCTCTATAATATCTTCCGACGGATTTCGCATTTTTAAACTTTTGTATTCTTGACTATGCAAAAAACTGTAAAAATCCTCGTCATTTAGCAAACTTTCTGACGCGCCTAAATCGCGTAAAGCTTGCGTGCGTTTTTGCCGTATTTCTCGTATTCCGGTCAACGTGTAAGATCGCGCCGTTACAAAACGCACTAATTTTAGATATGCTCGAGAATTATACTTGTCAATGTTCCACTCGGTGCGTTTGCCCAAAACATTCAACACGCTTTCTTTTTTTAACCCCTGTTTCTCAATGCGCGCTTTTTGCCTGTTTGCGAGCGGCACAAGCTTCTTGTACATCTCGCGCCGCTCTTTACCCCGCAAACTTAAAAGGTAATCTTTATCATACATTGTCTGTAAAATGCGCACTTGCAAAAGTCCACGCTATACGTTCGTTTAAACGCTCCAGCACGCCCGAGCAAGTATCGTTCTTCTCAAAAACAACAGTTACTAAAGTGCTTCTGTCAATTTCAGTGTAAACACAAAACGTTAATGCTAGCGCTCCATCGTCGTAAGAGCATGCACTATCAAAAAGCACGTCATTCCATTTCTGTTTTACTTCTCCCACGACATATTCTTTTCGGTTGCTCAATGTTTTATCCATGCTATCCCTCTGTTATAATGGCTTTAAATCCCGCACTCTCAAGTGCTACCAGTAAATTATGCGCATTTTCGATGTTGTGGAAAGCACCTTTTTGATCGAGCACTGAAACCCTGTACACCTTATTTTCTTCGCATTTTACCGCTACATCTAATTCATCATCCGGTGCGCTCGGTTCATTTGTAGGCGCTGTGATACAACGCGTTCCGGTGATTCCGTAAACAATAGCCGCCGCCATTTCCTCAACATTATATAACGATACATCTTTTTCGGATGAAATGAAGCAACACTCAATCAACATAGCGGGTGCGCTTGTGCGACGTAAAAAAGCAAGCTTACTATTTGTTTTAACGCCGCGATTCCGGAAGCCAAGAGAACATATTGCGTTTAAAGTTTCCCGCGCTCTATCGATAGCTCGTGATTTATCAGAGTAAACGTATACTTCTGCTCCACTTGCCGATGAATTAGATGCGGCGTTAAAATGGATAGATACATCTAAATCCACCTTATGCTCGTTACACTTTCTAATAATGCGATTAAGCACATCTGACTGCGACGTACCATCTTCAACGGTACAATCGTATACCGTATGACCCATGCGGCATAATTCGTCTACTACAAGCTCTTTTACGCGCCTATTTTCGAGCGATTCAGAGATTAAGCCCACTGCACCGCATGCTACTTTCCCATGCGGGTTATGACCCGCGTGTACATTGATTATCATTCCTTTTACCTCTCTTTCTTTTTCATTATAATTTATTATAACAGTACAGCTTCTCAAAGTCAATCCAAACGTTTGTTTGTTTGCATTA
>ERZ808262.636-NODE-636-length-14404-cov-4.399470_pt1 | contig 14404 bp, 10 predicted proteins | sample MGYA00520895_ERZ808262 | MGnify/ENA primary metagenome ERZ808262 (study PRJEB31516, sample SAMN03275588) | gut metagenome | biome: mammalia-associated habitat; material: feces | host: Papio cynocephalus | place: Kenya | collected 2012-08-02 ... | reverse complement strand
CTTTCTTTTTCTCTTTTGTTCGGCTCAAAATCCGCTTTTCGGCTCCAAAAGCGGTCCGGCGGGGGTCTAATCTCCTGTATGGTGCACAGTATTATAGTAGCGCGTGACGCGCATGACGCGCGTTGTGCGCGCCGGTGCGCCGGCGCGGGCGGCCGCGGACGTGACGTGGAGAAGGTGCGGAACAGGGCGAAAAACAGCCTAAAATATTTTTTCGTTTCGGGCGAAAAATTGATTCTGAAAAATTAAAATGAAAAACTGGGTGCGAAACGCCGCGGAAAATGCCGCGGGGGAAAGCGGAAAGTCCGGCGGGAGGGCGGCACCGTCCCGGCGAGACGAGGTGCGCGTCTGTGCGGGAAGGGGCGGGGTTTCCTGTCCGCGCGGCCTGCCTGCGTAATTTATTACCCCTAGAAGCCCAAATTATGGTATACTATAGGAAGTATGGAAAGAATTGTATCATCACCGAAGGACCTGAAGGAAGCCTACCGGGTCATCGAAGCGGATCATTTCGCGCCGCGCATGGAGATTTCGTTCATCGACGGCGACACGCGCCAGACGCTGCACTACGAGAAAGTGACCTGGAACATCGGCGGCCAGGAGAAGGGGCTGCGCTACGGGGAGAATCCCGGCCAGGAGGCGGCGCTCTACCGCCTGACGGACGGGAACCTGGTCCTGGGCGACGTGCAGATGCTGCAGCCGGGGCGGTATCTGGCGTCCGTCCCCGAGCTTCTGCAGAGCGGGAAGCATCCGGGCAAGACGAACGTGACGGACACGGACAACGCGCTCAACATCCTGCGCTATCTGATGGAGAAGCCCACCTGCGTCATCGTCAAGCACAACAATCCGTGCGGGGTGGCGACGGGGACGACGCTCGCGGAGGCGTACTACCGCGCGAACAAGGCGGACCGGCTGGCGGCGTTCGGCGGGGCGATCGCGCTGAACCGGGACTGCGACCTGGAGACGGCGCGGCTGATCGTGCAGAACTACGCGGAGGTCGTCGTGGCGCCGGACTTCGCGCCGGGGGTTCTGGACGTTTTCGCGACGAAGAAGAACCTGCGCGTCTTCCGCATCCGCAACATGGCGCGGCTGACGGATTTCGTGGCGCGGCACGTGGTCGACTTCAAGAGCCTCATCGACGGGGGGATCGTGGTGCAGACGTCGTTCTGCGCGAACGCGCGCAAGCCCGGCGACTTCATGCCCGCCTACTGCCACCGCAAGATGACGGATCCGGCGACGGGGGCGGTCACCTACAAGGACTACCAGATCCAGCGCCTGCCGACGGTTCAGGAATACGAGGATCTCGTTTTCGGCTGGCTCGTCGAGGCGGGCGTGACGTCCAACTCGGTCCTCTACGTGAAGGACGGGGCGACCGTCGGGATCGGCACGGGCGAACAGGACCGCGTGGGCGTGGCGGAAATCGCGCGCGACAAGGCGTACACGAAGCATGCGGACTGGATCGCCTGGGAGGCGTACGGCAAGCCGTTCAACGATCTGCGGCTCGTCTTCGGCGAGGAGGACGGCGCGAAGAAGCAGGCGGAGATCATGGAGCGCACGCGCGCGGAAAAGGGCGGCCTGCCCGGGTGCGCGATGGTGTCGGACGCGTTCTTCCCGTTCCGCGACGGGGCGGAAGTCGGCATCCGCGAGGGGATTACGTCCATCGTGCAGCCGGGCGGGGCGCTGCGCGACTGGGATGTGATCGACTGCTGCAACGCGGCGAACGTCGCGATGGTCTTCACGGGACAGCGGTCCTTCCGCCACTGAGGGCGGGGACCAAGGAAAGGAGAAGGAAATGCTTACATTTGCGATTGGTCTTGTACTGGGCGCGTTGGTCGGCGGGGGCGTGCGCTACGCCGCGGACGCGGGAATCGGGTGGTGCGCGTTCTTCGGGTTTCTCGCCTTCGGGCTCTTCCAGTTCGCCGTCGGGCGCGTCCTCAAGAAGCGCGTCATGGCGGCGATGGGGCAGGTCCAGGACGCGCTGACGGAAGGCCAGAAGGCCCTGCAGCAGAAGATCCAGCGCTGGCAGATGCGTCCGCCGGGGAGCCTCAAGCAGGCGCAGCAGGAAATCGCCGACGACACGCGCGTCTTCGTCAAGGCGGCGCTCGCCCGGACGCATGCGCTGGACCGGTTCCGCCCGTGGGTTCCGCTCATGGGGCGGCAGATCGCCACGGCGCGCCTGCAGCTGTGCTGGATGATCAAGGACTTCAAGGAGGTGGACGCGCTCTTCCCCAAGGCGCTCATCGTCGAGCCGACCACGGCGGCGATGAAGCTCGCGCGCATGCAGATGACGAACGCGCCGCTGGCGGAAATCACGAAGTTCTACAACAAGCAGGTGCGCCGGCTGAAATACAACCAGAACACGCTGCTGGCCGGCTGCTACAGCTGGATCCTCGTGCAGCGCGGCGAAATCGACGCGGCGTTCCGCGCGCTGACCGCGGCGCTCAAGAACAGCGACGACGCGACGCTCAAGCGCAACCACGAATGCCTGATGAACAACCGCGTGGCGCATTTCTCGAATTCGGGCCTGGGGGACGCGTGGTACGCGCTCCATCTGGAAGAGCCCAAGGTGCACATGCCGCGCACGCGCCCGGTCTATCGCTAAGAAAGGAAGGTGCCCCATGGTCGTCAAGAAAGCCGTCGTTCTCGCCGCGGGTCTCGGGACGCGCTTGCGTCCCTTCACGTGCGCGACGCCCAAACCGCTCCTGCCCGTCTGGGGGGAAAGCATGCTGGCGCACGTCGTGCGGCAACTGCGCGACTGGGGCGTGGAGGAAATCGCGGTCAACTGCCACTACCTGCACGAACAGATCGAGGCGTGGTGCGCGGCGAACGGGTGCCGCGCGAGCTACGAGCCGGAGATCCTGGGCACGGGCGGGGCGCTGAATCCGCTGCGGGACTGGATCGGCGCGGACGACTTCTACCTCGTCAACGGCGACATCGTCTTCGCCGGGTTCGACGGGTTCGCGGACGGTACGGAATTCGCGCGGCCGGACGTCGTGGGGCTGGCGGTCGTGACGAAGGAAGGGCCGCGGACGATCGAGGTCGAGCCCACGCGGCACATCGTCACCTGCTGGGAGAGTCCGGACGCGGGGTACGACGGCACGCGCACCTACTGCGGAATCGCGCTCCTGAAGGCGTCCATCCTGGACTATGTCGAGCCGAGCGGCTTCTCGACGATCGTCGCGGCCTACGAACGCGCCACGATGGACGGACATTTCGTGATCGCGGTCGAGCCCAAGGACCTGCTTTGGTCGGACGCGGGGACGATTCCGCGCTATCTGGAGGTCAACACGCAGGGCGAGGCGAACAATTTCGCCGCGCTGCCGCAAATCGCCGCGGCACTCAAGGCGCTCAACCTGCCCGAGCCCATCCGCTTCCTGGGCGCGCGGGGGAGCGACCGGTGCTTCTTCAAGGCGGGGGACGCGATCATCGTGCTGTACGACGCCGGGACGCGGCGGGAGAACGCGAAGTACGCGACGGTCGCCCGGTGGCTGGAGGCCAAGGGCATGCCGGTTCCCGCCGTGCTGCTGGACCGTCCGGACCTCAACATGCTCGTCCTGGAGAACGCCGGGTCGACGGATTTGGCCGAACAGGCGCGGCGGGTGGGCACGCTGGCCGCCTACAAGCCGGTCGTCGAGGCGCTCGCGGCGTTCGGACGGCTGGGCGCCGCCACGGACCTCCCCGAACTCGAGCCGGCTTTCGGTCCGGAACTCTGGCGGCAGGAGCAGGACCTTTTCAAGGCGTATTTGCTGGGGCGGCGGTACGCGATGGCGTGCCCCGCGGCGGTCGAGAAGGATTTCGCGAAGATGGCCGAGGTCCTCGAGAACGAACCGCGCGCGCTCGTCCACCGCGATTTCCAGTCGTCCAACATCCTGTGGAAGAACGGCGACATGCGCTTCATCGACTTCCAGGGCATGCGGCTGGGGCCGGCCGTCTACGATCTGGCCTCGCTGCTGTACGACCCCTACGCGAAGCTGACGGAAAAGGACCGGCAGGCGCTCGCGGCGCTTTTCGCGAAGGAATCGGGGCGTCCCGAGACCGTGAAGGCCCTGCCTTTCGCCGCCGCCGAACGGCTCGTGCAGGCGCTGGGGGCTTTCGGGCGCCTAGCGAGCGTGGGCCAGACGGACTTCCTGCGCTACGTCCTGCCCGCGCTCGAGAACCTCCTCGCCGTCGCCGACGAGGCGGGGCTGGACGCCCTCGGCGCCTTGGCGGAAGACCTCATCGCCCGCGAGATGAAGCATGCCCACGCGCATGCGCACGCACCGCATTCCACCCCCGAGGACTGACCGAACCATGGCGGACGCCATCCGTATGCTCCTCTCCCGCGTGCCGCGACAGGGCTCCAAACGCCCGGCGCGGGTGACGACGGCGACCATGGGGCGCACGCGCATCTTCGAGGCGTGGGACAGCGGCGAGGACACCTACATCTTCGAACACGCCGTCAGCCGCCATCTGAAAGACCGCCCCAGCGTGCTGATCGTGCCGAAAAACGCCCTGGCGCGCGGCGCGGACGGGTATGTGCTGACGATGACGACGGGGAACCACGCCGTGGCCGCCTTCCCGCTCCTGGACGGACGCTTCTGGGGGCTTTCGCATGTGCCGCCCGCGCGGCGAAGCGAGGTCCTGTCGCAGTGCATCCTCTGCGCGAACGTCGTGGAAGGGCGATTGGAGGTCGCGCAGCGCGACGTGCCGGCCAAGGCGCTTTTCGCCGCGGACGCCTGGCTCCTGGGCCCGGCGGGCCTCACCCTGGCCGACGTCGTGCTGACGGACCGCACGGAGGCGGCCATCGAGCACTATCACCATATCGGCCAGGAGTGGCGCGTGAAGGCGCTCGCCTGGGGTGCCAACGAGATCCGCACGGCGCTCGCCGCCTCCCGCAAGCGCATTTCGACGCAACTGACCTACTACCACTCGGCGCGCGGCGTCCATTTCCTGTCCTTTGGGGAGTTCAAGAAGTTCGCGGCGCGCGCACGCACGGATTTGCCGGAGTTCATACGCGAACTCAAGGAGATGGTCAGCGTCTACGAGGGGAACCGCTGCTCCTATACGCGCCTGCTGAAGTACCAGGGCCACCACGAGATCGAGCTTTTCGGCATCCGCCGCGGCGAGGCGCAGACGACGATCATCCCGCAGATGGAACGCCTGATGGAGTCCATCGAGCTGGGACGCATCGCGCCGGACGCGATCGCGGCGGAGGCGGACGCGCTGGCGACGCAGTTCGAGACGCGATTGGCGAAGCGCGAATACGCCGACGAGGACAGCCCGGTTTTCGCCGACGCGCTCTACATGTGCATCACGGGCGAGGTGTATCTCGTGGCCAACCAGGGCATGACCGCGGCGTTCGACGACCGGCGCACGGCGCTTCCCGGGGCGACGTTCGAGGCGGGACGGCCCTATTTCCAGCCCGGCTGCGACGCGCGCAGCGAGATCATCTTCGCCAATTTGCGCGGGCTCATGTCCAAGGACGAGTCGATCGAATACGCGAACATCTACGAAATCCGCGAGGATACGCGCGTATCCGTCGGGAAAGGGCGCACGCGCGAAATCGTCTTCAAGTCGGACCGCTGTCCGCTCGAGAAAGGGCTGATCGTCAAGAGCCTGGCGCACAGCGCCCGGGGCTATTCGAGCTTCATGCTCGCGCGCATCGGGCTTTTCCGGGCGCTGGGCATGTCGCTGGCCGCGTTCTACAAGATGCTGCGCCGGCGGTTCTCGTCCGGCACGCGCGAGGTCGACTACTACATCCGCACGCGCTGCCCGGGCGAGACGCTCGCGGGCATACCCGAGAACTACTTCCGTTCGGCGGACGACGCGTCCGTGGAGGAAAAGGAGGTCGTCCTGGCGCTGGCCGCGCTCATGGGGGACGCGGCGGCGCAGAACATGGCGATGAAGAAGTACGACGCGAACGCGTCCGGCGGGCCTTCGCCGCTGTACGACGTCGGCAAGGAGATTTACGAGTTCGGCTACGACATCGCCGCCGGGCGCATCCTGCCCAAGCAAGTGGCGACGTGCTCCATCCGCGGCAGCATGGCCTGGCCCGACCTGTCGTTCACGGAGGAGAACCTGCAGCGCCTGGCGAGCTTCTACATCGCGCATTTCGCCCACGCCCTGAAGAACTTCCAGAAGAAGCACGCCGTCCCCATGGCGGAACTCGCCCAGCGGTTCTTCGACGGCTTCGAGCACCGCACGCGCGCCATGGCGTGGTGCCTGTCCATGCACCGGGACGAATTCGAGGCGTTCAGGCCGGACATCCCGAGCCACTACGGCTTCGACAGGAAGCGCGGCTTCCTGCTGTGGGCGCTCGCGCGGCAGGAAAGGCGCCTGCCCAAGCTGAAGGAGCTCTTTTTTGCGCGTGTGGACGTTGAAGAAAAGGAGAACACATGAAGACATATGGCATTATCCCCAGCCGGTTCGGCTCGAGCCGCTTCCCCGGCAAGCCGCTGGCGATGCTCGCGGGCAAGCCCCTGGTGGCGTGGGTCGTCGAGGCCGCCCAACGGGCGCAAAGCCTGAACGAAGTCCTCGTCGCGACGGACGACGAACGCATAGCCGAGGCGGTCGCCCGCCAGGGCGGACGCGCCGTCATGACGCCTTCCGAACTGCCGAGCGGGACGGACCGGATTGCGTGCGCCGCGGGCGATTTCGCGGACGACGACATCCTCGTGAACATCCAGGGCGACGAGCCGCTCATCGACCCCGCGCTCATCGACGCGCTGGTCCTGAAACTCAAGCTCGACGCCAAGTGGGACATGGCCACCGCCGTCGCGCCGCTCGTGCGCAAGGAGGATTTCCTGGCGCGCACGGTGGTCAAGGTCGTCATGGACAAGGACGAGCGGGCGCTTTACTTTTCGCGCGCGCCGATTCCCTGCGACCGCGACGGCGAGCCGGATTTCGCCTCGGGGCTTTATGTGCGCCATCTGGGGATCTACGCCTACCGCGGCGCCTTTCTGAAGCGGTACATCGACGAGCCGCCCTGCGCGCTCGAGAAGACGGAGAAACTCGAGCAGCTGCGGGCGCTTTACATGGGCGCCCAGATCGCGCTCGTGCGCGCCCAGGACGAGGGCGTGGGCGTCGATACGCCGGAAGACGCGGCGCGCGTGGCGGCCATTCTGGAGGCGCGGCGGAAATGAAACGCCCAATCTGCGCCCTTTTCGCGCTGGTCGGCGGGCTCTGGCTGGCGGGATGCCAGACGACGGCCCCCGAAGTCCTGGAATACGACGCGGCACACCCGCTCCTCCGCCTTTCGCGCAACGGCATCCTCTTCCGCAACCGGTTCGTGTCGCCGGGCGAGGCGGTCGCGCTTCTGGAGAAGTACGACATCCCCAAGGACGAGACGCTCCATATCCTCATCGACGAGGACTATACGGACCGCCGCGCGCCCTGGGTGTTCCAGCACAACTATCTCGCGCGCGCCGGCTACCGCCGCACCATCCTCGTGCATGCGCGCAAGGCGGAAAGCGCCGCGGTCGACGCGCGCAAGAAGCCCCCCAAGCCCCCGCCGAAACGCGCCTTCCGCTACAAGCGCGCGGACGAATACTAGGCGGCCCGGGCGGACAATCCAATGCGTGCGGATGGGATATCCTGTCCGCACGCGTTTTTTTGCCGCGTACCGGAGCCGTCCGGCGGGCGAGAGGGGCGGCTTTCGACCGATAGGTAGCGCCTATTGGCGAACGCTGCCACTTCCGATTAGCCAATGAACGAAAAATATAGTAAACTATTCCGCGTTGTCCGCCGCAGGGGCGGCATTCACATGAAAGGATACAGAACATGAAGAAAGATACGAAAAAGATTGTTTGGGCTGCCGCGTTCGCGGCGTTGTCGCTGGGTTCGTTCGCGGGCGTTCCGCTCAACAACCTGCAGGGTACGGGCGGTATCGCCTTCAACCCGCTCGCGTATACGGCGGGTCTGCCGTGGGAAGGCGGCGCGACGAGCAACTTGAACGGCATCGTCTCCAAGCCGCAGGTCGGCGCGTGGTACGTGAACCTGGCCGACGCGGGCATCGACTGGTGGGCGACCTCCGCCGCGCTGACCTTCGCCAACCGCCTCGAGGTCTCCTACGGCTACGGCTTCATAAACGCGCACAAGTACGGCGACAAGTCCATCAACACGCATAACGTCGGCGCGAAGTTCCGGTTCCTGGACGAAAACGCCTTCGATACGGTGTGGGTGCCGGCGATCGCCGTGGGCGGCGTCTACAAGTACACGGACTCCAAGACCGTGGACGCGCTGGGGCTCGATAACGACGGCTGGGACGCCTACATCGTCGCCTCGAAGCTCATCACCCAGACGCCCGTCCCCGTCCTGCTCTCCGCCGGCCTCCTCTATACGGACGAAGTCGTGAACGGCGTCGTGGGCCACAACCACTATGACGTGTCGTACTTCGCCAACGTCGACATCCTCCCGGCCAAGAACATCGCGATCGGCTTCGAATACAAGAACGGCGCCGATGTGGGCGACGGCATCCGCAACCACGACTACTATGACGGACACGTCGCGTGGTTCGTGACGCCGAAGCTGACGCTGGTGGGCGCCTATGCGGTCACGGGCGACAAGGACAAGTTCTACCGTGACGGCAGCGCGAAGAACCTCGGCGTCGGCAGCGGCCTTGTCTTCAGCGCGCAATACCAGTTTTGATTAGATAGCCACACTACAACCTATCTAGTGCCACCGGTCCCCACGGCCGGTGGCTTTTTGTTCCGGCGCAACGGGGTGGCGGTTCCGGCGCAACGGCATCGCCGTTCCGGCGCAACGGGTACCCCGTCCCGGCGGGAGGGAGAAGAAGTGCTTTGGAAAGGGCGGAGAATTTGATATAATAGGTGTCATCTAGAAGGGTACTAGAAGGGATTTGATGTCGAAATGAAGCCAATATGTCCATTTCTGGGGCTGCTCCTGCTCGTGTGGGGATGCGCGAACCCGGGACGCGAAGAACGGGAAGCCGCGAGCGCGGCGTTTCGGTCGCGGCTGACGGCCGAGACGGCGGAGTGGGTCGCGAGCAATCCGCCGCCCTACCGTCTGGAACAGGTCCTGGAACGGGCGCGGACCCGGACGCTGAAGCTGACGGAAGACGAACTTGCCGCCTCTTTGGCGCGGATAGACCGCGCCGCGGCGTTTTCGGTGTTTCTTCCGCAGGTCGAGGCGTCCTTCGGGCGCGAGGTTCTGCACGGACGCTCCGACATGCCGGCGCTTTCGCCCGTGGCGTTCCAGGGCAACCGCCTTTGGGCGCACCAGCAGTCGCTTATGCTGACCCAGCCCGTGTTCACGCCGGTGGCCTGGACGATGTTCGCCGAAAGCGCCTACGGCGTGCGCATACGCGACATTGTCCGCGACCGGGCGCGGGAGGTCCTGGACGCGCAAGTCGCGGCGCTTTTCTATCGCGCCGTCGTCGCCGAACGGCTCATGGAAACATACCGGGCGCAGATCGCGAGCGACCGGGCGCTGACGAACCGGGTGGACCGCCTCGCGGACGAGGGCTACGCGCTCAAAGGCGACCGGGAACGGGCGCAGGCGCGTCTGGCGGATGGACTCCTCCACTTGCAGGAAGCGCGGGATCAGCGGGAAAATGCGCGCATGAAACTATGCGAAATAGCCGATTTCTGGCCGTTGACGGCTCCAAAGGACGGGAATCTCTTCGTCGGCGACAGTCTGCTGGCCGTGCGGAGTCCGGCGCTGGCGGGGCTTTCCGTGGAGGAATGCGTGTGGCGGGGGCTGCTCGCGCGCAAGGACCTGTACGCGGGCGACCAGACGATCGCCCTGCGCAAAGTGCAGGTCATCGAGGCGTTGGCGGGGTTCCTGCCGAACGTGCTCTTGGGCGGCGGCGGGATAAACCAAGGGGTCGCCGCCTCGGCGATACACGGCTGGGGCGGCGGGCTCACGGCCACGTGGTCCGCCTTCGAGGGCTTCCGCACGGTGCAGGACTACCGGGCCGCGCGCGCGAAGCGGGAGGCGGAATTCAAGCTGCAGGAGGACCGCATGCTGGCGGTCGTGACGGGCGTCGCCGAAGCCTACCGCAACTGGAAGCGCTGCGGACTGGAACTGGAAGCCGCCGCGCAGGCCCGGCGCGCCGCCGAAACCGACTATGCCGAAACGGAGCTGCGGTTCGGCGAGGGCGAGGAGACGCTTTCCACGGTCTTGGACAAATTGGCCGTGCGGGATGCCGCGCGCGTGCAGTATGCGGCGATGGACTACTCGTCCGCCTTGGCGGAAGTCGTTCTGCGCCAGACGATGGGTTTGGGTATTTTCGAGGAGATCGAGAAATGAAGTTGAAAAGCATTCTAGGTTTGGCGGCGGGGATTCTTCTCGCGACGGAGGGGTGCGACAAGGCGGCTCCGGAACCCGTCGAGACGCGTCCACTCGTGAAGGTCGGGCAGGTGCGCCGGAACGTCCCGTTTTCGGACGAATTGGGCGTGCAGGGGACGGTCCGCACGAAGAATTCGGCGACGATTTCCGCGCGCATACCCGGGACGATCGACGCGATTCTCGTCGAGGAAGGGGAGTACGTCAAGCAAGGGATGCCGCTTTTCCGCGTGGACCGGGAGAATCTGGCCAATGCCGTGCGGGCGGCGACGGATGACTTGCGGCTGGCGAAGGCGCAATTGGAGCAGGCGCGCGTGCAGAACGAGAAGGCGTCCCTGGACGCCGTGCGCATGAAGCGGCTCTTTGCGTCCGGCGCGGTCACGAAGGACCAGTGGGAACGCGCCGATGTCGCCGCGAAAACCACGGCCGCCGCGGCGGAAGCGGGCCAGGCGGGCGTCACCAAGGCGGAATCGGGCCTCGCCGTCGCCCGCAAGAACCTGTCCGATTCGACGGTTTCGGCTCCGTTTGACGGCGTTTTGACGCACAAATACAAGGATGCCGGCGATTATGTGGGGCCGGGGGTGCCGGTCTTCGCGCTGGACGACCCGACGACGCTGGAGGCGAGCTTCGCGCTCAATGCCGCGCACTACGGGGCGGTGATAGTGGGACGGACGGAAATCCTCCTGCAGGAGACGAACGGGGTCGCCCGCGCCGCGCGCGTCACCTACAAATCGCCGCGCGTGGACCCGACCACGCGGACGTTCGAGGTGCGCACGATCCTGCCGGCCGGCACGACGTACGCGCCGGGGATGCTGGTGGACGGACGCGTCGTCTTCGCCCGGCGCAAGGGGCAGGCCGTCCCGGCTACGGCGGTCGCCCGGCGCGGCGGAAAAGAGTCCCTCTTCAAGGTCGTGGACGGCAAAGTCGTGCGCGTGGCGGTGGAGGCGGGGCTCGAGCAGGACGGATGGCGCGAAATCCGCGCGCCGCACCTGGCGGATACGGACGCGCTGATCGTGGAAGGCATGCTCCTGGTGAACGAAGGCGACGAAGTGAGGGTCAGCCATGATACTAAGTGACACCGCGATCAAGAAGCCGATTCTGACGCTGGTCGGCCTCATCGTGCTGATGATGTTCGGCTTTCTGGCCGTGCGCACGATGGGCATCGACACCCTGCCGAACGTGACGATTCCTTACGTCACGGTCACGGTGACGTATCCCGGCGCCTCGCCGGAGGAAATCGAGACGTCCGTCGTCAAGCCCATCGAGGACGCCGTCGTGCAGGTGGACGGGCTCAAGCACATGACGGCGACGTGCGCGAACAACTTCTGCCAGGTTCTGCTGGAGTTCGAACTGGGACGCGACCAGAACGTGGCCGCGTCGGACGTGCGCGAGAAGGTGAGCGCCATCGAGGGCGACCTGCCGGACGGCGCCGACAAGCCGCAGATCCTGAAGTACGACATGAACGCCATCCCGGTCGTGACGGTCGTCCTGACGGGCAACTACGGCGTCGACGAACTGTACGATTACGCCGACCAGAACCTCTCGGACCGCTTTTCGGCCGTTTCCGGCGTCGCGAGCGTGGATCTGGTGGGCGGCGAGGAACGCGAGGTCGTCGTTTCCGTGGACCGCGAGAAGCTGTCCGCCGCGGGCCTCACGCTCGCGGAAGTCGTCAACAAAGTCGGCAAGGGCAACGTCAAGGTGCCGTCCGGGCAGATTTCGGACCATACGCGCGAATTCTCCATAACCTACGACGCCGAAGCGGCGACGCCCGACCGTCTGGGCGAGATCGAGCTCGGTTCGCCGCGCGGCAATCGCGTGTACCTGCGCGACGTGGCGACGTTCTCCTTCGGCACGCAGCGCCCCGAATCCTACGCCTTCAGCGACGGGAAACCGGCCATCGTCGTCAAAATCACCAAGCGCGGCGAAGCCAACGCCGCCAAGACGGTGGAGGGCATCCGCGCGGCGTTCGATCTCGCGCGGCAAAACCTGCCCGGGGGCATGCGGCTGGGCTGGATACGCGACGAGGGCGCCTATGTTCACGAGACGGTCGCCGGCGGCATCAGCTCCATTTGGCAGGGTGTGCTCCTGACGGGCCTCGTCCTGCTGCTCTTCCTTTCGGACTGGCGCACGGCGCTGACGGCGTTCGTTTCCATCCCGATCACCATCGTCATCTCCCTCATCGCCTTCACGCTCTATGGCTACACCGCCAACGTCATCACGATGAACGCGATCGGCATTTCCGTGGGCATCCTCGTGGCGAACTCCATCGTCGTGCTGGAAAACATCGTCGCCAAGCCCGGAAACGTCATGAAGGCGACGGACGAAATCGCGCTCGCCGTCGCCGCTTCCGCCCTGACGAACGTGGTGGTCTTCCTGCCGATCGCCACGATGAAGACGATGGCCGGGCGCTTCTTCGTGCCGTTCGCCATCGTCGTGACGGCGTCCACCTTCGCCTCGCTGCTCGTCTCCTTCACGCTGACGCCGCTCATGGCGCAGGCGCTGGACGGCAGGGGCGCGGGCTTCAACCGGCTCCTGGCGCGCCTTTTCGCGCCCTGGAACGCCTTCTACGACCGCCTCGCGCGCGGCTACGCCGCTTCGCTGGGCGTCGTTTTGCGCCGTCCGAAGCTGTGGCTGGCGCTTTTCTCCGTCCTGACGCTCGCCGGGTTCGCCCTCCTGTCGCCCTACGTGAAGTCGGACTTCGTGCCGACGATGGACCGCGGCGAACTTTCGATCACGCTGGAATTCCCGGCGGACACCAACCTGGACCACGCCTCCCGGCGCGCGCAGGCGATCGCGGCGGAGTTCGAGAAGATGACGGACTCGGCGGGCAAGCCGCTCGTCGTGCACCGCGTCGTCACGGTCGGGCGCACCCAGGGTACGCTCGGACAGGTCAGCCGCGGCAGTTACCTCGCCGAAATCGACCTCGTGCTGACGGACATGACCCGGCGGCCGGACACGATAGACGCAATCGCCAGCCGCATTCGCACGCATCTCCTGTCCGAACCCGACGTGATCGCCACCGTCATGGTGCCGTCCGTCGTGGGCGGCTCGTCCCAGACGCTCCAGCTCAAGATCCTGGGCGAGGATATGGACACCCTGAACACACTGGGGCTCGCCGCGGCGCGAAAGCTGAAGGCGGACCCCTCGGCGACGGACGTCTCGCACAACGTGCGCCCGGGGCGTCCGGAGATCCGGATACACCCCAACCGCGCCGTCCTGAACGACCTGGGGCTGACGCCCGACATTCTCGGGCTGAACCTGCGCGCGGCGTTCGCCGGTCTGACCCCCGCCACGTTCACGCAAGGCGAGCGCTCGTACGACATCCGCGTGCGGTATGCGCAGAAGGACGGCGTCGGACAGATTGACGAGCTCAACTTTCCCGGACCGGGGGGGCGTCCGTTCGTCCTGGGCGCCGTGGCGGATGTGAAGGAGACCATCCAGCCGGTGCAGATCGTCCGCAGCGAGAAGCGGCGCTCGACGATCGTCTACGCCAACAACGCCCCGGGGCACGGCCTGGGCGAGACCATGGCGGTCGCCACAAGCGCCCTCGCCGACAAACTGCCGCGCGGCTATGCGACGCTCTTCGGCGGCATGTCGGAATACATGCAGGAGGCGCTCGACGAGTTCGGACTGGTGACGGCAATCGCCATCGCGCTGACCTACCTCTTGCTCGCGGCGATTCTGGAGTCGTGGGTCTTGCCGTTCGTCATCCTCTTTACCGTTCCGTTCAGCTATCTGGGGATATTCGCCGCGATCGCCGTGACGGGAACGACGCTTTCCATCTTCGGACTCCTCGCCGGCATCATGCTCGTGGGCGTCGTCGTGAACGCGGCGATTCTGCTGATTGACGCGTGGCAGCGGACGGGCGACGTCCTGCAGTCGGCGAAGATGAAGTTCCGGCCCATCCTGATGAGCTGCGCCGCGGCGCTTTTCGGCATGCTGCCGATGGCGCTCGGGACGGGGCTCGGGTGCGAGCTGCGCCAGTCCATGGGCATCGGTTCCGTCGGCGGCATCCTTGTCTCGTCGCTCGTTTCGCTCTACTTCATCCCCGCCCTGTGCGCACTCAAGAAGTCCCCCGCCCGGCGTTGAGCCGGCGGTGCGCAACGGCAAAAGGGAAACGGCGGGA
>ERZ808262.631-NODE-631-length-14502-cov-4.069011_pt1 | contig 14502 bp, 15 predicted proteins | sample MGYA00520895_ERZ808262 | MGnify/ENA primary metagenome ERZ808262 (study PRJEB31516, sample SAMN03275588) | gut metagenome | biome: mammalia-associated habitat; material: feces | host: Papio cynocephalus | place: Kenya | collected 2012-08-02 ... | reverse complement strand
ACACTCGCAGTGGTTGCGGAGGCAGGACTCGAACCTACGACCTCCGGGTTATGAGCCCGACGAGCTTCCAACTGCTCTACTCCGCGATATATGGCGCACTTCTTGAATGCTTGGATATTATAGCACAGCGCAGCTCTTCTGTCAAGCCCATTTTTTGAAAAGCCCGTGAATTCTCTGTGTGATCTTAGGATGCTCTGGCAAACCGTGTGTGTCGGCGGCAAGGGGCGATGCGCAAAAGGCCGGGGAATGCACCCGCACAGGGATGCGCCCCCGGTCTTTTTTGGAATTACTGCTTTTCCCCTTCGTCCAGGAGATTGGTCATATTCTTCAGACTGATGCCCAGAGTAGAGGTGTTATGCAGCAGTGCCGAAACCGTCGGCGGCAGAATGCCCGCTACGCCCAGCAGAATCAGAGACAGGTTAAAGCCTACAATGAAACGGTAGTTGCCATGGATCCGATCCATCAGAGCCTCGCTGAGCCGCCGCAGGATCACCAGCTCAAACAGATCCTCCGAGGCAATGGTGATATCGGCAATCTCCCGGGCGATGGCCGCGCCGGTGGAAATGGCAACGCCCGCGTCCGCCTCGGACAAGGCGGGCGAATCGTTGACGCCGTCGCCCACCATGATGACCGTATGCCCCTTCGCCTTTTCCGAGCGGATGAAGGAGGCCTTGTCCTCAGGCAGAACCTCGGCAAAAAACGCGTCCACGCCAACCTCCCGAGCCACGGACTCTGCCGTGCGCCGGTTGTCGCCGGTCATCATGACCACGTTGGTAAAGCCCCAGTCGTGCAGAGCCTTCACCGCGTCCTTGGCCTCCCGACGCAGAGGATCGTGAATGCAGATCACCGCCGCCAGCTCCCCGTCGATGCACAGATACAGATGGGAATAGGAAGCCGGAATGGCATCGAACTTCCCCTGCTCCCCCTCCGGGATCCGGCAGCCCTCGTCCTCGAAGACGAAGTGAGCACTGCCGATGAGCACCTTCTCATTGTCCACCATGCTGGAAATGCCGTGAGCCACCACATACTGCACCTGAGAATGGTACTCCTCGTGGGATAACCCCCGCTTTTTCGCTTCTTCCACCACGGCGTTGGCCATGGAGTGGGGATAGTGCTCCTCCAGGCAGGCGGCCAGGCGCAGCATGCCGCTTTCGTCATGCCCGCCAAAAGGAACGATTTTTGCCACGGTGGGGCTGGCATAGGTCAGTGTACCGGTCTTGTCGAAAACAATGGTATCCGCCTTGGCTACCGCCTCCAGGAACCGGCCGCCCTTGACGGAGATGTGGTAGCTGCTTGACTCCCGCATGGCCGAAATCACGGAAATGGGGATTGCCAGCTTCAGGGCGCAGGAGAAGTCCACCATCAGAACGGACAGCATTTTGGTCACGTTCCGGGTGAGCAGGTACGTCAGCACCGTGCCGCCCAGGGTATAAGGCACCAGCTTATCCGCCATCCGGGCGGCCTTGTCCTCGGCGGTGGATTTCAGCTTCTCCGATTCCTCGATCATCCGGACCACCCGGTCGTACCGACCGGAGCCGGAGGCCTTCTCCACCGTGATGACACACTCGCCCTCCTCGGCCACGGTACCGGCATAAACCGGGCTGCCGGGTCGCTTGACAACGGGCATGGACTCGCCGGTGAGAGAAGACTGGTTCACCATGGCCTCTCCCTCGGCAACCGTGCCGTCCAGGGGAATCAGACTGCCGGTACGAACAACGATCCGGTCGCCGGGTCGAACGTCGGTGATCCTGGTCAGCACCTCGGTGCCGTCCACCTGCTGCCAGACGCTGTCCACATGCAGGCTCATGGCCGAGGCCAGATCCGCCACGGATTTCTTGTGGGTCCACTCCTCCAGAATTTCGCCCAGGCGGAGCATGAACATCACAGACCCGGCAGTGGAGTAGTCCCCCCGGACGATGGACACCGCCACGGCGGTGCCGTCCAGAACGGCTACAGTCAGCTGACCGTACAGTAGCGCCCGCAGAGCCTCCCTGATGTACTTGACAGAGCGGATCACCGCAATGGCAGAGGCAAGGGGCACCGGCAGGAACAGCTGGGAAAGGCACCGGCGAATCACCGTGCCGGTGAGCTTGTCCTCAAATTCCCGGTTCAGCGCCCGGGAGGTATGCTCCGGCACCAGCCCCATGGCCTCGGCCTTTGGGAAGGAAAAGGCCGCAAGGCTCCGGATCACCCTGTCCCGGCTTCCGCTGTAGAGCACCACCGCGTCCTGGGTTCGGTCATAGACCTTCACGGACTGAACGCCCTCCAGGCGGCGCAGGTAGTACTCCAGCACATCCGCCTGGTGCAGGCTCATCCGGCCGCAGCACAAATGCACCCGGATCCGCCCCGGAATATCATGTTGGATCGTGCACTTCATGGGTTACTCCGCCTTGCTTTCCTCCGCGGCGGCATCCTCCACCACGGCCTCGGCTTCCGCCTCGGCGCGCTGCTCGTTAATGGCCTTGGCGTCGGCGTAAATGTCGTCGGCGCACTCCCGGACGGTGGTCACGGTGGCCATCACGCAGTCCTTCGCCCGCAGAGCAGCGGCGGTGGTCTGGGCATAAACCTTCCGTGCGTCCTTGCTGCCCAGAACCTTCAGACCGGCAGTACCAAACAGCACGCCAGCCGCAAACAAACCAAACCTCTTCATATGAATTTCCTCCTAAGTATGGAATCGTTTTATTTAGATAATCCCACGGCGGGAAACCAGCCGTTGGAATGATCTCCTATTATGCTGTTAACGCTTATGATAACCGCAATCGCAGTAAGGCCCGCCGGAGGCCAGGGTGTATTCCCGCCGGAAATCCGACGCGCCGCCGGCCTCCGCCATGGTGTAATCCAGATGGCACAGTGCCGGGGTCAGCTCGTAAAGCCCCAGCTCCTTCATCAGGGCGCAGATACCGCACCGGGTAAATCTCGCCTCATAGCCGCTGCCGTCCGGGTAGGGGTAGAACTCCATGTTCCAGGAATAGGGATTCCGGTCGGCGGCTCGCAGAGCAGCCGTCGCCCGCATTCCCGCAATGTCCTTTTCGGTAAACTTACTCTTTCCGCTCTTCCGGCAGAACCAGGCCATGGGCTTGGTCATCATGGCCTTGGCGTAGTAGTCGGTAAGGGTCTTCACGTCAGGCCTCTCCGGCATGGACAGCAGGAACGCGCCCACCAGGGCGCAGTTCACCAGGTTCATCCGAAACCGGTCGTCCTTCTCAAATTCCGGAAGGCCGGCGATGATCTGCTTGTACTTTTTCCCGGCGGCCTTCGTGACGGTTTTCGCGGTCGGCTCGTCATAGCCCAGAGTCTCAGTCAGCTGACGGCGGAAGGAGCCGCCGAACAAAGCCCACATGCCCATGGGCATTCCAAAATACTTCATGGCTTGTCCGTCCACGCTTTTTCGTTCCGGGGGCAGGATTCTTGTCAAAGCCCACGGTACGGTTTCCGCGTCCTCCCGCCCGGCTCCGCTCCCGGTAAATCCGGGAATCGTTTTCGGATAGTTTTCCTAATCAGTTAGCAAAAACTAACGTTTTTCTAGGAAACAACCATTAAATTCAAACTTTTCCTTTGGAATCCTTATGCCCACATATTAGCAACATCCGACAAAAAAGTCAATAGCCAACCCCCGTATTCGGCAAAAGAATTGTGTAAATTTTCTTTGAAGCCGGGGCAGGCTTTTCTGTTATAACCGCACAAAAAAACCGGGGGTCGCCGCAAAGACTGCGTCGACCCCTGGCGTTTGGTTTCCTTTATCAATCCGCAAACAACGGCGTGGACAGGTAGCGGTCGCCGGTGTCCGGCAGCAGAACCACGATGGTCTTGCCCTTGTTCTCAGGCCGCTTGGCCAGCTCGATGGCAGCCCACACGGCAGCACCGGAGGAAATGCCCACCAGCACGCCCTCGGTCTTGCCGATTTTCTTGCCGGTGGCAAAGGCAGCCTCATTCTCCACGGGAATGATCTCGTCGTAAACCTTGGTGTCCAGCACGGCAGGCACAAAGCCGGCACCGATGCCCTGAATCTTGTGGGCGCCGGCGACTCCCTTGCTCAGCACGGGAGAGGCAGCGGGCTCCACGGCAACCACCTTTACCTTGGGGTTCCGGCTCTTCAGGTACTCGCCCACACCGGTGACGGTGCCGCCGGTGCCGACGCCGGCCACGAAGATGTCCACCTTGCCGTCGGTGTCCTCCCAAATCTCCGGGCCGGTGGTGGCCCTATGGGCGGCAGGGTTGGCGGGGTTCACGAACTGGCCGGGAATAAAGCTGTTCGGGATCTCCTTGGCCAGCTCGTCGGCCTTGGCGATGGCACCCTTCATACCCTTGGAGCCTTCGGTCAGCACCAGCTCCGCGCCATAGGCCTTCATCAGCTGCCGACGCTCCACGCTCATGGTTTCCGGCATGACAATGATGATCCGGTAGCCCCGGGCCGCCGCCACGGAGGCCAGGCCAATGCCCGTGTTGCCGGAGGTAGGCTCGATGATAACAGAGCCGGGCTTCAGAGCACCCTTGGCCTCCGCGTCATCGATCATGGCCTTGGCGATCCGATCCTTCACGGAACCGGCGGGGTTGAAATACTCAAGCTTGGCCAGAATTTTCGCTTCCAGCTTCAGCTCCTTCTCCAGGTGGGTCAGCTCCAGCAGCGGGGTCTTGCCGATCAGCTGATCGGCGGAAGTATAAATTTTAGACATAACAGATTCCTCCCAAAAAATATTAGACAGAATAACGGACATAGATATCGGAATAAGTACAATTGTATGCAGGCCTTCTTATGTGCCGGGGCGACATCGGAAGGCCGTCGGGTAATGCTTCATTTTAATCCCTACCTTCTCGCTAGGTTTGTCTGGATTATACATCATCCCTTCCCGTTTGTCAATAGAAATTTCTCTTGATTTCCCATAAACCTTGCTGTATAATAGGATTTAGGAATTACAGTTGGAGGAACCGGTATTATGTTAATTTCCACAAAGGGGCGTTACGCCCTGCGGGTGATGGTCGATCTTGCGGAGCATCAGTCCGAAGAATTTATTTCCTTGAAGGAGATCGCCCAGCGGCAGGAGATCTCCGAAAAATACTTAGAGAGCATCATCCGGATGCTGGTCAAGGCCAAGGCGGTGGAGAGCCTCCGGGGCAAGGGCGGCGGCTATCGGCTGAAAAAGGCTCCGGATCAGTACACGGTGGACAGCATTCTGCGGCTGACGGAGGAGTCCCTGGCGCCGGTATCCTGCCTGGAGAACGCCGCCGACGCCTGCCCCCGCTCCGGCCGGTGCAAGACCCTGGCACTGTGGCAGGGTCTGGACAAGGTGATCCGGGACTACCTGGAAAGCGTCACCATTGCCGATCTTGCCGACCAGGGAGCCGCCGGGGACGACTATGTGATTTAAGGCGGACCTTCCAAAGAGCCGCGCATATATTCCCACACTTGATGAATGTTTCAGTACCGATCCCTCCGGGGGTAAGGTTCTTGTCTCGGCAAGAACCTTGAGAAGAAGCCGACTCAAGGGGCACTGCCGAAAAGCCGCCCCCTTGAGAATCCCCTCGGTCACAATCCCCCGGTTCTTCCGAGAACCATCGTTGGTGTTTGTAGGGGTCGATGCCTTCATCGTCCCCTAATGCCCCTCATCCGTCTCGCGCTTGCGGGGGACGCGCGAGCCACCTTCCCCCAAAGGGCGGGAGAAACGGATTGCCGCGGTTTTCTGACAGCCTCTTTTCCAGCCCATTTTGGCACATGCTATATTCCCACCAGAAAAATAGGAAAATATTTTTTCAAAACCTATTGACAAGATAGGAGTATGGGTGTATTATCAGACCATCGAATCTGAGCAGACCAAACGAAAGGAGCGGATTGCAATGTTTGTAAATCAGTATCACACCGCACAGTGTTGTTGTCGAATGCGTTTCTCCCGGGCATATCCGTATGGCGGGGTGCATTCGTATGCTTTGCGCTGCACCTGAACATGATTTTTCCGAAGGGATATCGTAACGCCACTTGCCCGGGAGCTAAAAAAAGCCCCGGCATTTTTTTGTGCTTGGATTCCCTTACTTACGCAACACCACTCAATTGCGTCTGCGGGCTTCGGCGAATCTTTTGCCCCACTTCCGCAGTTCCAAAATCAGGAAATACACAAAGTATTCCTCTGATTTCGGAACTTTGAATTGAGCCAAAATCTTCTGCCGAATCCTCTTGCCGAATTGTGCGGTGCTGCTTGAATTAAATTAAAAAAGAGAGGAACTGACCATGAAAAACTTTATTAAGAAGATTGGAGCTGCGCTCCTGAGCCTGACCGTCGCCGCCTCCCTGCTGGCCGGCTGCGGTGCCAAGACTGAGGCACCCGCCGACGGGAACGCCAAGGGCAGCTTCCGCACCCTGGACGAGATCAAGTCCAGCGGCACCATCAACATCGGCGTGTTCTCCGACAAGAGCCCCTTCGGCTATGTGGACGAGAACGGCGAATATCAGGGCTATGACGTGTACTTCGGCAACCGGATCGGCCAGGATCTGGGCGTGAAGATCAACTACGTCTCCACCGAGGCCGCCAACCGGATCGAGTACCTGCAGACCGGCAAGGTGGACATCATTCTGGCAAACTTCACCGTCACCCCTGAGCGTGCTCAGGAAGTGGACTTCGCCCTTCCCTATATGAATGTGGCTCTGGGCGTTGTCTCTCCGGAGAACGCGGTAATCACTTCTCTGGATCAGATCGGTGCCGATGACCAGGTCATCGTCATCTCCGGCACCACCGCCGAGACCTATCTGGAAAAGAACAACCCGGAAATCAAGCTCCAGAAGTACGATGCCTACGCCGAGGCCAAGACCGCCTTTGAAAACGGCAACGGCGTGGCCTGGGCCAACGACAACACGGAGGTTATCGCCTTCTCCATCGAGAATCCCGGCTATGTAGTCGGCATCCCCTCCCTGGGCAGCGCGGACACCATCGCCCCCGCCGTCACCAAGGGCAACACCACGCTGCTGAACTGGCTCAATGACGAAATCAAGGCTCTGGGTAACGAGAACTTCTTCCATGCCGACTACGAGGCCACATTGCTTGACACCTACGGCAAGGATTACGAGGACACCCTGGTCGTTGAGGGCGGCGTTGTCGCCGGTGCCGAAGACACTGCCGAGACCGTAGCGCCCAAGGGTACCATCACCGTAGCCGCCTCCCCCACCCCCCACGCGGAAATTCTGGCCGAAGCCGCCAAGATCCTGGCCAAGGAGGGCTGGGAACTGAAGGTCACAGAGTTTGAGGATTACATCCAGCCCAACCTGGTGGTGGACAGCGGCGAGATCGACGCCAACTACTTCCAGCACATTCCCTATCTGGAGGACTTCAACAAGGAGCACGGAACCGATCTGGTGGCCGTTGCCCGTGTCCACTACGAGCCCTTCGGCATCTATCCGGGCACCAAGAGCGACCTGAGCCAGCTGACCGACGGCGACGTCATCGCCGTGCCCAACGACACCACCAACGAAGCTCGGGCACTGCTGCTGCTCCAGGACAACGGCATCATCAAGCTGGCCGACGGTGCGGGTCTGACTGCCACCGTCAAGGACATTGTGGAGAACCCCCACAACGTGAAGATCCAGGAGCTGGAGGCCGCCCAGGTCTCCCGGGTGAAGGACGAGGTCGCCTTCGTGGTGCTCAACGGCAACTACGCGCTGGAAGCCGGCTTCTCCGTGGCTCACGATGCGGTAGCCTATGAGACCAGTGCCTCTACCGCCGCCAAGACCTATGTGAACGTGCTGGTGGTCAAGGCCGGCAACGAGAATAACGAGGGCATTCAGGCTCTGGCGAAGGTTCTCAAGTCCGACGAGATCAAGCAGTTCATCAACGACACCTACGACGGCGCGGTTGTGCCCTTCGAGGACTGAATAACCCCCTGGCGGGCAGCCGCGAAATGCGGCTGCCCTGCTGTGCTATCAAGAAGAAGAGGTGAAAACATGGCCTATCTGGAAGTACAAAACCTGTGCAAAACCTTCTCCGCGAAAAACGGCAGCGTGGAAGCCCTGAAGGGTGTCTCCCTTTCCATCGGCAAGGGAGAAATTTTCGGCGTTATCGGCCTGTCCGGCGCGGGCAAAAGCACATTGGTTCGATGTATGAATCTATTGGAGCGTCCCGACAGCGGGGATGTTTTATTGAATGGTGAGAACCTGCTGGCCCTTAACAAGGAGCAGCTGCGGCTGCGCAGGCAGAAAATCGGCATGATTTTCCAGCATTTTAACCTATTGGAGCAGCAGACGGTGCTGGAAAACGTCTGCTTTCCCATGGAGATCCGGGGCGTCCCCAGGAAGGAGCGTCGGGAAAAGGCTCTGGAACTGCTGGAGAAGGTAGGTCTGGCGGAAAAGGCCAAGGCCTACCCTGCCCAGCTGTCCGGCGGCCAGAAGCAGCGGGTGGCCATTGCCCGGGTGCTTGCCAACGAGCCGGAGATTCTCCTTTGCGACGAGGCCACCTCCGCCCTGGATCCGGAGACCACCCAGACCATTCTGCGGCTGCTGAAGGCCATCCGGGATACCCTGGGCATTACTATCGTGGTCATCACCCATGAAATGCGGGTGATCCAGGAGGTGTGTACCCGGGTAGCAGTGCTGGATGGCGGCCTGGTGCAGGAGGAGGGCTCGGTTTCCGAGGTTTTCGCCGCGCCCAAATCCAAGGCCGCCCGGCGGCTGCTTCTGATGGCAGACGAGGAGGAGGAAAGCTATGCTGGATAAAGCTATGATGGAAATGATGGCTCAGGGCATCTGGGAAACCTGCTATATGACAATTGTCGCTACCTTCTTCGGCTACGTCATCGGTTTGCCCCTGGGCATTGCCCTGACCCTGACGGACGAAGGCGGCATTACCCCCAACCGGGCGGTGTACCGGATTCTGGACGTGATTATCAACATTACCCGAAGCATTCCCTTCCTGATCCTGCTGATTCTGGTCATGCCCCTGACGAAGCTTCTGGTCGGCAAGACCTACGGCTCCACCGCCACCATCGTTCCCCTGACCCTGGCCGCCGCGCCGCTGATCGGCCGGATGGTGGAGTCCTCCTTGAAGGAGGTGCCCGCCGGGGTCATTGAGGCGGCTCTGAGCATGGGTGCCAAAACCGGCACCATCGTCCGGAAGGTGCTCATCGGCGAGGCCAGAACCTCTTTGCTGGTGGGCGGCACCATCGTGCTGGGCACGGTGCTGGGCTACTCCGCCATGTCCGGCGTCATCGGCGGCGGCGGACTGGGCGACATCGCCATCCGCTACGGCTACTATCGCTACGACACCCCCGTGATGCTCGTCACCCTGGTGTTCATTGTCGCCATTGTCCAGCTGCTCCAGGGTCTGGGCAATCTGGCCGCCCGGAAGATCGATCACAGAAAATAAGGCGGAATACTTATGGATTTTACGGTTATGAAAGCCTACCTGCCCCGATACTGGGAGGCACTGCTGCTGACCCTTCGGATCGGCTGGCAGGGCGTTGCCCTGGCTCTGGCACTGGGGATTGCCTGTGCGGTAGCGGTGCACTGGAAGATTCCGGTGCTCCGGAGAATCGTAGGCGGCTATATTGAGCTATTCCGCAATACGCCCCTGCTGGTGCAGCTGTTTTTCCTGTACTTTGCCCTGCCGAAAATCGGCCTGCGCATTTCGGCGGAAGCCTGCGGCACCTTGGGTCTGGGGCTGCTGGGTGGAGCCTACATGGCGGAGACCTTCCGCAGCGGCCTGGAGAATATCCCGGTCATCCAGACGGAAAGCGCCCAGAGCCTTGGCATGAGCCCTGCCCAGGTCTTTGGCTTCGTGATTTTGCCTCAGGCCATTACCTCCAGCGTGCCGGGCCTGCTGGCAAATCTCATTTTCCTGCTGAAGGAGACCAGCGTCTTTTCCACCATCAGCCTGATGGATCTGATGTTTACCGCGAAAGACCTGATCGGAATGTACGCCAAGACCATCGAGTGCCTGACGCTGCTGGTGGGCTTTTATCTGGTGATGCTGCTTCCCGTGTCCATTCTGGGAAGCTGGCTGGAAAGGAGGCTTCGCTATGCAGAGTTTGGGCCTTGATGTGCTCTTCAAGGGCACAAACTTCCTGCGGCTGCTGGGCGGCCTGTGGGTAGCTGTCCGCATCAGCCTGATTTCCGTGGCCATCAGCATCGTGCTGGGTATTTGCATGGGGATGCTCATGACCTCCAAAAGCAAGGTTTTGAAGGTGATTTTCCGGGTTTACCTGGAAATCGTCCGGATCATGCCCCAGATGGTGCTGCTGTTCGTGGTGTATTTCGGCACCACCCGGATCTTCGGCTGGAATCTGGAGGCGGAGGCCGCGGCCATCATCGTCTTCAGCTTCTGGGGCACCGCGGAAATGGGCGATCTGGTGCGGGGCGCGCTGCAAAGCATCCCCGTCATCCAGTGGGAAAGTGCCCAGGCTTTGGGCATGAACCCCTTGCAGGTCTACACCCTGGTGATCCTGCCTCAGACCGTCCGGCGGCTGATTCCCCTGTCCATCAATCTCATCACCCGGATGGTGAAAACCACCAGCCTGGTAATGATGATCGGCATTGTGGAGGTGCTGAAGGTGGCCCAGCAGATCATCGAGGCCAACCGGCGCACCTCCCCCAACGCCGCCTTCGGGGTCTTCGGCGTGGTATTTTTGCTGTATTTCCTGATTTGCTGGCCCATCAGCCGACTGGCGGGGTATTTGGAGAAAAGGTGGTCATAACCGTGGAAAATGTACTGTTAAGCGTGCGGCATCTGAAGAAGGCCTTCGGTGACCACGCGATTTTTGAGGATTTTAATCTGGACGTTCACATGGGCGAGGTGGTGGTGGTCATCGGCCCCTCCGGCTGCGGCAAAAGCACCCTCCTTCGCTGCCTGAACGGCCTGGAGCCGATCCAGGGGGGCGAAATCCTCCTAGATGGAGAGCCTGTCCTCCGGGACAGCCCCTCCATCACCCGGATGCGTCAGAAGATCGGCATGGTCTTCCAGAGCTATGAGCTGTTCCCCCACAAGACCATTCTGGAAAACATCCTGCTTGCCCCCATGAAGGTGCAAAAGCGGCCTCGTGCCGAGGTGGAGAAAGAAGCCCTGGAGCTTCTGCAAAAGGTGGGCCTTGCCGACCGGAAGGACGACTACCCCCGGCAGCTGTCCGGCGGCCAGAAGCAGCGGGTGGCCATTGTCCGCGCCCTGTGTATGCACCCGGAAATCCTGTTGCTGGACGAGATCACCGCGGCTCTCGACCCGGAGATGGTTCGGGAGGTGCTGGAGGTGGTGCTGTCCCTGGCCAGAGCCGGAAGCACCATGGTCATTGTCACCCACGAAATGAACTTTGCCCGTGCCATCGCCAACCGGATTCTCTTCATCGAAAACGGCGCGGTGGTGGAGCAGTCCGACGATCCCAAGGCCTTCTTCGCCCATCCCCGGACCGACCGGGCCAAAGCCTTCCTCAATTCCTTCGACTACGAATAACAGGAGAAACGAATGCTGAATCAATTTTCCAGAACGGAGCTGCTCTTCGGCAGGGAGGCCATGGCGCGTCTGGCGGGCGCACGGGTAGCGGTGTTTGGCATCGGCGGGGTAGGCGGCTATACCTGCGAGGCTCTGGTGCGCAGCGGCGTAGGAGCCATCGACCTGGTGGACGATGATCGGGTGTGTCTGACCAATCTGAACCGGCAGCTCATCGCCACCCGGAAAACCGTGGGACGGCTGAAAACCGAAGTCATGGCCGAGCGGATTTGGGAGATCAACCCCAATGTCCGGGTGACGAAGCACACCTGCTTCTTCCTGCCCGAAAACGCCGGCGACTTCGACTTTGGAAGCTACGACTATGTGATCGACGCGGTGGACACGGTGTCCGCCAAGCTGGCTCTGGTGGAGCAGTGCGCCAAGACCCACACCCCCATCATCAGCTGCATGGGCGCGGGCAATAAGCTGGACCCCACCGCCTTCCGGGTGGCGGACATCTACCAGACCCGGGTAGACCCTCTGGCTCGTGTCATGCGCCGGGAGCTGAAAAGGCGGGGTATCCGGAAATTGAAAGTGGTTTACTCTGAGGAAGCGCCCATTCGTCCCATCGAGGATATGGCCATCAGCTGCCGCTCCCACTGTATTTGCCCTCCCGGCACCAAACGGCACTGCACCGACCGACGGGATATTCCGGGCAGCAACGCCTTTGTGCCCTCCGTAGCCGGGCTGATTCTGGCCGGGGAGGTCATCAAAGATCTGGCGGGAGGAACCGGCAAGTGAATCTGGAAGTCACCTTCTCCCAGCTGGAGGGGCTGGAAGCCCCCTTTGTTCTCGACATCCGCGCCCCGGAGCAGTTCGCCTACGGCACCTGGCCTGGGGCGAAAAACATCCCAAAGGACAAGCTGAAACCGGAGGATCTCCATCCGCCGGTTTTCCTGCTGTGTCAGAGCGGCATTGTCTCCCTGGAGCTGGCGGAACGCTTCCGGGAAATGGGGATCGAGGCCTACAGCGTCCAGGGCGGCTACCGGGAGTATCTCCGCCGCAGCCTTACCCAGGCGGCGCGGAACGAGGAGCTTCGCCTTGCCCGGCAGCAGAAGGCCGAGCACAGCATCCGCACCACCTACCGCAAGGAGCTGTGGACACCCTTCATCAAGGCCATCAAGGACTACCGGCTGATTTCCGACGGGGATAAAATCGCCGTCTGCATTTCCGGCGGCAAGGACTCCATGCTCATGGCAAAGCTTTTCCAGGAGCTAAGTAGCTATGGCCGCCGGAATTTTGAGGTGGTGTACCTGGTGATGAATCCGGGCTACAACCCGCTCAATTATCAGGCGGTTGTGGAAAACGCCCGTCTTTTGGGCATTCCCATTCAGGTCTTTGAAACCCAGATATTCGACATTGTGGCCAACCAGGGCGGCTCTCCCTGCTACCTGTGCGCCCGGATGCGCCGGGGATATCTGTACAGCAAGGCGCAAGAGCTGGGCTGCAACAAAATCGCCCTGGGACACCACTACGACGATGTGATTGAAACCACCCTCATGGGCATGCTCTACGGCGGCCAGTTCCAGACCATGATGCCAAAGCTTCACAGCACCAATTATCCGGGCATGGAGCTGATCCGGCCTCTGTATCTCGTCCACGAGCACGACATTCTGCGCTGGCGGGACTACAACGACCTGCATTTCATCCAGTGCGCCTGCCGCCTGACGGAAAGCTGCGCCTCCTGCGGCGGCACGGAAAAAGGCTCCAAGCGGGCGGAAATCAAGGAGCTGATCCGTGAGCTTGCAAAGCGGGATTCCCAGATTCCCGCCCGGATTTTCAGCAGCGCCTCCCATGTGAATCTGGATACCGTCATTGCCTATAAGCAGAAGAACGTGGTTCACCATTTCCTGGACAGCTACGACGAATAAGCAACGCCCCCGGCACCGCCGGGGGCGTTGCTTATGCAGCTTGGTTTCTGAGGTTAACCCATGATCTTTGCCAGCTTTTGCAGCACCCGACCGTTGACCTCCAGATAGTAGGCGGCCTCCGCGGTACTCATATCCGCGTCGTCCCACTTTTTAAAGGCTTCATCGATTTCCGTCATCTTCGAGAGCATATTCCCGTACTTTGCCAGCAGGGAGAAATCCGTAGGATTCTTGGTGTACTGAGCCATCAGGTCGCAGTATTCGTCGTAGAATTCCTCATAGGCATCCATGGCGGCCTGGAATTCCGGGCGGATGGTGTCCTCCGAAATTGCGGTGGTTTCCGTGGGAGCTTCCTCTGTGGTGGGAATGGTTTCGGGTTCCTCAGCAGCACTGGATTCCGGAACATCCGCTGCTGACTTATCGGCGTTTTCAATCAACTGACTGTCGGACACCTTCTGAAAGAGAGCTGTTTCATTATCAATGGCAAGAGAAAGATACCCATCCTCAAAAACCAACTCAAAAGAGGATCCATTACCACTTAATTGAATTCCAGATGGGGTTTCAGACCATTCCATAAAACCTGCATTGGAGCCGATAACCATGTAGGCTGTTCCACCATCCTTCAGGACGAACTGCATATTGGCAATTTCATTACCGGCGGACTCCAATTCAGATTGGGCGATTTTGGAATTGCCCACAAGCAGATAATCCAGCTTCCAGGTGCCAAGGTAATTTGGCGTGGTTTCGGCAGGCACGGTCTCCGTGGGAACCGTTTCCGTAGGGGTAGCTTCTGCGGGGGCTTTGGCACCGCAGGCGGTGAGCAACAATGCGATGGTGACAATGGCGACGAGTACTCTTTTCATATGGATTCCTCCCTTGTATTTATACCCCCACCCAGGGGTCGAGTTCCAATGCTTCCGGCATGCAGTCTTTGAGAACCGCTTCCAGACCCTCTTGAACGCCGACGCGCTTTAGGTAGTTGAGAATGCGGATTTGCCGCTCGATTTTCTCTTTTTCCGTCATCTTTTGAGCCAATAGCTTTTCAAGAACCCGGCTCACATCATAGCCAGGTTCCAGCATGATGTCCCGAATCTCGTTTCGTTTCAGGCCTAGCCGGTAATATAGTGCGAAATGCTTATCGACTTAACACAGCACGCCACAAGATGTAGCGACGGCTCTGGTTA
>ERZ808262.630-NODE-630-length-14551-cov-16.703918_pt1 | contig 14551 bp, 11 predicted proteins | sample MGYA00520895_ERZ808262 | MGnify/ENA primary metagenome ERZ808262 (study PRJEB31516, sample SAMN03275588) | gut metagenome | biome: mammalia-associated habitat; material: feces | host: Papio cynocephalus | place: Kenya | collected 2012-08-02 ... | reverse complement strand
TAGGTTGAACCTACGTCGCATCCGCCAAAATATTTCATAATTCTTTTCTCCTTTTAATTACCACGCTTCGGAATCGTCGAAGTCGAGCAAACTCTCGTCAATCGGCTTTTCTTGCAAAACGGTCGTCATATACTTGTTGACTTGTTCGCGCATATCTCTACGAGATATGGTTCTGCTGTCCATAAGGTCTTGTTGCACCCAAATGAAGTTGTAGCCCTTCTCTCTCGCTTGATCGTCGAAGATACCGACGAGTCCGTCCATACCCTTGCAAGAAATTTGGTCGTACATAATGATGGTGTCGACGTTGTATTCTTCCGCAACGCGCCAGCACTCGTTGAGAACGTTTGCGTAGCCGCCTTTGGTGTGGGTACGCATAGTCGCGCGTTGGTAGGTCTTTGCGAGATCTTCGAGAGCGTGTTCGTGCGTGTCGGTGCGGAATTTGAGGTAGGAAATCATAGTTTCCATATCCATAACGACGTTGATACCCCAGCAGTTTTCAAGCCAGTTTGCAAACGACGTATAGTAGTTTGCGGGGCAACTCCACACGATTGCGCGGTGGCGCATTTCCTTGCTCGCTTTGGTCTTTTTGGCATACGCTTTTTCCATAATCTTGTTGACCTTTTTGTCGACTTTGAGGAAGCGTTTGTCGTAACCGCCCGAAAGGTGATAGTAGTAGAGTCTGTACAGCCAGAACGTCGCGCCCGTCATTTGCGGATATTGCGTTTTGTTGACGTCCCATTTTTTGAGTTCGTAATCGAGTTGCTTGTTGTAACTTTCAAGCGCGGCAATGAACGTATCCCAGTTCCACTTCTCGCCCGTTTGTTCCTCGACGAATTTGATCATATCCTTGATTTCGTCGACGGCGTATTTTTGCACGTCTTCACCTTTGTATCTCAAAGGCACGTTGTAAACGTGAGTGGGAAGTTTGAAGTATCTGTCTTGGAAGGTCGTCGTCATAATCGAGCCGTCGCAAGGCATATTGCAAGTGATCATACACTTGCCGAGTTTGGGATAGTCGTCGTCGACGCATACGCCTGCTTCCGCGCTCGGAAGCGGACAAACGTCGGCAGGTACGCCGAAACTCTCGATTGCGTCGAGATAAGGCGGCACTACGAGTTGGTCCACCATACTCGAAAGGAATATGGGCATCGTTTGCATAGGATACATTTTGAGGTTGGGAAAACCCGCGATGAACTCTGCGGGGATAAGTTCGTCCACGCAAACGAGTTTTTTGCTCTTTTTGTTCTTCGGGAACATCTTTTCGTCCGCCTCGAACGCCGTGAGGATAAGTCCCGTCGCGTGCTTGACGATCATATTGAAATGAAGATGAGTCATCAAAAGTTGCGGCCCGCGCAAACCTTCGGTGTGACGATCGACGAACGCGGGCGTGGAAAGGTAGGTTGCCATCCAGCGATAACGCCACAGTCCTTTGACGACCGCAATCGGGTTTTTGAGAACCATAACCACCATATCTTTCCAAGTGACGAGCCAACGCCAGTAGTCGACGAGCGTGTCTTTGAATCCGCGCCACTCGCGATGTTTGAGAAGTCCGGTTTTATCTTCGTGCAGATTTTTGTATCCGCCGTATTTTTTCTTTTTCATATTCCACCTCACTTAGCAGCCTTTTGTGCTTTGGCTTTTTGGATATGCTTGATTTCGAGGCTTTCGACGAACGCCTGTATTCTCGTGCGAAGTTGTCCTGACGCGCTCGCCGTGTATTGACGGTCGATTGCGATTGCGGGAATGCCGAACTCGTTGATCATAATGTACGAAGCGAGCGCGCGCTCGTAACCCCAGTATTCGCAGAACTTGAGTTGCTCGTACACGACGCCGTCGGCGTGGTATTCTTCAACGAGGCGCTTGACGTATTCCCTTCTGCCCTCGACTTTTTCGTGTTCCATATATCTGGGGCACTGGCAAGTCTTCATATAGTGACGGCAGATTTGCGTAAGCACGTCTTCTTCGTCGTTGAGGATAATTTCCTCTCTGCCGGGCATAGAACCGAAGCAGTATCTGTCCGCAACCACGAACGCGCCGCTGTCCTCGAAAAGTTTGGTGAAGTCGGGATCGTCGATTTCGCTTCCGACAAGCACGATTCTCGCTCTGTAAAATTTCTTCGCGTCCGGCTCTCTGTGTTTGATTTCTTCAAGCGTTTCTTCGAGTTTGTCAACGATGAGATATTGCGGGCAAGCGTACGTCGCAAGGCAAAGAACGTGAAATTCGTAACCCGTTATGCGCGGATTTTCTTCCTTTCTGAATTCGCCGATTGCCGTAATCGCTCTGCAAACTCTGTTGTGAAGTTCGACCGCTTTTCTCATAGCCTCGTCCGACGTGTCCACGCCGTATACGTCTTTGAGTTTGTCCAAAACTTTCAAGCGCATTTGATTGACGTAACTTTCAAGGCAATGGTCGTTGGTTTTGAACGGCATATCGAATATGCTGACGAAAAACTTGTCGTTGTCAACGAGGCGAAGCAACTCGAAATGCTCGATAGTTCTGTTCATTTCGCTGCAAGTTTCGCCCGCGAAAAGCGCGGACAAGAATCCGTAACCGCCCTCGATACCGCGTTCGAGCAACGCCTTTGCAAAGCCGCAGATGAACGGGCTGAGATAATACGTTGCGATGTCAACCGAACCCGTGCGCGGCGCGCGCAATCTCACGCTTACGCAGTTGTCGAGATTGAGCAACACTTCGGGAACGTGATAGCACGTGTAACCCAGAGCAAGTTTGCCGTCCTCTTTGACAGCCTTTTTCACAAGTTCGTTGTTGGCCTCTTGAAGCAAGTTCTCAAAGTACAGTAAATATTTGAGATCTCTCATAATTTTCTCCTATATATATTTTTTCCGGCTTTATCAAAGATAAATCCTGTTGTTATAGACAAAAAACAAGTCTCGAAAAAGACTCGGTCGTGCAACCGTCGAGTGCAACTGCACTTCAATGCACGACAAATGTCGCACAATATATGTATATAGTAACACAACAGCACACGGATGTCCATATGCTGTCGTGAAAATATTAATGCTTTTTTATCTATTTATATTAAAAAAATACCGATTAAATCGCAAATGCGAGCGGCCGATTCATTTTTTCTTGAAAATTCTCGCCTTTCTGAACACGATACTGCCGTTTACTCTATCGTTGCAGGGATAAAATTTGACGGCGAAAAAGTGCCTGTTTCGCTTGTATTTTGCAAGTATTTCCTCGCCGAGCGCAATGTCGTGCGCGACGAGCGACGGCGAAATCACCCCTTGCTCGTGTCCCCAGTAAAGCGTATACTTTTTGCTCAAACCATATATCTCTTTTGCACTTTGTATCCATTCTTCTACGGTTGAGGCATGTGGCAAAAAAAGCCATATCGACGGCGACATATTGTCTCCTACAAATACAATTCCCGATTGTTCGTCGATAAGAAGTATGCTCCCTATCGTATGCCCCGTCAAATGCTTTACGACAACGTTACGTCCGCCGAGTTCGAAGACGTGTCCGTCCTCGATAGGCACGACTTCGGGTCGATTTTTATAGCGTTGCACGTCGAATAGTTTTACGGATTTATCCGCGACGCCCTTGCCTGCAAGCACGAACATCTTTCGCAAAACGTACCCGGTTTGAAACTTGTAATTTCTGCCTGTATCGGCACTGTGAAGATACAACTTGTCAAACTGACCGTCGCCGCCTATATGATCGACGTGGCCGTGCGTGCCGACCACTACGAGAGGCTTGTCCGTAATCTTTTCGACTGCGCCTTTTAAGTCGCCTATGCCGACGCCGCAATCTATTAGCAACGCCTTTTCGTCGCCGACGAGCAGATAGCAGTTGGCAAAACCGAAATCGGAAATCATATAGGTGTCGGGTGCGATTTGTTTGACGGGATAATCCGTGCGAGCGATTTTTCTTTTCATAATTCCTCTTATCTTTACGCCTTGCGTTTATATATTAATCATACCTCTGAATCGCACGTTTTTCAAGTGGCAAAAAATACGAATATAGCAAGCAATCGGCGCATAGTTTTATACGAGAGGTGACGTATGGAAAACAAAAAAGAAATCGTCGTGCTGAGCGGCGCGGGACATAAAGGAATCGTGAAAATTCAAAACGTTTCGTCAAAGGAAAATACGGTCAAGGGCGAGTGCAATCTCGACTTCCGCCCGTTCAACGCTTCGTTGTATCTCGTCGGCGATAAAATCGCAAAAATAAGACTTTATGACACGAATACGGCGTTTGAAGTGCCGTTTTGCGCAACGAGCGAGTTCGGGTGCGTGGTGCGTTCGAGTTCGGTGACGATGTTCGGCGGCAACATACCCAACGGCAAAATACTGCGCCGTATAGACGAATACAACAAACAAAAAACGGTGAGCGAAAGCACGAAAACCGCCGTGCAAAGCACAAACTTAAATACCGAAAAGCAAAGCAAAGATAACGCCGAAAACGCCAAAATCGGAATGACGCTCAAAGATGTAAAACTCGACGAATGGACAAAGTACGACGGCAACAATTTTTACTATGCGGTCAAACCGCAGATAGACGAATTGTTCGTATGCTACCCCGAAGAAAAAACGCTTAACGACGCGGTTGCCAACTCGAAGTGGGTACACGTCCAAACGAGCGACGATTATTACGTCGTGGGTCTTTTATTCAACGACGACGAGCCGTCGTTCATATGTTACGGCGTGCCCGCCGACAGCAAGCAAACCCCGCCGTCCGAACTTGAAAACGCTTGTGTGTGGCTACCCGTCGGCGGCGGCGAAAAAGGCTACTGGGTGATATATCAATCGGCACGAACCGGGGAAATCGTGAAGTAATTACGCCGAGTACAAAACACAGAAAAACAATGAATAAAACTTCCCCCCCTTCCTCACGTGTTTCCCCTACCGCCGTTCCCCCTCTGCACAAGTTTGAGGGAACCCACGGCGTCCGCTTCGCGTGGGGCAACACTGACGCGATTGACTTCGTAGCAATCGCTAGTTCGTTGCAAGCAACGAACGGCGGACGGGCTGTTGGCAATACAAATCGGCTGAAAGCCGTGTCACTGCGCTTTGTGCGCCAGCTACGCACCCAAAGCGCAGTCGCTTGTACTATCCGTCAAACTCGGCGTTCGCTTTTCTCGCCGCCTTGCGGCTCGTGTTCCGTCTTCGAATAAGCACATTCCGTTAATAAGTACGCCTTGAATAAGTTTTCGTTAGAAGTCCGCTCTGCAAGTTCGCGGACGGTGGTTTTTTTGTCTAATCCTCTTACTTATTAAAACCGCAATATTGAGATGAAGAACGCGAAAGACACAGTTTTAACTGGCTAAGGCTCTCAAATAGATGAAGAACAAGAAAACGCCCCTCTGTCAATCCTAACGTACATAAGCGTACGTGAATTGATAACAGAGGGGCGTTTACGCAGTTATTCGCTCAATAGCGCATTATGGATAAGCGCGCCAAACAGATGAATAGCGCGAAAAAGCCCTTCGGGCACTCGCCTATTATCCTAACCGGCTAAGGCTTTTTACAAGATACTAATATAAAACCGCGATATTGAGATGAAGAACAAGAAAGAGGCATCCGAATGGCAACCCTAATTTACTATGCGTAAATGAGTTGACAGGCGGATGCCTCTGCCGCAGTTATTCGCTCAATAGCGCGGTTTTAACTATCTAAGGCTCTCAAATAGATGAAAAACAAGAAAACGCCCCTCTGGTAGCAATCCTAGCGTACATAGGCGTACGTGAATTGATAACAGAGGGGCGTTGACGCAGTTGTTCGCTATTTGAGAGCCTTAGCCAAAGACGGCGAGCAAGAATCCTGCCGCCACCGCAGACCCGATAACGCCTGCTACGTTCGGACCCATTGCGTGCATAAGAAGATAGTTGCCTTTGTTGTATTGAAGTCCGACGGTGTTGGATACACGCGCCGCCATAGGCACGGCGGATACGCCTGCCGAACCGATGAGCGGGTTGATTTTGCCTTTCGAGATGACGTAGAGCAATTTGCCGATGAGCAAGCCGCAGATTGTGGCAAGCACGAATCCTGCAAGACCGAGGAACACGATTTTGAGCGTGGACAAGGTGAGGAACGTCGTGCCGACTGCTGTTGCGCCGACGGAAATACCGAGGAACAACGTGACGATGTTCATGAGTGCGTTTTGCGCAGTGTCGCTGAGTCTTTCGGTTACTCCGCACTCACGCAAGAGATTGCCGAACATAAGGCTTCCGAGCAGAGGCGCAACGGACGGCAAAAGCAAGGATACGACGATCGTAACGAGGATCGGGAAGATTATCTTCTCTTTCTTGCTGACCTTGCGGGTGGATTGCATAACGGTCATACGCTCTTTCTTTGTGGTGAGCAACTTCATAAAAGGCGGTTGCAAGAGCGGAATGAGAGCCATATACGAGTATGCAGCAACTGCGATAGGCGCAAGCAAATGAGGTGCGAGCGACTTGGTAAGGAAGATAGCCGTCGGGCCGTCCGCGCCTGCGATGATGGAAATCGAGGACGCTTCGCCGCCGGTGAATCCTAGAAGCGCCGCGAGAATAAGCACGAGGTAGATACCGCCCTGCGCCGCCGCGCCGAGAATGAGCGAACTCGGACGAGAAAGCATAGGTCCGAAGTCGGTCATTGCGCCCACGCCGATGAAGATGAGGCAGGGATAAACGCCCGTCTTTACGCCTATGTAGAGCATATCGAGCAAGCCGCCGTGTTGCAGAACGTTGAGATAATCTACGCCGTTTGCAACGGCATCCGTGCCCGTCCACCATTCGGGGTGGAAGATTTTGTCGCCGTCGAGTGCTGGCAAGTTGGTGAGAAGCATACCGAACGCGATGCCCACGAGAAGCAAGGGTTCAAACTGCTTTTTGATGCCGAGATAGAGGAAAAACAGCGCGACGATAATCATCACGATGGATTGCCAACCGCCTTCCTGACCGAAAAGATGGTAGCCGCTGCCGTTCCAGATATTCTTTAAGATTTCGCCTATATCCATACAAAACCTCTCAGTTCAATTCGCAAAGCGGTGCGCCGGTGCTGACGCTCGCGCCCTTTTGGACGAACACTTGACCGACTTTGCCGTCCTTGTCGGCATAGATTTCGTTTTCCATTTTCATTGCTTCGAGGATAAAGAGTACGTCGCCTTTTTTGACTTGTTGACCGCTTGTCACCTTGACGGCATTGATAGTGCCGGGCATAGGTGCGGTGACGGAATTTGCGCCTGCGCTTGCGGGTGCTGCCACTGCGGGTGCTGCCGTAGGTGCGGCGGTTGCGACTTCTTGCGCTGCCGCAACAGGCGTCGCCTGAGGAAGCGCGGCTTCGTATTCGGCTTGAATGACAGCCTCGCCCTTTTCAACTTCGACTTCGTAAATCTTTCCGTTTAACGTAACTTTGTAAATCATTTTTCTTCGTCCTCTACTCTCTTGATGGATTTGAAACGCAACTCGTTGAGAGGCGTATTGGTTTGGTCTGCGACGATTGCCATAATCATAGCGGCGTCGCGCTCGTCGGTGTTGATAAGTTTAAGTTCGCCGCAAGTGCCTTTTGCGAGGGGTTGCTCGACGGTTTCGGTTGCGGTTTCTTCTTTCTTATCCTTTTTCCAGAACGTCATTTTTGCTTTGAGATTCTGCACTTTATCGTTCCATTCGGGGTGTTTTTCTTTGAGTTTTTCGCTTCCGTCAAAGATTTTGCCCACGAGCGAGACGATGAGCATAAGCAGAATAAGAACAATGAAAACCACCACTATGCCGATGAGCGCAAGCAAGAGCGCGTCGGTGACTTTGAGGGGGTCGTTCTTGTTCAAAATTCCGCAAAGTAAGATGTTATTCATATTTCACCTCTTATTCCTCAACGGGGGAAATGGTGTATTTGACCACTTTTTCTTCTTTTGCCTTGCGAGCGGCGAAGAATTTTTCCGCCACTTGCGGGAAAAGGATGTATGAAAGCACGTCCTCGTCGTTCTTTGCGATGCCTTTGAGTTCCTCTTTGGTCTTTTCAAAGACGGGTTCGAGCGTGTCTGCGTATCTGCCCTCGATTGGCTTCTCGTCGCCGAGCGCCTTCTTCATAACTTCGGGATTGATGGGTGCGGGCGGAGTGCCGTACTCGCCTCTGCAATATGCTTTGACTTCTTTGGAAATATTCTTGTATCTCTCGCCGCAAAGCACGTTGTTGGTTGCCTGAACGCCGACCATTTGGCTCATAGGCGTTACGAGCGGCGGATAGCCGAGATCCGCTCTGACCTTCGGCGTTTCGATAAGCACTTGCTCGAATTTGTCCATAGCGTTTTGCGCTTTGAGTTGGGAAACGAGGTTCGAGAGCATACCGCCGGGCACTTTGTAGGTCAAAGCGTCGGTGTCGGTGGTGAGCATCTTGGGATTGAGCGTGCCGTCTTTGAGGTAGCCGTCTCTAATGGGCTTGAAGAAGTCGTTGACTTGTTTGAGCACGTCGTCGTTAAGACCCGTTTCGTATCCGAGTTGTTTGAGGGCGATATTGATGGTTTCGGTTGCGGGTTGGCTCGTACCGCCGCTAAAACACGATGTTGCGGTGTCAATAACGTCAACGCCCGCCTCGATTGCCTTCATATAGGTCATATACGCCATACCCGTCGTGCAGTGAGTGTGCAAAACGACGGGGATTTTGACTTCGTTTTTGATTGCACCGATAAGTTCGTACGCTTCGAGCGGGGTCATAGTGCCTGCCATATCCTTGACGCAGACGGTTGCAACGCCCATTTCTTCGAGTTGTTTTGCGAGTTTTGCAAACGCGTCGAGAGTGTGAACGGGGCTTTGCGTATAACTGATTGCGCCCGACACCGTCGCGCCGCACTTGATTGCGGTTTTGGTTGCGGTTTCGAGATTGCGCACGTCGTTGAGCGCATCGAAAATACGAATGACGTCGATGCCGTTGTCAACGGATTTTTCAACGAACATCTTGACGATTTCGTCGGGATAATGCTTGTAGCCGAGAAGGTTTTGTCCCCTGAGCAACATTTGAAGTTTCGTGTTGGGCATAGCCTTGCGAATGTTGCGCAAACGTTGCCACGGATCTTCATCGAGATACCTCAGACAAACGTCGAAAACCGCACCGCCCCAGCACTCGACAGAGTAGTAACCCGCTTTGTCCATCGTGGGAAGAATGTCAGCAAATTTAGAATACGGCAAACGCGTTGCAATCAAAGATTGATTTGCGTCGCGAAGAACCGTTTCGGTAAAAAGAACTTTCTTTTGAGCAAATTCTTTTTTCATTATATAGCCTCCAAAAAATGATTCATTGTAAGTATAACAAATTATGTTTGCAAATCAATCGATTTTTCCAAAAATATAGATAAATTTTTATTTATTTTTTATGTATTTAATATTTGTAGCATAAAATAAAACGACGCCCCGCAAAAGCGAGGCGCAACCGTTTTGCCGGTCGATATTTTGTTTTGCATTGTTCTTTTTTGTCATTTGCAATCGGTAAGCGGCAAAAGCGTCACGTCGAACGAGCCGTCGTCGTAGATGTCGATGAGCGTTCCGCCTCTTTGGGTAATGCGTTTTGCTATGCCCTTGTACGCGTTGTAGTCTATGCTCATTCCGTAGGTCAGGCGAATACCCTTGTAGGTCATAGACAGCGTGTTGAGGTGGTCGTGTCCCATAAACATACCCTTGCAACTGCCGAGTTTGACCATTTCGCCGAAGAACTTGCCCTCTTTGGTTTTGGGATAGCCGAAATAGTTGTCCTTTTCCTGAACGAATCCGCAATGATAGGTCGCCTCGCTCGAGCCTCTGTAACACTTTTCCCACCCTTCCTTAAACTCTTTGGGCGGAATGTGGAAGAACGCAAGTGACTTTGCAATCTCGCCGTCCTTTGAAAGGGCTCGGATTTCCTTTTTGTACCACTCGATTTGGTCGTCGTGAATGACGTCGAAGCCGCTGAAAAAGTTCCACGTCAGATATGCGTTGCTGTCGATAAACATAAGCGCGGTGTTGAGCGAGCCGTCCTCGTTGAGAAGGGGTATGCAATAGTTGCCCACGCCGAATATATCGGGGTCGCCCTTTTGAAAGTGGCAATGCGGTTGAGCGGAATAGAAATCGCCGAGTTGCTCTTTATCGAGTCTTGCCCAAACCTCGCTATCGTGATTGCCGAAAACCACCGTCCAGTCCACGCCGAGTTTTTCCATAACGGAAGCGAACATCTTTGTGGATTTAAGATTGTTGAGCGTACCCTGATTGAGCAAAGGCATAGGATACACCATATCCCCCGTGACCGCAACGAAGTCCGCATTTGCGTTTTTGACTATCTTTTCTACCGCCGCAAGAGCGAGTTTGTCCTTTTTGCGAGTGCCCAAAGAACCGCCTATGTGGATATCGGTAAGTTGCAAGATTCTGAAAGGCTTGCCTTTCTCTTTTACGATAACTTCTCTGCCGTCGCGCTTTTCAAAACGTCCGTTCATTTTAGCCCTCTACGTCGTCAATCGACGTTTTATCTTCGTTTTCGGTCGTATCAACGTCGGTTTGTGCGATTTCCTCATCGGTTTCGGCGATTCGTTCGAGAGAACCTTCAACGCCTTCGGCGACGTCGGTTTCGACTTCTTCTTCGATGACGTTGCCTTCTTCGTCGAGTTTAACGGACGGGTCTATGACGTCTTCGGGGTCAACCTTGCCGTAAAGTTCGGCAATGAGCACTTCTCTTTCCGCGCTTTCTTCGTCGGTGAGAGTTTTGCCCGATTTTCTCGCTTCGATAAAGTAGCGGATTCTCGTGAGTTTCGCGCTGGTAATCTTATATCTGAACGAAGCGATAAGAGCAATCGTGATAAACACCGCAACCGAAATGCCGAGCGTCAAGCGGACGGTGAGCAAAACCGTATCCGACTGCGCAACGTAGTCTGCGGGGTCGTTCGATGTGTTGGAAACGTATCCGAGCGCGCCGATAACCCAGCCTACCATACCCACGCCGAGTCCGCCGCCGACCTTTCTTGCAAGCGTCATCATACCGCTGTACGTTCCCGTCGGGCGTTGACCCGTTGCCATTTCGGCAACGTCCACCGTGTCGGGGAAGATAATCCACGGCATCATTTGCGCGCCGCCGAAGCCGAGACCCATTATGAGCGCGACGATGGGAACGAGCACGGGCGGTGCCCAACTCGGGTCCATTGCCGCAAGCATAATGCCGCCCGCAATGTAGAACGGAAGTCCCATACGGAACGCGAATTGTTTGCTCTTTTTGTCCATCATAACGCGAGCGAGCGGGAACATAACGACCGCCGCCACCATCATAGGCGCGATGATAAACAACGAGGACATTTTCATTCCGAACAGTTCGTAGCCGTGCCATACGTCCGTTGCGTAGTAGACCGCGAGTGCGGAAATGATGTCCATACAGATGAACGCCGTGACGTACATCACGATGTGCCAACGATATGAGCGATTCTTGTACGGCACTGCGTAACTGTTTGCGAATTGTTTGAGGTTGAAATGCTTTTTCGGGGTCTTGGGTTTGATACGTTCTTTGACGAAAATGCCGCAGATAACCAGTCCGCCGCCGAACAGCGTGCCGAACACCAAACTCATACAGAGCCAGAATTGCGTGGAATCGAGTTGAGGAACGAACAGGAATCCCGTTCCGTCGGGGTTGGTGAGAGCCTCGATAAACACGAGCGGCAAAACGTAGCCGAGTCCCGAAGCGATAGCCGTAAAGATAAGTTTGACGGTGTTTGCGTTGTTACGCTCTCTGAACGAAGGCGTAATGTCGCTTGCCATCGAGCAGTACGGCACTTGAGTAACCGTCGAGCAAGTGTTCCACAGCAGATACATAATTATAATGTACGCCGTGAATCCGCCCACGCTCACGCCCCATTGCCTTACGGGCAAGAACACGAGGAATATGCACAAAAACAAGGATATTCCGCCGAAGAACATATACGGTTTTCTTCTTCCCCATTTGCCGCGCGTATTGTCGGAAATGAAGCCCATAAACGGGTCGGTGATTGCGTCCCAGAATTTTGCAAGCAAAATAATAGTGGAAGCAACACCCAGCGCAATGCCGTTTTTGGTCATATAGGCAAGCATAACGCAAGACATCATACTCACGCCGCCGCCGTCCATAAGACCGCCGATACCGTAGGCGAGTTTCTCTTTGAGAGGCACTCTGTCCGCTTCCGCTATGGGTTCGGGCGTTGTCGTTTTGGTTTTTTCTTTTTTCACGTTGCACCTCGAAAAAGGATTTTACAAAATCAATTCTATCATACGCGCGGGCGCATAACAACCCGAAATACAAAAAAACCGCAGTGATTCTGCGGTTTTTCGTTGCTTTTTCAAACGAAACGAATCGTTTTTGCGTGTTATTTGCGCTTTTCTCGGTCAAACGCCGAGATTATTGCGCGCTTTGATTGCGCTTATTTCGCGTTTTTAGATTACTTTCTCGTGCGGATTTCCTCGCTCACGAAGTTTACGAACTCGTCAAGCGACATAGTTTTGGTTTCCGCGGTGTCTCTATAACGCACCGCAACCGTACCGTTGTCCGATTCTTGTTGACCGATGACGAGCATATACGGCACTCTGTCCACGACTTGCGCTTCTCTTATCTTGTAGCCGATTTTCTCGTTGCGGTCGTCGTATTCGGTGCGAATCTTCGCCGCGCGCAACGCCTCGTACACTTTTCTTGCGTATTCGTCGTGCTTTTCGGACACGGGCAACACTTTGACTTGAATAGGCGCGAGCCAAGTCGGGAATTTGCCAGCGAAATGCTCGGTGAGTATGCCGATAAATCTTTCAATCGAGCCGTAAACGACGCGGTGCACCATAATGGGTCTTTGTCTTTCGCCGTTTTCGTCGACGTATTCGAGTCCGAAGTTGAGCGGCATTTGGAAGTCGAGTTGGATTGTGCCGCATTGCCACGTTCTTCCGAGAGTGTCTTCGAGGTGGAAGTCGATTTTCGGTCCGTAGAATGCGCCGTCGCCCTCGTTGACGATATACGGAAGTCCGATTTTTTCAAGCGCGGTGATAAGTCCGTTGGTTGCCGCTTCCCAGTCCTCGTCGCTTCCCATACTGTTTTCGGGGCGAGTGGAAAGTTCCACGAAATATTTGAATCCGAACTTGCTGTACACTTCGTTGATGAGGTGAACGACGCCGATAATTTCGTCGGTGATTTGTTCCCTTCTCATAAAGATGTGCGCGTCGTCTTGGGTGAAGCATCTGACTCTGAACAATCCGTGAAGCGCGCCCTTGAGTTCGTGACGGTGAACGAGTCCGAGTTCGCCCACGCGCAAAGGCAAATCGCGATAACTGTGCGGTTCGCTCTTGTAAACCATAACGCCGCCCGGGCAGTTCATCGGCTTAATGCAATACACCTCGTCGTCGATGATCGTGGAATACATATTGTCTTTATAATGATCCCAGTGACCGCTCGTTTCCCAAAGATGACGATTCATAATCATAGGCGTGGACACTTCGACGTAGTGGTCGCGGGTGTGAATTTCGCGCCAGTAATCGATGAGCGAGTTTTTGATTGCCATACCGTTTGGTAGGAAGAACGGGAATCCCGGCGCTTCGTCGCAAAGCATAAACAACTTCATTTCCTTGCCTATGCGGCGATGGTCGCGCTTTTCGGCTTCTTCGAGAAGTTTGAGATAATCGTCGAGTTCTTGTTGAGTTGCAAAAGCAGTGCCTTTGACTCTGGTGAGCATCTTGTTATTCTTGTCGTTTTTCCAGTATGCGCCCGACTGTCCCATAATCTTGAACGCTTTGAGGGCTTTGGTGTACGTGAGGTGAGGACCTACGCACATATCGATGTATTCGCCTTGTTGATAGAACGTAATGGTTGCGTCTTCCGGCAAGTCCGCGATATGTTCGACTTTGTACTTTTCCCCTCTTTCTTTCATAAGCGCAACCGCTTCTTCGCGAGGAAGCGCAAACGCCTTGATGGGCAAGTTCTCTTTGACGATTTTCTTCATTTCGGCTTCGATACGAGCAAGATCGTCGTCGGTGAGTTTGGTGTCGCCGAGGTCTACGTCATAATAGAATCCTTTTTCGTTTGCGGGACCGTACGCAAAGTCCGCTTCGGGGAAAAGGCGTTTGATTGCCTGCGCCATAACGTGCGCGGCGGTGTGACGGATAACGTGCAATTCCTCTGCCTTGTCGGTGATTTCGCCAACCGTACCGTTGTTGTAAACAACTTTCATAAAATGCTCCTTCTATGATTGAATTTCATATATATTTTCATATATTTCGGTGGCTTTCAAACAAAAAAGCCCTCGAAAAAACGTACTGCCACGCTTTTTGCAAGGGCGCATAAATGCTCGGTTCCACCTTGATTTTTACTCGTTTTATCCTTTGACGCAAGGTATGCGGCGACGCTTACTGCTGTTTCGGCGCGCGACTCCGGAATGGTCTTCGCTCGACCCTCGCAAAGAAACTCACAGCGAACGTTTCTCTCTCTGGATGCGGAAAAATCGAGTTACTCTTTCCTTCACAGTCTTTATAAAATTTTCGTTTAGATTATAACACCCTAAATTTAGGCTGTCAATTTATTTTGTTTATTTGGCATTTGCGCCGGTGATTTGTCAAACCAAGTGCAACACTTTGTTTAATTCTTGTTCAAACAAATCT
>ERZ808262.625-NODE-625-length-14677-cov-2.788538_pt1 | contig 14677 bp, 12 predicted proteins | sample MGYA00520895_ERZ808262 | MGnify/ENA primary metagenome ERZ808262 (study PRJEB31516, sample SAMN03275588) | gut metagenome | biome: mammalia-associated habitat; material: feces | host: Papio cynocephalus | place: Kenya | collected 2012-08-02 ... | reverse complement strand
ATAGCCGCAAGAATCATTCCGTTTATAACCCGTTCCAGGATTTTGACGATCTGGAAAAGGCCTTCTTCTCCGACCGTTCGCTGGGCGAACTGAAGACCGATATCAAGGACAACGGCGACAGCTTCTCGCTGGAGGCAGATCTTCCCGGCTTTAAGAAGGAAGACATTCACGTCGATGTCAAGGACAACACCCTGAGCATCACCGCCGAGCGCCACTCCGAGTTTGAGCAGAAGGAGAAGAAGAACAGCTATCTGCGCTGCGAGCGCTCGTTCGGCTCTTACAGCCGCAGCTTTGACGTCACCGGCATCGACTGCGCGAATATCAAGGCCGCGTATAAAGACGGCGTTCTGACCCTGACGCTTCCGAAGCAGAAGAAGGAAGAGCCCGCCGGCCGTCGGCTTGAAATTGAATAATTCCCACGGATACAGAAAATGGCGCTGCTTAGGCAGCGCCATTTTTATATGCCGGTCCGGACGTAGGGGCGGACGCCTCTGTCCGCCCGGCAAAACGCACATCCGAAACGCGAAAAACTGCGGCGAATTCGCAGGTTCAGGGCCGACAGAGTCGTCGGCCCCTACAAAGGCAGTGCTTATTTTCATTGTTTCATGAAAATTATATTTTGCGTAAATGTGCTAGATGCCGGTCCGGACGTAATGCTCCTGTTTTTTCTTTTCGACGCGTTCTTCGATCTCCGCCGGGATTTTGGTGCTCAAATAGCGCCAGCCGGATCGGATCTCGCGGACGATCAAAATCACAAGGCACGTCGCGGGACACAAGCTGAAGAGCACCAGCAGCACCAGATCGAGCGCCGCGTGGTCTTCGGTGTACCTGGCTGCGTTTTCCCAGTAGGGGAAAATGACGCCCGCCGTGTTCATCGAGCGTTCGCCGAACTGCGAGACGATCGTGAGTAAGTTTTTGAGGCTGTAGCGGTTCGTGTTCTGGACGATGACGCTGACGTCCTTCGTCGGGAAGCTCTCCTGCAAAACGGATAAGCCGAAGCCTGTGATGGGCTCTGCCATGACGATCTCGTAGCTGGAGATCGCGGGCTGCGTGCCCTCCTCGCCGCCGGTGATATGCTGCATGGCAGAATAGCTGATGAACATTCCCGCGCCGTCGGTGTAGGCCTTTTCGCTTGCCTTGTCGGTTTCGCGCGTCACAACACCGGCGACGACATACGGCTCGTTTCCGATCCAGACCGTCTGGCCCGCCACGTCGTAGCTTCCAAACAGCGCCCACGAGAGCTCTTCGTCGAGCACAACGCGGTCATAGGTAAAGTCGCGGCTGGAAATATAGCTTCCCGAGCGAAGCGGCAGCGGATGGAACAGGAAGAAGTCCCCGCCCACGCCGATGGTTTTGGCTGTATAGGTGAGCGCATCGGTCGAAACGGTGATGTCCTGGGCGCGCGTGGCATACGCGTCCTGATAGAGGCTGCCGTTTTCGGGCGCTTCTAAAGACGCGTCGACAAATTTCTGCTCGAGCGTCTGGTGGAACGTTTCGATCTGCGTTTCGGTCAAATCCGCGTCCACGGGCTGAAACGCCGAGACCTGCACGAAGTTTTCTTCGCTCTGGCCCTTCCACGCCTCGGCCGCCGACTGCGTGATGAGAAGATTCGTCACATGGTGCAGCTTCACCGCGAAGATCACGGCCAGCACCACAAATACGGCGTTCAGCAAAAGCAGCGCCAGAAGCTTCAGCGGAAGCGGTTTTCTCTCGCGTTTCCGCGCAAATTTGGCGCCGCTCATCCGTCCTCCGCCAGGCGGACCTGGGTCCCGGCCTCGATGGGCTTGGTGGACGTGGTCACGACGAACTCGCCCGAGCCAATGCCGGAGACGGCAGAGCTCTTATCGTCGCTCGCGAGCACCTGCACGTCGACGCGCGTGGCCGTATAGCGTGTGGAAAGGGGTGTGGATTTGGACACGATGGCCAGCACGAACGAGCCGTTGTTGTCCTGCCGGATGGCGGACGTGGGGACGATGGCGTCGTAGCTTGCGCTCTTCTGTCCGATGGCGAGGGTGATGTTGCTGTCCGGCTGGATATCGCTGCCGGTGAGCGTGAAGGTGAGCTGCCGGTTTTTGGCAGGGTTCTGGGGGTCGTTGCCGATCGACTCCAGGGTCGCCGTGGCGTCTCCCCAATAGTTGACGAGCTCGGCGGTATCGCCGACCTTGACCTTCTTGGCCTGCTCGTTGGTAACAGAAATTTTTACGGTATAGCCGCGGTCGGTCTGGTTGATGGTCGCAATGGGCGTGTCTGCGCCGGCGGTGTCTCCCGCGGTGACGCTGACGGAGGCGATCGTGCCCGCGACCTTGGCCGTGACCTCCTGCGCGTCGGCGTCCTTGGTCAGGTTGGCAACGTTCTGCTTCGCGTCCTCGATGGCCTTCTTCGCCGCCTGCATATCCAGAGCCGCGGTGTCTCCCTGATTGACCTCAAACAGCTTGTCCTCGAGGGCTTCCTTCGCGGATTTGACCGTAGCCGCGCTTTCTGCGGCTTTTCCGAGATCGGTAACGACCTCGTTCTGCTCATCAACAGCGTCCTTCGCGTTCTCGACCGCAATTTCCAGACGCTCGATGGCCGCCTTCAAAGAATTGTACCGGCTGCGGAGCGTATCGATTTTTCTGTCAGCCTCATCGTATGCTTCTTCCGCTTCTGCGTAGGTCAGCTGCGCTTTCAACTTTGTAAGCTCTGCCTGTTCTGTAGAAACCTGCTCATAATAGGGGTGCAGTGCCTTGTATGCTGCAATCAGCTCCTTCGCTGTGAAATTTGCTTTTTCCGGAATCAGACTTTCAAGCAGCGTATTACCGTCGCTCGTCGTGCAGTACATTTCCATTAAGCCCTCGCGACTGTCCGTCAGTTCCTGCAAATACTTATACGCAGCTTCATGTTCCGCCAGCAGCTTTGCATAGTCTGTACCGCCGCCGCTCGACATCAGGATTCGGTTGATTTCTGCCTCCTGTGCACTGACATCTTCTTTCAGACGCTTTGCGCTTTTATCGGGATAACTTGCACCGACATCTTCCAGCGTCTTTTCTGCCTTGTCAACGGCAGCTTGCAGCGTCGTGAGTTCCGTTTCAGCGGTCGTGATCTCGCCAGAAATCTTAGTGTATTCCTCGTCGCTCTGCGCTTCTGTCAGCTCTTTCTGGGCGCGTTCGCTCTCTTTGGTCAGCTCGTTGAGCTTCTTTTCGGCCTTGGCCTTTTCGATGGAGATCTGGCTTGCATCGAGCGTGCTGTACTGATTATAAATCGTCAGCGCCTCGTTATAGGCGTCTCGGAGCTTCTGCACGTCGCGGTTTTCCTGCGCGGTGCCGTTGGAGGCGGTGATCAGGCTCTTCTGATACTCGAGCTCCTTGCTCTCGAGGTCCGCCTTTGCCTGCTTCAGCTCGTCCGACTCCTGCGCCTCGAGGACAAACAGCACGTCCCCGGCCGCAACGGTGTCTCCGACCTTGCACTTGACGCTCTCGATCTTTCGCGACTGCGTGAGCTTGACGTTGTACGTTTCGTTGGCCGTGATGGTGCCCGAGGCGCGGATCTTCGCGTTGATCGTGCCCTGCGTCACCTGCTGCGTCGCAACCTCCGGGAGGGATGCGTTCATGATGGTGTTTGAAAAGAAGGTCAGCACCAGCAAAACCGCCAGAAAAATGATGGCCGCGGTCTTGACCCATTCGCGTCGTTTGACATTCGTATCCATAGTTCCCTATCCTTTCACGGAGCCTGCGTATGTAATGCCTTCCACCAGATATGCCTCGCCATACAGGAACATCAGAAGTCCCGGTATCATATAGATGACCGCCGCGGCAAACGCGATGCCGATCTCTCCGGCGTTGATCTGCGAGAGGTACACGGAAAGCGGCTGCTTCGACGCGTCAGGCAGGAGAATGAGCGGCTGCTCGACCATGTTCCAGTAATCAATGAACACCAGAATGGCGATGGAGTACAGTGCGCTGCGGCACTGCGGAAGGCAGATGTCCCAGAAAATGTGCCACTCGCCTGCGCCATCTAACTTCGCCGATTCAATGAGCGAAACGGGGATGCGGCGCATGGACTTTGTGAGCAGAAACACCGAAAACGGTGCAAACGCGCCCGGTAAAATGATCGCCCAGCGCGTATTGAGAAGCCCCAGAAAATCCGACACCAGATAATTGGGCACCAGCGTCACCTGATAGGGCATGAGCATCAGAATGACGTAGGCAAAGAAGATGGTGTCCCGTATTTTCCCGCGCCACCTCGTAAAGCCGTAGGCCGCGATCGACGCGACGGCCAACTGCGCAAGCACAATGGGCGCAACTAAAATGACCGAGTTCCAGAACTTATAGAGAAAATCCGGGCTTTTCAGCAGCACCGTAAAATACTGCGTGAAGCTGACCTTGTCCGGGATGAATTTCAGACTGATCTTGTCTTTGATGTAGCTCTTGCCGTCGGTCGCGTTCTGGAAGACCTGGCCGTAGTTGGCCGTAATTTCGCTCTGCGTCATGAACGAGTTCGTGATCGTGAGCACCGTCGGCATCAAAAACAGGAAGGCAAAGACCGCAGCCAGCAGCGTCATCATTCCGCGCGAAAAATAGCGTTTTTTCCGTCTCATCCTTCCACGTCCTTTCCAAAGTAATTTTCGATGACGAACAGAAGGGCGATGAGCGCGATGATGACGATGGCCAGCATGATGGCCGACGCGGAAAGGTAGTCCAGATTCTTGTTGTACATATTGTTCATGAAGTGCTGCAGCATATACAGCCCCTCATATGGATAATCGCCGGACAGCAGGTAAATTTCGCGGAAGACCTTGAACGAGTTGATGATCGACAAAATCGTCACGAAAAGCACCGTCGGCGAGAGATAGCGCAGCTTGATATGAAAAAACTGATAGGCCTTCGACGCGCCCTCGACCTCCGCGACCTCGAGAAGCTCTTTGGGAATGTTGTTGAGCGCGGCCATGAATAAAATCATGTTGTAGCCGAGGTTCTTCCAGAGAAACAGTGTGATCACGACCACCATACAGTAATCGGATTTGAGCCAGTCGATGGCCTTGACGCCGAAAACGGAGAGAAATTCGTTGATCACGCCGTTCGAGTGGAACAGCACCTGCCACACGAGAATGATGGACGCCACGGGCACCATCATGGGGCTTAAGAAAAACGTGCGGAACTGGCTCTTGAAGGGAATGCGGCACTCGAGCATCAGCGCCAGCACCAAAGCCAGAACGACCGCCAGCGGCACGGAAAGCCCGGAAAACACGGCCGTATTTTTGACCGCGATCTGGAACGCGCCGTTGTTCCAGACGTTGATGTAATTTTTCAGGCCCACAAAGCTGTGGTCCAGCGCGCCCACGATAAACGAGTAATAGATGACCACGCAGAACGGGGCCACGAAGAAGATGAGCATCCCGAGAAAGCTCGGGCCCGAGAAGCAAAGGGAGGCCAGAAAGTCCCGGATCTTCGCGTTTGCGACGTTTATGAATTTCTTTGTCTGCTTCATGCCGGTCCTTTCTGTATTTCTGATGGCTTGAGAATCCGCAGTTCCGGAAGGGCAGTGAAAACTGCCCTTCCGGATCTGGTTTGTTTGGAGATTACGACTGCTCGGCGACGTAGAGGTTGACGCGCGACTGGATCATGTTCGCCGTATCGTCGAGGGACTTTTCGCCCGCGAAATAGGCTTGCGCCTCGTCGGTGATGATACTCATGATGCTATCGTCGTAGCCGTAGACGCAGTGGGTGTTGTTCAGCAGATCCAGGATCTGGTCTGCCTGCTCCTGCGTCATCGCGTAGACGTTGACCTCGTTGGGGTCGCTGGCCGTCTCGCCGTCTGCCGTCGCTTCCATCACGCTGACACTGCCGCTGGAGTAGCCGACCATGCCGCCGTTGTCAACATAGTAGGTGATCTTCGGGACGCGGACGGGATCGCCGTTTTCATCCTTCACGATGTTGCCGTTTTCGTCCTTCTGGTACTCCTCGGTCATCATTTCGGTGAGCTTGGCGTCAAACGCGTTCTGGTTGATCGGGAACGACCAGACGTTGCTGCCGGACTGGTATTCTTCATTCAGGAACTGCTTCATGAAGTTCCACGCGGCCGTCTTGTCGGCGCAGGTGGAGGAGATGGCAATGGAGCCGCTGAGCTGGAAGGTATGGTTCGACGTGCCGCTTTCAGACGGATAGCCGACGAACCTGATCTTGCCGCTGTAGCCGGTCAGCTGGTACAGAACGCTTTCAAAGTCTGAAACGTAGAAGCTGGTCATCAGCTGCTTGCCGGAATTCATGCGGTTCTGGTCGGAATCCTGATCTTCCTGGTCCGCGTTATTCCAGTCGTAGGTATCCGGGAAGGAATTTGCAAACTCCAGAAGCGCCTTGAACTCATCCGAGTCAAAGTGTGCGCTGCCGTTCTCCCAGTCGACGAAGGCGTCGATGTTGCGGGAGATGCAGGTCGAGAGAATGTCGGACTTCGTGCGGTAGACCTCGAAGACCGTTGCGCCTTCCTGCAATTTCGTCATCGCGTCCTTGACCGCCGCAAGGTTCCACGTGTCGTATTCGCCCGCGACCTTGTCGAGCGCGATGGCCGTGTCGATGGCGAAGGTCTGCGGGAGCTGATAGAGCTTGCCGTCCGCGCTTTCAAGCGCCTTGAGCACCGGCTGGACGAAGCTGTCGCGGCTCATTTCCGTATCGGCGTCGATGAGCTCGTAGAGATCGGTCAAAAAGCCCTTGGCTGCATACTGCTCGATGGGCATACTGGACGCGTCGACGGCGATCATGTCCGGGAGCTTGCCGGAGAGCATTTCGGTGTTGAGCTTCTGAAGACCCGCGGTGTAATCGTCGTCGGTGTTATACTCGGAATAATCGCGCACGACGATGCGGTGCGTGTTGCTCGAGCGGTTGAATTTTACGATCGCGTCGCGCATATTCCAGTCCAGATACATACAAGCGAAGGTCAGAACGGTCTTGTTGACGACGCTCGCCGCGTCCACGCGCGTGAGGACGATCATCTGCATGGTGTTTTTCTGCGCCTGCTCGTCGTAGGTGCTTTCAAAGGCGACGACTCTGCCGTCGGAAAGAAGGGAGAAGCTGTTGATGTTGTTGGAGTTGATGTCGCAGTCCATCCAGTCGACGACCTTTTCCTTCGTCCCGGTGTCAAACTTGTAGCCGTAGATGTTGCCGTTGTAGTCATAGTAGATGTCGTACACATCATCGCCGGGATAGAAGCTGTACGCATCGTTCGGCAGGCTCACGGTCTCGTCTTTCAGCTTGCCGGTCGCCGGATCGATCTGCTGGAAGACGCGGCCGCCTTCTTCCGGCTTCGCCTCGTCGTATTTGTAGTAGCTCACCCCCACGACGCCGGCCTTGAGCTCACAGAGATCGCCGCCGTTCTCGCTCAGATCGACGGTGGCCTTCCTGTTGCCGTCCTGATCATAGATGAATACGTGCTGCCAGTCGCTGAGATACACATTGCCGCTGCTGTCCACATAGAACGAGCTGACGCCGTTGAGATCGTCCTCGGTCTGCGCGGCTCCAAAATCGATGCGCTTGAGCTCGTTGCCGTCTGCGTCGAGATGGACGATGCCGTAGGACTGGTCGCCCTGCTCATAGTAGTTGTACATACTGTCGTCGGCAGCTAAGTCCTCGGGCGGGTTATAGCGGTAGGTGTACGTGCTGTAGACCGCCCAGATGGAGCCGTCGGACACGGCCTGCAAATTGTTGATGTCCGAGCTTCCGAGCCAGCCGTCCGGAACAGCGGGCAGCTGGAAATTCTTCAGCTCCGTGCACTCGCCGGTGGCGATGTCCATCTTGAAAAGGCTCGTGCGGTAATTGTCATATTCGACCTCCGCGCCGGTCTCGTCGGTATAGGTCTGTTTGCCGTCGATGAACTGCCCCGCAAAATACAGGTAGTCGCCCGAGAGCGCTGAGGCATAGACGTACTGGATCTCGTCGGGAACAGGGAAATACGTGGCCTCATAGGCATACTTGCTGGTGCTGGCCGCCTTTTCATCGTTTGTTTCTGTCGTTGTTCCGGTGGTCTGGCCGGGGTTTGCAGGATCGGTCGTGCCCTGCTCGTTTTTGCTGCATCCGGCGAATACGCCCAGCAGCATCACGATCGCAAGCAGCGCCGCAAGGATACGATACTTTTTCATAGGAACTCCTTTCCGTCGCGGAGCGCACGCTCCACATCTTGTGTTGATAAATCATTTCAGAGCTATCATAGCAGGGTTTGTGGGAAGTTGAAAGCCCCGCGGGCCATTTTTAAGAAAAATTTAAGAGGTTTGTTCTTCCGATTCCGGAATATTCTGCGCCGGGAGGGTGAGCGTGACGGTGAAGGTCTCGTCCGTCTGCGTTTTGGAGAAGGTCCCGCCCATCTGGCGCATGATCTTATCGCAGATGCGAAGGCCGATGCGGTTGCTCTCGACCTGTCCGGGGTCTTTGAGAATCGCGTTGCGGGCGGAAATGATCAGCTCGCCGGTTTCCTGCACCACGACAATGGTCACCGGTTTGGCCGGGTCTGCGTATTTGCAGATATTGTCGGCCAGATTGTCAAGCACGCGCTTGAAATACGTCGCGTCGACGCCGATGGCGCAGTGCACCGGCTGCACGGCCCGGCGGATGGAAAAACCTTTCTGCTCGAGCATGACGAGCCCTTCTCCGACCATCTGGTCCAGAAGCGCCGAGGCCTCATAGAGCTCAGTCTGAATGGGAAGCTCCTGCGCGCCGAAGACGAGCGAGTACCGGAACAGCTCGTCCGTCAGCCTTTTGAGCTGCACCGCCCGGCTGTAGGCCGCCTGAATATAGCCGCTTCGCTCTTCTTCCGTGCGGTACTGCCCGCTCTGGGCAAGATCGAGATAGCCCAGCAGCGCGGTGAGGGGATTGCGGATATCGTGGCTCATGGCGGAAATGAGCTCCTGGTTCTGCTTTAACGCCTGCTGCTGCTCGGCGGTCTTTTTGAGGATCGATTTTCGCATTGCCTCGACGCTTCGGGTGAGTCCGGCCAGCTCGTCTTCTCCCGTCGCGGTCAGCTGCAATTGCAGATTTCCATCTCCGATCTGCCGCACCTCGCGCGAAATTTCCGTGATCGCGCGGGTAATGCGCCGGTTATAGATCAGCATGAAGATTGCAAACACCACGCACGCCATCGCGATCGCGCTGAGCATCACAGCGTCGTAGAGCTTTGACTCGGAAAAGTCGTAAACGACCGCCTGAAATACGCCGTCGCGCAGGTAAACAGGATAGGTCTTCACATCGTACAGATCGTCAAGACTCTGCATATCCTCGTTCGTGCCGTCGTCGATGCCCCACCAGCCGGCTTCTAACGCGAGGCGGCGGTCCTTATACAATAATATGTAGGTATCCTCCTGCGAGATGGCCCAGCGGGAAATAAATTCGGTGTCGCGCGAGGAAAGGTCAAACTCTCTTGCGTAGGTCTGAAACGACGAGATGGTCGCAAGATTTCGCTCGTTCTGCGCCTTTTCGCTCATATAGACTCTATCGATGAGCGTCTCTCCCACGGCGTTGACCAGAAGGTACGTGCCGATGGCCGCCAGCAGCGCGGCGAGCATCGTCGCCAGAAGCTTTCTGTGCAGTGTCCGCAGATGCGGCCTATTTTCCTTAGTCAATCTCGTACCCCTTTCCCCAGACCGTCCGGATCAGGCGGGGGTTGGCCGGGTCGTCCTCGAGCTTTTTGCGCAGGTTCACGATATGTACCATGACGGTGTTGTTGGACGCCGGCATATATTTTTCGTGCCACACGCCCTCATAGATCTGCGCAACGGACACGACGCTTCCCTTGTGATCGGCCAGGAACTGCAGGATGGAAAACTCCGTCTCCGTCAGCTCCAGCGCCTCGCCGCCTCTTAAAATGCGCCGGTTTTCTTCATCGAGCACCACGTCGCTTTTGAGCTGTCTGCCCACGATCTTTCCCTTATAGACGCGGTAGCGCCGCAGAAGTGAGTCGACCTTCATCAGAAGCTCGCCATGGGAAAACGGCTTTGCAAGATAATCGTCCCCGCCCGACTGGTACGCTTCGAGCTTATCTCGCTCCTGCGTCCGTGCGGTCAGAAACAGGATCGGTGCGCTCGAAAGCTTCCGGATCTCCCGGCTGGCATCCACGCCAGAAAGCTCAGGCATCATGATATCGAGGATGATCAGGTCGAGGTCGGGGCTCTGGCGGACCGCCTCCACCGCAAGCCGCCCATTCGGCGCTTCCGTGACGGCATAGCCCCGGCTTTCCAGTAAAATGCGGATGATGCGGCGGATGTCCGGCTCATCGTCCACCACAAGAATACGAATCGCTTGCTCCATAAAAACCTCCGTCGCTTGCGTGTTTGTTCCATTGTATCACACCTTGGGCGCATTTTTGCAGAACTTAAGAATTTTTAAGAAGCTTGGACTTTTTCGAAAGTTCTGGTATAATAAAAAAGATATCTCCCGCTCAGGAGGAAACGGCATGGACATTTTATATGACGACAACCGGATCCTGGTCTGCGTCAAGCCCGCGGGCGTCGTTTCCGCCGGAGACGAAGCGGGCTCGATGGTGGATCTTCTGCGCAAAGCGCTCGGAAGCGAAACGGCCTGTGTGCGCTCGGTGCACCGGCTCGACGCGCAGGTATCGGGGCTCATGGTCTTTGCCCGCTCGCAGGCGGCGGCTTCTATTTTGTCGGAAGAGATCCGGGAAAAGGAGTTCAAAAAGGAATACCTCGCCGTCGTGCGCGGCGCGTTCGAAGCGCCGGAAGGGCAGATGGAGGACCTTCTCTGGTACAACCGCTCGCTTCGCAAAGCCCGCGTCATGGAAGGCCCCGGCAAGGACGTCAAAAAAGCGCTTTTATCCTACGAGGCGCTGGGCTATTCGGAAGCGGAGAATGCTTCTCTCGTCAAGATCCGGCTCCACACCGGAAGAACGCACCAGATCCGCGTCCAGTTTTCCGCCCGCGATCACGCGCTGCTGGGAGACCGGAAATACGGCGCAGGAGAATTCGATCGCTGCAATATCGCGCTGTGGTCGTGGCGGCTGTCGTTTCTGCACCCGCAGAGCATGGAGCGCGTCACGTTCTGCCAGACGCCGCCCACCGTTTTTCCGTGGAGCCTGTTTTCGCTTACAGAATAGCCCGGACGGCGAAAAATTCCGCTTGCTTTTTGGCCCCTTCCGCGCTATCTTATCACCTGCGCACTTTTTGCGTCTTGCGTCTATTATAATATAAGGAGAGCAGTACATGGCTTCTTCCATCCAACAGGTCAATATGACCGAGGGCTCGCTTTTGCCGAAGGTTATCCGGTTTTCCCTGCCGCTGGCAGCCACTGGCGTTTTGCAGCTGCTGTTTAACGCGGCGGACGTCATCGTCGTCGGAAAATTTGCAGGCGCGACGGCGCTTGCCGCCGTGGGCGCGACGACGGCGCTTATTAACCTGCTCGTCAACGCCTTCATGGGCATTTCCGTCGGCGTCAACATTCTGGTTGCCCGGTATCTCGGCTGCCGGGAAGACGAGCGGGTGCGAAACTCCGTCCACACGGCCTTCGCGCTGAGCCTTCTTCTCGGCATCGTCGTGATGATCGCCGGGCTCACGCTGTCTACACCGCTTCTCGAGCTCATGGCCACGCCCGAGGACGTGCTGCCGCTTTCGAGCCTATATCTTCGCATTTATTTCATCGGCATTCCGGGCACGATCATGTATAACTTCGGCGCGGCGCTTCTGCGTGCGTTCGGAGACACGAAGCGGCCCATGCTCTTTCTGACCGTCTCGGGCATTGTGAACGCGTGCCTGAACCTCTTTTTCGTCATTGTCTGCGGCATGAGCGTCGACGGCGTTGCTTGGGCCACGGTCATCTCGCAGTATATTTCCCTCTTGCTCGTCGTGCGCTGCCTGTGCCTGAGCGAGGGCCTGAGCCATCTCGAGCTCCGGAGCATTCGCCTGCATAAGGAAGAGGCCGTCCGCATGATCCAGATCGGTCTTCCCGCGGGCTTGCAGAGCACGCTTTTCAGCGTCTCGAACGTGCTGATCCAGAGCTCGGTCAACTCCTTCGGCGCAAGCGTCGTCGCGGCCAACACCGCCGCGTCGAGCATCGAGGGCTTTATCTACACGGCAATGAACGCCGTGTTCCACGCCGCCATCACCTTTACCAGCCAGAATCTCGGCGCGGGCCGGATCGACCGCATCAAAAAGGTGCTCGGCGCGTGCATCGCGACGGTCCTCATGATCGGCGTGCCGCTGAACATTCTGTGCCATTTCCTCGGGGCCGACCTTCTTTCCATCTACGTCTCCCGATCCGACCCGACCTTCGGATCCGTCATCCGCGACGGCGTCGTGCGCCTGCACCGCATCGGCTGCGTCTATTTTCTCTGCGGCCTGATGGAGGTGCTGTGCGGCATGGTGCGCGGTCTGGGAAGGTCGTGGCTTCCGATGTTCGTCACGGCCGTGGGCGCGTGCCTGAGCCGCATCGTCTGGATCTATACCATTTTCCGCGTCAACCACACGCCGGAAATTCTCTATGACTCGTACCCCATGAGCTGGATTTTGACGCTCGCCATGCATGGGGTCTGCTTCTTCGTCATCTACAGAAGCTATGAACGAAAATTTGCGGGGAAAACATCCGCGTAACATCAGGAAAGGAAGGATCATATGCGCGTTATCGATATGGCCGACATCATCCGCGCCATGCAGAACGAGACCCAGTTTGTCCTGCGCTGCGAAGAGGTGTTCCACGACAAGATCAGCTCCGCCGCCGCCTCCATTTTATCGGCGCAGCCCAAAAAGCCCTTTGTCTGTCTCACCGGCCCATCCGGCTCCGGTAAAACCACGACCGCCATGCGCCTGAAGGCGTATCTCGAGAACCTCGGCGTGAAGGTGTGCCAGCTCAGCATGGATAACTTTTTCCTGCCGCTCGACCAGCGCCCGCCGGAGGCCGCCGACTGGGAGTCTCCGTACTGCGTCAACCGCGAGCTGCTTTTGGATACCGTCGACCGGCTCAGCCGCGGGGAAACGGTGCAGGTGCCGTGGTACGATTTTCTGAACAATAAAACCGGCGGCTATACGCCCATGGAAGGAAGCCGCGAGGCCGTCATCATCGCCGAGGGCATCCATATGCTGAACCCCTTGATCTTCGATCCCATGCGCGAGCGCGCCACCGGCATCTATGTCGCGCCCCGCACGCGCATCATCACGCCGGACGACCGCATCGTCAAGCCCGAACAGGTCCGCGTGGCCCGGCGCATGATCCGCGACTATCTCTCGCGCGGCAAGACGCTTCGCGAAACGATCGCGCGTGCGCAGTCGGTCGACCAGGGCGAGGTGCAGTATATCGCGCCCAACAAGAAAAACGCCTCCATCCACATCGACACCTTCCACGACTATGAGCCGTGCATCCTCACGAAATATCTGCGCGAGATCCCGCGCTTTTCCGAAGAGCTGACGCCGGAATTCATGCGCGAACACGGCCTCGACATTCTCATGGACGTCGTCCGGGAGCTTCCGCCGCTGACCACCAATTATGTGCCAAAGGATTCCATCGTCCGCGAATTCGTCGGCGGCAGTATTTTCAAATATTAAGAGCCTTTTTGACGTGCCTTCTGTTCGCTTTGTAGGGGCGGACGCCTCTGTCCGCCCTTGGGAACTACAAATTCGCCGCAGATTATCGCGTTTCGAACATTTTCTGCCGGGCGGACAGGGTCGTCCGCCCCTACCGGATCGCATTTTTTCGAAAAAGCAGCGAAAGACCAACTTTTCTTGTTGACATTCCGCTCTTTTCCCGGTATAATAGTCCAGCTTGCGTAACGCAGGCGATCCTTGCCGCAGGCGCGACCTGCGGCCAAAAGTCCAAAAGGAGGTGCAACATCATGGCAAAGCTTTCCGCAAAGTATGAGATCCTCTATATCATCGATCCCGCACAGGGTGAAGAGGGTATCGCGGCTCTCGTGGAAAAATTCAAGGGCATCGTGGAAACCCACGGCACGCTCACCAGTGTTGACGAGTGGGGCAAGAGACGTCTGGCCTATCCCATCAACGATCTGACCGAAGGCTACTACGTCTACATGACCTGTGACGTCACGCCCGATATGCCCGCAGAGCTCGATCGTGTGTTCAAGATCACCGACGGCATCCTGCGCTCGATCATCGTCGCTGTCGAAGAGTAAGGAGGCAATTTCATGCTGAACCATATCGTTCTCATGGGCCGTCTTACCCGTGACCCCGAGCTGCGCCGCACCGGCAGCGGCATCGCGGTCGCGTCCTTCACACTCGCCGTTGACCGCGATTTTGCGGCCCAGGGTGCAGAGAAGGAAACGGATTTTGTCGACATCGTCGCATGGCGCAATACCGCGGAATTTGTCAGCCGCTACTTCGCCAAGGGCCGTATGGCTGTGGTGTCGGGCCGGCTCCAGATCCGCAACTGGACCGATAAAGAAGGCAACAAGCGCCGCTCGGCAGAGGTCGTGGCAGACAATGTCTACTTCGGCGAGGCCAAGCGTGACGGCGCAGCGCCCGGCGGCTTCGATCAGACGCCGTCTTACCCGCAGGCCCCGGCCTATCAGGCTCCGGCGGCTCCCGCGCCCAGTGCGTCCGGCTTCTCCATGCTCGAAGACGACGATTCCGAGCTCCCGTTCTGATCGGGTATTTCCCAACGAATGTTTCCACAAGACAAGATAGGAGGATAACTTATGGCAATGGCTAATGATCGTGTCCATCCTCGCAAGCGCAAGAAGGTTTGCTCGTTCTGCGTTGACAAGG